>Ga0307373_10002907_pt1 | contig 30522 bp, 20 predicted proteins | sample OX2MG_FD_202534 | JGI IMG/M metagenome (GOLD analysis project Ga0307373, IMG submission 202534) | Soil microbial communities from Risofladan, Vaasa, Finland - OX-2 | ecosystem: Environmental > Terrestrial > Soil > Coastal area > Acid sulfate soil | place: Finland: Risofladan, Vaasa | collected... | reverse complement strand
CCGCGCGTCATCAAACAAAAAGTCTCGAAGTGGCCAAAAAAACGGCCCCAGCATCGCGGCCCCCGTCCGCCGACGAAAACCTTTATGCAGTCCGTCGTTTTGACTAATTGAACGGTATTGCGTTTAACCTTGGGTCGAGGACGGGCCTTCTATATCCCGGATACCACGATGAGATGTTGGCACTCGGTTACGATAATTATGGCGTAATCGGTTGGGAAGCTTTGAAAGACAAAGTGTTCACGATAGACTTCGATAGGGGTACGGTTCGTTTCCTTGAACGCGCGACCGGAGACCTCGGCGCAGCCCTGCCATTGAGACAACATAAAGGCTCGCTTTCCGTCGTAGTAGATATCGAAGGACTGGGCTCCGAAGAATGTTTGATTGAGACCGGGCATTGCAGGTTCAACGCAGGTTGTCTTCGGAAGGCGGCTTTCGATAAGCTGCTTGCCCAAAAACTCCTGTTTCCCGTTCACAGCCAGAAAGAGACAGCGGGTGCGTTTGGCCGAGAAGTGCCGCTTAGGCTGGGGAAAGTGCGGCGATTTGCTCTCGGTAAGTACACCCATCATGGTCTTGTAGTAGAGGATACACAGGCGAAGAGCAGCAGCATTGGGCTGGCTTATTTGTCGCGGTATTTAGTAACGATCGACGGGCCGCGTTCAACCATCTATTTACGGCCAGGAAAGCAGTTCGATCGCGTAGATCGTTACGATCTAAGTGGCGTCACCTTGGCGAGGGTTGACAAAGAGATTGTGATCGTTACACGGGTGATCGCGCAAAGTCCTGGCGAGGCGGCTGGGTTGAGGCATTTCGATGAGATCATCGCGATCGACGACTCCGCGGTAAACCAAACGTCGCTATTCGAATTATACCGTTTACTTGCCGAGCCGGGACAACGGCGCGTAGCATTTCGACGAGACGGCGTGGAAAGGCAGGTCAGCCTTGTCTTATTGAATCAGCCCGGCGCCCCCAGAGGGCGCGGAAACGGTGTCGGGAACCGTTGATTTCAAATCGCGAGACCGACAGGGACTCGCGGGTTCGCGATTTCACTTACGACAACCTGCACCGCGAGACCTCGGAGCAGTGGATGAGCGGCGGGACCGCGATCTACACGATTTCGTACAGCTACGACGCCGCCAACCAGGTGACGAGCGCCAGCGATCCCGATAGTTCCTACGCGTACCAATACGATGATCTTGGCCGCGTGACGAGCGTCGACAACAACGGCACGCCGGGAGTGCCCGACGTGGTGCTGGCGAGCCAGTACGATGCCATCAACGACCGCACGCAGCTTGCCGCCACGATCGCCGGCACGGCCGATTTTGTGAACACCTACCAATACGACGCCGATCAGCGGCTGACGCAACTCGTGCAGCAAGGCCAAACGGGAGGCAACCCCGTGCCCACCAAGGGGGCGAACCTCTCGTAGAACGCGTTAGGCCAATTGACTTCGATCTTCCGCTCGAACTTCTTCGGCGACGGGCCGCGGCCGGACATCGCGACCTCGACGTTCTCCTACGATGCCGGCAATCGGTTGACCGAGATTGCCTACACCTACAACGGCGGCCCGGCGATCGACGCCTATTCGTGGACGTATGACGCGGCGAATCGCGTCACCAGCATGACCACCACGACCGATGGCACGGCGACCTACAGCTACGACAATACGAACCAAGTCACCGGGGCCGGTTACACCGGGAACGGACAGCCGGCCAACGAGTCGTATTCCTACGATTCCAACGGCAACCGCACGAACACCGGCTACGCGACCGGTACGAACAACCTGCTCACGAGCGACGGCACGTTCAACTACGCCTATGACGCCGAAGGCGATCGCACTTCGCGGACGCGGATCTCGAACAACCCGGCCAACGACTATCTCACGACCTACGCGTGGGACTATCGCGACCGCCTCACCGACGTCGATTTCTACAACAACTCCAGCGTCCTCACCTCGCACGTCCACTACACGTATGACGTGTTCGACCACCGCATTTCCAAATCGCTCGACGCGACCGGCTCGGGCAGCTACAGCCGGATCGAATACTACGTCTACGACGGCAACGACGTCGCCCTGGACTTCGTCGATCCCGACGGCGCCGGTCCACTGTCAGTGGCGCTGGCAACCCGCTACCTGAACGGACCAGGCAACGCCGGGGCGACTGACCAAGTGTTCGCCCAGGAAGACGCGTCGACCGGGAATGTTCTTTGGTTGTTGGCCGACAATCTCGGCACGACCCGCGACGTGGTCGACAACTCCAGCACGCTGGCGGCCCACTACGTCTACAATTCGTTCGGCCAGTTGGTCAGCGGCCCGACGAACGTGACGTCTTATCTCTACGCCGGCCAGATGTGGGATGCCGATGTGGGCTTGCAGTACAATTGGCATCGGTGGTACGACCCTGCGGCTGGACGATGGATAAGCCAAGATCCGAGCGGATTCCGCGCCGGCGATCCCAATTTAAGCCGCTACGTTGGCAACCGCGCCACAAGCGATGTCGACGCGGCCGGCTTGGCAGCGGAAGAACTGATCGCGCAAGAAGAACTTGCCATGGCCCAGGCACAAGCACAGGCGCAACAGCAACAACAGAAAAAGAAACTATTTCAAGGATTGATTTTGCAAAAGATCGACCAAGGAGCAAAGAAATTGGCTGAAAGTACTATAACATTCGTAAAAAACATTGGGTCGGGGAATAATTTTCCGAAAGTTAAAGAGTGGACGGCCGAGGGGCTGTCGAGGCTTGGCGAAAGGATAACAGCGATTTCGGAATGGGTAGGTGACTTTAAGAGAATGGGGGCTCAGCTAAACATACAGATCGGTATACTAAGCAATTTGAAAGACGACGTCGCCGGATTCGTGTCCGGATATTTCAACGGAGAGAAGTCGCTGGAAGAAGATTGGGAGAAACTTAGAGAATTTATGGAAGATTTCAGCGATTCTAGCCAGAAAAATGGAAAATAGTTTTTCACGGATGATCGCAGCGATGGTCAATCAATCTATATATCAGCCTGCCTTGAATGCTCGAACAATGTCTCCACTCGTAACGAGTTCTGCCTGGCCACATGTAGCATCGTAAGACGAGATGAAGGCGATTGGGGTGAGCAATGTAGATTTGAGTTGTGAGAATCCATTCCCGGCAGTGCAAGTGCGGCATCTCGCTCGGAACGGCCGTTTATCGCGCGTCGGAGCCCTCTTTGCTGACCGCGCCTTCGGACTGAGGGCTGAGAACGAGTAGTACCCGATAGAGGCGAATCATCAGCTTGGACGGCGCTCGGTCGACTGCGCGATCACTGTCTTGCCGAGCTTCGTCGTGACGACCCAAGGCACTTTTTAGCTGGGCACGGGCAACGTAGCGCTCCGCGGTCTTCGGATCCAGGCGAATGGCTTCATCAAGATCTGCAATGGCTCGCTGGTAATCTCGATTTCGCTGCCACACCGCTGCGCGGGCCGAATAATTTTGGGCGTCTCTAGGGGCAATCTTGATCGCCTCCGTAAAGCTCTCAGCTGCGTCATCCAGATCTCCAACTTCAAATAGGATGCGCCCAAGACGGTAGCGCACTTCTATAAACCTGGGCTCCCGACGTACCGCCTCCTTGTACGCCTGAATCGCCTCTGGCCTGCGGTGCATGCCGTCGTAGCAAAGGCCCCGACCATAGTCTGTCCTAGGGCATTCCGGATAGATTCGGGCTGCGGCTTCAAAGTTAGCGAGGGCAAGCTCATGTTTATGCTGTCTAGCTAAATCGCAAGCGCGGATACAAAGTTGCGCAGCAAGTTTTCGGCAATTCTCGTGCTCCCGCTCAGATAGAGCGTCGGGAGCGCGGATTTCATCTGCGGCTATGCCGGGGGCACCGCTTGCCGATTCGGGAGCGAGGCTTGGCCGCGGCGCGTCAGCGCCTAGCGCCGTCAGCGTGATCATAGCATAAAGCGCCAAAGAAACTGCATACGCCTGTATTCGCAAAAGCATTGAGCTGCCTCTCTAGCTACCGAGTCGGCATAGCTTGATTAGATTGTGGTGATGGCGGCGTGCGGCAAAGTAATAGCACTCAACCCCAATATTGCCAATATCGATCGATCGCGAATCCAAAGTCTAGGAAAACCCACGCACTCCCATCCAGGGGGGTATGGGGGTGTGGGTCATGCACGTCCAACCGGGCTGCATGCCAGTTTTTGCAATTTTCGAGCGACAGTCCGGATGGTTTGGGGCGGCACGTAAAACGGCAGCCGGGACGGCTTTGAAGATGGCAGACGAGCCGCGACTGTCCGCGGGCGGTCAAATGCCGCCGGGCTGGGCGTCAACCTGGCGGCTACGATCGTCGTCTGGCATTGGCAATTCGACGATCGCTTCGTCTTCGCCGACGACTTTCTGATGTTCGTCCAGGCCAACCTGATCGCCGGCGCCGCGGTGGCTCTGTTGTGGCTTGCCGCGCACGAGCGGATGTACGCCGACCGGCTGCTCTCGATCTCGGCCGGCCCGCTGTTGGGGCTGCAGATTTCGCTGTTGGCGTTGGGCAACCTGCTCGCGCTCGGCATACCGTTGGCCGAACTGGTGATCGAACCGGGCCGCATCGCGGGCAGCCTGGTGCAAGCCGGCGGCCGTAGCGGCGCCCTGGCCTGGCTGCTGGGCGGCGCGGCGATCGGCATCTATTGCCACAAGGTCGCCCGCCGCGAACTGCCGCATATCGTGACCGCGCTGTTGCTGGGGCTGGGCGTGCTGGCGGCCGGCGCCGCGGCGGCTTGGCATGCCGAGCCTTGGGCGCCGTATCACGTACTGATGGCAGCCTGGACGGCGAGCGGCTTCGTGCTGTTGGCCGTCGTCTGGGGCGCCGCGCCGCGAGCGGCCTGGCTGAATTCGCTGCAAAGAGTCGAAGCGATCGTCGCGTCGATCTCGACCGTCGAGTTCCTCGTGGCTGCCTTGTCGTTGCGGGCCGCCTGGGACGATCCGGCGCGCCCCTTCTGGTCGATCGGCGCAACCGTGTCGGCCGGCTTGCTGGCGGCGATCGCGGCCGTCGGCTTCCGCAAGCCCGACCATAAGTACGTCTCCGGCATGCTCATGAATCTGGCGATCGTCTGGGCGGCGATCGCGGCCGGCCGCAGCCTGAAAGTCGATTTCTGGCTGCTGCAGCTCGCGGCCCTCGGCGTCCAGGCCGTCGTCTGGTCGCTGTTGGGCCGCTGGCTCGACCGCCGGCAAGGCGCCGAAAGCCGCGGCGAACTGCCGCCCTTCGAACATGTCGCCACAGCGCTCTCGGCGATCCTGGTTTGCTGGACGGTCCTCTACAACGTGCTCCGCGCGGCGGGCTGGATTCCGGGCGAGCTTGCGACGGCGATGCCCTTCGACCTGGCGATGACGCTCGACGCCGGCCCGTCGCGCTGGGTCACTGCCTTGGCTTGGGCTGCTTGGGGCGCCGTAGCGGCGGCGATCGTCGCGCTGCTGCGCGATGCACGAACCCGCTTTCGCTGGCAGGGGCTGTATGCAATCGGCCTGGCCGGCGCGGCTTTGGCCGTCGAGCGCACCGCAGGCAGTCCGCTGCGGCTGGCCGAAGCGCTGGCCGTGGCGATCTCGGGCTATCTCTTGTTGGCGACCTTGCTCGAACGGTTCGCGGGCCAGTTCAAGCTGCTCCCGGCTGCGCCGCGACCTGGAGCCGACGCGACGCCGAACGAGTCGAACTGGTTTTCGCCGGCGCAGTTCGCCTTGATGCTGGCGATGAGCGGGCTGAGCCTGTGGGTCGTGCTGCATCCGACGCCGCCCGTCGATCGCCTGCCGGGCGGCATCGCGGCGGCAACGTTGTTGGCGCTGGCCCTGCTCGAAGCAACCAAATCGCAGCCAGCCCAGGGCGCCGTCTGGAGATTCGCCGTGCTGTCGCTGGCGACCGTGACGGCGGCCGAAGCGGGCTGGATCGCGCTCGTGGGCGAAGGCGGAATCTTCTGGCTGCACCGCGAGATCGTGTTGGCTGCGGCGTTTTTCCTGGCGATGCTGGCCGGGCAGTTCGCGTTGCCGAAGCTCTGGCCGCGGGCGACTGAATGGATCGAATCGGCCCGCACCGCGTCGATCGCCTTCGGCGGCTTGCTGTTGCCGCTGCTGGCAATCGTGTTGATGCAAGAATGGAACTGGCACGTCGCGGCGGTCGGCGTCGAGATGTCGCCCTTCGCCGTCGCCGCCGTGGCCGCCATGCTGGCCGGCCTGACGGCGCTGGCGATCGCGTACGCCGTGCTGCCGCAGCGCGACCCGTTGCGGCTTTCGCTGCGCGGCCGCACGGTCTATGTGTACGCCGCCGAATTGCTGGCCTTGCTTATCGTGGTCCACATTCGCACGACCGTACCCCGATTGTTGCCGATCGGCATCGTCGAAAGATATTGGACGTTGATCGTGATGCTCGTGGCTTTTGCGGGCGTTGCGCTCAGCGAGTTGTTCCAGCGGCGGCGACTGAGCGTGTTGTCGGAACCGCTGGCGCGCACGGCGCTCGTCGCGCCGCTTATTCCCGCGTTCGGCCATTGGCTGAAGCCGGCCCTGAATATCGACGCCGAGGCGGTGCTGTTTCTGGTCGCGGCGTTCTACGGCTTGCAAGCGACGCTGCGGCGATCGTTGTTGCTGGCCTCGCTGGCGGTCGTCTCGGGCAACGCGGCTTTGTGGCTGCTGTGGCAACGGCTGGGGCTCGACTTCCTGCACCACCCGCAGCTTTGGCTGATTCCGCTGGCGCTGGTCGTGCTCGTCGCCGAGTCGTTCAACCGCGATCGCTTGGGCCCGCAGCAAGCCGGCGCGGTGCGTTACTGCGCGCTGGCGGTGATTTACGTTTCGAGCACGGCCGACGTCTTTATTTCGCATTTGAGCCTGCCGCTGGCGTTGGTGCTGATGGGCTTGTCGGTGGCCGGAGTGCTGGCTGGGATCCTGCTGCGGGTGCGATCGTTTCTGTACTTGGGCGTGTCCTTTCTGCTCGTCGATCTGAGCTTGATGATCTATCATGCGGCCTTCGACCGAGGGCACATTTGGGTCTTCTGGCTGTCGGGCATCGCCGCGGGCTTGGCGATCCTGGTCTTGTTCGCCGTCTTCGAAAAGCGGCGCAACGACGTGCAACTGGCGATGGATCGGTTCAAGCAGTGGAGCTAACGCACTGTCCGTCGTGAATCGACGCACGTGCAAGAGATGGATGGCTGGGTCTGAGCCTAGTGCATTGTCAGGTCTTACTTTTGGGGCAGGCGGGTGGCTGGCGGCTGAGCCTCGGCGAAGCCCCAGTTCGCTGGGGTATCGCTTCGCTCTGCCGCCAGCCACCCCCGCTGCTTGAAATTGCTAACCCCAATTCCTAGACCTGACAATGCACCAGGCGAAGGCCCAGATCGCTGGGGCATCGCCTAGGCTCTGCCGCCAGGCGCCCGTCGCACAATCGCGGGCGCGTCGTGGCCCGGTAAAAACAAAACCCCCGGCGTTCGAGCCGGGGGTTTTGGTCGACGATCTTGCAGTTCGAGGGAGCCGAAGGTTACGGCGCCCGCCCTGTGGCTACCGCTTCGCAGCTTTGGCCTTCGCCTTGGCCACGGCCTTTTCGGCGACGGCGGCTTGGGCGGCGGCGAGCCGGGCGATGGGCACGCGGAATGGCGAGCAACTGACGTAGTCCAGGCCGATCTGATGGCAGAACATCACGCTGGCCGGGTCGCCGCCGTGTTCGCCGCAGATGCCGACCTTGAGCTTCGCCCGCGAGCCGCGGCCTTTCTCCACGCCTTGCCGCATCAACTCGCCCACGCCGTCGCGGTCGATCGTCTGGAACGGATCGGCCGGCACGATGTCGTGTTCGCGGTAGTAATTGATGTAGCCGACATAGTCGTCGCGGCTCATGCCGAGCGTGGTCTGCGTCAGATCGTTCGTGCCGAAGCTGAAGAACTCGGCGTGCTCGGCGATCTCGTCGGCCCGCACCGCGGCGCGGGGCACTTCGACCATCGTGCCGACCAGGTACTCGACCTTGACGCCCTTTTCGGCGAACACCTGTTCGGCCGTCTCGCGGACGAGCTTCGCCTGGTCCTTGAACTCGGTCGCGAAGCCGACCAGCGGAATCATGATCTCGGGCAGCACCTTCGTGCCGTCTTTCTGCACGTCGCAGGCGGCCTCGATGATCGCCCGGGCCTGCATCCGCGTGATCTCCGGATAGACGATGCCCAAGCGGCAGCCGCGATGCCCGAGCATCGGGTTGAACTCGTGCAGTTCCTGCACTCGGCGAGCGATCGTTTCGGCCGAGACGCCGATCTTCTTGGCCAGCTCTTCCTGTTCGGCCGCCTGGTGCGGCAGGAACTCGTGCAGCGGCGGATCGAGCAGGCGGATCGTCACCGGGCGGCCGTCCATGGCGCGGAACAACCCGTCGAAGTCCTCGCGCTGGAAGGGCAGCAGCTTGGCCAAGGCCCGTTCGCGTCCTTCGACCTCTTCGGCCAAGATCATCTCGCGGAATTCGTCGATGTGGTGGAAGAACATGTGTTCGGTGCGGCACAGCCCGATGCCTTCGGCGCCGAAGGCGATGGCCTCCAGGGCCTGCTTCGGCTCGTCGGCGTTGGTCCGCACTTTGAGCCGGCGATGCTGGTCGACCCAGGTCATCAGTTGGGCGTAGCGGCCGAAGGTTTCGGCCTGCGAGGCGTCGAGCGTCTTGCCGATCAGCACCTGCAAAATCTCGCTGGGCCGCTCCTGGACCTCGCCCGCGAAGACTTCGCCCGTGAAGCCGTCGATCGAAATCCGATCGCCTTCCTTGAGCACCTTGTCGCCAACCGTGACGGTTTTCGTGCGATAGTCGATCTCCAGATCGCCGCAGCCGACGATGCAGGCCTTGCCCATCTGCCGGCTGACCAAGGCCGCGTGCGAGCTGGCGCCGCCGAAGGCCGTGAGAATGCCCTTGGCGATCTTCATGCCCCGCAAATCTTCGGGACTGGTCTCGCGGCGGACGAGAATCAGCTCGACCTTGTTGTTCTTCAGCCAGGCCTCTTCCGCGTCGGAGGCGTGGAAGCAAATCTGGCCCGAGGCGGCGCCGGGGCCGGCGTTGATGCCCTTGGCCAACAGCCGGCCCTCGTCCAAGGCGGCTTTCTTCGAGGCCGGGTCGTAGATCGGCTGCAACAGTTGATTCAAATCGTCGGCCGGAATCCGCTTCGCGCTGAGCGCCTGCTCGCGCGAGATCAGCCCTTCGTTCACCAGGTCGACGGCGATCCGCACGGCGGCGAAGCCGGTGCGCTTGGCGTTGCGGGTTTGCAGCATCCAGACGCGCCCCTTCTGCACCGTGAATTCGAGGTCTTGCACCTCTTTGTAGTGCTTTTCCAGCTTGCGGCCGATGTCTTGCAACTGCTTGAACGACTTGGGCATGTCATGTTCGAGCGTCTCCTCGATGCGCTTGGGGGTGCGGATGCCCGCTACGACGTCTTCGCCTTGAGCGTTGATCAAATAATCGCCGTTCAGGCCCGGCGTGCCCACGGCCACGTTGCGCGTCAGGGCCACGCCCGTCGCGCAATCGTCGCCCAGGTTGCCGAAGACCATCGCCTGCACGTTGACGGCCGTCCCCCAGTCGTGTGGAATGCCGTAGGTGCGGCGATAGACCACGGCCCGGTCGTTCATCCAACTGCCGAACACGGCGCCGATGGCGCCCCACACCTGGTCCATCGGCTCGGTCGGAAAGTCTTTGCCCGTGCCTTGCTTGATCGCGTATTTGAACTCGGCGACCAACTCCTTGAGCTGCTCGGCCGAGAGTTCGTGGTCGTGCTTCACGCCGGCCTGCTGCTTTTTGGCGTGCAGCAGCTCTTCGAACGGGTCGTGGTCTTCCTTGGTCTTGGGCTTCATGTCGAGCACCACGTCGCCGTACATCTGCACGAAGCGGCGGTAGCTATCCCAGGCGAAACGCTCGTTGCCCGACTGCTTGGCCAGGGCCTCGACCGTCTGGTCGTTGAGCCCGATATTGAGCACCGTGTCCATCATGCCCGGCATCGATTCGCGGGCGCCCGAGCGGCAGGAAACCAGCAGCGGATTGGTCGTCGAGCCGAACTTGGCGCCCATTTCCTTTTCAATCTTGGCCATGGCCTGATCGACCAGCTTTTTCAGCTCGGGCGGGTAGCTGCGCTTGTGGTCGTAGTAATAAGTGCAGACGTTCGTGCCGATCGTGAAGCCAGCCGGCACGGGCAGGCCGATTTTGGTCATTTCGGCCAGGTTGGCGCCCTTGCCGCCGAGCAGGTTCTTCATGCCGGCGTTGCCGTCGGTGCCGTTGGGGCCGAACGTAAAGACGTATTTTTCGCTCCCCGAGCGAGAGGCTTTCTTGGCGCCTTTTTTCAGCTTTTGGCCGTTGCTCTTGGCGTTTTTGCCGAGGGCCGACTTGACCAGTTTGGTCTTGAGCCCCTTGGATGGCGCGGCCTTGGGCTTGGCGGCCTTGGACTTGGATTTCACAGCTTTTGCCATGAGGAAGTTCCTTCGTTAGCACGGACGGACGGATGCAACGCGGCGGCGGCAGCCTGCCACGCGCAAAGTGGGACCAGTACGACTCGCCACAGCCCACGGTCGGACCCGACGGTTGAAGCAGGCAAGTCTAACAATGGCCCTGGATATCGTCAATTAACCCTAACTGGGCCATTGCAAAACGCTTCGGCAAGCGTAGCACGCGAAATTTCGCAGGCGGTCGTCGCGCCGCCGCAGAATGGTTCCACTCCGTCGCGCTAAAAAAAAATACGTTAAATAACTGTTATCCTGCTTGGCGCTGCCTCAACCGCGGCGTTTTGGGGTACAATGCCGCACGCACAAGCGGGGCATGTGCAGGCGAGGCCATGATGACGCTTCTCTATTGCGATCCGACGTTTCTGGAACATAAGACGGGCAATCATCCGGAACGGCCGATCCGTTTAGGGCAGGTGATGGCCCATTTGAAGCGCACCGGCCTGGAGGCCCGCTGCAAAACGCCGGTTTGGACCTCCTGTTCGCTGAAACGCCTGGGGCGCGTTCATAGCCTGGAGTACGCCGCGGCCGTCGAGGCCTTCGCCCGGCAAGGGGGCGGGCACATCGAGGAAGATACGGTCGTCAGCCCCGCCTCTTACAACGTCGCGCTGCGAGCGGCAGGCGCCGTCGCCGACGCGGTGACGCGCGTCATCGGCGGCGAAGACAAACATGCCCTGTGCCTGGTGCGCCCGCCCGGACACCACGCCCTGGCCGACGCGGCGATGGGCTTTTGTTTGTTCAACAATATCGCCGTCGGCGCTCGCACGGCGACGGCGGAGCTGGGCTTGAACAGCGTGCTCATCGTCGATTGGGACGTCCACCACGGCAACGGCACGCAAGACGCCTTCTGGCGCGACGGCCAGGTCGGCTTTTTTTCCATCCATCGCTGGCCCTTTTATCCCGGCGCCGGCGACGCGACCGAAACCGGCTCGGGCCCCGGCTTGGGCCGGATCGTCAACTTGCCGATCGAGTTCGGCACGTCGCGGCAGTCGTATCTCGATCAGTTTCGTTTGGCGCTGGAAGATCTCGCCTCGAAAATCAAGCCCGAGTTGATTTTGATCAGCGCCGGCTTCGACGCCCACCGCGACGATCCGATCGGCTCGCTCGGCCTGGAGACCGAAGACTTTCTCGCGCTCACCTCGATCGTGCTCGACGTGGCCGACGTCTTCGCCGGCGGCAAAGTCGTGAGCGTGCTCGAAGGCGGCTACAACCCCGGCATTCTGGCCGGCTGCGTCGAACTGCACTTGGGCGAACTGCTGAGCCGGTAGAGCCCGCTTCGTCAGTAGGGTAGGCATCCGCATCCCTGTGCGGCTGAAAACAATGCTTAGCCACAGAGATCGCAGAGGACACAGAGGAAGTCTACGAAGGAAATTTCATAGAACTCTCTGGCCGATCTTGGAGCCGTGCCAATGAGTGACGAACAGACTGTCCTACCTTAAAGTCGCGGGACTGAAACGGGCCTTGCTACTCAACTTTGGCGAAAAGCGGCTCGTTGACGGAATCAAGCGCATCTCTCTATGAACTCTGTGCCCTTCGTGCCCTCTGTGGCTGAGCCCTATAATGTAGAATTAAGGTGCGCGGGCGCCCGTCTGCCGCCAGTTTTAGCCGGAGTTTGCAACCCATGAATCCCGCCGATCGCGAAAAACTGTTGGCCGACGTCGAGGCGTTTTGCACCGAACTGCGGCCGATCGAGGAGTTGTGCTACGTCGAACACCGGCACAACGATCAGACCGTGCCGCTGGCCAAGCAGCACGACATTCTGGCCATGCCGGCGCCGGTCGAACTGGGCGGCCGCGGCGCCGACGCCGTGACCTACGCCCGGGCTTTGGCCCGCATCGGCCGCGAAGGAACCGGCGTGCGGACCTTCTTCTCGGGCCATACGTCGATCGGCGAATATCCGATCCTGCGTTACGGCAACGCCGAGCAGCAGCGCCGCTATCTGCCGAAGGCCGCCGCCGGCGAGTGCATTCTGGCCTTCGGCCTGACCGAGCCCGAGGCCGGCTCGAACCCGCTGGAACTGACCAGCACCTATCGCCGCGAGGGCGACCGCTTTCTGCTCAATGGCGTGAAGTACCTGATCTCCAACGGGTCGATCGCCGACGCCGTGATCGTTTTCGCCTATCCCGAGGGCGCCGAGGGTCCGCAGCGCCGCATGAGCGCGTTCATCGTCGATACGGCCGGCGAAACGTTCGAGACCGAAGACCTGCCTTCGAAGCTGGGCATGTTCACGGCCAACACCGGCATGTTCCAGATGACCGAGCACCCTGTGCCGCTCGACAACCTGCTGGGCCCGGAAGGCGCCGGCTTTCGCATCGCGATGGGGACGCTCGTCTCGGGCCGCTTGAGCGTGGCGGCCGGCTGTCTGGGCGTGATCGAAGACTGCCTGGCCGAATCGCTCGACTACGCCCGCACGCGGCGCCAGCACGGCAAGGAGATCGGCCGGCATCAACTGGTGCAAGAGCATCTGGCGCTGATCGAGATGCACCGCGCCACGAGCGACGCCATGATCGAGCGGGCCGCCGCGGCCAAAGAGGCCAGCGACCGGGCCCCCGGCGACGAATCGCTCGCCGCCGCCGCCGACCTGGCCGTCGCCCAGGCCAAGTTCCACGCCACCAACGCCGCTTGGGACGCCGCCGACCGCGCCGTGCAAGTTTTCGGCGGCCGCGGCTTCTCGGAGCTCTACCGCGTCGGCCGCCACCTGCAAGACGTTCGCGTCTGCCGCATCTACGAAGGCACCGACGAGATCATGAAGCTCAAGATCGCCGCGGCGCTATTGGGCCAGGATTTCGCGGCGTTTCATTGAAGTCGAAACGCCAATCAACATGGAGGTCCGGGCGCCCTCGCCCGACGGCGAAGATCCTTTAGAGCGAGCCTTGCTCACGAATTCCACTCATCCGTGTCATCGGTGAAATCCGTGGTTCATTATTGGCCGCGTGCTCTTTCACCACGGATTCCACCGATGGCACGGATGAGACTGCGTCCAGTTCGACCGCCGCGTTCGGAAACGCGCGTCAACAATCTTCGATCCATCCAATTTGGCGGTTCTTGATTTGATGCTCGATCACCATTGTGCTCACTGCGAAACGATTTGCAGCCGCTTGGAGTTCTTCCTGACCAATGCCGCCACTGAACTCAGCTCGCAACGCGTCTGCCGGCGCCAAAAGCTCCGCCGCAAATGCTCGCGAGGCCGCCTGTTCCCAGGTGTGCGCTTTGGTCACTAGCCGGGCCGTCTCGCCCGCATGCAACAAGGGCACGAAAAATAGCGCCCTGGCCAGTAAGAATCGTGCCGAGTCGCCGCTGGCGCCCGGCCAAATGACGCGAGGCCTTCCTTGCGAGTCGGAGGTCACCATACCGCTCACGCGCGTCGGTCCTGACCGTTCGACGATTTGGTCGGCGTCCCAACTCCAATGGCATTGGCGGTGCAACAACTCCGGCAAATCGGGAATCGGTCCTGGCTCCAAACGCACGCTGGACCGAAAGAGTACGGCCCGTTGGTATCCCCACTCATGCGCGATTTTCGGAGATTTCGGCCGAGTGATTCCGCCGCTCCAGTCGAAGCCATTCGTCATCTCAGCGCTGGCGCCGGTTTTGCGCCGAGCCTTCGAGAGCCAATCGAGGTCGAGCGACAGGTACTTGGCGGAAGTCGCCTCGACGAGATCTGTTCGCAATTCCGGCTCAAGGCTTGGAAGCTCTCGTTCCAGCAAATCGATGATGTCGTCCGAGAGAGCGAAAGCGTCGTAGGGATCGAGCCCCATCGAGGCGGCCCAAGTGCAAAGGTCTTCCTCGTTTTTGCGAGAGTCGCACAACGCGCTCCACTCGGTTCGCAAATGCTCTACTTCCGCGCCCTGTGCGCCCTCCAGCCGTGAAATGACTTGTAATACGAACGCCTCCAAGCCTTGCTCGACGTCTTCTCGGCTAAGCCGGGCTTCACCCTCGCCGATGAAGCGGACAGGCGCGCCATTGCGTTCGACCTCCGGATCGGCGCGCCATTTGGCGACGATATGATCGTGATCGCAATAAAGCGACACGTCGGGCAGCGCGCCGCCGTGCCTGGCTGCGAGTAAGTTGTGGCGAGTGGCCCACTCTCGCATTTCGGGCGAAAAGCCGGCCAGGCGGCGGCCAGAAGGCAGCTCCGGCATGCGCGCAGGCTCGGCGAGTATAAACCACCAATTCTCAACGATCCATTCGGCGAGAGGGAATACGGAGCCGTAGATTCCTTCGCGTTCGCTTCGCGCGGCGGTGCTGAGCAACCGCGTAAGCAGGTGCCGATCGCCTTCGAGATCGACCGCGGTTGCGGTAAGCCTCGCCCAGGTCTCGGCCAAGACTCGGTTGGCGACGCCTGGAGCTTCGAGCCACTCGACATGAAACTCAAGCATCATCGCCTTCCCAATTCAAACGCGCTTCCGGGTCGCGAGGAAACTCGATCGGCTCCAGGGCATAGCCCTTATATCCGCCGCTGCCGACATGCCGAGCTTCATAGAGCTGGTTATCCAACCAGCCCCAAACATATTTAGGGAAGTCGCCAATAAACTCAGCGCCTACGCACCCGCGATCGATTGCTGTTCGCAAAACTTCCGTAATTGGGGCAAATTCCGTGTACCGTGGATCGCAAGGCGTCGCGTCGGAACGCAAGGCAGGATGACCTGCCGGACTGCGATATGCTTTGTGTTCTGCACTGCCCACATATTGCACTCGCGCTGCAATTTCCGCGACTGGAGGCTTGTCATCCGGCCAAGCTGCGACTGCTTGATGTTTCATTCGTCGGTGTCGCTGTCGCGCCATACAAGTGCAATCCCGCGTTTCATTACATTCAATTCAAAGCAGCATTTTTTACGGTCGCAACAATCTTAATATACGTTGAGCCCCTTCAATTGCCAGCCGATCACGCTGCACCTCCCTCGCCGTGGAGTCATGGCTGAGTCCGGACGACAATGTGTCCGCACCTCCGACGGCAGAACTCCCCTTACGCCAGCACTTCGCGAATCACCTGCCCGTAGTCCAGTTCCAGCCGCTTGCGGCCGGGGATGTTGAGGCGCCGGGAGTCGAGCCCGAGTTGGTGGAGCACGGTGGCGTGCAGATCGGTGACGTAGTGGCGGTTCTCGACGGCGTGGAAGGCCAGCTCGTCGGTGGCGCCGTGGACGACGCCCCCTTGGATTCCGCCGCCGGCCAGCCAGACGGAAAAGCCGTAAGGGTGATGGTCGCGGCCGTCGGCGCCTTGGGCGCCGGGCGTGCGGCCGAACTCGGTCCCCCAGACGACGAGCGTTTCGTCGAGCAAGCCGCGGCGCTTGAGATCCTGAATCAGCGCGGCGATCGGCTGATCGACTTGCGCGCACAGCGCACCGTGGCCAGCTTTCAGGTTGCTGTGGGCGTCCCAGGCGCCGGCGCCGCCGTTGCTGCCGTGAAAGATCTGCACGAACCGCACGCCCCGCTCGACCAGCCGCCGCGCGGCCAGGCACTGCTGCCCGAACGGTTTGGTGGTCGGATTGTCGAGCCCGTAGAGCGCGTGCGTGGCCGCGGTCGCGCCGTCGAAATTCACCACGTCGGGCACGGCCATCTGCATGCGGTATGCCAACTCGTAGCTCTTGATCCGCGCGGCCAGCGCCGGATCGGCCGGATATTCGACCGCCGAAAGCTGGTTCAGCCGGCCGAGCAGTTCGAACTCGGCCGCCTGCTCTTCGCGAAACACGTCGGGGCCGGGCGCCGCATAAGGCAGCGGGTTTTTCGGATCGGCGTTGAGCTGCACGCCGTTGTGCTCGGGACCGAGATAGCTGGCGCCGTGGGCGCCCATGCCGCCGCAACAATCGGCGATCGGAGTGCCCATCACGATGAACTGCGGCAGGTCGTCGTTGAGCGAGCCGAGTCCGTAGTGGACCCACGAGCCGACCGTCGGAAACTGCCCGTCGAGCACGTGCCGGCCTGTGTGAAACTGCAACTGGGCGCCGTGATCGTTGTCCGTGGTCCACATCGAGCGGACGATCGCCAGCTCGTCGGCGCACCCGCCCAGGTGCGGCCACCAGTCGCTCATTTCCAGCCCGCTTTGGCCGCGCTTCTGGTAGCCGATCTGCATCGGGTAGATCGTCGGCTGCACCTTGTGGTTTCCGGCGACCAGTTCGCGCAGGTTCTTCTTGCCATAGGGCGAATCGAGTACGGCCGCAAACGGCGACTCGGCGATCGTCTTGCCGGCGTACTGGTTCAGGGCCGGCTTCGGATCGAACGATTCCATCTGGCTCGTGCCGCCGACCATGAACAGCCAGATCACGCTCTTGGCCTTGGGGGCGAAGTGCAGCCCGGCGAGGTTGGATTCCGAACCGAATGCTCCGTCGGCCTTCAGCATGCTGCCCAGCGCCACGCCGGCGAAGCCCATGCCGACGTCGGTCAGAAACGTCCGGCGGCGAATGCCGCTGCAATGCGGGTGAGTCTGTCGATGGTTATGAGCCATTTCTGTTGGATACTCGTTCGCAGTTCACGATAGAGCCACAGAGACACAGAGTTCTTTACAAAGTTTTAATCGACGGGCCTTGAGCCAACCCGATTCTTATATGAATCCTTTATCCTCTCTTGTCTTTCTTCTCTGTGCCTCTGTGTCTCTGTGGTTAGCCCTTCCCGCCTTCGATTAATTCGGGATTTACCGGATCGTCACGAAGTCATTGTGATTGAACAGCACGTGGACCAGATTCTCCCGTGCCCGCTGGTGTGGCGAGGTTGATGGCTTCACGGTCGCGGCGGGGCCGGCGGCGAAGGCGGTGAGCTTGCCGGGGTCGGCGAACTTTCGGGCCTGCTCGGCGAGAAATTTTTCGCATGCGGCCCGTTCGGCGTCGGTCGGCTGGCGAGAGAGCACTTGCTCGAAGGCCGCGACGATGAACGCCGCGTTGGCTTCCGCCGTCGGCTCGGCGCCGGCTTGCTGCGAAAGGGCGCCGGCCAGCTTGCGCGATTGGGCGAACGAGAGGCTGCTGTTTGCCAAGGCCAGCGCCTGCTGCGGCACGATGCTTTCGTCGCGGCGGTAACACTCGGTCACGCTGGGGGCGTCGAACAGCTTGAGGAACGTCATGTACTTTTCGTGGGCATGGCGGAAGTAGACGCTGCGCCGCGCCGAGGTTTCGCCCGCGTTCTGGTCGATCTCGGCGCCTCCCATTGCCGGGTCGAGCGCGCCGGCGCACGCCAGCACGCTGTCGCGCACCAGTTCGCCTTCCATCCGCCGCACCTTGAACCGCCACAGATTGCGATTGTCGGGGTCGATCGCCGCGTTGCTTGCGTCGGCCGCCGACGGCGACGATTGCCGGCGGTATGCGTCGCTAGTCACGATCAGCCGATGAATCGCCTTCATGCTCCAGCCGCGGTCGATGAACTCGACGGCCAGCCAATCGAGCAAAGCCGGATTCACCGGCGGCTTGCCGTTGAGGCCGAAGTCGAACACGGTCGGCACGAGCCCGTCGCCAAAGTGCCGCAGCCACATCTGGTTCACCGCCACGCGGGCCGTGAGCGGGTTTTGGGAACTGGCGATCCAGCGGGCCAGCGCCAACCGCCGGCCGGTGCTCGTCGCCGGGTAGATGCTATCGAGCGGCGAGTAGGCGTGGCCGGGGTTCTGCGCGGCGGTTTTGGCCGCTTCGAGGGCCTTGTTCGTCTCCGCGAGTTTCGTTTCCGCCGTCTTGGCGGCCTGCTTCGTCTTCTCGTCGCCTTCCTTCACCGCCGCCTGGGCCGCGGCATGCGCTTGCTGGGCGGCGATCAGGTTTCGTTCGGCTGCGGCCAGCGCGGCTTGCTTTTCGGCGGCCGCCGCAGCTTGGGAGAGCGCTTCGGCGTCGGCGGCCGCAGGCGTGGCGTACTGGGCGTTGTCGGCCGCGATGCGAGCGGCGATCGAGGCGACGTTCGTTTCGGCCGCGGCCAGGCTCTTTTCGGCCAACAGCATGCCGCCGGCGGCTTTCTCGACGGCCAGCTTCGCGACGTCGAGCGTGGTCGCCTCGCCGGGCTTGGCTTCGCCTGTCGTCGGCTCGACGAGCTTCGCCGCCGGGTCGAGCGGCGCGGCTTCGATCGACAGGAATTCGGCGGTGGCGTCAAAGGCCCACACGCTCAGCCGGCCTGTGCGTCGTTCGCCGGGCAAGCGGTACGCCAAGAGCATTTGGCCGTCGACCGAGACGTTGAGCAAGTTGCCGCGCACTTCAAGCTTCAGCAGGTACGGTTGGTTGAGCTTCACGTCCAGCGTTTTGGCGCCTTCGAGCGGATAGGCATGTTTGCCTTGTGCGGAATGATAGACTTGTAGCTTCGGCCCGCCGGCATAGGCGCTCAGGAAAACGCCTTGAAACGAGCCGTCTTCGGCATCGTCGAAGCTCAGGCCGACCGATTTCCATTTCTCGCCGCCCGTGATCTGAAACCGGAACGAGGCGGTAAAGTCGGGCGGATGATTGGCCAGCGACGTGAGCTTGCACTGATCGGCGATGATTTGCTTTTGCAACAGATGGCCATCGCGGTATTCCCATTGGCCAAGGCGGGTCTGCCAAAGCTCGGGCTTGGCCGTCGCAAAATCGTCCGACAAAAACGGCGCCGGGGCCTTCGGCGGTTCGGCGGGCGGCGTTTGCGAGACGATCGCGGCAAGCTGGTTTTCGGCGGCCGAGGTCGTTTCCTTCGCTTGGGCCAGCGACGTGCGGGCGCCGTCGAGCGCAGTCTTGGCCGCGGCGAGCGTCTCTTGCTGCACGAACGGCCGCAAGGCCGGGTAATAGGCCGTGGCCGGCAGCGAAACCGGCTCGACGTTCATTTCGTCGCCGGCAAACACCGCAGGCACGCCGGCCGAAAGCGGATGCTCCTTGTCGGGGTTGGCCTCGTTGCCGCGCACGAACAAATAGGTGGGCGTCGCGGCGTCGGCGTCGTAGACGCGCGGCAATCCATCGGCGTTCAGGTCGGCTACGCCCGGCACGCGGTCGGTGCGCACCTGGTACGGCTCGAAGAACGCCCGGAACTGGTAATACTCTTCCTGCGCGATCGGATCGTAGCGATGGTCGTGGCAGCGGGCGCAGTTCATCGTCAGCCCCAGAAACGCCTTGGCCGTGTGCTCGACCGTATTATCGAGCCAGACGTTGCGGTTGAACTTGAACCAATTGCGCGCCAAAAAGCCGGTCGCCCGCAGCGTCGCCGGATCGTCGGGCGCCAGTTCGTCGCCGGCCAGCATCTCGACGATCATCCGATCGTAAGGCTTGTCGGCGTTGACGTTCTCGATGATCCAATCGCGCCACCGCCAGATGTGCCGCTGGCTGTCGCGAATTTCCATGCCGTAGCCGGCCCAATCGCTGTAGCGCCAGACGTCCATCCAGTGCCGCCCCCAGCGCTCGCCGTAACGCGGGCTGGCCAGCAGGCGATCGACGACCTTTTCGTAAGCATCGGCCGACGCATCGTCCAAATAGGCGTGCAGCTCTTCGCGAGTCGGCGGCAGGCCGATCAAATCGAGATACGCCCGCCGTAATTGAAGTTGCTTATCGGCGGCCGGCAACGGCTTGAGCCCGAGCCGCTGGTGCTCGACGGCCAGGAAGGCGTCGACCGGGTGCGCGGCGCCGGCGATGGCCGGAACCGCCGGCCGCTGGGGCGCCAGGAACGACCAATGCTTACGCGGATCGGGAGGCGGCGCTTCGTCGGGCGCCTTGGCGCCTTGGTCGATCCAGGCCGCGAGCCTGGCGATTTCTTCGGCCGCGAGCGGTTCCCCTTCGCCCTCGGGCGGCATGCGCCAACCGTCTTTGCCGCGGACCGCCTGGATCAACAGGCTCTCGCCGCTCTTAAGCGGCACGATCGCCGGTCCCTGATCGCCCCCCTGGCGGATCGCCGCCGCCGTATCGAGCCTGAGCGCATTCTCCTGCTTCAGCGAACCATGGCAGGCCGCGCAGCGCTTGCTGAAGAGCGGTTTGATCTCCTTGACGTAATCGACCTCGTCGGCCGCGAATAAAGGCCCGACGAGCATCAACCAGCAGAACAGCGAACCAGCGACCTGGCGGGAACCAGCGGCCTGGGGCATGGGCCGACCTCTTATTTGGGCGGGGCGGGATGTTCGGCAAGCCTTGAAGCCAACCGCCTGGCGGCGGAACGCATCAAAGCTCGTTTCTGCGTCGGTTCAGTATAGCAGAACCAGCCGGCGGAGGTACAAGCTACTCTTCGCCCGGTTTTCTCGAACCGCTCGCGCGCTGCTGGCGGCGATAAGCGCTGGGCGAGCGGCCGATGAGTTGCTTGAAGGCGGCGCTGAGATACTCGGCGTGCTCGAAGCCGGCGCGCTCGGCCACGGCGGCGATGCTGAGATCGGTTTCGGCGAGCAATTGCTTGACCCGTTCGAGTTTCAATCGCACGATCTCCTCGTGCGGCGTGCGTCCGAGCCGGGCCCGGAAGCGGCTTTCGAGCACGCGCCGCGAAAGCGTCACGGCCTTGAGCACGTCGCCGACGTTGATGCCGTCGCAAGCGTGCTCGCGGATGAACCGGACGGCGGCCGCCACTTCCCGGTCTTCCATCGCCAGCACGTCGGTCGATTCCCGGACCTCGATGCCCAGCGGCTCGATCAAGTGCGGTTCGGGGGGCGCCGCGGCGCCGGCCAGCAGGCGGTCGAGCAAGGCCGCCGCCTCGTAGCCCGTGCGAAAGGTGTTGGGAATCACGCTGGTCAGCGGAGGCGTGGACAGGTCGCAGAGCAGTTCGTCGTTGTCGACGCCGATCACCGCCACGTCTTCGGGCACGGCGACGTCGATGTCGCGGCAGACGTCGAGCAATTGCTGGGCGCGGATGTCGTAGCAGGCCATCACGCCCACCGGCTTCGGCAAGCGGCGAATCCAATCGGCCAGCCGGCGCTGCTGGCGGTCGCGAGATGCGCGGCGGCCAGCCGAGCCGGCCGAGTCGAAGACATGGCACGTGCAACCTCGCTCGGCGGCGAACTCGACGAAGTGGTCGCGGCGCCAGTTCGACCAATTGAAGGCCGAATCGCCGCAAAAGGCCAGGCGCCGAAAGCCGCGCTGCCAGAGATGTTCGCCCGCCATGCGCGCGATCACGCGGTCGTCGGTTTCGACCCAGGGCACGCCGGGCGCCTCCCGTGCGGCGCTGACGTCGACGACCGGCAAGCGCGTTTTGAGCACGGCCCGCGCGATGGCCTCGTTTTCGATCCGGGCGATGATTCCGTCGCCTTGCCACCGCGCCAGCCACGCCGGCGGCGTATCGCCGCGCCCTTGCTCGGCCAGGTGGATCGACCAAGGGCGGTGCTCGCGGACGTAGGCTACGATGCCCTTGAGCAGCCCGCGGGCGTACGCATTCGAAGTCTCGATCAACAAGGCCACGGCCGGTCGCTGTTTCATGATCGTTGCCAGACGTGATGCAATTCTGCGCCGCTTGCTCTCTCAGCTATTCCACGTTAATCGCTCGCCGCGCCGGCGTAAATTGCGGGCCTCGCCCGCACTGCCGGTCCGCCTCGGTTGCCGGGGGGCTACTCACGCGCCGCGCGGCCCGCTAGAATCGCCCGGCAACAGGAGACATGATGTCCATGCAAAACCCGACCGACGTCGTCCGGCTCGATGGCCCGAATCACCGGCCGGAGCTGCGGCCGCCCTTGCGATGGTGGGGCGGAAAATACTACATCGCCAAAAAAATCATCGGTTTGTTTCCGCCCGAGTATGACCGCTACGTCGAGCCTTACTCGGGCGCCGCCTCGGTGCTCTTGAACAAGCCGCTCGGCGAAGACTACTACAACGATCTCGACCGCCGCGTGACGCGGCTGTTCCGCGTGCTGCGCAACCACGGCGAAGAGCTGGTGCGGCGGTTGCAGCTCACCCCCTATTCGGAAGCCGAGTTCTGGGCCTGCTGCGAAGCCGACCCGGCCGACGCCGACGAGATCGAACTGGCCCGCCGCGACTTCGTCCGCTGGCGGATGTCGCGAGACGGCGACGGCAAGAACCTGTCCTCGCCCACCAAGCGTTCGCGCCGCGGGCTGACGAACAACGTGGCCGGCTACCTGTCGATCATCGACCACGAGCTGCCCAAGATCGCCGACCGGCTGCGGCGCGTCGAAATCCTCTGCCGCCCGGCCTTGGAGGTGATCCGTCAACTCGACGGCCCCACGACGCTGTTTTACGTCGACCCGCCCTATCCGCACATGTCGCGCGGCAAAGGCGCCACCAATGTCTACGCCTACGAGATGAGCGACGACGAGCATCGCGAGCTCTCGGCCGCGCTGCACTCGATCGAAGGCAAGGCGTTGCTCTCCGGCTATGCTTGCCCCTTGTACGACGAGCTATTCAGCGATTGGCGGCTGGTTCACATCCCCAAGAAGCGCGACGTCGGCAACGGCCCCAAGGCCGACGCGGTCGAGTGCATCTGGTTGAATTACGAGTAGGCGGACCGCCCACTGCTGTAATTCTCGTAGGTTATGCTTCAGCATAACCGCGGTGCGCCTTGGGGGTTATGCTGAAGCATAACCTATGGACTATGGATGGGGCGGGCCGCCGGCGTCTTCGAGTTGGAAATCGGCCAGGGCTTTGAGGCCGTCCCAATAGGGATTGAAGTCGAGATCTTCTCGTTTCAACTTCGCAGCTACGGTCTTCGACTCGGGCTGTTCTTCATCGGGCGGCATGATTCGCCAGGCGACCTCGCGGCAAATGTCTGCCAGCTCTGCGAGCACGGCCAACTTCAGCGATTTGGCTTGCGGCGTGAGGCAGTCGCGCGACTGGGAATCGATCAACAAGTTCGGCTGCGGCAGGCGCACTGCAAAATCAACCTCGTTCCCGGCCCCGCGAGGCAAGTAAGATTGGCCGTCGTAATACTTGACTGCCGCGGCACGCAGCTCCTGCAATTGCGTCAGGGCTTCTTGCCAGGCGGCGATTTCGCCCGCTTCGTCTTGCAAGATGCAGGCCAGCCGCGTTTGAATGCGGGCGGCTGCGTAGTCAGCCGCAATCACTCCCAAGGCATTGCTCTCATGGCCCGACAGAATGCGAGCGACCTCTTGCACGGCGGCCAGTTGCTCCCGCAAGGCCGCAATTTGCATTTGCGGATCGCGATTCAGTTCCGCCTGAACGACTCGCGCTGCGGCTAGGTCGATCTCCGCCAGGCTCTCGCTGAAACGGTGGGGCCGATTTAGCTTCACTAGTTCGTCGCGATAACGCCGCAAGCAACGAACGTACTCTGCCATTGCGTCGCGAACTTCGCTGCCGCTGCCGCTGCCGCGCAGTTGCGCGAAAGCGACTTGCACCTGCGCTTGTCGCGCCTGTACGAACGCCACCTCGTGGTCCTCGCCGCCCTTTGAACCGTTTTGCCAGAGAATCCGGACTTTGCGGCCTGCATTCTTCAGCCAAGCGGCCGATTTTTGCAGGGCCTCTTCTTCTTCACTTGCGATTCCCTTTCGCCGGGCGATCTCCATCAGCCAGCGAGTCGCCACCTCCTGCCGATTGTACTCAGGTCGGCTGTCGTAGATTCCCATCTCGTAGGGAACGTAACCGTGCAGCCGCTTGGCCTGCGACGCAACTTGATCCAAACGCGCGTTGCGTTCGATCCGCCGTTGTCGATGCACGAACCACAGGCTGACCAGGCTTGCGACGAACACCAGCCAAAACAACGCCGCCAGGCGGAATTGCAGCCTTCGTCGAAAACGTTTCACGGCCATCTAGAGCGACCCTCGCGAGGCCCGAGCCAACTTGGTTATAAGTTAGCTTAACCAATTCTCGACTCGGACGTGACGCTGGTAAGGTCGATTTGGTTGCAACTCGCGCTCCGCCGTTACACAGTCTTCCTATCCTGTCTGCCACCAGCTTTAGCTGGTGGTCTCGGCTACAGCACACTCTTCCTTTTTAGCCGGCTTCAGCCGGCTTGCGACCCCTTTGGAAGCCGGCTGAAGCCGGCTCAGAAAGGGTGGTGTGCCTAGGAGACCACCAGCTAAAGCTGGTGGCAAACGAGCTTCGTCGATCGCCGATCATCCCCGCCCTGCCAAGCACACTGGTCTATTCCGTGCTAGCACTGCCGGCCCAATACCTGGTGATTCCGTGACTTATGACGAGCGGCAGGCGAGTTGCGACCGGTCGATTGGCAATCGCCCGACGCTTGCCGTAAACTTCGTGAAATCTATTCCGCTTGCAGGAGCCGCCGCCGTGAACAAGCGATTCGTCAAGCAGTTCCTGCTGAGCAGTCATGCGATCGAGGCGCACCTGATTTGCCCGTTGATGATCGTGGTGCTCTCCATCGATCTTCTCAGCGGCAGGGCCAAGCACGACTATCGGCTCGCGCTCGTGTTTTTCATCGTCGCCTATCCGCTGCTCTTGCTGCTGTCGTGGTGGTCGGATCGCTCGAACGAACGAGCAAAGGCTCGATATGCGATCGACTATCACTCGGCGCCGGAAAAGCTGCGGCGGCAGCGACGCCGCTGGCGCCTGGTCGCCTTTGCCGTATTGCTCGTCGCCGCCTGGTTCTGCATTTCTCTCGGCGAGCGCGGCTGGCGGTTTGATTTCATCCCCGCCCAGTACTTGGGCTATTTCATGCTCGGTCTTTGCTTGCTCGGCGCCATAGGCGTCAGCATCCGGCGCGGCGGCCCGCTCGATCCGCGCAACGATCCGCCGCCGAGTTCCTCGTTGGAAACCGAGTAGGTTATGCTTCAGCATAACTTGGCGTCTCTGCGAGTGTTATGCTACGTAACTGCGACGAGGGCGGTATGGCCGATCGAGAACGCGTCGTGGCGATGTGGCGGGCGCGGCTGGCGTTTTGGCGCGAGCGGCTCGAAGCCCGCCGGCCCTGGGTGGCCCGGGCCTATGTGCGCGTGCTGTCGTTCTTGCTCGCCCGCTATGCGCCGGAGCAGAAAACGACGGCCGGCGACGCTACGGCGGGCGACTCAGCCGCCGGCGGCGAGGCAAGTTCACTTGCCGAAGAGCCCGACGACGAGCGTTCGCGGATGGCGTTCTACGAGGCGCCCGCGGTCGGCGCTGGCAAGCCAGCCCGCAGCGTCGGCGCCATTCGCAGCATGCTCGAAACGGTGCGCGAAAATCAGCCGCAGCGCGAACGGGCCGGCCCGCTGGCGGCCGGCTTGCCTGGCGACGAATGGATCGCGGTGGCGGCCTTCTACGACCCGGCGGAAGTCGAGCGGCTGCGGCGGATGCTCGGACACGCGGGCATCGAGGTTCGCGTCGAGCGCTTCCGGCGGATGCAAAAGGCGTTGGTCCGCATGGCCGACAAGGACCGCGCGCAGCCGATCGTGCTCGAACACGCCGCCGACTGCCGCGATTCGAGCCGCCGGCGGAAGCAGTACGCGGAGGCTTGGATCAAGCCCGGCGCCGCTTGCGGGGCCGTGCTCGACGCGATCTTGTTCGCCGTCTTGCCCTGGGCCGCGGGGTTCGCATTGCCCGACGCTCGTTATTACCTGTTCTTCAGCCTGTTTGGCGCCGTGGTAGGCGTTTGGGCCGGGGCCGTCGTCGGCTTCCTCGCCGGCACGATCGCGGATGGGTGAGGCGTAGGGTGGGGCGCTAGCCCCACGCGTTTTCGCGGCTCAATTGCGCTACGGGCTCATACCTTCCGCGACCGCGTGCAAGCCGCGCGCGATTGCGCGTGGGGCTAGCGCCCCACCCTACGGGCTACGGGCCTACAACTTCGCGATCAATTCCAAGCAAATCTCCCGGACGCGGGCGGGGTTGACGTTGGGGTTCTTCTTCTTGGCCTGGCCGACGAAGGCGCCGGCGGCTTGCAGCTTGCCGGCCTGCACGTCGGCGACGAGCTTGGGATTGGCGGCGACCAGCTCGCGGCAGAGATCGATGAGGGCCGATTCGTCGACCTTTTCGATGCCCATCTCGCCCATCACCTCGGCCGCCGATTTGCCGCTGCCCAGCATGCCGAGAAAAACTTCGCGGCCGCGGGTGGTGTCGACGTCGCCGGCCTGCACTTTCTTCAAGAGATCGGCCAGCCCGGCGGGCCGCAGGGGGAATTGCTCGATCGCGAGATTCCGCTCTTTCAACTCGCGCAGCACGTCCTGCTGCAGCCAGTTGCTGGCCAGCTTGCCGTCGCCCGAAAGCTCGGCCAACTCGATGTAGTAATCGACCAGCGGCTGGCCCTGGTTCACGATCACGTCGCTGTCGTAGGGCGTGATGTTGTAGGTCAGCTCCAAGCGATGCCGCAGATCGGCGGGCAGTTGGCCGAGGCTGTTGTGGACGCCTTCGATTTCGTCGTCGGTGAGCGTGACCGGCACGAGATCGGGGTCGGGGAAGTAGCGGTAGTCGCTCGATTCTTCCTTGTGCCGCTGGCCGCGGGTGACGTTGGCCGCGTCGTCCCAGCCGCGCGTCTGCTTGGGAACCTGCCCGAGCCGCTGGCCGGTTGCCTTGAACACCTCGTATTGCCGCTCGGCTTCGTAGGCCAAGGCCCGTTCCACCGCGCGGAAGCTGTTCATGTTCTTGATCTCGACGATCGGCGTCGGAATCACGTGGCCGTCGGGCATGTTGACGTGCAGGTTCACGTTGGCGTCGACCCGCAGGCTGCCTTCCTGCATGTTGCAATCGCTCACGCCCAGATAAGTGAGCAGCAACTTGAGTTCGGTCAGATACGTCTTGGCCTCGAGCGGCGAGCGCATGTCGGGCTGCGAGACGATCTCCAGCAGCGGCGTGCCGGCCCGGTTCAGGTCGATCTTGCTGTCGGCCGAGCCGGCCTGCTCGTCGTGCATGCTCTTGCCGGCGTCTTCTTCCAGATGGGCCCGGATGATGCCGACCCGCTTCGGCTCGAAGCGTCCCTTGGGATCGCTGATCTCCAGGTAGCCGTCGGAACTGAACGGCAGATCGAACTGGCTGATCTGATAGCCTTTGGGCAAGTCGGGGTAGTAATACTGCTTGCGGTCCCACTTCGTGTAGCGGGCGATCTCGCAGTCGAGGGCCACGGCCGTGCGCAGGCCCAGCTCGAACGCGCGGCGGTTCATTACCGGCAGCGTGCCCGGCATGCCGGTGCAGACCGGGCAGGTTTGCGTGTTCGGCGGCGCGCCGAACTTCGTGCTGCAGCCGCAGAACAGCTTGGTCTCGGTCAGCAGTTGGACGTGCGTTTCGAGGCCGATCACGATGGTGTAAGGGTTGGGGGCGGACACGGTTAGTTCTCTGTCAACACTAAGAGTTAGGGTTGGCGCTTGTGTGTAGATCAGCGATGCCTGCGAAGTTAGCCACGGATGAAACACGGATCGAACACGGCCCCGATGATTTCGCCGGTAATGTCCTCGTGTTGGAGTTCCATTTGGCTTTATCCGTGTTGCATCCGTGTTCGATCCGTGGCTCCTTGTCCTATCCGTGGCTTATTGTGACATCCGTGGCTCGCTCCGCCCGCTGCCGTGCAGATTCGCGGCGTGCGTCTCCCGCTCAAAACTCGGGCCGTCTCGTGTGCCAGGCGGTGGCCTGCTGGAACATGTGGGCGCCGCGCAACAGCCGCTCTTCCTCGAACGGCGGCGCTTGCAGTTGCAGCCCGATCGGCAGGCCGCCGGAACTGAAGCCGCACGGAAAGGCGATGCCGCCGATGCCGGCCAGGTTCGCGCTGACGGTGTACAGGTCGACCAGGTACATCGAGAGCGGGTCGCCGGCTTTCTCGCCGATCTTGAACGCCGGGGCGGTCGTCACCGGGCCGACGATCAGGTCGACCTCCTGAAACGCCTGGTCGTAGTCCTGCCGAATCAGCCGCCGCACCTTGAGGGCCTTCAAGTAATATTGATCGCTGTAGCCGGCGCTCAAGGCATACGTGCCGAGGATGATGCGGCGCTTGACCTCGGCGCCGAAACCTTCGGCCCGGCTCTGGCGATAGAGCCGCACCAGCGGCGAATCGAGGTTGTCGGCGGCCTGCTTCTGCCCGGCCGCTTCGAGCTGCGTCCGCTCGGCGGCCAGCTCGGCTTGCATTGCCCGTTCGTCGGCGCGATGGCCGTAGTGAACGCCGTCGTAACGGGCCAGATTGCTCGACGCTTCGCAGGGGGCGATGATGTAATAGGCCGCCACGCCGTACTTGCTGTGCGGCAGCGAGACCTCTTTGACCTTGGCGCCGAGCGATTCGTAAACCTTCACCGCTTCGCGGACGGCGGCTTCGACTTCGCTGGTCAGCCCCTCGCCGAAATGCTCGCGGACCAGGCCGAGCCGCAGCCCGGCCAGCGGCTGGGCGATGCTTTGCGAATACTTCGGAACCGGCCGGCTGACCGAGGTCGAATCGAGCGGGTCGTGGCCGGCGAGCACTTCCAGGGCCAACGCGCAATCTTCGGCGGTGTGGGCCAACGGGCCGATCTGGTCGAGGCTGCTGGCGAAGGCGACCAGGCCATAGCGGCTGACGCGGCCGTAGGTCGGCTTCAGGCCGGTCACGCCGCACAAGCCGGCGGGCTGGCGGATCGAGCCGCCGGTATCGGTGCCGATCGAGAGCGGCGCCATCGACGCGGCCACGCAAGCCGCCGCGCCGCCGCTGGAACCGCCCGGCGTGCGCGAGAGATCCCAGGGGTTGCACGTTTTCTGGAATGCCGAGTTTTCGGTCGAGCCGCCCATGGCGAACTCGTCGAGATTCGTGCGGCCGATCAGCACGGCGTCGGCCGCCTTCAGCCGGGCGACGGCGGTCGAGTCGTAGGGGGCGACGAAGTTTTCCAGCATCTTCGAGGCGCAGGTCGTCAATTCGCCGCGGCTGCAGAGCAGGTCTTTCACCGCGACCGGCAAGCCGGCCAGGCGGCCCAGACGTTCGCCCTGTTTGCGGCGCTGGTCGACGCGTTCGGCCTGCTCTAGGGCGCGAGCGGAATCGTCGCGCAAAAAGGCGCCGACCTTCGCGTCGTGGGCTTCGATCTGATCGAGATAGGCCCGGGTGACTTCGACCGAGCTGACCTCGCCGGCTTCGAGTCGGGCGAGCAATTCGACGGCGGTGGATGCGATCAACGACATGATCACTCGCCGAGCACGGCGGGCACGAGATAAAACTCGCCGTCGGCGTGCGGCGCCCGGGCCAGCATTTCGGCGCGGTCGAAGCTGGGCCGCAACTCGTCGTCGCGAAACACGTTCGAAATCTCGACGGCGTGGGCCATCGGCTCGACGTTTTCGGTGTCGAGTTCGCCGAGCAAATCCATGTAGTCGACGACCTGGCCGAGCTGCGCCGTGAGCGTTTCCAACTCGGTTTCGCTGAGCCGCAAGCGGGCCAGCAGCGAAACCTTTTCGACCTGCTCGCGCGAGAGGCTCATGACTTGGCGCCCGCGGCGGCCTTGCCTTTGGCCTTGGCCTTCGGCGGCGACTTGGCGGCGTCGCCGGTGGGCAGCTTGAAGGGCGCCGCCTGCACCAGCTTGGCCACCGCCCCGCTGCGCAGGCACTGCGTGCAGACGCGCATCGTCTTGTTGGCGCCCTTGACCGTCACGCGGACGCGCTGCAAGTTCGGCTTGAACTGCCGGCGCGTGATGCCGGTGACCTTGGTGCCGACGCCGCCCAGGTATTTGGCCTTGCCGCGGGTCGTGACCGAGTTGCCGATCTGGGGCCCCTTGCCGCAAACATCGCATGCCTTGGGCATGTACACTCTCCGCGTAACTACAGTGCTCGAAACGGAAAAATCGAAACCACCAATATATCGGCACGGCCGGATCGTGCAAGGCGGGAGGGACGGGCGCCCTCGCCCGAAACGGAGGGACGGGCGCCCTCGCCCGTCAGACAAAGGAGGGACGGGCGCCCTCGCCCGTCAGACGGTCGCGAGGAGAAAACAACTACTAACGTGGCAAGGCTCGTTGAGGCGTGAAGTTGAGGAGTGCGCTTGAAGAAGCCGGGCGAGGGCGCCCGGCCCTCCATCTCAGAAAGCCCCGGCGAGGCGCGAGGCTCCTCATTTCCCGGGGCGGAGCGTCCAGTCCTCGCCGCAAGTATCCGGCGACTATTTGCCTGGCTGAACTGGCCTCGCTGCGGTTGAAGAACTTCGACTCGACAGCGCCTCTGCGCCATGTGAAAATACAAGAGGCCTCGTCATTCAAGGAATTCACCATGTCGCTTCGTGAAGAAATCGCCCAACAAGCCTTGGAATTGCCCGCCGAGGACCGGGCGTACGTGGCGGATGTGATCGAACAGAGCCTGGCAAGCGGAGGATTTTCAAGCGACGAAATTGCTGCGGCTTGGGCATCGGAGATCGAACGCCGAATCGAGGCCTATGACCGCGGCGAGTT
>Ga0307373_10002904_pt1 | contig 30536 bp, 27 predicted proteins | sample OX2MG_FD_202534 | JGI IMG/M metagenome (GOLD analysis project Ga0307373, IMG submission 202534) | Soil microbial communities from Risofladan, Vaasa, Finland - OX-2 | ecosystem: Environmental > Terrestrial > Soil > Coastal area > Acid sulfate soil | place: Finland: Risofladan, Vaasa | collected... | reverse complement strand
GGTCGCTGCCTGGAGGGCTTCGCAACAAGGTGAACGTCTTTCTAACCTTGATCGGCAACCGAAGCTTAGTCTTGAGGCGCCAATTTGCCCGCGGGGCGGCCCGCCAACGGGCGATCCGAGGTCTGAACGATGTTCAATCGCATCCTGGGCGTGCTGATGCGCCGTCGCGAGGGCAGCGTCAGCATCATCAGCGCAGTCACCCTGCCGCTTCTGATCGCCATGACCGGGCTGGTGGCCGAGTACGGCAACGGGCTGATGCACAAGGTCGAGGACCAGCGCGTCGCCGACGCGGCCGCCTTCGCCGCCGCCACCGCCTACAACGCCAATTCCAGCGCCTCGCTCACTTCGGTGGCCGCCGCCGTCGCCGGCATGAACGGCCTGACCGCCGCGGATGTCTCCGCCAGCCTGGTGACCTCGCCGTCCGGCGACGGCAACCAGGCGGTGAAGGTCGCGGTGGCCACCCAGGTTCCGCTGATGCTCTCGCGCATCCTGGGCAACTCCGCCAGCGAGCTCAACGTCGCCGCCACCTCCTACGCCGAGCTGAAGGGCGGAGCGCCGGGCTGCATCATCGCGCTCAGCTCATCGGGGACCGGCGTCACCCTGAGCGGCGGCACCTCGGTCAGCGCCGACGCCTGCGCCGTCGCCTCCGACTATTCGGTCACCGTGCCCTGCGGCACCAGCATCACCAGCATCGCCGTAGACTATGACTCCGCCGGCGCACCGAGCGAGCCCTGCAGCGGCATCCAGCCGCCGTCGGGGGGTTCTCTGGCGATCCGGCACGCGGCCACCGCCGATCCGCTCGCGGGCAGTTCTGTGGTGGCGACCGCCACGGCGCGGCTCTCGAGCGTCGCGGGGCTCGGCTCCCCCTCGGGACCTTCGCTCGGCGGCGGGACCAGCGTCGACTTCGGCTATGGCGCCGTCAGCCTGCCGGGCGGCTGTTCCGAAACCTATGCCAGCGGCACGCACACCGTGACCTGCACGGGCGACGGACCGTTCGATTTCGGCGCCATCACCACCGGGGGCGGCATCACGGTCAGGATCAGCGCGACGGGTTCGGCGCCGGTGTTCAACATCAATGGCTCGATCCAAATGACGGGGACGTCGATGACCTGGGGCCCGGGAACCTACAATATCTCCGGCGGCATTCTCACCGGCGGCGGCACCACCACCAGCTTCGGCGCGGGCGCGTTCCACATCGGCGCTGGCTCGTTCAGCTGCAACGGCTCCAAGGGATACAGCATCTGCAACACCGGCACGCGGCTCAGCTTCGGCGGCCCCAGCAGCTTCGTCACCCAGGGCGGCATCTACAATTCCGGCGGCGAGACCCTGACGCTCGGCGCCGGTTCGACCAACAGCTTCGACATCGGCAAGGCCAGCGACGGCAATTCCTACGTCGGCGGCGGCGGCGCGGACACCAGCTTCGGCGACGCCACGGGATCAGGCGACCTCTTCCAGATGGCGGGCAACCTCGACGTCTCCAGCGGCGGCGGCAGCTGCCTCACCCTGAGCGCGGCGGCTCAGCACGACATCAACGGCTTCTTCTCCAGCGCCGGCGGCACGGTCATGGGGGCAGGCGTCTACACCATCTCGGACTATTTCGCCCTCGGCCCCAACGGCGGCGGCGACGTGAGCTGCAACGGAGCCTCCGTCGGCCTGACCGGGACCAACGTGACCCTGGTGATCGGGGCGGCCACCACCCTCTCGTCGGGAACCTGCGCGGGCGAGGCTTTCTGCATGGGCGCCGGCTATTCGAACGTGACGCTGCTGGCGCCCACCACCGGGGCCACGGCCAACCTCGCCGTGATCGGACCGCAGTCGGGCGACGACGGCGCGACCCTGGCCGAAGGCGCCTCTGGGGCGGATTTCTCAGGCGCCTTCTACTTTCCCACCGAGGCCATCTCCATGAGCGGCGGCTCCAGCCTCGGCAGCTTCGGCTCCAGCCAATGCCTGATGCTCATAGGCTCTCAGGTCACGCTCACCGGCGGCGCAGCGCTGGCAAGCTCGTGTTCGGGCATCGGCGCGGCGGCCACCTCCACCGTGGTGCTCGTGCAATGAAGTCTCGGCGACGACTCCGGATCCGCCGCGGTCTGGCAGGCGACGAACGCGGCATGGCGCTGGTCGAGTTCGCCCTCTTGGCGCCGGTGTTCTGTCTGCTGCTTGCCGGCGTCATCGACCTGGGCGGCGTGCTGTTCACCAAATTCAAGCTCGACGCGGCGGTTTCGGCGGGCGCCAACTACGCCCAGCTCAACGCCGCCAACGTCAGCTCCACCGGCGGCGCGAGCCTGGCCAGCGACATCGCCACCCTCGTCGAGACCAGCCAGGGCTCCGGCTGGGCCGACGACGGGGTGGTGGTCAACGACGGTCCCTCGACCAATGTCGCCAGCGGCGCGCCGACGAGCGGCGGCACGGCGTCCAATGCCGACCTCTGCTATTGTCCCACGGGGACGGCGGGGGCGTTCAGCTGGGGCGCTTCGAACGTCTGCGGCGCCGCCTGCCCGGGAACTAACACCGGCTACGCCGGCAAGTTCGTCACCATCAGCGCCACCAAGACCTATACGCCGCTGTTCTCCGGCTACGGCATCGTGCAGAACGGCGCCGTCACCGCCTCGGCCGTGGTGCAGGTGCAATGATCGGCGCCGTCAGGCGGCTGTGGCGCTCCAGCGGCGGAGCGGCGGCGGTGGAGTTCGCCTTCGTCATCGGTCCGCTGCTGCTGCTGATGTTCGGCGTCTTCGAATTCGCCCGCCTGCTTTGGACCCGCGAGGCCATGCAGGAGACCGCCTCGGCCGGCGCCCGCTGCATGGGCATGAGTTCCTCGGCGTGCCAGGGCGGGGGCGCCTACAGCGCCGCCAACACCCAGGCCTACATCGAGGGCGTCGCCACGAGCTGGGGCGTGCCCCTCACCAACGCCGATCTGACGCTGGCGAGCGACACGACCTGCGCCGGCGTCACCGCGCCCAACGGTTTCTCCACCGTGATCATCAGCTACACGTTCGAGAGCGTGGTCCCGAACCTGATCGGGGCGCTCGGCGGTGGTACGGCGCTCTCGACCACGGCCTGCTTTCCGAATAACTGACGCCCGAGCCGAGCCCTTTGCGGGCGCGGAGGGCGACCTTCATGGACAGGATCCGAATCGGCCTCCTGGGCGCGGGCGCCATGGGCGCCGAGCACGCCTATTGCCTTGGCCAGATCGGGGGCGTGGCGGTCGCGGGCGTCCATAGCCGCAGCCTGGAGCGGGCGGCGTCGCTGGCCGGCCCCCTTGGCGCGACGCCCACCCGCGAGGCGCGCACGCTGATCGAGGATCCGGGCGTCGACGCCATCGACGTCTGCCTGCCGACGCCGGTGCACGGCGCCTACGTCATGGCCGCCCTGGAGGCGGGCAAGCACGTGCGAGACGCCGCTGACCCTCGATCCGGCGGAGGGCCGGCGCCTGCGCGACGCGGCGCGAGCCGCGGGCAAGCTGCTGCAGGTGGGGCTCTTGATGCGTTCGATCGCCGCCTGCCGCGCCGTGAAGGGCTTCGTCGAGACGGGCGAGCACGGACGGCTGCTGGGCGTGACGGCGCACCGGCTTGGATCGCACCTGCGCGCCGGCTCACCCGATCACAAGCATCACTATTCCGATCCCACCACCGAGCTCATGACCTTCGACCTCGACTTCATCGGCTGGGTCATGGGCCCTCCCGCGCGAGTCGTCGCCAGCGCTGTCGACCGGCAGGGCGCGCCTGGCGAGGTTTCCGCGCTGCTGTCGTTTGCGGACGGCGCCGGCGCCACGGTCCTCGCCAGCGGCCTGATGCCGGCGTCCTATCCCTTCACCACCGGCTTTCGCGCCCTGTTCGAACGGGCGGCGTTCGAGACCCGGACCGTCATCGCCGGCGGCGAGGCGACGAGTTCGGCGCGGCTCTATCTCGAAGGCGGCGAAGCGCCGCCCGGCCTGCCGCAGGACAATCCCTATCAGACCGAACTCGAGCACTTCGTCGCTTGCGTGCGTGGCTCGGCCGACCCGGCGCTGCTCGACGTCGAGCGGGCGCTGGAGGCGCTTGCCCTGTCGCGCGCCGTCCAGACATCGCTGCGCGAGCGAAGAGAGGTGACAATGCCGGGCGGCGCGCGTGGCGCGAAGGCGTTGGATGGATAGGCCGTCACGCCAGCTCCTCGACCAGTGGCGCCGGGACGAGGCGACGGAATTCCGGGGCTGGGACTTCTCCCATCTGCGCCAGCGCGTCAGCTATTCGCCGCTGCCGTGGGACTATCTGGCTCTGGCGCGCGAACAGGTGCGGCGCTGCGGCTCGCTGCTCGACCTTGCGACCGGCGACGGCGCCGTGCTCGCCTCGTTCCCAGGGCTGGCCGCCGCCACAGAGGGCCATGCGCCGAACGTCGCCATCGCCGCCGAGCGACTGGCGCCCCTCGGCGTGCGCGTGGTGGCGGCTCGCGAGAGCGCGCCCCTGCCGTTCGCCGCCGCCGCCTTCGACCTGATCCTCAACCGCCACGGCGGGCTGCACGCTGGCGCGATCGCCCAGGCGCTTCGCCGCGGCGGGCGGTTCCTCACCCAGCAGGTTGGCGGCCGCAGTCTCGCGGACCTGATCGCGCACTTCGGCGCCCGGCCCAGGTGGCCAGGCAATGTTCTCGGCGCGGTCGCGGCGCAGTTCGCGGTTGCGGGATTCGACGTGGAACTTGCCGAGGAGTCGTCGGGCGTGGCGAGCTTTGCCGACGTGGGGGCTGTGGTCTATTACCTGAAGGCGGTTCCCTGGCTGGTCGATGGCTTCGGCGTCGAGGCGCATCTGCCTCGATTGCAAGCGCTGCAGCAAAGGCTCGAGGCGCGCGGCCGGCTCGAGTTCGCGACCAACTCGTTCCTGCTCCTCGCCACGCGGCGCTGAGGCGAGCCCGGCGCGTCAGCCTGGACTCTTGATCGCGCCAGCGATTCAGCGGCGGATGCTGTGGGCGTTGCTCGACGATCGGGGCGCGGGACGAGGGAGCCTTCGGGGTGGCCAGAGCCAGGGGCGGCGGCTCGCAACCTGGGTCCGCGGTGGGCGCGGGCCCGGCGCCGGGCTCGGGCGCGCCGCAGGCGCACCGCGCCACGCGGCTGGCGATCCTCGCGGCGCTGATCCTCCTGGCGATCTATACCGGACTGGCGGCGGGGCGGCTGCGCGATGCGACCGCGCCCTCGGCGGGGGCGCTGTTCGCGCCGCTCGCCATCGCCGCCATCCTCGCCGTGCTGCTGATCGTGCAGGGCCGCCAGGCCGAGGCCGCCTCCCGGGCGCTGGCGCAGTCCGAGGAGCGCTTCCGGCTGGCCGTCGAGGCGGCGCGTTGCGGCATCTGGGAGCTGGATCTGGGCGCCGGCGAACTCTTCATGTCGCAGATCACCGGGGTCATGCTGGGCTGGGGCGGCGGCGGCACGGCGACGATCGAGGCGGTGCTGGAGCGGATCGCGCCGGAACACCGCGAGCGCGTGCGCCAGGCGCTCGGCGCGGCCGCCAGCCAGGGCGTGCTCGACGTCTCCTTCCGCGTCGCCCGACCCGAGGGCGGCTCGGTGTGGATCGACGCGCGCGGCCAGGCGCCGGCGGACGCCGCGCCGCAGGGGCCGGCGCGGATCGTCGGCGTCGCTCTCGACGTCACCGTGGAGCGCATCGCCCAGGTTCGCGCCCAGGCCGCCGAGGCGCGTCTGCAAGGCGCCATCGACAACGCCGCCGAAGCCTTCGTGCTCTGGGACCGCCACGGCCGGCTGGTGCTGTGCAATCAGAACTTCCGCGCCTTCTTCGACCTCGCGCCGCGCATGCTCAAGCCGGGCGCCTCGCGCGGCGCCGTCGAGCGGCTGATCCGGCTCGCCTTCCGACAGGCCCCGGCGGCCGATGACGAGGGCGCGCGCGAAGCCCAGCTGAACGACGGGCGCTGGATCACCCTGGCCGAGCGCCGCACCGCCGACGGCGGCTGTGTCGTCACCTGCGCCGACGTCACCGCACTGAAAGCGCAGGAAGCGGCGCTGCAGTCGGCTATCGTGCGTCTGGAGCGGAGCCACGAGGAGGCCGAGGAGCTCGCCCGGAAATACGAGGCGGAAAAGATCCGCGCCGAGTCGGCCAACCGCGCCAAGAGCGAGTTCCTCGCCAACATGAGCCATGAGCTGCGCACGCCGCTCAACGCCATCAACGGCTTCTCCGAGATAATGGTGGGCGAGATGTACGGGCCCCTCGGCGATCCGCGCTATCGCAGCTACGCCGAGGACATCCTGGGCTCGGGCCAGCACCTGCTGGCGCTGATCAACGACGTGCTCGACATGTCGAAGATCGAGGCCGGGAAGATGAGCCTGCGCTTCGAGCCGCTGCGGCTCGACGAACTGGCCGCCGACGCCCTGCGGCTGATCCGCAACCGCGCCGAGAGCGCCGGCCTGACGCTCGCCATCGAGGTCCCGCCGCTGCCGGACGTCGATGGCGACTATCGCGCCCTGAAGCAGGTGCTTCTCAACCTGCTCTCCAATGCGGTGAAGTTCACGCCGCGCGGCGGCCGCATCGTCATCGCCGCGGAACGGCGTCACGACGCCAGCGGCGAGCGTGTCGACGTCAGCGTGCGCGACACCGGCATCGGCATCGCCCCCGACGACCTCGCCCGCCTCGCCCGGCCCTTCGAGCAGATCGAGAGCCAGCACGCCAAGACCCAGCAGGGGACGGGCCTCGGCCTGGCGCTCTGCAAGTCGCTGATCGAGATGCACGACGGCGTGCTGCGGATGGAGAGCCGCCCCGGCGTCGGCACGCGGGTGAGCTTCCTGCTCCCGGTGCGCCGCCTCGCCTTGCAAAGGAGCGCGGCGGCGGCGTGAGGCGGCCGCGGGGACGGCGCCCCGGGGCTCGGCGCGTGGCTACCCGCCCTTGGCCGGCGCGCCCGGCCGGTTCGCCTTGCTTCCCGGCGGCGAGAACGCGCGGTCCAGCCCGGCGACGAAGGCGGCGCGGTCGTGCGGCGGCAGCGCCATGACGTAGTCCACGAGCTTCTCCTCTACGGCGGCCCGGGTCGAGGCGTCGAGCTGGCGGCTTTGCGCCAGCCTCGCCTTGATCGCCGCCGCATCGGGTTTTGGATCGGCCAGGGCGTCCCATCCCGCCAGGCGCAGTTGCCGGCTGCGGGTCGCGACGGGCCGGATCTGGATCCAGGCGGCGCGGAGCATCAGGCGCAGATCGCGCCGCTCCGGCTCCGGCAGGGCGCGGGCGGCGCGCGCGAAGGCGCCGGGCCGGGCGCCGATGTTCTGCCGCGCCATCCGCGCGCCGAGCGCGATCACCCCGGCCGCCGCGCCGATCAGGAACAGGTTCAGCGCCAGCGACGCCACCAGGCCGACCGCAAGCCAGCGCCCGCGCATCAGGCGTCGTCCGGGCGGCGCGCCGGCGCCAGCAGGGCGCTGACCTCGTCGGTCGGGCCGCCGCCCTGAACGCCCCAGATCGCCCGCACCACGCCAGGCGGGGTCTCGGTCAGGCCGACAATCACTCCGGCCGCGCCGGCGCTGGCCAGCGCCACTCCGACGCCGACGCCGGTCAGCCAGCGCCAGGCCCGGCCGCCGGCCCGCCCGGCCCTGGCCGCCGCGGGTGCCCCGGCGACGATGCGCCGGCGCAGCGCGGCGCCGGGCGCCGGCGTCGGCGAAGCGTCCAGCGCCTCGTCGAGCCCGCGCTGCGAGGCGAGCAGCCTCTCGGCGACTCGGGGAAAGGCCTCGGCGAAAGCCGCCGCCTGCGCCTTTGCCGACTTCGGCCAGCGCCGCATCTGGCCGCCATGGGCCTGGGCCAGCGCCGCAAAGCGTTCCTCGGTCATCATCGCGTCCATCACGAACTCAGTCCGGGCCGGCCAGATCGGCGAGCGCGACGCGCAACGCCCGCCGGGCGCGCGCCAGCAGGCTCTCCAGCGCATCCACGCTGACCTCCATCAGCGCCGCCGCGTCGATATTGCTCAGTTCCTGGTAATGGCAAAGCACGATCGCTTCGCGCTGGCGCTGGGGCAGCGCCTGCAGCGCCCGGTCGACGCGGCGGCCGACATCCTGCGCCTCCAGGCCCCGATCGGGCGCCGGACCGCCGTCGGGCAGGTCCGGCGGTTCGGCCACCGGGCGTTCGCGCCGGCGCCGCAGGCGATCGTAGCAGAGGTTGAGAGCCACCCGATGAAGCCAGGTATCGAAGCGCGCCGCGCCGGGACGCCAGCGCGGCGCCATGCGCCAGACCCGCACGAACGTCTCCTGGGCCACGTCCTCGGCTTCGCCGGCGTCGCCCAGCATCCGCTGCGCCAGCGCCAGCACGCGCGCCAGCTTGCGCGCCACCAGAGTGCGGACCGCCGCCGCATCGCCGGCGCCGACGCGTTGCACCAGCCCGTCGTCCGGATCGGTCTCGCCCGGTTTCAACCGCCGCCTCGCTCGAGCCCGACTCGCATAGCACAGGCATCGTCTCCGCCATCGCCGCTCCCGCTGGCCCGTTGCACGCCCCGGCGGGCCGCCTCCGTCGAAATCAGGCGCAGGTCAGCAGTTCCTTGAACACGCGGTGGGCCTCGACGCGGCGCCGGCCGACCAGCGCCTTCAGCGATCGGTAGTCCCTGGCGCCGCCGGCCCTGGCGAGCAGGGCGCGCAGCGGTCTGGGCTCCCGATCCGGGTCGGCGCCGTCGGGGAGCGCCACCTTGAGGAGCTGTCCCAGATCCTGCTGCAGCCGCCAGGCGGCGGCGAGGGCGTCGAGGGGCCCGGCCGGCGCAAGACCGGCCGCCGAGAGCGCCGCCAGAGCCTCGGCGGTGTTCTGCCGCAGCGGGCCGCCGCCGGACGCGTGGACGAGCTGGAGATGCTGGGCGGCGAACTCGACGTCCACCAGGCCGCCATCGTGCAGCTTCAGATCCCAGAAGCCCTTGGCGGGCCGCTCCCGCGCCATCAGCTGGCGCATGGCCAGCACGTCCCGGGCGCTGCGGCGCACGTCCCTGGGCGCGCGCAGCGCCGCCTCGATGGCCGCGGCGGCGCGGGCCGCGAAGGCGTCCGATGTCGCCCAGACCACCCTGGCGCGGGTCAGCGCCAGATACTCCCAGGTCTCGGCCGCGCCGCCATAGTAGGCGCCGAACGCGGCGAAGCTCACCGCGACCGGACCCTTGGTGCCCGACGGGCGCAGCTGCATGTCGACGTCGTAGAGTTCGCCCTCGGCGGTGGGCGCCGAGAGCGCGGTGATCAGCCGGCCGGTGAAACGCCCGTAGAAGGTCTCCGCGGCCCAGCCCCGCCCGCCCGAAGCGGCGTCGCCGCTTCGGGCCTCGTAGAGCGTCATCAGGTCGAGATCCGAGCGGGCGCTCAGCTCGCGCGAGCCGCACTTGCCGAGCGCCACCACGGCGACCTCGCCGGGAAACACCCCGGCCTGGCGCGCCACCTCGTCGAGGGCGGCGCGCGCCAGGGCGCCGATGCAGGCGTCGGCGAGATCGGCGAAGGCCTCGCCCGCCTGGCGCGCGCTCGCGCTCCCGGCAAGCACCTGCAGCGCGATCTGGAAGGTGCGCTCGCGGTGCAGGCGCCGGGCCGCATCCATCGCCGCCTCGAATCCCGGCGCGCCGCCGAGCGACGCCTCCTCCTGCGCCAGCGGCGCCAGGGGCGCGAAGAATCTGGGGTCCAGCAGGGCGTCCAGGGCCGCTGGCGTGCGCGCCAGGGTGCGGGCGAGCTGCGGCCCATAGGCCATCGCCCGCACGATCAGCTCCAGAAGGCGCGGCTGGGCCAGGAACAGCGCCAGCGCCTGGGTTCCGGCCGCGAGACCCGCCAGGAAATCGCCGAACCGCTCGAAGGCCGCATCCGGCGCGCCGGTGGCCGCCGCGGCGTCCAGCAGGCGCGGCGCGAGGCGCGTGAAGAGTTCGCGGCCCCGCTCGGACCGCGTCGCGGCGATGTGGCCGTGATGCCACGCGCGCACCAGGGCCGCCACCTGGCTCGCCCTGGCGAACCCCATCCGCTTCAGGGTCGCCAGGGTCTGCGGATCGTCCTGGACACCGGTGAAGACCAGGCTGCCGAAGCGCGACGACAGCGGCTCCTCGCCGGCGAAGAGGTCGCCATAGCGGCGGTTCACCGCCTTCAGCGTCCGCGCCACCGCGGCGTCGAAGCCTCTGAGGCTCCGGGCGCCGCAAAGCGCCGCGACCGCAGCCCGCTCACGATCGTCGCGCGGCAGGCGATGGGTCTGTTCGTCGGCGATCATCTGGATGCGGTGCTCGAGCCCGCGCAGCGCCCGATAGGCCGACGCCAGCTCGGCCGCGGCGGCCTCGGCCACGTGGCCGCCCCGCGTCAGGGCCGAAAGCGCGTCCAGGGTGCGGCGCTGGCGCAAGTCGGGTCGGCGCCCGCCCAGGATCAGCTGCTGGGTCTGGACGTAGAACTCGACCTCGCGGATGCCGCCGGGCCCCAGCTTCAGGTCGGCGCCGGGCGCAGCGAGGCGCTCGTCTGGCCGCAGCGCCTGGATCTGCCGCTTGATCGCATGGATGTCGGCGATCGCCGCGAAGTCGAGATTGCGGCGCCAGACGAAGGGCTGGAGCGCCGCGAGGAAGGCCTCGCCGCGGCCCATGTCGCCAGCGACCACCCGGGCCTTGATGAAGGCGGCGCGCTCCCAGTTCTGGCCGACGCTCTCATAGTATTCCAGCGCCGCCTCCACCGGCACGGCCGGCGGGGTCGATGCCGGGTCGGGCCGGAGCCGCAGGTCGACCCGGAAGACGTAGCCCGCCTCGGTGCGCGCCTGCAGCACCTCGGCCAGGCCATGGGTGAAGCGCTGCGCGAACGCCTGAGGCTCGACGCCCGGCGCCAGCGGCAGGGCGCGCGGCTCGTAGAACACCGAGATGTCGATGTCGCTGGAATAGTTGAGTTCGAAGGCGCCCAGCTTGCCCATGGCGACGACGAAGAGGCCAGGCAGCGGCCCCTCTGGACCCGGCGCGAAGGCGCAGAGCCGATCCTCGAGCGCGCGGGCGGTCAGCGTCATGGCGGCGCGGATCGCCGCGTCGGCGAAGGCCGTCAGAGCGCCCGTCACCTGGTCGAGGTCCCAGACTCCGCCGAGATCGCAGAGCGCCGTCAGCAGGTGCAGCCGCGCTTTCAGCCGCCGCAGTTCGGCGCCTCCCGCTCCAGGCTCGAGGCTGGCGGCGCGCCCGGCCGCGGCGACCAGCGCCGCCAGCTCGCTCGCCGGCGGCCCGGCCAGGAGCTGCTCCAGCATCTTGGGCCAGCGCGCCGCCAGCCGGCCGAGATAGGGCGAAGCACCGAACACCGGCGCAAGCGCGGCCCAGGCGCGGTCCACGCCCGGCGCGTCCCCCAGGGCCTCGCGCACGCGCTCGGCGGCGCGGACATCGGCCACGGGCCCGCATGGCTGGATGAGTTCAATGAGCGGGGCCATCGGAGGATGATAACGCTTTGCGCCGCCGCACTCCCGCTGGCTGGGCGACCGTGACGCGGGGTACTAATGCCCCAGTTTCCGAAGTCGCGCGAAACGCTAAGGCCACGCGATCTTGCGCACGAAATCGGAATGCCAGGCAAGTTCTGGAATGCGCCGTGCCTTTGGCAGTTGGACGAGCACCACCTGAAGGCCGCCCTTCCGAACGTGCTTCATCGCTGGAACGCAATCGGTGTCGCCAGTGACAAGGATTATACGATCCACGGAGCGGCGTTCCGAGAACGTCGCCATATCTAGGCCGATGCGCATATCCACGCCCTTCTGTTCGAAATCAGGCTGAAAGTCCGCGTCCCCTGGCGTGGCTGTGGAAATTGGCGTGTTCTTTGGTTTCCACCCTCTGAATTTCAGGACGCCCCGACGGACGGCGAACAGGTCGCGCGCGGCTAAATCGCGAAGCCACTGGTCCGGGGCCTTGAATTCGTGATCGGCCCCACTGACGGGAAGCTTGGTTTTGCCAACGTAGCCAGCGCAGTCGTAGTAGAGAAACCGCAACGGGTCCTCGTCCGCGCCGACACACGCGTGGGCGGCCTTCTCGATAAATTCGGTGTCGTACTTTCGATTGGCGAGCCCGGCGAGCGCGCGCAGGTGGCCGCCGTCAATCAAAACCGCCGCTTATGACGAAGCCCCCGGTGCGTCGCCGCGCCGGGGGCTTCAGATATATGCCCGCCTACGGGCGTAGCGGATAACGCGCGCAGAATTGGTGGAGGCGCTGCGCCGAGTCAATAGATGGAGGGGGTTAATCGTTCCCTCCACGACAGCTCGACGAGGATGGGACTAGGGATGTTCCCTAGTCCCATCGACGCAGATTTGTCAAACAGCGGCAATCCTCACCCTCAACATGGGTCTTCTCGCCGCATTTGGGTGAATTTTTCCAATTGTCGCAGCCGCCTGGGGCCATCGCCTGGTCGTGCTTGCATGAGTTCTTCGCCATCGTGACTCACCCGCGAATCTACGCGCCGGCGACGCCGCTGCCGCGGGCGCTCGATTAGGTTGACGCGTGGCTTGAATCGCCGAGCGTCGTTCTCCTCGCCAAGTCAGCGGCGTATCGACCGCTACTCGGCGCTACTCTCGTGGAGGGCAAAATCGCCGGCCCGCAGGTCCACGATGCCCGAATCGCGGCGCTATGCCGCGACCACGGCGTGCATGAACTCTGGTCGGCGGACCGCGATTTCAGCCGCTTCGCCGGCCTCGCCGTCGTCAACCCGCTCGTCGGCGGTGGGACAGACTGACTGCCTTCGCCGGCGCCTCAAAGCCCCAGCCGCTGCAGCTGCGTTTTCGGCGCCTCGAGTTCGACGAGCGCGGCGCGGAGCTGCTCGGCGAGCCGCGCCTCCAGCGGGCCGCCGATCAGGTTGCGGGTCTCGTCCGGGTCGTCGGCGCGGTCGAAGACGTAGTTGCCGGTGGGCCGGAACCAGCTCCAGAAGGGCGCGCGCTCGCCCTCGCCCCAGGTCTGGTGGATCACCGGGACGTCCGAGCCGGGCATGCGGTCCAGGAAGGCGCGCGCGTCGGGCGCCGGCAGCGCGGCGCGGGCGTCGAGGGCGCCGTGGGTCGGCATGGTCGACCAGCGGTTGGAGAGCATCGAGAGCGGGGCGTTGGCGCCGGCGGGGCCGCGCACGTACTTGTGCTGGGCGGTCACCAGCACCACCTCGCGCCCCCACACGCCGGTGACCAGCCAGTCGCGCACCTGGTCGGCCTCGCGCCTCAGCAGCGGCATGAGCGAGCGGCCATGGGTGCGCTGGCGCACCTGCACGTCGAAGATGTCGGCCAGGGTGGCGAAGATGTCCACGGCCGTGGTGAGCGCCGCGCAGGTCCCTGCCGCGACGCCCGGGGCGCGGATCAGCAGCGGGATGTGGCCGAGCGGCGCGTAGATCGGACAGCCCGGCTTGCCCCAGCAGTCCTTCTCGCCGAGGTAGTGGCCGTGGTCGGTGACCACCATCACCAGCGTGTCTTCGAACAGTCCCCTGGCCTCGACGGCGTCCATGAGCTTGCCGAGCCAGTGGTCGATCATGGAGAGCTTGGCGCCGTACTGGCTGCGGATCTGCCGGCCCTGGCGCGCATCGATGATCCCTCGCGCCTGGGCGCCCACCGCGTAGGGTGGCCAGATCAGGTGCGGCCCGCGCCAGTCCGGATCGTACTTCGAGGCCCAGGGCTCGGGGGTGTCGAAGGGCTCGTGCGGATCGAACTCGTCGACGAAGAGGAAGAACCGCTCGTGCTGGCCGGCGTTCTCCTCCACCCAGCGGGCCGCGGCGGCCATGGTCCGCGGACCCGGGAAGTCGGCCTCGCCACGGAACCAGCCGCGGCTCGAATCATACGGCATCCAGCCGCGCCCGAACGACGGCGCGCCGGCCCAGCTGGGGTCGGAGCGCGTCTTCCAGGCGTCGCCTTCGTGGCCGCGCTGGTAGTCCCAGGCGGTGAAGTCGGCGTGGTAGTTCTCGCCGCCGGTCTCGAAGAGGTGCGGGTGGTCGCTGACGAGCTGGGTGGTGACCTTGGCGCGCCGCAGGGCGTGCGTGATGGCGTCTTCCCAGATCTCCACCGACCCCCAGGCCTTCCAGAGGAAATCCAGGGCGCCGCAGAGGATGTCGTGGCGCGCCGGCATGCATGGCAGCGAGCCGGTGTGGTGGCCGGTGAATCGCACCGCGCCTCGCGCGAACCGGTCGAGGTTCGGCGTCTCGAACTCGGTCCCGCCATAGGCGCCCAGCATGTGCCGGTTGAGGCTGTCGAGCAGGATGACGATGGCGTTTCGAGGCGCAGCGGCCATCGCGATGCTCCGGGCTTGGGGAATACCTCGCGGATCAGCCGCGAAAGGGGGTCCGATGCAAGATGCGGGGCTCGATCAGTGGGCGTGCGCCTTGCGGTAGCGCTGCATCGCCCCGAAGACGGCGCCCACGCCACCGCGGCCGACGTCGGCGCCCAGGTCGCGGTAGGCCGCGCGCACGTTGGCGACGATGCGCTCGGCCTCGCCCCAGCCGCCGAAGCCGTCGAGGGCGATCTCGTTGGCCGCCGCCTCCCACCCCAGGCCGGCCTCCAGCGCCGCCTTGGACTGCGCCGTCACATATTCGAAATAGCCCTTCAGGGCGCGCACCGCGCGCGTGTCGGTGATCGGACCGTGGCCGGGCACGACGGTCTCGACGTCGAGCGAGGCGATGTAGTCGCAGGCGGCGATCCAGTTGGAGATCGGCCCGTCCCAGACGATCGGATGGCCCTGGTTGAACAGCAGATCGCCGGTGAACACGGTTCGGTCTGCGGGCACGTAGACGATGGTGTCGGCCTCGGTGTGGGCCGGTCCGAGATCTTTCAGCACCACGGTCTTGTCGCCGACCAGAAGTTGCAGTTCGCCCACGAAGACGCGGTTCGGCGCGGTCGGCACCACGCCGGAGAAGTCGAAGGCGCGCCCCATGGTCTCCAGGAAGAACGCGCCGCCTTCCCCCCTCGCCTCCCAGGCGGGAATGTCGGCCAGGGCGGCCGCGTCGAGCCTGGCGATGGCCTCGGCGGTCGCCTTGGCCGCGATGATCTCGGCGCCGGCGAGCAACTGGTTGCCCAAGGTGTGGTCGATGTTGGAGTGGGTGTTGACCAGCCGTCCGATCCGCGCCGCCGCTGGGACCGACGCGCGCATCGCCTCCAGCATCTCGGCGGTGATCTTGACGCCCATCAGGGTGTCGACCAGCAGCGCCTCCTCGCCGCTCGCCACCAGGCCGGCGTTGCTCCAGCCCCAGCCGCCGTCCGGCTGCAGCCAGGCCCAGCAGCCGGCGCCGAGATCGTGCAGGCCCCTGGTGTAGCGCCAGCCGGCCATCAGGCCAGCGCCTTCGACGCCAGCTCGAAGACGTTCTTGGAGAGGCCGGGCGAGGCCTTGATGCGCTCCAGCTCGCGCCGCATCAGATCGCCCAGTTCGGGCGTGAACCTGGCCCATTGGCCGAGCGGATCGATCAGCCTGGCCGCGACGTTGGGATTGAAGGCGTCCACCATCAGGATCTGGTCGGCGAGGAAGCGATAGCCGGCGCCGCTCGGATCGTGGAACCGGGCGGGGTTGGCGCTGGCGAAGGCGGCCACGAGCGCGCGCAGCCGGTTGGGGTTGCTGGCGTCGAACGCCGGATGGGCGGTGAGGCCCATGACGCGGCCGAGCGCGCCTTCGGACGCATCGAGCGCCTGCAGCTGGAACCACTTGTCGACCACCAGCGGCTCGTCGCGCCAGCGCTGGTAGAACTCGGCCAGCGCCGCCTCGAAGGGCGCTCCGCCGATCAGCATCAACGCCGTCAGCCCTCCCATGGCGTCGGTCATGTTGGCCGCGCCCTCGTAATGCCGGCGGGCGAGCTCGAGGGTCGCGGCCGTGGGGTCGGCGGCCAGGAGTTCGAGGGCGGCGTTGCGCAGCGCCCTGCGGCCGGCCGAGACGGCGTCGGGAGAGAAGTCGGCGCCATCCTGCATCGTCAGGTGCAGCCGGCGCAGCTCTTCGCTCAGATGGGCGGCCATGCGCGCCCGCAGCGCCTCGCGCGCGGCGTGCAGCGCTGCCGGATCGGCCGGCGCGGCCATCACCGCCAGGTCCGGCTCGCTGGGCAAGGCCAGCAGCAGGGCGGTGAACGCCGGCTCGGCCGACTGGTCGGCGAGGGCGCGGCCGAGCGCCTGGGCATAGCGCTCCTCGCCCACCTCGTCGGGGGCGCCGGCGGCGCGCGCCAGGATGAGGTCGCGCGCCAGGTTCTGACCGGCCTCCCAGCGGTTGAAGAGGTCTGGATCGGCGGCCAGCAGCACGTAGCCGTCCCTGGCCGGGGCGTCGCTGGTGAGGTTCACCGGCGCGGAGAAGCCGCGCAGCGCCGAGACCACCGGCGCGCGGGGCACGCCCTCGATCCTCGCGGTGCGCGACGGCGCGTCCAGCACCAGCACCTCGGTCGGGCGCAGCTCGCGCCCGTCCTCGTCGAGCAGGCCGAAGGCGATGGGGATCGGCAGCGGCTTCTTGACCGGCTGACCGGGGGTCGGCGCCGTGGCCTGCTCGAAATCGAGTTCGAGCGCCTGCGCGGCCGCGTCGTAGCGGGCCTGGAGGCGCACCGCAGGCGTGCCGGCCTGCTCGTACCAGTCGAAGAACCGGCTCAGGTCGCGCCCGGAAGTCTCGGCGAAGCACTGGATGAAGGCCTCCATCGTGGTCGCCTGCCCGTCCCAGCGCTCGAAATAGAGGTCCATCCCGGCGCGGAACGCCTCGGCGCCGACCACCGCCTTCAGCATGCGGATGACCTCCGCGCCCTTCTCGTAGATGGTCGCGGTGTAGAAGTTGTCGATCTTGATGTAGCTCGACGGCCTCACCGGGTGGGCGAGCGGGCCGGCGTCCTCGGAGAACTGCCGCGCCCGCAGCGCCTTTACATCCTTGATGCGCCGCACCGCCTCGCCGCGCATGTCGGCCGAGAAGCTCTGGTCGCGAAAGACGGTGAGGCCCTCCTTCAGGCACAGCTGAAACCAGTCGCGGCAGGTGATCCGGTCACCGGTCCAGTTGTGGAAGTATTCGTGGGCGATCACGCCCTCGATGCGCTCGTAATCGTTGTCGGTCGCCGTCGCCGGGTCGGCGAGCAGCAGCGAGGAGTTGAAGATGTTGAGGCCCTTGTTCTCCATGGCGCCGAAATTGAAGTCGCGCACCGCGACGATCATGAAGAGATCGAGGTCGTATTCGCGGCCGAACGTCTCCTCGTCCCAGCGCATGGCGCGTTTCAGGCTGTCCATGGCGTAGGCGGCACGGCCGGCCATGCCGGGATCCACGAAGATGCGCAGGGCCACCTTGCGCCCGCTCGAGGTGACGAAGCTGTCTTCCAGCACGTCGAGTTCGCCGGCGACGAGGGCGAAGAGGTAGCACGGCTTGGGGAAGGGATCGTTCCAGAGCGCGTAGTGCCTTTCGCCGGCCAACTCGCCGGCGTCCGCCAGATTGCCGTTGGAGAGCAGGCGCCCGAACGCCTTATCGGCCTCGATGCGGACGCTGAACCTCGCCAGCACGTCGGGACGATCGGGGAAATAGGTGATCTTGCGGAAACCTTCGGCCTCGCACTGGGTGCAGAAGCGCCCGGCCGACACATAGAGGCCGTCCAGCGCCTTGTTGGCGTCCGGGTCGATCTCGACCTCGGTCTCCAGCGTGAAGGCGGCGGGCAGGTCGGCGATGGTCAGGAACTCGTCGTCGATCTCGTACTCGCCCGGCGCGAGGCCGCGCCCGTCGATCGAGATCGAGAGCAGCTTCAGCCGCTCGCCGTCGAACCGCAGCGCCTCGGCATGCTCGCCGTTGCGGCGCACCGCGAGCCTCGCCCGCACCCGCGTCGCCCTCGGCTCGAGCAAGAAGTCGAGGCGGACCTCGTCGACGAGCCAGGCGGGCGGGCGATAGTCGGCGAGATTGACCGGGCGGGGCGTTTCCGTGCGCATGGGAAAGCCTCTAATCCCGCCCGGCCCGCCCGACAACGGCGCGCCAACTGGCGCTACGATCGAAGTCGCCATCCGGGCGCGCGTCTTCGAAGGGTTCGCTTGCGCTCGTCTTTCGGACACTCACCTGCCCCAGGTCATGCCTGAGACTTTTCACCCGACGCTCACCACTACGGCTCTTCTACCGCAGCAGCTCCGGCGCCGGGTCCCGAGGCGCTTCAGCTGCGCTCGAGGATCGCCGAAAGCGACATCGACTGCTTGGCGGCGTCGTCCACCAGGCGCCGCGCCAGTTCGCGCGCGCCCACCGGATAGAGATCGCCGCCCTCGGCGATCTCCGCGGCCAGCCGCGAGACGTCCGCCAGCGCGGCGCTCAGTTGCTCGACGTGCTCGCGCGCCAGGTTCCTGGCCTCGGCCTGCAGGCGCTGGATCTTCTTGCCGGCGGATTCCGCCTCCGTCGGCGAAGGGAGGATGATGAGGTGACTTGTGGACATGACCACGATCCCGGTTGACCACGGGAAGAGACTCGACTCCGGCGACTCGCCCGGCCCCGCTTTCCCGATCGGAACCATAAATCGCCCATACTGACGCCTGGTTCCATAGACGGCCACGTTTGCTTGGCCCGCGTGACCTTTCCGCCACGGCTTGACGGACTTAGGGTCAGCGGCCGGCCATCTTGGACGTGGAAGCAAATCGGAGCCCGGCGCCCATGAACTACCAGAAACTCAAGGTCGCCGCCGAGGGGGCGGTCACCGTCGTCACGCTCAACGATCCGGCGACCATGAATGCAGCCGGCCTCGACATGGCCGCCGAGTTGCGCGAGGCGCTGCGCCTCGCCACCGCGCCGGACGCCTCGACGCGCGCCATCGTCCTCACCGGCGAGGGCCGCGGCTTCTGCTCGGGGGCGAACCTCTCGCAGGGGCCGGCGACCCGTGAGCCCGGCGCCGACGGCAGGCCCGACGCCGGCGCGGCTCTGGAGAGCCTCTACAATCCCCTCGTCACCGCCCTGCGCGACCTGGATGTGCCGCTCGTGACCGCCGTCAATGGCGCCGCCGCCGGCGTCGGCTGCTCGCTGGCGCTGATGGGAGACATCGTGGTGGCGGGCGAGAGCGCCTACTTCCTGCAGGCGTTCCGGCGCATCGGCCTCATCCCGGACGGCGGCTCGACCTATCTGCTGCCGCGCCTGATCGGCAAGGCCAGGGCCATGGAGATGGCGCTGCTGGGCGAGCGCCTCGGCGCGGCCAAGGCGCTGGAGTGGGGCCTGATCAACCGCTGCGTTCCCGACGCCGAGCTGATGGCGACCGCCATGGCCATCGCCGGCGAACTCGCCCGGGGTCCGGCCGCCCTCGGCCTGATCCGCCAGACCATCTGGGCCTCGCTCGACAGCGCCTGGGCCGAGCAGCTGCATCGCGAGCGCGTCGGCCAGGGCGTCGCCGGCAAGACCGAGGATTTCGCCGAAGGCGTCGCCGCCTTCCTGCAGAAGCGCCCGGCGACGTTCAAGGGCCGGTAGCGGCGCGCTCGCCGTCGGGCGGCGTTTCGCTGACGGCCGGGCGACGCCAGATCTAGCGGTCGCCGTCGGTGATGTCGGCGATACGGCCGTCGATCAGTTCGCCGCCGGCCGAGGAGACGATGCCGCCGGCGTCCTTGACGCCGCGCTTAGCTTGAGGGTGCTCGCCTTCCAGCCCGGCCTGGAACTTGTCCTTGCTCGGCGCGGCGGTGTCGAGCTTGGTCTCGGTGGTCTTGGGGTCGGACATGGGGCGCTCCCTTTTTTTCGTGAGTTTCAGGATCGCACGGCGGCGGCGCCCTGTCAGCCCCTGATGACCGCAGCGCTCTCGGCCCCCGGAGCCGGCCCATCCATCAGGAAATTTGATTGATATTGACATTGGAATTAATAATTGCAATTATCTCTTCATGAAATCGTCAGTTCCGTCATGACCGAACGCGAGCCCACCGATTGGCAGGAGCTGACCCGGCTCGCCGGCGGGCGAGCGTTCGTGGTCGAGCGGGTGCGGCTTCTGGGCGCGGGCATCGCCATCGAAGGCGCGTTCACGCCGCCGCAACTCGCCGGACTCTCCGCCGAGGATCAGGTCTTCGTCGCCGCGTTCGTCCAGAGCCACGGCTCGATCAAGGAGATGGAGCGAATGTTCGGGGTCAGCTATCCGACGGTGAAGGCGCGGCTCGCCCGCATCGCCGCGAGCCTGGAGTTCGTCGGCGCCAGTCCCGCGCCGGCTCGCGCCGAGGTGCTGGAGCGCCTCGCCAGCGGTGAGATCTCCGTCGAAGCGGCCATCGCCGCCCTGGAGGAGGGCGCTCTATGACGGCCATGGTCCGTCCGCGCTCGAGCCCGCCAATCGCGCCGACGCGTGGCGGCGTGGCGGCGCGGCGCGCCGTCAGGGTCCGGCTCTGGCTGCCGTTGACGCCGCTCTTCGCCGTGCTGGCGCCGCTTGCGCTGCTCGGCGCGCTCTTGGCCACGCCTCTCCTGACCTTGGTTCCCGCGGCGCGGGGCGCTTCGCCTTTGCGGGCGGCCTGGCGCATCGGCGCGCTTCTGTTGCTGCTTTCCGGGATCTTCGTCGAGGTGGACAGCCCCAAAGCAGTGGTCCGCATCCACGTCGTCTGAGGAGTTCGATCGATGAACGAAGACCGCAAGCGCATTCTGGCCATGCTGGGCGAGGGCAAGATCGCCGCCGAGGAGGCCGAACGGCTATTGGACGCCATGGAGCGGGGGGGCGGCGCTCCGGCGTCGACGGCGCCCCGCCGCGCGCCCAAGTATTTCCGCGTGGTGGTGGACGCCTTCGAGGGGCGCGAAGGCCCTGCGAAGGTCAATGTGCGCGTGCCCATGCAGTTGCTGCGCGCCGGGGTGCGCCTCGGCGCACTGATCCCGCCGCGCGCCCGCGAGGAGGTGAACGCCGCCATGGCGCGTGAGGGTATCGCCTTCGACATCAACCAGCTCAAGCCCGAGAACCTGGACGAGCTGATCGAACACCTCAGCGAATTCACCGTCGACGTCGACAGCGAGCATGCCAAGGTGCGGGTGTTCTGCGAATAGACGCTTGCGCTCAGAGGTCGAACAGCGCCGGGTCGCCGCCCTCGGCGGCGGTGTTGACGCTGACGACGCGCTCGACGGCGAAACGGGTCAGGGCGTAGGGGCCGCCGGCTTTGGGGCCGGTGCCGGAGAGCCCCTCGCCGCCGAAGGGCTGCACGCCGACCACTGCGCCGATGATGGAGCGGTTGACATAGGCGTTGCCGGCCGGGACAGCGCGCCGGACCTCGTCCGCGAAGCTGTCGAGGCGGCTGTGAATCCCGAGCGTCAGGCCATAGCGAGTCCGCGCCAGCGAAGCGGCCGCGGCCGCCAGATCGTCCGGCCCGTAGCGCACCACGTGCAGGATCGGGCCGAACACCTCGCGCGTCAGGAAGTCCGCCCTCGGGATCTCCGCCAGGATCGGGCCGAAGCAGCGCTCGCCCGCGGGCGCGGCCAAGCGCCGGACGATGCGGGCCTCGCGCGCAAGGCGCTCGGCATGAGCTTCGAGCTCCGCCTTGGCCGCGGCGTCGATCACCGTCCCGACATCGGTGGCCGGATCGGCCGGATCGCCGAGGACGAGGGCGTCCATCGCCCCGGCGATGGACTCGATCAGCGCGTCGGCGGTCTCCTGCGGCAGAAACAGCATCCGCAGCGCCGAGCAGCGCTGGCCCGCCGAGCCGAACGCCGAGGCGACGACATCGTCGATCACCTGCTCGCGCAGGGCGGTGGTGTCGACGAACATGCCGTTGAGCCCGCCGGTCTCGGCGACGAAGGGGATGATCGGCCCGTCGCGGGCGGCCAGCGCCCGATTGATCGCCCGGGCCGTGTCGGTCCCGCCGGTGAAGGCGACGCCATCGCAGGCCGGATGGCGCACCAGCGCCCCGCCGACCCGCTCGCCGTCGCCCGGGACGAGGGCCAGCAGCGCCGCGTCGAGGCCGGCGTCGTGGAAGAGGCGCACCGCCTCGGCGGCGATGCGCGGGGTCTGTTCGGCGGGCTTGGCGAGCACCGCGTTGCCCGCCGCCAGCGCCGCGGCGACCTGGCCGGTGAAGATGGAGAGCGGGAAATTCCAGGGGCTGATGGCGACGAAGACCCCGCGGCCCCGCAGCTCCAGCCAGTTGCGCTCGCCGGCGGGGCCTGGGAGCAGCCGCGGGCCGGCGAATTCGCGCTCGGCCAGGATCGCGTAATAGCGGCAGAAATCCGCCGCCTCGCGCACCTCGGCGACGCCGTCGGCGAGGGTCTTGCCGGCCTCGCGCGCCAGGAGAGCCACCAGCCGTGGCAACGCCGCTTCGAGCGCGTCGGCCATGGCGCAAAGCCGCGCCCCGCGAGCGGCCCCGCCGACGGCGTCCCAGGCGCCTTGCGCGGCGTGGGCGCCGGCGAAGGCCCGGTCGATCCGCGCCGGCGAGGCGTCCACGATCGGCGGCGAAGCGTGCGCGTCCAGCGCGGCGAGCGCCTCCGCCAGCCGGCGCCGCTCGGCGGCGACGGCGAGGTCCAGACCGGCGGCGCTGCGCCGCTCCGGGCCGAGGGTTTCGCGCGGTCGCGGCAGCCTGAGGTTGCGGTCCGGGCAGGCGCGCACGGCGGCGACGGGGTCGCCGACCACCTGCTCGGGATCGATGTCCTCGTCGAGCAACGAGTGCACGAACGAGGTGTTGGCGCCATTTTCCAGCAGCCGGCGCACCAGATAGGGCAACAGCGCCTCGTATCCGCCCACGGGCGCGTAGACGCGCACCGGCTGCGGCCGGTGGCGCTCGGCGGCCGCGGCATAGAGAGCTTCGCCCATGCCGTGCAGGCGCTGGCGCTCGAAGGCGACGCCGCGCCGTTCCGCCAGGCGCCGGACGGCCGCGAGCGTGTGGGCGTTATGGGTGGCGAACTGGGCGTAGAGGCTCGGCGCGGCCCCGATCAGCCGCTCGGCGCAGACGAGATAGGCCAGATCGGTGGCCGCCTTGGTGGTGAACACCGGATAGTCGGGGCGCCCCGCCACCTGGGCGCGCTTGATCTCGGCGTCCCAATAGGCGCCCTTGACGAGACGCACCATCAGCCGCCGCCCCGAGGCCCGCGCCAGTTCGGCTACGCCCTCGATCACCTGCGGCCCCCGCTTCTGGTAGGCCTGCACAGCCAGACCGAGCCCGCGCCACTCTCCCAGCTCCGGCTCGCGCGCCAGGGCGCCGAGCAGCTTCAGCGACAGCGTCAGCCGATCTGCTTCCTCCGCGTCCAGAGTCAGGCAAAGGTCGGCCTCGGCGGCCTGCACGGCGATCCGCTTCAGGCGCGGGTAGAGCTCGGCGAAGACCCGCGCCTCCTGGGTGGCCTCGTAGCGGGGGTGCAGGGCCGAGAGCTTGACGGAGAGACCATGGCCAAGCTCCGGGCCTTCGCCGCCCGCCGCCTCGCCAACCGCGGCGACCGCCGCCAGATAGGCCCCCTCGTAGCGCTCCGCGTCGGCCGCGGTCCTGGCGCCCTCGCCCAGCATGTCGAACGAACAGACGACGACGCTGCGGGCCGCTCGCGCCAGCGCCGCCTCGATGCTGCGCCCGAGTACGAACTGCTCGCCCATGAAGCCGATGGCCGTGGCCACGGCGCGGCGGATCACCGGCTCCCCGAGCCGCCCGGCCAGGCGCTTCACGTAGCCGCCGAGATCGCGCCGGGCCTCGTCGTCGGGTTCGATCAGGCGCCCGGTAAGCATCAGGCCCCAGGTTCCGGCGTTGACGAAGAGACTGGGCGAGCGGCCCAGGTGGCTCGCCCAGTCCGCCGAGCCGAGCTTCTCGGCGATCAGCCGCGTGCGCGTGGCCTCGTCGGGCGTGCGCAGCAGGGCTTCGGCCAGGCACATCAGCGCCAGGCCCTCGCGACTGGAGAGGGAGAACTCCTGCAGGAAGCTCTCGACCACGCCCTGGCGGCGTGCGTGGCGGCGCGCGGCGCGAACCAGCTCGAGCGCCTCGTGGCGCACGCCCGGCGCGTCGCCGCCGAGGGGTTCGGCCCGCAGCAGCCGCGCCACCGCCAGCGCCTCGTCTTCGTACTTGCCCTCGTCGAGGCGATCCCAGTCCATCGAGGGCGTCTAGCATTTCCGCGCGGGGCGCGGAAAACCCCACGAGCGGGGCGGCCGGCCTCTCGATTGGCCGCCGCGGCGGGTCGTCAGTGGAAGTCGAGGTGGGTGCGGGCGCCGAGGTCGGGCTGGCGCCGGGTCGCGTTGGCCTTGGCGATCTCCCAGACCACCTTCAGCGGACCGGTCTGCGACAGCCACACCTGGGCGTCGTCGCAGTCCATGCACAGCAGCGTGAGTTTGGGGTCGCTCTTGCCGTCGGGGCGCCATGCGGCGACGACGGCGTTCCAATACCGGTCCATGCGGGCGCGGTCGTGCTGAACCTGGAGGTAGCCGCTGATGGAGGCGCGCAGGTCCCGCTGCTGGAAGGCGAACACCGCCCGCCTGGGCGAGGCCGCTTCGCGCGCCAGCTCGGTGTCGTTGCCTGTGAAGAACCAGATGCGCCGCGCCTCGCGTTCGACGAAAGCGGTCATCGGCTGGGCGTGCCTCGGGACGCCGGCCAGGGTGATCAGCATTCCGACCTGATGAGACTCGATTTCGTCCCAGAGCCTGTGCTCTAGATCGGCGGGGTTGATAGGCATGCGTTGCGCCTCCTTCTCGCCAGCCAGATGGTCAACAGCCAGCCGCCGCCGCGGTTCCGCTTGGCGCCGCTCGCGTCGATCAAAGCGCCGTCAACGGGAACCGGCGGCGGCTTCGGCTGTTCAGGTTTGAGGCGAAGTGGGCGGCGCGGGGTCGCGCCCATAGTCCAGCGAGACAGTCGAGGCCCATGGCGGACGGGTTTGCCGCATCGAGGACGAAGCGCGGCGGCGGGCGCAGGGCGCGCGCGCGGCGGCCCGGGCCGAGCCGAGCCGCTTCTCCGGTAGCCACGGCCGGGGCGCTGGCGCGGGCGCCGGGATTGCGCGACATCTTCGACGCCCTTCCGATCGCCGTCTACACCACGGACGCCGCCGGCAGGATCACCTTCTACAACGAGCCTGCGGCCATCCTCGCCGGGCGACGGCCGACGCTCGGCGTCGACGAATGGTGCGTGACCTGGCGGCTGTTGCGGCCGGACGGCGCGCCGCTGCCGCACGACGAATGCCCCATGGCCATCGCCCTGAAGCAGGACCGGGCGGTGCGCAGCGGCGAAGCCATCGCCCTGCGCCCGGACGGAACGCGGACACCGTTCCTCGCCTTTCCAACGCCGCTGCACGACAGTTCCGGCGCCCTCGTCGGCGCGATCAACGTGCTGGTGGACGTGAGCGAACGCCAAGCGGCGCAGGCGCGCCAGCGGGCGCTCTTCGCCGAGCTCAACCATCGCATCAAGAACAACATGCAGCTGCTGCACGCGCTCCTGGGCGCTGCGCAGCGCGAGACCGAAAGCGCCGAGGCGCGGGCCGCCATCGCCGGCGCGGTCCAGCGCGTCGACGCCATGGCGGCGGCGCAGAAGGCGCTCTACCAGGCCGGTCACGACGACGGCTTCAGCGCCGAGGAGTTCCTGGCCCTGGTGTGCGAGACCTCGGCTCAGCCGTTCGGCGAGGCCGTCACCCTGTCGTGTCGGGCCTGCGAGGCGGAACTCGGCAACGACATGGCGACGCCCCTGGCGCTGATCCTCAATGAACTCGTCACCGACGCGGCGCGGCGGGCGTGCGACGCGGGCGTCCGCGCCCGGATCGGCGTGGAGTTGGCGCGGGGGCCGCAGGGTGGCTTCGTTCTGGGCGTCGAGGACGACGCGCCAGGCGCCCCGCCGGCGGCGCAAGGGCGGCGCTCGTCGGGCCTCGGTCTGGCGCTAGGCCTGGCGGCCCAGATCGGCGGCGCTCTGGAGGTGGAACGCGCATCGAAGACACGCTGCGTTCTGAGCATTCCCGACCCGGGAGCGGCGGCGTAGCGATGCCTGGGGCGTCTTCGCCGGTGCGCGTGCTGGTGGCGGAGGACGACTTCGTCATCGGTCTCGAACTGGAAGCGGGCCTCGCCGAGGCGGGGTTCGAAGTCGTTGGCGTCGCCAGGTCGGCGCAGCAGGCGCTGGTCATGGCCCTGGCGGAGCGGCCAGCGCTGGCCGTCATGGACATCCGCCTCGCCGGCCGCGGCGACGGCGTAGAGGCGGCGATTGACATCTACCGCGCCACCGGCGTGCGCGCCATCTTCGCCACCGCCAACCAGGACGCCGAAGTGATGGCCCGCGCCGCTGCGGCGAGGCCGCTGGCCTGGATCGGCAAGCCCTATCAGGTCGAAGTACTGGCCCGGCTGATTGGGCGGGTCCTGGCCGACGCCGCATAAGGCGGCCGCGCGGCGCTGCTCGGCATCAGTAGCCGTTCAGCCGGGCGTAGCGATCGCGGTGGTAGGCTTGGTTGCCGTAGGCTGCCTCCGCGGCGCGGGCGCGCTTCAGATAGAACCCGGCGTCATGGGCGTCGGTCATGCCGATGCCTCCGTGCATCTGCACCATCTCGTTGGAGACCAGGTGCAAGGTGTCGCCGACCTTGGCCTTGGCCAGGGAAACCAGCTCGGGCACGTCGGGCGAATCGTTGTCGATGGCGGCGAGCGCCGCCTCGACGCAGGAGCGCGCCAGCTCAAGGTCGGTAAACATCTTCGCCGCGCGATGCTGCAGCGCCTGGAACGCGCCGATCACCTGGCCGAACTGCACGCGGGTCTTGAGGTAGTCGAGCGTGGTGTCGAAGGCCTGCAGGGCCGAGCCGAGCATCTCGGCCGCGAGGCCGGCGCGGGCGCGGTCGAGCACCTTCTCCAGGAGCGGCCAGCCCTTGCCCGCCTCGCCCAGCACCGCTTCTGCGCCCAGGGCGACATTCTCGAAGCCGACGATCGCCGCGCCGCGGCTGTCGGCCAGCTTCAGCTGCTTGCGCGAGACGCCCTTGGCGTCTGCGGGCACGAGGAAAAGCGTGATCCCGTCGGTGTCCCCGGCCTTGCCCGAGGTGCGCGCCGAGACGACCAAGAGGCCCGCCGCCATGCCTTCGAGCACGAAGGTCTTGGTCCCGGAGAGCGTGTATCCCGACCCGGTCTTGGTCGCCGCCAACGCCGTCTTTTCGGGCGCATGGTGTGCGCCCTCCTCGATGGCCAGGGTGGCGACGAGTTCGCCGGAAGCGATCTTCGGCAGCCAGGCTTCCTTCTGGGCTTGCGTGCCGCCCAGCACCAGGGCGCTGGCGGCGGCGAGGGCCGTGGAGAGCAGCGGCGAGGCGGTCAAGGTCCGACCGGTTTCCTCGAGCACGAGACCCAGGCTGAGATAGCCGAAATCCGAGCCGCCATATTCCTCGGGGATGATGACGCCGGTCCAGCCCATCTCGGCCATCTCGGCGAAGGCGGCCGGATCGTAGCCGAGCGGCGCGGCGGAATCGCGCATCTTGCGGAAGGCCGAGACGGGAGACTTCTCCTGCGTCCAGGTCCGGGCCGCATCGCGCAGCATGCTTTGTTCTTCAGTCAGGACGGCCATTTCAGGGTTCCTCTAGTGCGAAGACGAACCAAGCGGATCGGGCAGGCCCAGGATCCGCTTGGAGATGATGTTGCTCTGGATTTCGAAGGAGCCGCCGAAGATGGTGGTGGCCTTGCCGCCCAGCCATCCGCGCACGGCCGCCAGCTCGTCGGGGGTGAATTCCTCGCCCTCCCAACCGAGGCCGCGGGTCCCCATGATCTCGACGATGAGTTCGGCGCGATCCTGGCCGGCCTTGGTGCCGGCGTTCTTCATGATCGAGGTGGCCGCGCCGGGACCCTGGTTCGACTTGGCCTCGGCCATGGCGCGCATGATGGTGAGCTGGAAGGCGCGCATGTCCATCTCGTGCGCACTCACCCTGGCGCGCAGGTCGGCGTCGGCGATGCGTCCGTTCTCGTCGGCGCCCATGTAGCGCTTGGCGAGCGCCGAGGGCGACCCGCCGACCCCGAAGAGACCGCCGCCGCCATTGCCGCCACCGATGCCGCCGCGCTCGTGCTGCAGCAGGCGCTTGGCGATGCTCCAGCCGCCGTTCAGCGGCCCGACCAGATTCTCCTTGGGAACCTTCACGTCGGTGAAGAAGGTCTCGCAGAACGGCGAGGCGCCGGCGATGAGCTTGATCGGCCGCACCTCCACGCCCGGATCGTGCATGTCGATCAGGAGGAACGAGATGCCCTCGTGCTTCTTGGTGCTGTCGGTCCGCACCAGGCAAAAGCACATGTCCGACCACTGGGCGCCCGAGGTCCAGATTTTCGAGCCATTGACGAGGAAGTGGTCGCCCTTGTCCTCGGCCTTGGTCTGCAGCGAGGCCAGGTCCGATCCCGCGCCCGGTTCCGAGAACCCCTGGCACCAGCGTACTTCCTGACGGGCGATGGCGCGGATGTGCGTCTGCTTCTGCGCCTCGTTGCCGTACTCGAGCAGCGTCGGGCCGAACATCATCGTGCCCATGCCGCCGACCGGGTTCCAGGCGCCGATGCGGCTCATCTCCTGCGACAGCACGCGCGCCTCGGCCGGCGTCAGGCCGCCGCCGCCGTACTGGCGCGGCCAGGTCGGCACGCCCCAGCCCTTGTCGCCCATCGCCTTGGTCCAGGCCTTCACGTCGGCCCGATCGGGCGTCGCCTCCTCGATATAGGCGATGGCGGCCTTGCCCTTCAGCGAGGCCGGGAAATTGGCCGCCAGCCACGCTCGGGCGTCGGCGCGGAAAGCGTCGGTGTCGCCCCCGAAGTCAGCCATTCGAACGGTCTCCTCGTTGTCGTCGGCGCGCGCGTTCCGGGCGCGAGGTGATCGACGTTTAGGTGGAATGGGTGGTGTCGGGAAGCCCCAGGATGCGCTTGGCGATGATGTTGTACTGCACCTCCTGCGAGCCACCCGCGATGGTGCCGGATTTTGAACGCAGCATGACCCGCATGGCGTTGATCTCGTCGGGCGTGAAGGCCTCGCCCTCCCATCCCAGCCCTTGCCGCCCGAGGATTTCCACCGCCAGTTCGGCGCGCTCCTTGCGCAGCATGGTGCCGGCGTTCTTCATGATCGAGCTGGCGGCGGTGGGGCCGCGGTTGGACTTGGCCTCGAGCGCGATGCGTTCGCCGGTGCAGGCGTGGGCGCGCGACTCCATCAACTGGCCGGTGACGCGAGCGCGCAGATCCGCGTCGGCGATGCGGCCCTCGGCGTCGCTTCCGACATAGGCCTTCGCCAGCGTCTCGATCGATGGCCCGGCGAGCTGGCCCGGTCCCGCCTGGCCGGGGCGGGCCGGCGCGCCGATGCCCTGGCGCTCGAACTGCAACAGGCGCTTGGCGATGCTCCAGCCGCCGTTGAGCGGCCCGACCAGATTGTCCTTGGGGACCTTCACGTCGGTGAAGAAGGTCTCGCAGAACGGCCGCGTGCCATTGATCAGGAGGATCGGCCGGACCTCGACGCCCGGCGTCTTCATGTCGATGACCAGGAAAGAAATCCCCTCGTGCTTCTTGGCCTTGGGATCGGTGCGCACCAGGCAAAAGCACCAGTCGGCGAGGTGGGCGCCGGAGGTCCAGATCTTCTGGCCGTTCACCAGCCAGTGGTCGCCCTTGTCCTCGGCGCGGGTCTGCAGGGAGGCCAGATCCGAGCCGGCGCCCGGTTCCGAGAACCCCTGGCACCAGCGCAGCTCGCCGCGCACGATCGGCGGGATGTGGCGCGCGAGCTGGGCGTCGGCGCCATATTCGAGCAGCGTCGGACCGAACATGGCCACGCCCATGCCGCCGATGGGGTTGGACGCGCCGAGTCGCTCCATCTCCTGGGCCAGCACGCGCGCTTCGGCCGGCTCGAGACCACCGCCGCCGTACTCGGTCGGCCAGGTGGGCGTCCCCCAGCCCTTCTCACCCATGCGTCGGCGCCACAGCTCCTGGTCGGCCGAGGGCGGCTGCGCCGCCGCCGCCTCGGGATCGAGGGGGGCCGCGGCCGTCCGCAACGAGGGTGGGAAGTTCGCCTCCAGCCAGGCTCGGGCCTCGGCCCGGAAGCGTTCGAGACCGCCGCCGAAATCAGCCATGATGCGTCTGCCTGCCTTGCATGTTCACGTCGACTTGGTCGTATCCGGCAGGCCCAGGATCCGCTTGGAGATGATGTTGTTCTGAATCTCCTGGGAGCCGCCGAAGATGGTGGTCGCCTTGCCCGAGAGCCAGGTGCGAACCGCGCTGCGCTCCTCGGGGGTGAACGCCTCGCCTTCCCAGCCGAGGCCCTGGACGCCCATGATCTCCAGCGTGAGTTCGGCGCGTTCCTGACCGATCTGGGTGCCGGAGTTCTTCATCACCGAGGTGGTGGCGCTGGGATTGAGATTGCCACGCGCCTCGCTCATCGCCCGCTGCAGCGTCAGGGCGTGCGCCTTGGCGTTGATCATATGGCCTGCGAGGCGGGTGCGCAGGTCGGCATCGGCCAGCCGCCCCTTGGCGTCGACGCCCACGTATTTCTTGGCAATCTCGCTGATCGAGACGGCGCTCTGGCCGCGCATGCCGCCCTGGCCCGAGCGTTCGAACTGGAGCAGGCGTTTGGCCACGCTCCAGCCACCGTTCAAGGGGCCCACCATGTCGTTCTTCTCGACGCGGGCGTTGGTGAAGAAGGTCTCGCAAAACGGCGACGAGCCGGCGATCAGCCGGATCGGCCTGGTCTCCACGCCACTCTGGCGCATGTTGATCAGTACGAAGCTGATGCCCTCGTGCTTCTTGGCCTTCGGATCGGTGCGCACCAGGCAGAAGCACCAGTCGGCGTACTGGGCGCCCGAGGTCCAGATCTTCTGGCCGTTCACCACCCAATGGTCGCCGGCGTCCTCGCACTTGGTCTGCAGCGAGGCGAGATCCGAGCCGGCGCCCG
>Ga0307373_10002902_pt1 | contig 30542 bp, 29 predicted proteins | sample OX2MG_FD_202534 | JGI IMG/M metagenome (GOLD analysis project Ga0307373, IMG submission 202534) | Soil microbial communities from Risofladan, Vaasa, Finland - OX-2 | ecosystem: Environmental > Terrestrial > Soil > Coastal area > Acid sulfate soil | place: Finland: Risofladan, Vaasa | collected... | reverse complement strand
CCTCTGGCTATCCGTCGGCCGCCACCGAGAACGCGGTCCAGGCCAACATCACCTCCGCCGGCTACGCGCCCTACACCGGCAGCGGCACCGGGGCCACCGGGCCCATCGTCGCCGGCGACAACAGCGCGGCCTGCGCGGACGACAACAACGGCAGTACCGCCAACGGCAACAAGGTACAGATGTGGACCTGCGACGGCTACGCCCCCGCGCAGAACTGGACGCTCAACAGCAACGGCAGCATCTCGATCAATGGCACCAGCAGCTGCATAGACATCACCGGCGCCAACTACAACAACGGTACTCCTATCCAGCTCTACTCCTGCTGGGGCGGCGCCAACCAGCAATGGCAGGCCACGGGCGGGCAGCTCGTCAACCCGGCCTCCGGTAAATGCCTCGACGACCCCAACTGGAACACGGCAAACGGGACACAGCTCGACCTGTGGACCTGCAACGGCGGCTCCAACCAGCAATGGCACCTCCCGTAGCTGACGCTCCGAGCCGCCTCGGTGCCCGCCTGCGCGGCGCTGGCGCTGGCAGTGACGCGGTCTCCCGCCTTTCCTTCCCGCCAGCCGTGGCTGGCGGGAAGGAAGCGGTGGCTGGCTGTCGCGGCGTTGCTGGCAGCCAGGTATCTAGCGGCGGTGGCCGAAGAGCATGCCTAGTACGGCAGCCGCCAATTGCTAGCTGACCAGGGCGTAGTCGCGGTTTAGCCGTGCGCGCTGGTGGAACCAGCGGGAGCGGGCCTGGTGGCGGCGCCGCCAGCTGAGCCAGTGTGCTGCGTGGCCGCAGGGGTGCTGGCGGGTGAGGGCTTCGGCGAGCAGGTTTCCCCGGGGCCCCCTCAGGACCGCGCATGCGCGTTCCCGCGCACGCGGCCCAAGCGGCAGCAGCTGACTGTCCAGGGTTGAGAACCCCCGGGCAGGATGCAAGTCATCATCGCACGTCCGCGCCCGGTTGTGAACCAATAAGTTTATAATACAGGTCAAAAATAGAACCTATAGGTTTAGACAATCTCCGGTCATGGTAACCTATAGGTATGCGAAGATCTGAGCGTTCAGTTCAGGCCCGGCGCGAGCTGGACCGGAAGTTCAGCGTGGCCGACCTGGACCCTGTGCGCGCGCTCCCTCGGTCCGGCTGGATCCGCGCTATCCGCGGCGCCCTGGGGATGAGCCAGGCGGTGCTGGCAGAGCGCCTGGGGGTGTCCGCAGCCGCTGCCAGCAAGCTCGAACATGCCGAACGCCATGGCGGGATCACCATCAGCAAGCTCGCTGAAGTGGCAGCCGCCCTCGACTGCACGCTTGTCTACGCTCTGGTGCCGAATTCCACGCTGGAGCAGACCGTCATGACCCAGGCCCGGAAGGTGGCGACGGAGCTACTCGGGTATGTCGGCAGGACTATGGCCCTAGAGGCCCAGGGAATCGACGACGAGCGCCGGCGTGAGGCTATCGACCGGTACGCAAGGAAACTGACCGACAGCGGCAAGGTCTGGCGCGCGGAACGAATCGGGCTGGAAGCGGGACTTGACTAGCTCACGGCAAGGCGGCCAGGCACGGCCCGCGTTCAACTTGCGCACCATCGGCCCGGAGCCTTCCGGGGCGACACCGATCGCCCCGGAAGACCTCGAAGGCCTCATTCCGGACTTCGTCGCAACCCGCACCGACCTGAACGTCGTCGAGTTCGAGAACATCACCAAAGCCCTGCCGTGGGCACGGCGGCGTGCGCGGGTACTCGGACCGGAGGGCACTCTCGACTACGGATTCATGATGGAGCTTCACCGCCGCATGTTCGGTGACGTCTGGACCTGGGCCGGGACACCACGGCGGCGTGAGACCAACATCGGAGTCGCGCCCTATCTGATCCCGGCCCAGTGCCACCACAGGCTCGATGACGCCAAGTTCTGGCACGCCGAGGCGATATTCGAACCCGACGAGCTAGCGGCCAGGATCCACTGCCGTCTGGTCAGCGTCCACCCCTTCGTTAACGGCAACGGGAGATGCACGCGGCTCCTTGCGGATCTATACCTGGAATCCATCGCCGCCCAGCCGCTCACATGGGGTGGGACAGACCTTGACGCAGACGGATCAGGCCGTGAACGGTACATCGCCGCCCTGGTCAAGGCCGTAAGCACCGACGACTACACCGACCTCGTTCAGTTCGCGCGAAGCTGAGCGGCGACACGGCCGGATCGGGCGCAGGCACAGCACATTCAGCAGCAGTCACATTCAGCGGCCAGATGGCCGCCGCCGGATGGTTCCCGGCCCCTGACCACCACCTCATGAGGCGAGACCGGCCTCTCTCACCTGCGGGAACAGCAGGAAGGTCGTAGGCCTCGCCGGGTCCATCGCCTGGACCGGGTCGTCGATGACGAGGAACCGGAACGGGCTGGCCGCGACGGTGGCGCGCGGCAGGAAGATGCTCAGCGCGAGCGCGTTGATCTCTCCCTGGCTCATAACTCCAAGGGCCGCGCCGGGCGAGCCGTCCACGGTCACATTGACGTCCACCTGGCGTCGGGTGGCGCTGCCCGAAAGGCGGATCGTGCCGAGGTTCACGTTGCTCTCCTGGCGCAGCCGCGACCAGACCCCCCTGGCCTGGTCGCCCAGCGGCACCAGCCTGTCGTTGCGGATGCCGTCGGTCGCGTCTTTCAGCCATCTGATCGCGGCCTTCAGAGCCGGAACATCCTCGGCCGCGGCTTCGGCGTCCTGTGCCCGCTTGCACCACGCCGCGACATCCCGGGCGACCGGTGTCCACAGGTCCTCGCGTGCCCGCAGCTCACCTTCGGCCGAGGACGCCACCACCGACGCCGCTTCGGACAATCCGGGCCCGGGCCCGGGATCGGCCGTGCCGACCGGCAGCCCGGCCAGCCCGGCGGGAACTGGCGGGAACAGCTCACGGGCCTTTCCCCGTGCCTCGGCCGCCAGGGTATGGGCCTGCTGGGCCTGAGAGGCCGCTGTCTTCAGCCGGGTGATCTGCTGCCCGGTTCGTTCCTGCCATTGTTCGTCCAGCGCTCTGGCACGACCGCAAACAGGGCACGGCCCCGCTCCATGGGCGTGATAGTGATCGAGGGCTGAGCTGAGCAGGTCAGCCAGCGCCAGCGCCTGACCTGCTTCCGAGCCGACGGCCCTGGCCATCTCGCCAGCAGCCGTGCGGAGCGCCGTGACCGCATCTTCGGCCCGCTCCCTGGCCGGCGCCGTGACCTGGCTGAGCAGCCGTAGCCGGCCGATTTCGCTGTCCGGCCGCGCGGTCGGCGAGCCGGTCGCGATTGATAGCGCCCGGGGAAGGTCGCGCCTCCTGCCGCCCAGGGCATCACGGCATGACCTGGCCCGCTCGTCATCGAGCGTGCCGAGACGGACGAGCAGCGCGGGCAAGCCGGCGCTGACCGCCTTGAGCCCGTCTTCCCGCTCCTTGCGGGCCGCGGCGAGGCGCTTGGCCGCGGCATCGAGGTCGTCCAGGCCCAGGACGGATGACAGCAGGTCGTAAAGGTGGGACGGTCCGTGGAGAAATGCCTCAAGTTCCGAATGCGACAGAAACGGGCGGTAGGTGATGAGCGGTTCCTTCCAGCCCAGGCGGCCCAGGTCAGCGCGCTTCTCACCAGAAACCTGCACCCGGGCCCGTGAGTCGCCGAATCCGGCGTCGCCATCCCACGATCGCTCCGCCGTTGCCGGGCCCGCGCCCTCCAGGAGCAGGTCCACCGACAACCGCACCTGGCCCGGGGCGTGCAGGTTACGCCAGCCTTCCCGCCATGCCGCTGTCAGTTCCTGCCACCGCCTCAGCTCACCGGTCAGCAGGACCTCCAGTCCCTCGGCGAAGCTGGACTTGCCGCTGCCGTTGCGTCCAACGATCAGGGTCAGGCCAGGACCCGGCTCCAGTTCCAGGGTCGCTGCCGGGCCAACCCCCCGGAACCCGGACACCGTGATCGACCGCAGGTACGCGCCCGCTGGCCCGGAAACCGCGCCGGCGGCCTCGCGTTCACGACGCCCGCGGCTCTCACCGCTAAGTTCGGCAGCCAGGGCAGCGTCGTCATCACAGGCGGCCAGCAGCAGCGACTCCGCCTTCTTCTCAATCGGCATCTCGTCCAGTCGCTTCAGCACCAGATCCAGCAGCGTCTCGTCCATGACCGCCCCAACCCGCTCGCAGTGACCATGAACGGCTTATCACCACAGGCCGGCTGTCGCAGCGCACAAGGTCAAAGTCGGCTTTCTTTCAGGCCCGCCTGACGGTAACGGCGCTCCGTTAAATATCGCGCGTCAATTCATCCATCATGCCGTTACTGGGACATAATGCAAGAAAGTAACCGGCCCGTGGCCCGGGATCGGGGGCTGTACACTTCCGGCCCCAAATAGATCTTCTGTGACTGACTGATACAAAGCCGCACCGAACGGCGGCTCGGTGAGCGTTCTTTCTTACCCCCCCGCCACGCAGCGTGATGGCATCCATCGAGGTGGTCCGATGTCGGCCGGCGAGTTGGCGCGGCGTAAGGGGAGTGGAGGTCGCCGACCGGCACAGATGCCCGTCGATGGGGTCTCCCATCATCACTTGGGCCGGTAGTGGCCGAGCTGGCCGGGCCGTGGCAGGCGCGGCGGGAGTCTGCCCTGCGCCAGCGGCGGCCGGAAGCGCCAGCGCGCCGAAGGCGCCGGGCGCCGCCACGACCTGGTGTTCACCGACCGGGTGCTGGTCATCCTGGCGGTGCTGCGGCTGCAGATCCCGCACGCGGCCCCGTGATCCCCGGGCGCGGGAGAGACGGCGCCGGGACCGGCGAATGATCAAGGCTGGCCACGCCGCGTCGTGCCCGGGCACGATGGGGAGCCCGCAAGAGGTGCGTTGTGTTACCATCCATTTCACTATCCACCAACGAGCACAACGGGGTACGAAATGAGACACCATGGGGGTACGGATTGTTACGTCTGAGGAGCACACATGTCAATGCGCATCGTCCAGCAAACTCGATGCGGATTGGCGCGCCATGCCGCCGTCCTTGCCGTCTCGGCGGCGTCAGCGCTGGCGCTGGCTGCCTGCGGCGGGACCTCCAGCTCGGCGACGTCGGGAGCATCGGCCCCCGGCGTGACGTCGACCTCCATTCTGCTCGGTCAGACGGTACCCAAGACGGGCCCCGCCGCTCTGTACGGTGAATCCACCGCTGGGGTCCAGGCGTACTTTGACTACGTCAATGCGCACGGCGGGGTGCATGGCCGGAAGCTCAAGCTCATCAGCCTGAACGACCAGTACGAACCCCCCGTCGCATTGCAGGACACGCGCACCCTCGTCAACACCGACCACGTTTTCGCCGAGGTCGCGGTCAACGGCACCGCAACGACCCAGGCGGACATCACAGTGCTCGATCCCGCCAACGTCCCGGTCGTCGGCCTTCAGACCGGTGCAACGGTGTTCGTCGGCACCCTTCGCAACAACCTGTACAACGTCTGGCCGTCGTACCTGACCGAGGGCAAATTGCTGGGAAGCTACGCCCAGTCGCTTCATATCACCAAGGTCGGCGTCCTCTATCAGAATGACGACTTCGGGACGAGCCTCCTGCAAGGAGTGAAGAACTCCGGGCTGACGCCGACGCTCAGCATTCCCTACGACCCCACCCAGACCGACTTCTCGCCCCAGGCGGCCCAGTTCAAAGCGGCGCACGTCGGCGCAGTGATCATCCTGGCCATCCCAGGGCCGACCACCGATTTCCTGAACGCGCTGAATGCGGTCAGTTTCAAGCCTGTCCGGCTCATGAGCCAGGTCTCCGCCATCCCACAGATGTTCCAGACTGCGCCGCAGGAGTTCCCGGGCAGTTACATCGGGGCCTTCATCCCGCCGCTCAGTGGCAGCACCAACCCGCAGGTGAAGACCTTCCTCTCCGCTATGTCGACCTACCAGCCGGGCAAGCCGGCATCGGCTTTCGCGGCCTGGGGATGGACCGAGGCCCAGGTGGCGGTGGCCGGCCTCAAGGCGATCAAGGGGTCCATCACCCGTGACAGCTACGAGGCCGCTCTGAACAGCCTGCACGGCCTGCAAACCCTGGGTGGGGTGATCGACTATTCCAGCACCGATCACAGTGGCATCGCACACATGTTCATGGTGAAGGCCCAGGGCGGTCACCGGGTGTCGGTGGCGGGCGGCTGAGAGCGCCGGACGGCCACCCGGACCCCATCCCGCCCCAGAGCTACCGGAGGACGCCCGGCGATGACCGTGTTCCTGCAGCTTGTCGTCTCAGCGTTGGGATTCGGAGGCATCTACGCACTGGCCGCGCTCGGTCTAACGATCATTTTCAAGACCTCCAACGTGGTCAACTTCGCGTTCGGGGCGATGGCAACGGTGGTCGCCATGGTTGCCTGGACGGCCAACGTCAGCCTCGGGCTGCCGATCGCCCTGGCCTGGGTCCTGGCGATTCTCGGCGGCGGCGCCCTTGGCGCCGCCGCCGAGTCCGTCTTCCTGCGCCGCGTGGAGGGGGCTCCGCCGATCGTGGGCATCGTCATGACCCTGGGGTTGCTGCTCCTCGTCGAAGGACTGACCGGTCTCGCCTGGGGGTACGGGCCCAAGGTAATCCCCAATGTCTTCAGCGGCCCGAGCATCGCGATCGGCCCCGTATTCGTGGACCGCAACGACCTGTTCATCACGGGGCTCGCGCTGGCTATCGCCATCGGGCTTCACTTCTTCTACGCACGGACCCGTCTCGGCCTGGCGGTACGCGCGGTTGCCGAGGACGCTGAGGTTGCCTCGCTGATGGGTATCTCCCGGCGATGGGTCCTTGCGGTTTCCTGGGCGGTGGGGGTAGCCGTCACCGGTGCCGCTGCCACGCTCGCTGCACCGTCGATCAGCCTCACGCCCACCATGATGGACAACATCGCCGTGTTCGCATTCGCGGCGGCGGTGCTCGGTGGTCTCGGTTCCCTCGCCGGCGCGGTCGCCGGCGGGTTTGCCGTGGGTATAGTGGCGAACCTGATCGCCGGGTATGCCTCGACGAATCTCCAGTTGACCCTGGTCTTCGCCCTCATCGTGGTCGTTCTCTACCTGCGGCCGCAGGGACTGTTCGGCCGCGTCGCCCGGGTCCGCCAGTGAGCAGGCGGGAGGCGTCCGTGGCGATGCTGCTCCGTCGCGCCCGGCCCGTCGCCGCGGCGCGCGCGGGCGCCACGTCGCAGAAGGCGGCGACGCTTGTCGTCCTGGCCGTGGCACTGGTGTTCCCATTGTTCGAGGGCGCCAACGTGTCAGTCATGGGGATCGCCATCGAGGTGCTGACGTACGGACTGGTCACCCTGGCGCTCAACCTGCTCATGGGCTACGGAGGGCAGGTGTCCATCGGGCACGGGGGGTTGCTCGCGGTGGGTGCCTACACGACGGCGATCGTGGCCACCCGATTCAGGTTGCCGTTCATCGTGGTGCTCGTGCTCGCGGGAGTGGTGACAGCGGTGGTGGGTTTGCTGCTCGGGCTGCCGGCGGGCCGCCTGCGCAGCCACTACCTGGCCGTCGCCACCCTTGGCTTCGGGGTGGCGGTGCCCCAGATCGCGCTGAATCTTGGCAGCCTGACTGGAGGGTTCACCGGACTCATCGTTCCGACCCCCTACATCGGCACCATCGCCCTCAACGAACCGGTGCCGCTGTACTACGTGGCCCTCGGCATCTTGGCGCTGTCTGTGGTGGCTATCCGCAGCATCCTCGCCAGTCCCACCGGCCGGCGGTTCATGGCGGTGCGGGACAGTGAGGACACGGCCCCGGCGATGGGGATCAACGTCGGGCGGACCAAAGTGGTCATCTTCACCGTCAGCTCGTTTTTCTGCGGGCTCGCCGGGTATGTGTTCGCGCTCAACAACGGCATCGTGGAACCGGACTCGTTCACCTTCTCGCTGTCGCTGTTCTTCTTTGCGGCGGTCATCGTCGGCGGCTTGGCATCCATCTGGGGTTCGCTGATCGGTGCGGCTCTCCTCGTCGTCGTTCAGCAGGAGTCCGTGTCCCTGGGCGGTTTCTCCGAGGCGATCCTGGGCGCTGCCGTGGTCGTCATGCTTCTCCTTGCCCCGGGCGGCCTCGCCGCCCTGCCGCGCCGCCTGCGAGGCCTGGTGGCCGGGGCCTGGCGCCCGCACCCGGAGGCCGTCAGCGCAGCCGGCCCCCTGGACCAGCATCGAGCGCCGCCGTCGGCGGGCTCCCCAGGAGAGGGCTGAGATGCTCCGGATCGAGGATTTGTCGCTCTCCTTCGGTGGTGTCCAGGCCATTGACGCTTTGCACCTAACCGTGCCAGACGGGACGATCACGGCCCTGATCGGGCCCAACGGTGCCGGGAAGACGTCGGTGCTGAACGTCGTCAACGGCTTGTACCGGCCGCAGCGGGGCTGCGTGCTGCACGACGGATTCGACCTGCTGTCGCTGCCGTCCTACCGGGTCATCCAGCGAGGGATCACCCGGAGCTTCCAGAACGTCGCGCTCTTCGGCGGGCTCAGTGTGATCGACAACCTGATCCTGGGATTCGATCACCGTAGCAGGACCGGGGTCGTGCGGGACCTGCTGCGCACCCGGGCGTTGCGTGCCCATGAGCGCGCCGCACGTATACGGGCGGAGGAGGTCCTTGAGTTCCTCGGGATCACCGCCATCGCCCGCCGGCGGGCCGATGAGCTGGCCTTTGGGGAGCGCAAGCTGGTCGACCTCGGCCGGGCGCTGATGCCGCGCCCCAACCTGGTGCTGCTCGACGAGCCGGCTGCCGGGCTCGTCGAGGCCCAGAAGGCGTGGCTGGCCCAGGTGCTGAGCCGCATCCCTGACGAGTTCGGTGCCGCCGTGCTCGTGATCGATCACGACATGCGCCTGGTCCTTGGCGTCTCCACGTGGGTTGTCGTGATGGATTTCGGCCGCAAGATCGCTGAGGGCACACCTGACGAGGTGCGCGCAAACCCGGTCGTGCTTGCCGCCTATCTGGGAGGGGGTCCGGCGGGTGCTGCTCAGGGTCAGTGACCTCGTCTGCGGGTACGGGGCGGTGCACGCGGTGCGGGACCTCTCCTTCGAGGTCGAGGAGGGCTCGGTGGTCTGCGTTCTCGGGGCCAACGGGGCCGGGAAGAGCACCACTCTCAAGGCCATCTCGGGCCTCGTCCGCCCGGTGGGCGGGCGCATCGTGTTCGACGGCAGGGACGTTACCCACCTGTCCGCCGCTCGCCGCGTCGGCCTGGGAATCAGCCACTGCCCGGAGGGCCGGCGCATCTTCGCTAACCTGACCGTGCTGGAGAACCTCCGCCTGGGCGGCTATCGCCTCAGCCGCGCACAACTCGGCGCCGCCGTGGAGCGGGCGTTGTCGGTCTTCCCGGCGCTTGAGCGTCTCCTCGACCGCCGGGGCGGGCTGCTCTCGGGCGGCGAACAGCAGATGCTGGCGATCGCCCGGGCGATGATTACCAGCCCGCGACTGCTGCTGCTCGACGAACCGAGCCTGGGGCTCGCGCCGATGACGGCCGAGCAGGTGTTCGAGACGCTCATCGACATCAACCGGCGGGGAACAACGGTCTTGCTGGTCGAGCAGAACGCGACGATGGCGCTGAGGCTCGCCCGGTGGGGCATCGTGTTGGCCAACGGCAGGATCGATGTGCAGGGTCCCGCGCGGGAACTGCTGGTGAGCGACCGGGTGCGCCAGGCGTACCTGGGCGCGTGACCCGATCCCGGTCCGGTAGATCGCACCCCGCACGGAGGCTGAGGGACCACATGGCAGGGTTCACGTTCACGCCGCTCACGCCGTCGGCCTATCTCGACCGGGCCGCGTGGGTCTTCCGGGATCGCATCGCGATCGTCGACGGCGAGCGGCATTTCACCTACGCCGAGTTCGGGGATCGCGCGCACCGGCTCGCGGGCGCCCTGCATGGGCTCGGGGTGCAGCCGGGCGACCGGGTCGCCGCCCTCTGCGTCAACAGCCACGTCATGCTCGAACTGCACAACGGCGTGCCGTTGGCGGGCGCGGTACTCGTCCCGCTCAACATCCGGCTGTCGCGGGATGAGCTGGTGTACATCCTCCGGCACTCCGGCGCCCGGATCATGGTCGTGACCGCCGAGCTGGCCGGCCTGGCCGCTGAGATAGCCGCGGCCACCGGTGCACGGCTCCTCGTCGCCGGGGCCGGGGAGGCGGACGAGTACGAGGGGCTCCTGCGCTCTGCGGCTCCGGCGGTCACTCCGTGCGAGGACGAGCGCGGGCTGCTGGCCATCAGCTATACCAGCGGCACGACCGGCCGCCCGAAAGGCGTGATGTACCACCACCGCGGCGCGTATCTGCAGGCGCTCGCCGCCGCGTTCCACGCCCGGCTCACCGCCGGCAGCGTCTACCTGTGGACGCTGCCCATGTTCCACTGCGACGGCTGGTGCTTCACCTGGGCGGCGACCGCAGCCGGCGCCACCCATCTGTGCCTGCGGGCCATCGACCCGGCCCGGATCTGGGAACTGCTCCGCACCGGGGGCGTCACCCACTTCAGCGCCGCGCCGACCGTGCTCACCATGATCGCCAATGCCCCGGAGGCCGGGGCGGGGGCGCCGCTTGAGCCGCCAGTCCAGGTGCAGACCGGCGGGGCACCGCCGTCGCCCACGCTGATCGCCCGGATGGCCGCCCTGGGACTGCAGGTGACCCACCTGTACGGGCTGACCGAGACCTACGGCCCGCTGGCCATCAACGACTGGAATCCCGCCTGGGACGCCCGGTCCCCAGCGGACCAGGCGGTGCTGCAGGCGAGGCAGGGCGTCGGCAACGTCATCGCCGACCGGTTGCGCGTGGTCGACGCGGACGGCAACGACGTGCCCGCCGACGGCGAGACCATCGGGGAACTGGTGTGCCGCGGCAACGACGTGATGCTCGGCTACTACCGCGACGAGGAGGCCACGGCTGAGGCGGACCTGGCCGGCTGGTTCCACACCGGTGACCTCGCGGTCATGTACCCGGACGGTTACGCGGAGATCCGGGACCGGGCCAAGGACATCATCATCTCCGGCGGCGAGAACATCCCCTCCGTGGAGGTGGAGCGCGTGCTGGACAGCCACCCCGCGGTGATTGAGTCGGCGGTGGTAGGGCGCCCCGACGACGTCTGGGGGGAAGTGGCGGTGGCGTTCGTCACCCTGCGCCCGGGCGTCCGCGCCACCCCGGACGAGCTGATTGAGCACGTCCGGGCCCGCCTGGCGCGCTTCAAGGCACCGAAGGAAATCGTCATGGTCACCGACCTGCCGAAGACGTCTACCGGCAAGATCCAGAAGCACGTCCTGCGGGAGCAGGTCCGTGCGGCGCGTTCGAGGTAAGACACCCGCACCGCAACATGCCGGCCGAGCCCGGCAGAGTCCTGTTGGGCTCGAATACACGATCGCGGCGGTGACCTGCTTCATAACACGGTGCGGCCGGCGGTGCTGTAGTGCTGAAGGTATTCGGTCAGCATCCGGCGGTCGAAGAGCTCCCGGCGCAGGGTGCCGATGACCCTTTCGCAGATTCGTGCCGGAGCTGGAAATCGGCGGCCCCGTGGAGATCAGCTATGCGGAGCTGCGGCGTCAGGTGAACGGGTGACGCTGTATATGCCGATGGTGCCCGAGCTGGTGGTCACCATGCTGGCCTGCGCCCGGCTCGGTGTCATTCACTCCCAAGTGTCCGGCGGGTTCAGCGGTACGACCTGCGGACGCAGGATCGTCGGCTCCGGCAGCCGCATCTTGATCACGATTGACGGCTTCTACCACGCTGGGCAGCTGGTGGACCACAAGGTCAAGGCCGACGAGGCGGTCGAGGCGGCCCGCCAGGAGGGCCAGCAGGTCGAGGAGGTCCTTGTCCGGCGAGAGCAGGGACGTCTTCATCGACGAGCTGCTCACCGGCTAACGGGGGCAGGTCATGGAGCCGGTGCCGGCCGCGGCACCGTCGTTCCTGATGCACGCCACCGGCACCACCGGCCGCCCCAACGGCTGCATGCACAGCACGGGCGGGCATCTGGGTGAGCCAGTCAAGCCCGACGTTTGGCGCTGATATCACTCGGAGGCCGTCAAGGGCGAGGGCAGCATGCTGCCCGCCCCGCGGCCGATGAAGCCAGGCAGCTGCGGGCCCGGCGTCCTCGCCGGCTACCGGGGTGATCTACGACGAGGGGCCAGGCCGCCCGCCGGGCCCGCGGGTCCGCCGGTGTCCCGGTCCGTTGCGGTACTTGCCTGCTATACGACGAGCTGGCCGCAGGCGCAAGCCGCCACGGTTGCGCCGGCTGGTCCGGGAGACCACCCGTGATCAGCGTTACCAGTACCGGAATATGGACTGCGCCCGGAGACCGAACTGGGGCCCAGGCCGGGCTGGCCCGGGCCCCAGCATGAGCCTGCTGGGTCACAGGAGAGTGGTGACGGCCTTGACCTCTGTGTAGGCCTCGAGCACCTCGTGGCCCATCTCACGGCCCCAGCCGGACTGCTTGTATCCGCCGAACGGCAGCGCCGCATCGAACACGTTGTAGCAGTTGATCCAGACGCTGCCGGCTCTGATCTTCTTGGCCAGCGCGTGGGCTTTGGAGATGTCCTTGGTCCAGATGCCCGCGCCGAGGCCGTACGGGGTGTCGTTGGCGGCGGCAGCGACCTCGTCCAGGTCGCTGAACGGGGCAGCGACCACCACCGGCCCGAAGATCTCCTCACGTACGACCTTCATGTCGGGGCGGGTGTTGGTCAGCACGGTGGGCTCGACGAAGTAGCCGCGACTGCCGTGGCGGCCGCCGCCGGACAGGGCCGTGGCACCTTCCGCCATGCCGGACTCGACGTAGCCGGTCACGCGGCGCAGTTGCTCGTCCGAGACCAGCGGGCCCATCTGCGTGCTTTGCTCCATTCCCGGGCCGAGCTTGATGGACTTCGCGATCTGCGCTACGCCGTCAACCACCTCGTCGAAGCGGCCTTGCTGGACGTATAGACGCGACCCGGCGACGCAGCACTGCCCATGGTTGAAGAAGATCGCGTTGGCCGCGCCCTCGATGGCGCTGGGGTCGGCATCATCGAAGACAACATTGGGGCTCTTGCCGCCGAGTTCCAGGCTCACCTTCTTCAGGTTCCCTGTCGCCGCATTGGCGATCAGCTTGCCTACTTCGGTGGAACCGGTGAACGCGACCTTGTCAACGTCGTGATGTGACGCGAGCGCCGCCCCGGCGGTCTCACCGAAGCCGGGCACCACGTTCACCACGCCGTCGGGCAGGCCCGCCTCTGCCATGAGCCCGGCGAGCCGCAGCGCGGTCAGCGGTGTCTGCTCGGCTGGCTTGAGCACTACGCAGTTGCCTGTGGCCAGCGCCGGGCCGAGCTTCCATGCGGCCATCAGCAGCGGGAAGTTCCACGGGATGATCTGCCCGACCACGCCGACCGGCTCGCGCAAGGTGTAGGCGTGGAAGTTGGCACCCGGCATGTAGGGCACCGAGAGGCTGATCGTGTTTCCCTCGATCTTGGTGGCCCAGCCGGCCATGTAGTGGAAAAGATCCGCGGCCAGCGGCACGTCAGCGGCCTGGGCCACAGCGAAGGGTTTGCCGTTGTCCAGTGACTCGAGCTGGGCGAGCTCGTCTAGGTGCTCAAGGATGAGATCGCCGATCCGCCAGATGACGCGGCCCCGCTCCGACGGGGTCATCCTGCTCCACGGTCCCTGCTCGAACGCTCTGCGCGCTGCCTTCACGGCCCGGTCGATGTCCTCGGCTTCCCCTTCGGCGACCCGGGCGAGGGTCTCCCCGGTCGCCGGGTTGGGCGTCTCGAACGTCCTGCCCGACGCCGAGTCCGACCACTTTCCGTCGATGAACAGCTGCCGCGGAACGTCGAGGAACTCCTCGACGCTCCGGTCCAGGGCCACTGTCATGAATGCTCATCTCCCCTTGCTGTACGGCACCGACAGCCACGGGGTCGCGGCCAGCCTGCAATCGCCGTCCTGTGCCTCGGCTTGCCAGCCGAGGCACGTCTGATAGTGCTCATTGTCCAGCGGGTCGGGCGCCACGACAGCTGTCCAACTGGGCGGACCCGCACGCCCAGTAGGACGGTGTCGTGACTGCCCAGTCGCCGGTAGGCTGCCGGTCAGAAATGTCGGCGTAACAGGCTCTTGACGGCGGCGTAACCCGAGCATAATCGGCATAGCAGGGCAGGAGTTCTTATGCCCGTTCTTCTGGAAACCTCGATGATTGAGAGCGGCTTGTCGGCTGCCGACAGATGGCGCGAAAAGAGCCCCGGCCAACTGGCCGGCCCGCGACGGGGCGGGGTGGTCAGCCCCTACCCCTCTCCTTCCCTCGCCAAATTCCATGTTCCGGAGATCGTCTTCGGGCCTGGCTCGCTGGCGGAACTCGGTCACTGCGCGGGCCGACTCGGTGCACGTCGGCCGTTCCTGGTCACCGATCCGGGGCTGATCGAGGCGGGCTGGGTGGATGAGGCGCTCGGCTACTTGCGGCAGCGCGGGCTGCACCCGGCAGTGTGGCACGACGTCACCCCCAATCCCAAAGACAACGAGATCGAAGCTGCTTTCGAGCGGTACGCCGAGAGCGGCGGCGACGTGATCATCGGGCTGGGCGGCGGCTCGTGCATCGACGCGGCGAAGGGCGTGGCGATCCTTTCCGGGAACGGCGGCCGGATCCTCGGTTATGAGGGGGTGGACAAGGTCGTGCGCCCGATCCCGCCTACCGTGATGGTGCCCTCCACCTCGGGCACGGGTGCCGATGTGTCGCAGTTCGCTGTCGTCACCGATACGGCGGCCCGCATCAAGATCACCATCATCAGCCGCACGCTGGTGCCGGAGATCTCCGTGATCGACCCGCGGCTCCTGACCACGATGCCGGACTGGCTCAACGCCGCGACCGGGCTGGACGCACTGACGCATGCGATCGAGGCGTTCGTGTCCCGTGCGCATAACCTGCTGACTGACAACCACGCGCTGAATGCCGTCGGGCTGATCACCCGCCACCTGCTGCCCACTCAGCTGTGGCCGAACGACACCGGTCCGCGCCTGGCCATGGCCCATGGATCGTTGGAGGCGGGCATGGCGTTCACCAATGCCATCCTGGGCGCGACGCACGCGATGAGTCATCAGGTCGGCGGGCTGCTGGACCTCCCGCACGGCGTGCTGAATGGCGTGCTGCTGCCCCATGTCATCAGGTTCAACGCCCAAACCTGCCCGGAGCGGTTCGTCCCGCTGGCCGCGGCCAGCGGTGTTCCCACCGAGGGCGTGCCGGCCGGCGAAGTCGCGCTGCTGCTCGCCGAGCGGGTACGGGAGTTGGCCGACGAGGTGGGCGTGCCGAAGGGGCTGGCCGCGCTCGGTGTCACCGAGGACGTGCTGCCCCTGCTGGCCCGGACCACCTTGAAGGACGCCTGCCTGGCCACCAACCCTCGCGAGGCGGGCGTCGGAGATATCGAGGCAATGTTTCGGGCTGCGTTGTGACTAGATCGCCGGCGCTTGGATCAGGACCCGATGGCCGTCCAGGCGACGACCTGGAGGCCCTGACCGGCCTTCGGTCCGGCAAGCGCTCCTACTACCCCGAGTACGTCCTCTCCGCGGAGCGCCTTGAGCACGCCGTGCAGGCCCTGGATGGTATCTCGCGAGCGCTGGTGCGCACCTCCGCCGGGCCGCGCACGCTGGTCGAGTGGGTGGTGCGGACGGCGACGGCCCACCTGCGTGCCGATTGGCTGCTGTTCGTCGTGGCCGACGGGGTACTGCCTGCCGCGCGCCCACGGTTTCTCGCGGTGGCCAGCGATGAGCTCATCGACGACGAGAGCAGGCTGCCCGCCGACGTGCACGAACACCTGGCCGTGCTACGCGGTCGTCCCTGGGAGGTCGAGTCCCACGGCAGCGGCCAGGGATGGGTGCGGGTATCGATGACCCTGGATGACGAGCCGGTCGGGGGCATAGCGGCACGGCCGAGCGCCGGGCTGGAGGTGGCCGCTACCGATCGCGCCATCCTGAGGGTGCTGGCCAACCAGGCCGCCGTGGCGCTGCACAACTCATTCCTGTTCCACGCGACTACCCAGTTGCGTGGCCGCAGCGATCAACTCTACGACGCGACCACACGGCACGCCAGGGACCTGGCTGCGCGCAGCGCCGAGCTCGCCGAGACGCAGCGTCAGCTCGTCGCGGCGATGCAGCGACAGGCGCTGGACGACGAGCGGCACCGCATCGCCCGCGAGTTGCACGACAGCGTGACCCAGTCCGTCCTGTCCATCGGCATGACCATCGAGGTGTGCCGGGCCGAGCTGGAGAGCATGGGCGGCCCGGCCGGGGAGATCGCCGAGCGCTTGGTGCCGGCGAAGGACCTCACCCGTCATGCGGCCGAGCAGTTGCGCGCCGCGATCTACGCGCTGCACCGTTCTGCCGACGAGGCCGCCGGCCCGCTGCCGGTAGTGCTGCAGCGGCTGTCCACCGTGCACCGGCCCACCAACCTGCACGTCAAAGTGATGCTGGAAGGACAACCAATCCCGCTGCCCCCCCAAGTCGAGCAGTCAATGCTGCGGTGGACCGGCGAGGCCTTGTTCAATGCCGCAGCGCACGGCAAGGCCACGCGCGCACTGGTCCGGCTGTGTTACCGGGCAGAGGTGGTGGCTCTCAGCGTCTCCGACAATGGGACCGGCGACCCGGCGCAGCTGCGCCGCGCGCTGCGGCTGTCGTGCACGGCAGACCTGTCTGGACGGCACCGCGGGCTGGCGAACATGATGGCCATGGCGGAGGAGTTGGGTGGCACGCTGTCGATCCGCCGCTCTCGGTCAGGCGGGATCTTCCTGCGCCTGGACATCCCCTTGGCCCTGTGCCGACGCGCCGAGGCCGGTAGCCGACCGTCGGCGGACGGCGGTGGTGGCGATGCGTGAGGCACGGCCGGGGCGTACAGATCCTGCTGGCGAGGTCCCGGTCAGGATCGTGCTCATCGACGATCACGCGATCCTCCGGCAGGGCCTGCGCTCGCTGCTGGAACGCGAGCCCGATCTGCAGGTCGTGGGCGAGGCCAGTTCTGCTGGCGAGGGGCTGGCCGTGGTCGAGCGGACCCGCCCGTCGATCGTGCTGCTCGACATGAAACTGTCCCCCGCAGCGGATAATGACGGGCTGGGCCTGTGCGCCCGGCTGACCAAGCTTTATCCCGGGCTCAGCGTGCTGGTGCTCTCCACCTTCGTGGACGACGCGCTGGTGGTCAGCGCCATTCAGCACGGGGCGTGCGGCTATGTGGTCAAGGACGTTGACACTATGGAGCTCGTGCGTTCAATCCGCCTGGTCGCCCGGAAAGGGAGCGCATTCGATTCCCGCTCGGCCGCGGCCATGGTGCGGTCGATCCACGCCCCGCAGGCACGGTCTCCGCTGACCGCCCGCGAGCTGAACGTGCTGCGGCTGGTGGCAAACGGCCTGAGCAACCGGGGCATCGGCGCTCAGCTGCACCTGTCGGAGACCACAGTCAAATTCCACGTCCGCAACATCATGCGCAAGCTCGACGCGACCAGCCGCGCCGAGGCTGTGTACAAAGCCACCAGAAACGGACTGGACCTGACGTCCGCCGAGTTCTAGCCGGCGGTCAGCACAAGCCAGCCCCCGTGGTAGCGACCGTGCGGACACGGCGCGAGCGGGTCGATCGTGTGCGGGAGCGATTGGATCCGATGCGGTTCACTCATCGTCCGGTCGCCTCCGCCGACATCTGCCGGGCTGCGCGCTGCAGCCCGGTGAGATCGGCGACCACTTGGACGCGGTCGCAGAATTCCGCGTAGCGCGGCAGGTCGCACGCCCCGAGCCCCCAGGAGTACGTAGCCTCCGGGGTCAGCCAGATCGTCTCGCGGACCCTGCGGGTGATCTCCTGGAATGTATCGACCTGGGCGTCGTTGCCGTTGCCGCGCCCGTCCCCGAGCACGATGAGCGTGGTGCGGCGATCAAGCGCGGCGGAGTTCTCCGACAGCAGATGGGTGAATGTCGTGCCGTAATCGGAGCTGGCATCCACGTCGAGCAGCCCGCCAGCGGGCAGTCCGTCGAACACCAGCCCGAGCGCCCGTTCCAGCGGGTGCTCGGCGAACAGCTCAGTTATCTCGACCGGCGAGTCGACGAAGGCGAACGAACGAGCCTGCGTGAACAGCGACTGCATGCCGTACACCAGGTGAAGCGTGAACCGGGCGGTCGCGCGCACTGACAGCGACACGTCGGTCAGCAGCACCAGCCGGGGCTTGTCCGCGGCACGGCTGGTAGTGACCGGTTGGAACGGGACGCCCTCGTAGCGCATGTTTTTGCGCATGGTGCGGCCTGGGTTGACGCGGCCGCGGGGCGTGTTGCGCTGACGGCTGGTCCGGGCACCGTGCAGCTGGCGGGCAAGCCGGCGCAACGCTTCCTCCAGCTGGGCTCGCTCCTGCTCGTCGACAGACTCAATCCGGCCACGCTCGGCGATTCGCAACTCCACAGCCGCGCCGGCGAGCTTGTCCAGGTAGCGCCGCAACAGCTCGGGCAGATCATCGATGACGCCAGCCAGTTGCCGGCGCAGCATTGCCAGGGCCTGCTCGTCGATATCCTCATCCGCCTTCAGCCAGCCGAGCAGCACCTCCTGCTGCGCCACTGTCAGCGCGGTGTCAACGCGGTGCCCGGTAGCCGGGGCGAGCTGGCCCGGCAGGCCGGGGTTGTGCAGCCGGTCGGTTTCCAGCTGCACGGAAGCCCCGGCGTCGCGAGCGCCGTCGGCCCCCTCCTTGGACAGCACGATCTCGTCCGTCACCGATGCCAGGTCGATCCTGTTGGCCTCCTGGTGCAGGTTGTACTGCTGGGCGAGGTCCTCCTGATGGAAAAAGTCCCTGATGTCGGACGGCTTGCCGTGACTGTGCCCCTGCTGCGGGAGCTGCGAGGACTCGTCGGAAACGGTAAAGGACTCCAGCTCACCGATGTCGGCAAGGTCGTCGTGCTCATGGCTGTGACCGTGCCCGCGGGAAGGGCCAGGCACCTGGCGCAGCGAGAAGAACGCCGTGAACAGCTCGTCGAAGAACTCGTCGTCGCGCCGGTCCTTGATCAGCGTCACGTGCAGGGCCGCGCGCAGCGTATCCCGGTCAGCAAGGACTCCGGGCTGGGCGGCGGCCAGCATGGCATCGGCAGCCTCGGCAACCGACACGCGCACGCCGAACAGCCTCAGCAAGCGGGCGAACCGATGCAGGCTGCCTACCACGTGCCGCCCCGCTCAGTCGCGCCGACGGCGGGTGAACGCCCCGAACGACCGGCTGCCCTGGCCCTGACCGGCCACGGCTCGGCGGCTTGGGCCCGGGCCGGGCGCACCGTAGTAGCCCTCGTCGTGGCGCCCCGGCTGGTCCTTGGCCGCGCGGGCCTCCCGGCCGCCGGACTCCTCCCCCTCCTGGGCGTGCCCGTGCTGGGCATGCCCGTGTTCATGGCCCTGCCCGTGCTCATGCCCGTGGGCATGGTGCGCGGCGGGCAGCTCGCGGTTCGGGTCGACCAGGCGCGGCAATGCCTCCACCGCGCGCTGCATGTCCCGTTCGTACTTCAGGACGATGTTGGCGGTGTCGGCGAGCACGCTTGCGTCGAGCTCGGCGACGCCGAGCACGGTCAGGGTGCGCGCCCAGTCGATCGTCTCGGAGATGCTGGGACTCTTGCGCAGCGGCAGTTCCCGCAGGTCGCGCACGATCTGCACCAACTGGCGGGCCGCAGCCTCGGGTAGCCCGGTCTGCTTGGACCGGACAATCTCAAGCTCCCGTTCCGCGTCCGGGTAATCGAGGAACAGGTGCAGGCAGCGGCGTTTCAGGGCGGCCGAGAGGTCACGGGTGTTGTTCGAGGTGAGCACCACGTACGGGGGAGTCTTCGCCGTGTAGGTGCCAATCTCCGGAATGGACACCTGATATTCGCCGAGGCATTCCAGGAACACCGCCTCCAGCGCCTCGTCGGCCCGGTCCACCTCGTCGATCAGCAGCACGGCGGGCTGCTCGCCGCGGATGGCGTCCAGCAGGGGCCGGGCGACCAGGAAGTGGTCGGAGAAGAACACACCGTCGTGGGCCTCGATCCGCGCGACCGCGGCGGGAATGTCCGGGGCGTCGGCGATGATGTCGTTGATCTTCTCGCGCAGCAGCTGGGTGTACAGCAACTGCTTGCCGTAATCCCACTCATACAGCGCCCGGGTCTCGTCCTGTCCCTCGTAGCACTGCAGCCGGAGCAGCCTGCGACCGGTGACGGTCGCCAGTGTCTTGGCCAGCTCGGTCTTGCCGACCCCGGCCGGCCCTTCCAGCAGGACCGGCTTGTTCAGCCGTGACACCAGGAAGACCGTGGTGGCCAGCCGCCGGTCAGTGATGTACCCGGCCGCGGCGAACCGGCTGACGACGTCGTCGATCGACAGGAAGGTACTGGGATCATCGGTCGACTGGGGCACGCGTCCTCCGGTTCGTCCGGGCCGAGGCTATCGTCCGCCGCTGGCTTCAGCTGAGCAAGTCGTCCAGGTCACCGTTCATGCAGTGCTCGACCACCGGGCGGACCGTCTCGAAGGTGCACTCCTTGGGGTTGCCCGGGGTGCAGGCGTCGCCGAGCACGTGCCTGGTGATCCGGTCGATGTCGGCGGCATCGCCGGTGACCGTCTTGGCGTTCTCATAGAACTTCGTCGGCCCCTGGCCGAGCCGGTTCTTGGAGTAGCTGTCCTGGGTCACGTCGGTGAACTTCTCCGGGATGCCCACGTCCCGCAGCAGCCGGATGGCTGCCGCCAGCGCCGCCTCGGCGGCCTGCACGGCCGTCATGCCGTGCGTGTCCACGCCCATGACATCGGCGATCTCGGCGAACCGCTGGTAGGCCACCGGCATGTTGAACGCCCATACCCGCGGCAGCGCGATCGCATTGTTCAGCCCGTGGTGGAGGTCGTAGAAGGCACTGACCGCATGCGAGATGGAGTGGATGATGCCTAGCCCGCCGGAGTTGAATGCCTGCGCGGCGATGTACTGGGCGTACATCATGCCCTCGCGGCCGGGCAGGTCCTGGCCGTTCCACACCGCCGCGCGGAGGCTCTCCGAGGTCAGCTTGATGGCGTACAGCGCATTACCCAGCGACGGTGGGAAGTTCAGCCGGGACACGTACGGCTCGGAGGCGTGCGCGAGAACGTCGAAGCCGCACTGGGCGGTGTAGTCAAGCGGGCAGTCGTAGTACAGCACCGGGTCGTCGATGGCCAGACTGGTCACGCAGGCGTCATCGAACGCGACGTACTTGTGCGGGTGATCCGGGTCAGTGGTGGTGTCAGTGATCACATATGCCCAGGAGGTCTCCGAGCCGGTGCCCGCCGTGGTGGAGACAGCGATGTGCGGCGGGTTCTTCGGATTCTCCGACTTGTTGAATCCCTCGAACTCGTTGACGCTGCGCCCGTCGTGCGCCACCGAGATCCGGGCGCCTTTGCACGCGTCGTGCGAGGAACCGCCACCGATCGAGACGAACGAGTCGCACTTGGTCTCCTGGTACATCGCGACGGCGTCCATCACGTTGTAGTCCTTGGGATTGGACTCCACCTTGTCGTAGACCACGGTCTCCAGGCCGTGGTATTTCAGCGACTCGACGATCTTGTGGACGGTGCCGCTGCCCCGCAGGCCGGTGGTCATCACCAGGATCTTCCTGAAACCCAGCTTCTTCGCTTCCGGCCCGATCATCTCGTGAGCACCCGGGCCAAGCATCGCCCGGGGAAACGGGTGGAACTCCTTGATCGGGAAAGGCTTGAGCAGTTCGTCAACCTGCATGGCGCACGGGCTCCTCTCCGTATAGGTCGTACTCCCGCGCACCGTGCGTGCTGACCCGCTGTGTCAGCCGGCCGTGCCCGGTGAGTTGGAGCACTGATGCGGCGAGGCTAAGCAGCGGCGCTCCGATCCGGAACCCGTGCGCGCCGAATCCGATCGACGGCGCCCGCATTCGGCCCGGACGGGCAGGGCGGCACCTGCCCGATCGAACGGGCCAGTGCACGTACCTGGCCAACCGGACGGGGCGATCAGAGCCAGAAGCATGGCGACGGGGCTCGCGCCCGAAACATACGGTCACGGACATCAGGCGCCGCCAGCAGAGGATTCCGATGCAGCAGGATATTCGAGCCGCTACGTCGGAGGGCGGCGCGTCATCGCCCAACACCGGCCTCGACGACGAGGGGACAGCCATGACCGCGCCCGATGCAACCGCAGCTGACTTTGTTCAGCCCACACCCCACCCGGAGGAAGCTGCGCCGGCCGAGGCGGTGCCGGCGGGGCCGCTGGCCGGCGACCCGTCCGTGATCGGGCTGCCAAGCTTCATCGTGGGGTCGATAGCGCTCGGCCTGGTGCTCGCCGGCATGGTCCCGGCCACCGCGGTAGGCGCCTCGCTGCCCATCATCCTGGCGGCCACCGCGGTCGGCCAGTTCGTCACCGCGGTCTGGAGCGCTTCGCTCGGCCAGAATGCGGTAGCGGCCGTGTTCGCGATCTTCGCCGGGTTCTGGCTCAGCTACGCGGTGCTCGTACTCGGCCTGACGCACAACTGGTTCGGCATCACGGCGACCGCGGTGACCTCCACCCAGGAGCTGTTCCTGACTTCCTGGCTGATCACCATCGTCATGCTCACGCTGGCGACACTGCGGCTGCCGCTGGCGTTCACGCTGGTGTTCGCGCTCGTCGACCTGGGGCTGCTGCTCGTGCTGCTGGGCACCGTCTACGCAAACGCCAACCTGGCCAAGGTCGGCGGCTACGCTGTGCTGCTGTTCGCCGCGGTCGGCGTGTACCTCTTCTTCAGCGCGCTGTCGGCCGCCACCGGCGGCAAGCCGCTTCCGCTGGGCAAGCCAGTCGTGCACTGATCGCTGGCCAGGACGCGGCCGGTTCGAGCTGCGCGGCGGACTAAACAGCGACATTCCGATCCGGACCCGGACCCGTGCGGCCGCCCTAAGCGGGCAACGACGGTACCGCGGGCCGCCGCACCTACCCAACCGGACGGGGCAATGACGGCCGGACGCATGGCGACAAGGCTTGCGGCGCCCCATACCGTCACCAGCATCAGGCGCCACCGGCTGAGCCGCAGCCCAGGTATCGTCGCAGCCCGCCACAGGAGGATTCCCATGCAGCAGGACACCCGTGCCGACAGGGTCCCCAGCCGACACGGCATCGCGCAGCGCTGGCGTCACCGACGCTCCCGGTATCGGCGGCGCGATATCTACCTGCGGGCGCTGGCCGCGCTGGCCGCGGCCGACATGATCGTTCCCCAGCGAGACGGGAGCGAAGGCCGTATGCCCACGAACTCAACCCGGTCGAACCAGTGTGGTCACACCGAAAGATCACCCGTTGCAGGGCCCGGATGACGAGGTCACTGGCCCCGTTCGCGCCTGCATCACTGGCGAGGCTGACGAATTCCGGTCAAAGGCCGGGCCGCCTGAGGCAGCCTCCGGGATCGAGGTGAGGCACTGATGCTGCCCGCGGGATGCACGCCCCACGCCGCTTTTGCCCGTGATCGCAGTTGCTACGAGCGTAGCGGGAAGGCTACACTCGTTTTATGAGTGCTATTCCCGCGCGTGATCTCCGCAACCACACGGCGGAAGTGCTGCGACGCGTGGAGGCGGGCGAGGAGATCGAAGTTCTCAAGGATAATCGCCCGGTAGCGAAGATCATCCCGCTGTCGCGGCGGCGGCAGTGGCTGCCCGCACCGGAAATCGGCTACGAGCTCGCTCGGCTGGGTCCGGATACCACTGGGCTGGCAGAGGAACTGCGGGCGGTCCTGACTGAAACGACTGACGACCTGCCGTGATGACTTCCCAGCGGGCGCTGGCTGATACGTCCGTGTTCATCGGCTTGGAAGCGGCGCGATTCGACGTTGGCCGGTTCGCCGATTTTGAGTGGGGTATTTCGGCGGTCACGCTCGGAGAGTTGCGGCTCGGCGTGCTGCAAGCCAGGGACCCGGAGGCTGCGTCCCGGAGGCTATCGACTTACCAGCTCGCTCAGCGGTTCGAGGCGCTCGCCGTGGACGAGGTGGTCTCCGATGCCTGGGCGCTGCTGGTCTCGCGGCTCCGTGCGGCAGGTCGGAAAGTGCCGATCAACGACAGCTGGATCGCGGCCACCGCGATCGCCCACGGTGTTCCGATCGTGACGCAGGATTCCGACTATGACGCCATGCTCGGCGTTCAGGTCATCAAGATCTGATTCACGCCGAAGCTGCCATCGTTTCCGATCCTTCGACTGGCCGGGCGTGCTGGTGACCTCCAGTTGGCCGTTGTGAGCGCGGCCGGGACCGCCGTGGCCGGCTGGCAGCACGGGCGAGTTACCGACTGGCCTCCGTGATTAACGTGCTCCACATCTCGCACACGCGGCCAGCATCCAGGGTGCATAAGGGCGAGGTGTGCTTTGCACGGCGGACGGACCCATGGATGACAGGGCGTCGTCCGCCGGGGGGGGTAGCAGGCGGTGCCCGCGGTCTCGCTGGGCCGGTTCGCGACCTGCCGGTCAGGTGAGTCATGACCGGTGACAGGAGCAGAGCGACCGGCGGTATGGGGCAATTCCGCGGTCGGCGGGCACCGCCGACTCCCAGCCACCGCTAGAGAGGGCAGATCGGGTCATGGCATTCGTCCAGATCATCGAGTTCCGCACCTCCGATATCGAGGGGGCCCGCCAGATCGACGAAGAGTGGCGGCGCGCCACCGAAGGCAAGCGCACCGCGCGCCGTCAACTGCTAGCGCGTGATCATTCCGACCCCGGCCGCTATTTTGCTGTCGTGTTCTTCGACTCTTACGAGTCGGCGATGACGAACTCCGGCTTGCCGGAAACCAAGGCGTCAGCAGAGCAATACATGAAGGTGTCCGACGGTCCGCCAGTGTTCTACGACCTGGATATCCTCGAGGACCGGACCTAGACACGGCTCCTCGCACTGCCTAGCCCTCCGGCCGTACGCCCAGGCTTGATGGGGGCGTTGAGCCACGCTCCGCGCCGCCACCATAGCGACCGCATCAGGCCTTCACATCCGGCTGGTGTGCTCACTCCCGACAGTGGTCCGGCGGAATCCGGCAGCCGGAACGCCCTGTCCTGAGCGCCAGCCCTGGAGGTCACGATGCCCGACCCGCAGACCGGTAACGAGATCAAGCCGCGGGAATGGCAGGTCGGCAACCGTACCCTGATCGTCAGCGCCAAGCATCGACGCACGCTGGGCATCCTCAACACCTGCTGCCCGCTGCCCCTGGTCCCCGGCAGCATCCTGCACTTCGACGACGGCCTGGGCGACCAGCGGGTCGTCGGTCTCCGGGTCATCGTCGGCCAGCAGCGCGGCATCATCTGCGTGGAAGTGGAGCCGGTGGGCAAGGCGGGGCGGCAGGCGGCCTGACCCGACTTCCTCCTCGGCCTTCGCTGTGAATCGCCACCCCTAGGACCCGCCGATAAGGGGTGCTTCCTGCCGGAGGTGCGCATCGCGGTCGGATGGCAACGACCTGATCACGGCACGAGGCCGGTCGATTACCGTGAGCTTGACAGGGTAGACATTTAGTCCGGTGTTTTAACCGGAAAGGCCGCTGTCGGCCCTGCCGGGCGCTCGTGCTGGGCACCCGGGTGAACCATGCCGAGCCGGTCGGGGGGATCGTGCCGGGCCGGCTGTCAGTGCCGCGGTGAGGCGCTGCGTCCGCCCAGTTTCGGCTAGAAGGAAGCCCGGCGGCGGACGACGCGGAGTCGTATCAGGATATGGCGGCGGTCGGCTGGCTATACGGGGTCCATCAGCTCAGCAGGACGGCAACGGACATGCAGGACGAAGCGACGGCGCCAGGCGGGCTGGCAGCATTGCCCCGGGTCAGCGTGCCCGCCGTTCGGCTGTACGGCCTGCGCAAGTCGTTTGGCCAGCTGGCGGCGGTCGACGGAGTCGATCTGGAAATCCCGGAGGGCGAGTTCTTCACCATGCTCGGCCCGTCCGGCTCGGGCAAGACCACCATGCTCCGGCTGATCGCTGGCTTTGAGCGGCCGGACTCCGGCGTGGTCGAACTGGCTGGCGCTGACGTGACCCGCAATCCGCCATATGCACGGAACGTCAACACTGTCTTCCAGGATTACGCGCTGTTCCCGCACATGAGCGTGCTGGAGAACGTCGAGTATGGCCTGCGTGTGAAGCGTGTCGCGCGCGCGGAGCGGCGCCGCCAGGCGAACGCGGCGCTGGAGATGGTGCGCCTGCCGGAGCTCGGGGGCCGCAAGCCGGTTCAGTTGTCCGGCGGGCAGCGCCAGCGGGTAGCTCTCGCCAGGGCGATCGTCAACGAGCCGGAGGTGCTGCTCCTTGATGAGCCCTTGGGCGCGCTTGACGCCAAGCTACGCCAGGAGATGCAGCTTGAGCTCAAGCGAATTCAGCGTGAGGTCGGGATCACCTTCATTTACGTCACCCACGACCAGGAGGAGGCACTGACCATGAGTGACCGCCTGGCCGTCTTCAACCAGGGCCGGATTGAGCAGCTGGGCACCCCGGTCCAGGTCTATGAGCAGCCGGCCACTGACTTCGTGGCCGGGTTCATCGGCATCTCCAACCTGCTGGAGCGCGGCGGCCGGCACTTTACTATCCGGCCGGAGAAGATCCGCCTGCTGACCGAAGGCGAGTGGCCGCCTGCTGGCAGCCACGTCGAGGAGGGGCGGATCGACGACGTCATCTACCTCGGCTCGGTTACCCGCTACCAGCTGACCCTGTCTGGCGGCGGCCGGCTCACCGCGGTCCGGCAGAACACGCAGGACGCCGCGGCGCAGACGCTGGGCGCGGCCGGTCGGCCGGTCACTGTCGCATGGCGTGATGAGCAGACCTACGAGATCACGGGCACGCGCCGACAGGCGCCGCCGGCGGCTGATGACTGCGCGCCGCCCGGCGAGCAGGCTGGGCGGCATGAGGGGAGGGAACAGCCATGAGAAGAATGACCTGGGGCGGGGCCCTGATCGCGGCGGCGTCCGCCGCTGCCCTGGTGGCCGGATGCGGGTCGTCGGGGAGCACCTCCAGCGGTGCGTCGGGTGGAGCCACGACCGGGCTCACGCCACCGGAGTCCGGTCAGGCGGTGCCAACATCGGTCGGGAAGACCGAGGGACATCTGAACCTGATCGCCTGGGAGGGCTACGCACAGCCTCAGTGGGTGCAGCCGTTCGAGAAGGCAACCGGCTGCCAGGTGAGCGTGAAGTACGGGGGGTCATCCAGCGAGATGGTGTCGCTCATGGCGGGCGGCGGCGGCGGCCAGTACGACCTGGTTTCCGCTTCCGGCGACGCGGACCTCCGGCTCATCTACGGCGGGGACGTGAAGCCGGTCAACATCAGCCTGATCCCGTCATGGAAGAACTTCCACCCCTTCCTCCAGTCGCCGCCTTTCAACACGATCGGCGGTAAGCATTACGGCGTCTCGCTGCAGTTCGGCCCGAATGTCCTGCTGTACTCGAAGAAGACCTTCCCAAGCGAGCCGACGTCGTGGTCGGTCCTCTACGACCAGGCCTACGCGGGCAAGATCACCGTTCCGAACAACCCGATCCAGATCGCGGACGCGGCGCTGTTCCTGTCCAAGGTGCGGCCGAGCCTGGGCATCACCGACCCGTACGAGCTGACGCAGCCGCAGTTCGACGCGGCGGTGACCCTGCTCAAGCGGCAGCACCCGATGGTGAAGAAGTACTGGGACCTGGCTTCGCAGGAGATCTCGCTGTTCCAGAGCGGAACGACTGTGGTGGGCGCCGCCTGGCCATACCAGACGAACACCCTGGTCGCTGCGGGCTCGAAGGTCGCCGACACGATCCCGAGCGAGGGCGCGACAGGCTGGGCAGATACCTGGATGCTCGCGACCAGGGCGCCGCACCCGAACTGCGCCTACCGGTGGATGCAGTGGGCGACGACGCCCAAGGTTCAGGCGCAGCAGGCCGTCTACTTCGGCGAGACCCCGGCGAACAAGCTGGCCTGCCCGATCATGGACACGATCCAGAAGGGCTCGTGCGCCGCCTATCACGCCAACGCCCCCGAGTCCTACTACCAGACGATCAAGTTCTGGAAGACGCCACTGGCCCAGTGCGGCAACGGCAAGAATAACTGCGTGCCGTTCCAGCGATGGGTGACGGCCTGGACCCAGATCACCGGGTAGGGCGAGCAGCCCATGGCATCGACCGTGCCCCGCGAGGGTCGGCCCGCAGCTGGCCGGCCCCCATCGGGGGCGCCTGGCCCCAGGTCAGCCAGGGTCTCGACAGCGCTCTGGCGTCGCGCCTGGCTGCGGGCCACTCTCACCCTGTCGCCGCCGCTGGCCTGGTTCCTGGTGATCTACCTGGCATCACTCGCGGTCATGCTGGTCACCGCGTTCTGGACGGTCAACCCGTTCACCAACGCGCTTGAGCACACCTGGACGCTGGCCAACTTCAGCGAGCTGTTCACCGCCACGTACCTGTCGATCATCGGGCGCACCATGGCGATGGCGGCGGTTGTCACGGTGACTGACGCCGTGCTGGCGTTCCCGTTGGCGTATTTCATGGCCCGCATCGCCAGCCGGCGCAGCCGCCAGTTGCTGTTCACCGCCGTGCTGCTGCCGTTGTGGGCCAGCTACATCGCCCGGGTGTACGCCTGGATCGTGATCTTGCAGAAGGGCGGCACGCTCAGCTGGTTCTTCCAGAAAATCGGTGTCGGGCCGGTGAACATCGGCTACACCAACACCGCCATGTGGCTGGTCTTCTCCTACATCTGGCTGCCGTTCATGATCGTGCCGGTTTACGCGGCACTGGAGCGCATCCCCGACTCGTTCCTGGAGGCATCCGGAGACCTTGGCGCCCGCAGCTGGCGGACGCTGCGCAGTGTGCTGCTCCCGCTGGCGCTGCCCGGGGTCGTGGCCGGCTCCATCTTCACGTTCTCGCTCACCCTGGGGGACTTCATCACTCCGCTGCTGGTGGGCGGCGCGAACTCGAGCTTCATCGGCAATGTCATCTACTCCAGCCTGGGCACGGCCAACAACCTGCCGTTCGCCGCTGCCCTCGCGGTGGTGCCGATCGTGATCATGATCTGCTACCTCCTCGGCGCGCGAGCCCTCGGCGCGTTCGAGTCGGTCTGATGGAAGGGCGCCTGGCCCGCATCGGCCTGCGCATCTGGGTGGGCGGAGTGCTGCTGTTCCTGTTCGTGCCGATCGGGATCATCTGCTTCTACGCGTTCAACTCCTCGAATGTGCAGAGCTGGCCGATCCAGGGGCTGAGCGTGAAGTGGTTCTCGGTGGCCTGGCACGACCCGCAGGTGCGGGCCGCGTTCCTGCTGTCGCTGCGGGCGGCCGTGCTCGCGACGGTGATCGCGCTGCTGCTCGGCTCGGCGGCGGCGTTCGGCGTGCACCGCTTCCGCTTCTTCGGCCGCGAGGCCGTGTCGCTGCTCCTGGTCCTGCCGCTTGCCCTGCCCGGGATCATCACCGGGATCGCGCTCAACTCGGCCTTCAGTTTCGCCGGGATCGGCCTGTCGCTGCTGACGATCATCATCGGGCACGCCACCTTCTGCATCGTGGTCGTCTACAACAACGTGATCGCGCGGCTGCGCCGGGTGTCTGGTTCGGTCTATGACGCGTCCGCGGACCTCGGCGCGCACGGGTTCTTCACGTTCCGCACCGTGACCCTGCCGATCCTGTCCACCGCGCTGATCTCCGGCGCGCTTCTCGCGTTCGCGCTGTCCTTCGACGAGGTGATCGTCACTACCTTCACCGCCGGCGCGCAGAACACCCTGCCGCTCTGGGTCTTCGGCGCCATCCGGCTTGGCCAGCAGCTACCCGAGGTGAATGTCGTCGTCGTCGGTGTCCTCGCGCTGACCGTGGTGCCGGTCATCATCGCCGCGCGGCTCACCGGGGGCGGCGGGATCACTCGCGGATCAACCACTCGCAGGTAACGTCGCTGATACGCTCCGCACATGAACCTGTATCGTCTCGCCGCCTTACCAGCCGCTGCCCTCACCCTGGTTCTTGCTGGCGCCATGCCCGCTTCGGCCAGCACAGCCAAGCCGAGGCCGCTGCCCTGCCACGCCTCCATGAGCAATGCGCATCCCGCGGACTACTCAACCGTTAACGTGAAGGTGCGCACAGCTGGCCGGGCCAAAGTCGTCACAGTGGCGCATTACAGGACGACCAATCATCGCAAGACGCGGAAGGCCAACGCCGCCGGGCGAGCCAGGGTCCCGTACTACATCAGCAGGGCAACGCCCGGCTACAAGGTGAAGGTCACCGTGAAGGTCTCCAGGAGCGGCCGGTCGGGCAGTTGCTCGACATCATTCACGCCACACCGCTGAGTTAACGCGATCACGGAACAGGCATAGCCCGGCCGGGCATAGTCATCCGGGTAGTCAGGAACTCCTCCGACCCGGCGGCGTGCGCGCTCTGTGGTCGAGCAGCGGGGCGCTGAGTAGCTCGGAGCTGAGCATCATCCGGTGATCTCCTCAGCCTGCACGATCATGGTTTCCAGCAGCGGGTCGCCGAACGTCGTGGCCATGGCGACGTCCGAGGCGTCCCGGCCCCGGCCGATCACGACCCGGCCCTTGCGGCGGGCGTTGTTGCGCGGATCGAAGGTCCACCAGCGGTCGCCGAGCCAGACCTCCATCCAGGCGGCGAAGTCCATCGGCGCCGGGTCCGGCGGAACATCCATATCCGGCAGGTAGCCGAAGACGTAGCGGGCCGGGATGTTGAGCGCCCGGCAGAACGAGATCGCCAGGTGGGTGAAGTCACGGCAGACCCCGCGCCCGGCCGCGTTGACGTCCGCGGCCG
>Ga0307373_10002901_pt1 | contig 30547 bp, 24 predicted proteins | sample OX2MG_FD_202534 | JGI IMG/M metagenome (GOLD analysis project Ga0307373, IMG submission 202534) | Soil microbial communities from Risofladan, Vaasa, Finland - OX-2 | ecosystem: Environmental > Terrestrial > Soil > Coastal area > Acid sulfate soil | place: Finland: Risofladan, Vaasa | collected... | reverse complement strand
GATACCGGTATCGGAATCACCGCGGAGCAGCAACAAAACTTATTCAAGGAGTTCGCGCAGGCGGACGTCTCGATCGCCCGGAAGTATGGCGGTACCGGCCTCGGCCTCGCGATTAGTCACCGTTTCGCTCAGATGATGGGCGGGAACATGAGCGTTGAAAGCGAGCCAGGCAAAGGTTCCGTGTTTACGGTGTATTTGCCTGCCGAGGTCACCAGCGAGCCATCGAGTACTGCCAGCCCGAAAGCAGACACTGAGCAACCAGCCGCTGCATTGAAGTCCAAATCGAGGGCCGAAACGATTCTGGTGATCGATGACGATCCCGCCGTGCGCGATCTGATGACCCGCTTTGTCACCAAAATGGGCTTTCAGGTGACCTCTGCTTCTAACGGTGAGGAAGGAATCAAACTCGCCAGGAAAATTCGGCCTGTGGTCATCACTTTGGACGTCGTGATGCCCGGCGTAGACGGCTGGACGGTGCTCAAGCGCCTGAAATCGGATCCGGAGCTAGCGGCCATTCCCGTGATCATGGTTACCATCGTTGATAACGAGGTCACCGGCGTTAACCTGGGAGCTTCCAGCTATCTTGTGAAGCCCGTCGACCGCGAGCGACTAGCGGAATTGATCGAACGGTATAGCGGCGCTCACATGGCCGCCAATCCTGAAGCGGTCGGCGTTGGCGTCGAGCGGACTTCAGACACGAAATCGAAAACAGCGAAACGCAAAGATCCGCAATCGAACAGGAGCAACTAGTCGTGCCCGTCACAATCTTGCTCGTTGAAGACAACGAAATGAATCGGGACATGCTGACCCGGCGGCTCGAACGAAAGGGCTACCGCGTAATCGCCGCTCACGATGGAGCTCAGGGCCACGATCTCGCTCACTCCGAATTTCCGGACCTTATTCTGATGGACATGAGCCTCCCCGTAATGAACGGATGGGAAGTTACGCGGCTGCTCAAATCCGATCCGGCCACGCGCAACATTCCGATCATCGCCCTCACCGCTCACGCTCTTGCCACCGACCGCACCAAAGCCATTGAAGCCGGCTGCGACGACTACGACACGAAGCCCATCGATTTCGTCCGCCTGCAGGAGAAAATCAGCAGCGCCCTTACGGAGAAAAAAACCTCATGAATTCGCGCCAAAACTGTCTACTGATTGTCGACGACAACGAGCTGAATCGCGACATGTTGGCGCGTCGTCTCGAGCGCAAAGGGTACCAAGTGGAAGTTGCTGCGAGCGCACAGGAGTTGATGAAGCGGATCAAAGAAGAGAAATACGATCTAGTGCTGCTGGATATCGAAATGCCCGAAGTAAGCGGCCTCGAAGCGTTGCAGGAGATTCGAAAACACCATTCGCCCATCGAACTGCCGGTCATCATGGTCACCGCCAGAAGCCAAAGCGAAGACGTGGTCACCGCTTTGAGCATGGGCGCCAACGACTATCTGACCAAGCCGGTGGACTTTGCAGTAGCTTTGGCGCGTATCGGAACGCAGCTTTCGCACAAGCGCGCCCAAGAAGGACTCAAAGAGAGCGAAGAGCGTTACGCGCTGGCGGCGCGCGGCGCCAACGACGGACTGTGGGACTGGAATCTTGCGACCAACGTGATCTATTTTTCGCCGCGCTGGAAAGCGATGCTCGGCTTTCAAGATGACGAGATCGGCGATAGTCCAGACGAATGGTTCGATCGCATTCATGACGCGGATCGCGACCGCATGAAGCAAGAGATCGTCGCACATCAGGAAGGGCGCGTGCCCCATTTCGAAGCCGTCCACCGCATGAGGCATCGGGACGGAATCTTCCGCTGGATGCTCAGCCGAGGTGTGGCCACACGCGATGCTTCAGGTAAACCTGTGCGTATGGCTGGCTCGCAGACGGATATTACCGAAGGCAAGGTTTCCGATCCGCTGACTGGATTGCCCAACCGCTTGCTCTTTATGGATCGCCTGGATCGCTTGATGAAGCACGCCAAGCGGCACACCGAACGCTCCTTTGCAGTCCTGTTTTTGGATCTCGATGCCTTCAAGATGATCAACGATTCGATGGGCCATTTGATCGGAGATCAGCTGCTGATGGGTGTTTCCAAACGATTGGAAGGCTGCCTCCGTGCGACGGACACGGTGGCTCGATTAGGGCATGAGACCTTTACGCTGGCGCGCATGGGCGGCGATGAATTCACCGTGCTCCTCGACGATCTGCGAGATCCCAGCGACGCGGAGCGCGCCGCCGAGAGAATCATGAAGGGACTCTCCGAACCTTTTATGCTGGGCGGCAAGGAATTGTTCACTTCGGCCAGCATCGGCATCGCGCAGGGCAATTCCAGCTATCGCCATCCGGAAGAGATACTGCGCGACGCGGACACGGCCATGTATCGCGCGAAATCTCTTGGAAAAGCGCGGTACGAAATTTTCAACGCGGACATGCGCGCCACCGTGATGGCCCGCTTGCAGCTGGAGACGGACTTGCGCCGCGCCATCGATCGCGAGGAGTTTCAGAACTACTACCAGGCGATTGTGGACCTCGATTCCGGCGAGATCACCGGCTTCGAAGCTTTGCTGCGCTGGCAGCATCCCACGCGCGGATTGCTGGCTCCCAAGGAGTTCATTCCCGTCGCCGAGGAGACAGGCTTGATCCGCGAGCTCGGCTGGTGGAATCTGCGCCAGGCGTGCAAGGATATCAGCGAATGGAACCGCAACCTGGGGCCGGATCGCTCGTTGACGATCAGCGTGAACCTTTCCGTCAAGCAGTTCATGCAGCCGAATTTAGTCGAGAACATCGCATCGCTGCTCAAGGAACTGAATCTCTCGCCCGCATTTTTGAAGCTCGAGATAACTGAAAGCACGGTGATGGAAGATCCCGCGGCTACCGTCGAGATGTTGCAACAGATGAAAGCGCTTGGAATTAGCTTGGCCATCGACGACTTCGGCACGGGATACTCTTCGCTGAGCTATTTGCACCGGTTTCCCCTGGACACGCTGAAAATCGATCGCTCGTTTATCAGCGGCACATCGGCTGGTGTGAACGGGATGGAGATCGCTCGCACCATTCTCCCGTTGGCTAAGAATCTTTGCCTGGATGTGGTCGCTGAAGGAGTGGAAACAGTCGAACAGGCGGACGAGCTGAAAAAATTAAAGTGCCGGTACGCGCAAGGATTCTATTTTTCGAAACCAGTGTCGCGGCGAGACGCGGAAGCGCTCTTGGCCGCGCACGTTGCTTGGTAAAGATCTTGGGAAGGGCGGCGTCTTCGCCAAATTAAGGTATGAGCACACACTCCTACATCATGGAACATCCCGCCGAGGGCCAGCGGCTCCTTGATAAAGCGGACGCGGGCGCGTGGATCGCGAAGTTTCTCGATCCCTATTTGCCTCGCGTCAAAAGCTTCCTGTCCGTGGGGTGCGGGCCCGGCGTGTTTCTTCGCGAACTGGCGGAGAGCCATCCGGATATCGAAATTGTTGGCCTGGACAAAAGCATCGACCGAGTGGAGCAGGCCAAGCAGCGCTTTCGCGGGCTTCCGAACGCACATGCGTATGTCGGCGACGCCATGGACATTCCCTTCGAAGCGAATCGCTTCGATCTGGTGTTCTGCCGCTTTCTGCTGGAATACCTTCCTGATAAGCAGCTGGCGGTGCGAGAAATGGCTCGCGTCTGCAGCGAAGGCGGCAAACTTTTGCTGCAGGACCTCGATGGCCAACTCCTCTGGCACTATCCCGAAGATACGGAGCTGCGCGAAACCACCGAACGTGTGGTGAATTATCTGGGATCAACCGGCTTCGATCCGTTTGTCGGACGAAAGCTGTTCAGTCTGTGCGTGAAGGCGGCCCTCTCGGATGTGACGGTCCAAGTGGATCCCTATCATCTCTACGCCGGCAGAATCGACGACAAACAGTTCTCCCAGTGGAAAACGAAGCTGGACATCGCGCGGCCTCAGATTGTGGCCGTGCTCGGCAGCGAGGAGTCGGCGCGAATTTACTCGGAACGATTCCTCGCCTATCTGCGTAATCCGGAGACGCTGACGTATTCCTGCCTTTTCACGGTCTCCGCTGCAAAATCCTCCGCAAAGTAACGCTTCCGCGCCCGACGGCGCTGTGCGATTGGAAACTCGCAAAAACTTTTCAGCACAGTCGGCCATTCGGTTGCTTCCAGTGCGAATTTTCTGCTTCCGATTCCGAGCATTTTTCGAGAATTCAATCGCAGTGCGGCCAAAAACCCTATCATTTGCGCATGAGCACTCGTCTAGTAGATCCGTTCGCGGCGGGATTGGACGCCGGACAACGTTTTCCGCAGAGGCGCACATGTTCCCGTTACTTGCTTCGATGGCAGGTGCGGATACTCGATCCCATTCAACGCACTCGCGTTGATGCGCAAACAAACGAGGTCAGCATCAAAGGCTGTTGCGTGAACGGCCCGGCGCAATTTGACCCGGGTGCAGTTGTCAAACTCGAATTCCACTGGCAAGAGGAGACCGCTGAAATATGGGCCAGAGTGACGGGCGTGCAGAATGACGGTTGTATGGGGTTTGCATTTCTTGGTACCAACCACGAACAGATCTTGGCGCGATGGATCGACGCTGAACACCGGGCATCCTGAATTCTTATCACGCGCGCAGTGCGGCCACTTTTGGCTGCGCAGCGCCACGGACAACTATGGACACTACAAGACCGAATATTCCAGCTGCCATTGAAGCGAAGCCCGCTGTCCCAACGGCCAGTATCATCGCCGCGATCCTTCAGGCGGCTCCACGGACCAGCGATGTGATTTTCTCTCCCGGACGTTTGCCGCAGGCCGAAGTGCACGGCAAGCTGGTGCAACTGCAGATTCCAGGCGTCGGCATTTTGGGCTCGGAAGACACGGCGCGAATCGCCGCGGATTTGATCGGGCGCAACAGCTATGCCGTCGAAAAGCTGAAGCACGATGGATCGTGCGACATCTCCTACAGCTTGCCCAGGGTGTCGCGCTTTCGCGTGAATGTTTTTACGCAGCGCGGCAGCTGCGCGATCGTCATGCGCGTGGTGGCCAGCACCGTGCCGGATTTTGAATCGTTGCACCTGCCCAAGCAGCTTGCGGAAGCGGCCGGATTGCGGCCTGGCATCGTGCTGGTCACCGGTCCAACGGGCAGCGGGAAATCGTCAACGCTGGCCGCGTTCGTGGACAAGATCAACAAGGAAATTGCCTGCCATATTGTTACTATCGAGGACCCCATAGAATTTCTTCACGCCCACCAAAAAGCCACCGTCCACCAGCGGGAACTGCATACCGACACTCCAAACTTTGCGACTGCGCTGAGGGCGGCGTTGCGTCAGGCTCCCAAGCTCATTCTGGTCGGTGAAATTCGCGATCGCGAGACCATGGAAGTGGCGCTCGAAGCTTCCGAAACCGGCCATTTGGTGTTCTCGACGCTGCACACCATAGATGCCTCGAAAACCATCGAGCGCATCGTGGGTATTTTTCCGATTGCTGAGCAGGCCACCATTCGCATGCGCTTTTCGAGATCGTTCCGTTACATCATCTCGCAACGCCTGCTGCCCCGCTGCGGCGGCACGGGCCGCGTTGCAGTATTCGAAATATTGAAGTCCACGCTGCGCGCTCGCGAGTACGTTCAGAAAGGCAAAACCGCGGGCAAGTCTTTGCTCGATGCCATGCGCGACGGTTCGATGGATGGCATGCAATGCTTTGATGACGAAATCGAAAAGCAAATTCGCGCCGGAGCGATTGACCTCGACACCGGGCTCACGTATGCAACCAACGCCGGAAACCTACGCTTACAATTGGCCGACCTGATCGAAGCGTCCAGCGGAACGGAATCTCCCGCCAACGCTTGTGCCGAGAGCGGCGTGCCCGCGGAAGGCTCGCAACAGAACAGCGAGACAGAATTGGAAATTACCCGCTGAAGCTGGGCGTTCCCCAGACACTTGTGCAAATCCGAAGCGGCACTTTCGCTGGGCCCGACGCTGCGTAGGAATCTCCGCGGTCAAACTGCTAGTCCTTTTCCAGCATACCCTCCGTCGACTTGATGACCGCGGACTTGTCGCCCTTTTGAGGTCTATCCGTCCTGTGCGTCGTTTTGTGATTACGCCATCGACCATGCCGAACCTCAGGCGAATCGTAACGTGAGCCAACTCATCGCTTCGCCGATACCTTCGATCGCTCCATGGGAGCATGGCGCGTCGCTCCGCTGAAACTGCCGTCGCCGGCTCTCGCGACGCTTGCGACTCTACACGCAATTTCGGTAAGCTTTCGGTCCGGCTCTTTGCCAGTGAGTCGAGGGCGAAAGTTCGAATCGCGAAATTCCGCGCACCCTGCCAGGATGACATGCGATGGCGTACGATCCGAATAGCACGTCTGATGCTGCCGCTCTCTCGCGAAACCACTCGCAGCCGGTCGCTGCACCGCTCTCCCGCGCTGCGATCTTCCTGGTCGTCACCTTGAATCCCGGCAGCGAAACCCGTGCCGTTATTCGGTCGTTCTGCGCGGATCTTTCCGCGCTCCTTCGCGCGGTAGGCTTTCGCGACTTGGAAGCGAACCTTTCCTGCGTCATGGGATTTGGTTCCGAAGCGTGGGATCGGCTCTTTGGGGCGCCGCGGCCCGCGGAGCTTCATCCCTTCTGCGAAATTCGTGCCGGAGCGCGCCATGCGGTCTCCACGCCGGGCGACATGCTCTTTCACATCCGCGCCAAGCGCATGGATTTATGTTTCGAACTCGAGACGCAAATCATGTCGCGCATAGGGCCCGCCGTCACGCCGGTAGATGAAGTCCAAGGCTTTCGTTTCTTCGACGACCGCGACCTCATCGGTTTCGTCGACGGCACTGAAAATCCCGCGGGACAGGCGGTGATCGATGCTGTACTCATCGGAGAAGAGGACGCCGCCTTCGCGGGCGGCAGCTACGTGATCGTGCAGAAATATCTCCACGACCTCGATGGATGGAATGCGCTTCCCACCGAAACACAGGAACGAATCATAGGCCGCACCAAGCTCGCCGATATCGAATTGGATGACTCGGTGAAACCAACCTCGGCGCACAACGCCCTCACCACCATCACCGAGGGCGGAAAAGAAATCAAAATCCTGCGCGACAACATGCCTTTCGGCCGGCCTTCGCACTCTGAATTTGGAACTTATTTTATCGGCTACAGCCGTTCCCCGCGTACGACTGAGCAAATGATTGAGAATATGTTCGTCGGCCGTCCGCCCGGCAATTACGACCGCCTGCTGGATTTCAGCCGCGCCGTTACGGGAAACCTGTTCTTCGTTCCGTCCGCAACATTTCTGGACAACGCCACGGCGGACGGCAGCGCGGAACCAACGTCCGCGGCGTCAGCCCCGGTTTCGGGCGAAACACCTTCTTCCAGCGCGTCACGGAACGATGGCTCGCTGGGCATCGGTTCCCTCAAAGGAGAAACCTCACATGAATAATCTCCATCGCGAGCTTGCCCCGATTTCTGATGCCGCGTGGTCGCAGATCGAAGAGGAAACATCGCGCACCTTCAAGCGCTACCTTGCCGGTCGCCGCGTCGTCGACGTGCAGGGGCCTGCGGGTACGGCTCTCTCCGCCGTCGGCACCGGACACCTGCGGACGATCGCTGCTTCGCGTGACGGCATCATCGCAAGGCAGCGCGAGGTAAAGGCCATCGTCGAACTGCGCGTTCCCTTCGAGTTGGAGCGCCAGACGATCGACGACGTCGATCGCGGCGCCAACGACTCCGATTGGCAACCGGCTAAGGACGCCGCCCGCGAGATCGCATTCGCCGAGGATTCAGCCATTTTCGAGGGTTACGACGCGGCGGGCATCGTGGGCATTCGCCAGGGAACCAGCAACCCGAAGATGACGCTTCCAAACGACGTCCGCGCGTATCCCGAGGCCATATCGCACGCCTTAAGCCAGTTGCGGCTCGTGGGCGTCAATGGTCCCTACTCCGTGCTGTTCGGCTCGGACGCCTACACCGCGCTCGCCGAGACCAGCGACCATGGCTATCCCGTGCTGGAGCACGTTAAGCGCCTCGTGAAAGGTGACATCATCTGGGCGCCCGCCATCCACGGCGCCTTCGTGCTGACCACCCGTGGTGGCGATTTCGACTTTCACATTGGACAGGATGTCTCCATCGGTTATCTCAGCCACACCGACGCCGTCGTCCGGCTGTACTTGCAGGAGACATTTACGTTCCTGCTGCTCACCTCGGAGGCCTCCGTCGCTCTGGTGCCCAGCGCAGCGACGGCAACAGAGCGGTCGTGACGGACATCTGAGAATTCCCAGCCAGCGCGATCGTCCCAGGCTCATCAGCGCAAATGCAATCCGGAATTCCGTTGTCGGGCACAAATCGAACAGTTAAAGCTCGGGCTCCGAAAGTTAAAAGAAGTGCGGCGATGGGAGAGAACAGAAGGGGAAGAATGACTCCGAGCGCAACCACAACGGGGCTTAGCATGAAACCGACGCCTACGGCAATGCCATAGGGCACGCCAGCCCACCGTCGAGCCGCGCCAACGACCAGGACGTAGATGATGCCGAAGCTCGCACCATTCCAGAAGTGATAGGCTCATCCAGTGATATCCGACGCGATCGAAGGACCGAGCGCGAAGCGATTGAGCAGCAACACCCCCATCAAACGTGGAAGGTTCCCCGGCGAGAAGCCCAAAAGGTAACCCGATATGCGAACTGCTTCGAGCGGAATCGTCGCAAGAGCACCGGCAAGAGCGCCCCAGACGATCGACCGGGAGATGGCGTACTCCGACGTTTGGCTGAACACGACGATGACCAGAAGAACTGCAATCGCGGGTAACAATAAGCGGACCGCAAATATGTTTAGCTCGCCATAACCCGCCTAGGCAGCAGGAAAAATATTGGGTCCTACGGCAGCAGCCAAGAGCGCCAGCAGAACAAGCGACAGCGGTCGAAGCTCTTTTACAAAGTTAGCGAAGTTCATGCACGACTCTCCTGACGGGAGGGAGCAGAAAAGGACTCCCTTACCGTCCTGTGCAGGATTGTTAGTGCGTAGCCATCTGCGCCAGACCTTCAATCTTCTGGTCGAGCATACTGGCCACCATGTCGATCTGCTTGTCGTTGAACTGTTGCAGCAACGAGGACGGTTTGTCGTAGCTGACGTAGGTCTTTCCGTCTTTGCCCTTGTACACGAACACGCGGAGCGGAAGATAAAGTCCCACTCCGTGATCCTGATCGCAGAGTTTCTTTCCGACCGTCGGATTGCCAACAAGGAACAGCGTCGCTTTGAGACTGAGTCCAGTCATCGAAAGCATGTGGCCTTGGTCAACCTGAGCCATCACCATCATGCCGTCTTGGCCGGCAGCTTCCTTCAGTTTGTCGATGGTCTGTTCATAGGAATGTGTGGTCTCCACCGTTACCCGGCTCTCTTGCGCAGAAGCAGGCAGGGTGAAAAGTCCGGCGAATACGAGGCCGAACAGCAACAAAAGAGATTTCACTTTCATGTATTTCTCCTTATTTCTTGCGTGGGCGATTTGAAAAACAGCGCGGTCTTTGGAAGTGCCGCCCTCATCGCGCCCGCAGTGCCGAGAACTTCGTTCAGTCATTACAGCTCGGTCACCAGCCAGGACCGGTTTTCTTTTCTTCCGCTGATGAGACCGGAAGCGAACGGGAAAAGATTCGCAAGAAAATCTGAAGCTCATTCGCAGGGAGTCCTGAACCCTTTTGCAGCACCAACCTGTCAACTGAATGGTGGGAATTACACAAGTACGTTTCCGAGGCGACTCCGCGCTGTCAATTCATTCGAAGGTGTTGGGTGACATCATGAAACAGACGCTCGATCTCATCGTTATCGGAACTGGAGCCGCAGGTTCAACGGTTGCGACGAAGTGTCGCGCCGCCGGTTGGAAGGTTGCGATTCTCGATTCCAGGCTGTTTGGGGGAACCTCTGCGCTTCGTGGTTGTGACCCGAAAAAGGTACTCGTGGGAGCCACGGAGATCATTGATTGGGCTCGACGCATGGAACGTAAGGCAATCCGAGCAGAACAGCTCAGAATTGATTGGCAGCAGTTGATGCAGTTCAAGCGATCGTTCACGGAGCCCGTTCCGAAAAGCCGCGAAGAGGCGTTTTCGAACGCCGGTATCGCATCCTTTCATGGCCGCAGATCCGTCCGCAGGTTTAACGCTTCTGGACTCTATAGCAATCAGCGACGACCGTCGCAAAAGTAAGGTAAATCAGCGCGTCACGCAGGGATGTGACAGGCATCACCGCCCACGCGCTTCTATAGGTCTACACATGTACAGGTATAGAGGATTCAGCATATGGGTTTAAAAGATTACTTCCGCGGCTTGTCAGATGCGACGCGCCTTCGCATCATTAACTTGCTGCTTCACGAACAGCTGTGCGGCAGCGATATCCAGCGGTTGCTTGGAATCACGCAACCCCTAATCTCGCGGCACCTCGTCTATTTGAAGCGTTCAGGCCTCGTGGTGGATCGCCGAGAAGGTTTCCGAGTGTTCTACCGCCTAGCGGAAGGAAATGTGTTGCCCGGCCTTTTCAGCTTCCTTCGACGTGCTTTCCGCGAACAACAGCCGTTCGGTCCTGATGTTGCGCGATTGCGCGTAGGTAGAACGAGGGCAGGACTGGCCAGGCCCAACGCCCGCCGCGAGACTAAGAAAGAGTAAATGAGAATGAGCGACAGCCGAAAGCCGAATGGCAAATAGCAAGCTTTTCCGCTCGACCGGCTTCCTTATGCGGAGAGAAACCAAAATGCCATCGGTCAAGAGAGATGTTGATAGTCCAGCGAAAAAGCAGGCTAATACTCTCCTGAAGTGCCGTTCTTTGGCACCCTTTCTATCCCTGTCCCTGATCTTTGGCTGTGTGATCTTCAACGCCGCGCCATGTGTGGCACAGGATTTACAAACCGCTTATCAGCAGGCGGCTTCGACGTCGCCCGTCATTGCTCAGGCGCGCGCGCAGCTAGACGCGGATTCCGCCGGCAAGCCGCTGGCGCGAGCAGCACTGCTTCCCCACGTTAATGGCGGGGCCAGCGGAGGTATGAATACGGCCTATGTGACAGGCTTCGGCGCTCAGCCAATCTCGACCGGGTATCATTCGGATGTCTTTAGCGTCAGTTTGACGGAAACCATTTTCGATGGTCAGGCCTTCACGGCGTTGGAGCAATCTGACAGCCGTATTCAGGCAAGCGAAGCGGCGCTGACTTATGCACGGCAAGTTGTCGCATTGCAGGTCACCCAGGCGTACTTTGGCGTTTTACAGGCACAAGCCAACCAACGAGTGACGCAGCAGCAGATGGACCTGCTCGAAACTATCGACAAGCAAACAGAAGCAAGCTTGCAGGTGGGCACCGGAGACATTATCTCGGTCCAGGAAGTTCAAGCCCAGTTAGATGCTGCGAAGGCCGATCTCATTACCGCGAACAATGCTGTGACGATAGCGAAGAACCAGTTGGAGCGCCTGACACATCGTCCCGTGAGAACGCTAAAGGATGTATCTACCCTGCAGGCGATGGGCCCGCAGCCGGACACTTTGGAGCCATGGGTTTCGATTGCGCTCAAGAACCAGCCGCTTCTCCAGCAGGCGAAGGCAACGCTGAAAGTGTCAGAACAGCAGGTACAGTTTGCAAAACGGGAGCGTTGGCCCACTTTGACCCTGAGCGGTATCGGGCAGCACGCTGTCGGTACGCTCATTCCCCCATTGGCCGTGAATCAGGTTGGCGCGTCGCTGAACCTTTCGATCCCGATTTATGAAGGCGGAAGCACCGGAGCCGAGATTCGTCAGGCCAAAGCGCTTTCCGAGGCCAGCCGCGCGAGCATGGCCAACATTCAGGACGAGATCACGCTGGATACACAAACTGCATTCCATGATCTACAAGACAGCGTCGCCCAGTTTCAGGCCACGCACCAAGCGGTGACTTCCGCAAAGGTATCTCTGGATGGAACGCGGAAGGGGTATGAAATCGGGAGCCGCTCCATCATTGACTTACTGACTGCGACAACAAACTATGCATCCGCGCAGAGGAATTACTACCTGGCCCTTTACACGCAACTGGTGGACAGGACTCAACTAAAGGCAGCCGCGGGAGTACTGACGCCACTGGATATACAGGCCCTCAATGACCTGCTGTACAGCGGGCCCGCCAAGTGAGCAGGATATTCGGAGGACCGATATGCTTTCGGTGAAGAAACGCCTTCTTTTCCTGATGGTTCTGGTCGCTCTTATCGTTGCGGGCTTCTTGGGACGACGCTGGCTGTTCCCGAAGCGTGCTCCCAGCGACACCATGACCCTCTATGGCAATGTAGATATTCGACAGGTGCAGTTGGCCTTCAACGACAATGAGCGAATCGATAAGTTGGTGGTGGATGAGGGCAGCGCAGTCCACGCGGGCCAGCTTGTCGCACAGTTGGTGCAGCAACGCTTTTCGGATGCCGTGGCGCAGGACAGGGCGACGATGGCGGCGCAACAACAAATCGTTGCGCGATTCCTGGCCGGGAGCCGGCCGGAGGAGATTGCAGAGGCGCGAGCAGAGGTTGCTGCTGCACAAGCGGATGTCACCGCAGCACAAGCCAACCTGACAAACGCTGAACTGCTTTATCACCGCCAGGAAACTCTGGCACAACAACAGTATGTTTCCTTGCAGATCCGCGACGATGCACAACGCTCGTATCTTGCCGATCAAGCTGACCTGGCAGCCAAACGGCAGTTGCTCGCGGCCAAGCAGCAAGCCTTGCGGCTCGCCGTCATCGGCCCGCGCAAGGAAGACATTGCCGCAGCCCAGGCTACGCTCCAAGCGGACAAAGCCGCGTTGGCTTTGGCACAAAAAGAGCTGGCCGACACTCAGCTCTATGCTCCCGCCGACGGTGTCATCCAGAGCAGGATTCTTGAGCCCGGCGATATGGCCACTCCGCAGACACCTGTGTTTACTTTGGCTCTGGACAATCCACTCTGGGTGCGCGCCTATCTGCCAGAGCCGGAGATGGGCAAAGTGGCCCTCGGCATGCGCGCGTCGATTAAGTCCGACAGTTTTCCAGGGCAACAATTTCCAGGATGGATCGGCTACATTTCTCCGGTATCGGAATTTACGCCGAAGAATGTGGAAACCACGCAGCTGCGCTCCCAGCTTGTTTATCGAGTGCGCGTTTATGCTTGTAACCCGGATCATCGACTGCGCCTCGGAATGCCAGCCACGGTGGTCATTCCACTTCGCAACAATCCTCCGCACGCAATCGGTGCCCATCCCTGTGGGGCGAACTGAAATGAACGCAATCTCCGTCAAGGACCTTCGGATGGCGTTCGGAAAAGGAGCCGCTCGAAGAGAAGCCCTCAAGAATGTTTCCCTCGAAATCCCCGCGGGAAGCATGACGGCCCTCATCGGTCCGGATGGCGCGGGCAAAACCACGCTGCTGCGTCTTCTCGTCGGCATTCTGACGCCAGTCGCCGGAGAGATTCGCGTACTTGGATATCCGTTGCCAGAGCAAGCCTTAGCATTGCAGAGCCAGATTGGCTATATGCCGCAGCGCTTCGGCCTCTATGAAGATCTGACGGTCGAAGAAAATTTCGACCTGTTTGCCGACCTGCACGGCATACCGCACACGATGCGAGCGAGCCGCTTCCGGGAGTTGCTCACCATGACGGCTCTCGGTCCGTTTCGCAAACGGCAGGCCGGGCGGCTTTCCGGCGGCATGAAACAAAAGCTCGGCTTAGCTTGCACCTTAATTCATCCTCCCCGCCTGCTGCTGTTGGATGAAGCAAGCGTGGGCGTCGACCCCATTTCGCGACGAGAACTGTGGAACATCATCCAACAACAGGTTGTCAGCCAGAAGGTGACCGTCCTGCTCAGTACTGCCTATATGGACGAGGCCGAACGCTGCGACCGTGTCATTCTGTTGCACGAAGGGGAAATTCTCGCGCAGGGAAATCCGGCGCAACTCGCCGCACCGCTAGAAGGCCATGCATTTGTTCTGGGAAATATCCCCACAGCACAGCGGAATCTGCAGTCCCAGATTGCCCAACTGCCGGGCGTGGTGGATACGGTGATTCAAGGCGATGGGCTGCGCATCGTGATGCAGCAGTCTGGGCCGCCGGTATTGCCAGGGGGTCTGGCTGGCCACGGAGCGCCCAAGCCGGTTCCAGCGCGATTGGAAGACGCCTTCGTCAGTCTTCTCTTTAGCCGGACTCCGCGTCATCCCATTCCGCTCCCGCCGCAACGAGCTGCGACCGACCGCGATGTGACAGTCGTCGAGGTCAAGGATCTCTATCGCTACTTTGGCCCCTTCGCTGCGGTGAAGAATGTCAACTTTTCCGTATGCAAGGGCGAGATCTTCGGGCTGCTGGGAGCCAACGGAGCAGGTAAGTCGACAACCTTCCGTATGCTCTGCGGCTTGCTGCCTTCCTCTTCTGGAACGCTGCGGGTCGCGGGTGTCGATCTGCGTACAGCGAGCGCCGCCGCCCGTGCTCGCATCGGTTATGTGTCTCAGAAGTTCGCTTTGTATGGGTCTCTGAGCGTGCATCAAAATTTGTCCTTCTTCGCAGCGTCCTACGGTTTGGAAAATCAGCGCAAGAAGGACAGGATGGCATGGGCGCTGGAAGAGCTGGAGCTGAAAGACTACAGCGACATGAATGCAGGGGATCTCCCCTTGGGCTACAAGCAGCGTCTTGCTCTGGCCTGCGCGCTGATGCACGAACCGAGCATTCTCTTCCTGGATGAACCGACTTCCGGCGTCGATCCTTTGGCCCGACGAGAATTCTGGGCACGCGTGAACGCGCTCGCGGAAGGCGGAACGACCTGCCTTGTAACGACGCACTTTATGGAGGAGGCGGAATATTGCGACCACATCGTATTGATGTCACTTGGAGAAATCCTCGCGCAAGGTACGCCTACGGAAATCAAAGAGGCGAGCCGGAGCCCAGGTCGACCCATGCCGACCATGGAAGACGCTTTCATCTCGCTAATTGAAGAACACGAGCAAACTAGCCGGAGAGCTTCATGAGTTGGATGCGCCTACGCGGTCTGATGAGGAAGGAGGCGTATGAGATCGTGCGCGATCCCTCGAGCATAGCCATCGCGTTCGTGCTGCCGCTGGTGCTTCTGCTGATCTTCGGGTATGGCGTTTCGCTCGACGCTCGGCGCGTCTCCGTGGCAGAAGTCGTCGATCATCCAACGCAGCTCACCGCTTCATTTCTGGCGGAGCTACAAAGCTCTCCGTGGTTTCGTCCTACCATATACCCCGATCAAGCTTCCGCCGAGCGCGCGCTCGTGCATGGGCGTGCCGACGCGATCCTGTGGCTGCGGAGCGATTTCACGCGCCTGTCGTACAGTGGCAATACCGCTCCGATTGATCTCACCGTAAACGGCGTCGATGCCAACCAAGCACGCATCATTAAAAATTACGTGAATGGGACATGGCTGGTGTGGCTGCAACAGGAAGCCACCCGACAAGGCACGCAATTATCGGTGCCCGTGGTTGCCGACATGCGGGTTTGGTTCAATCCTGCGTTGCGCAGCCGCGACTATCTGATTCCGGGACTGATCGCCATCATCATGACGCTCATCGGGGGCTTGCTGACGGCTCTGGTTGTAGCGCGGGAATGGGAACGCGGAACCATGGAGGGCATTATGGTAACGCCGGTTAGCATGGCAGAGATTCTGCTGGGAAAGCTGGTCCCATATTTTGCCATGGGCATGGGTGGAATGATTCTATCCACGGCCATGGCCGTCTTTTTGTTTGACGTTCCGCTGCGTGGATCGCTACTGGTACTCTTCGGGATCGCAACACTTTTCCTACTCACCGCCCTGGGCATGGGGCTCGTCATCTCCGTGCTCGCACGCAGCCAGTTTGTCGCCGCGATGGTCGCGATCATTACTACTTTTCTCCCAGCTTTCATATTGTCCGGCTTTCTCTTTGATATCCGCTCGATGCCGCAAGTAATACAGGTCCTAACCCACGTTGTCGCAGCGCGCTATTTTGTAGCCATGCTGCAAAGCAGCTTTTTGGCTGGTGACGTGTGGCCGGTGATCCTGCGCAATGGCCTTGGCATGGCCATACTGTGCGTCGTCTTTTTGGGCATCGCACTCCTGCGATTTCGCAAGAGGTTGGACTGATGCGTTTGATACTCCAACGCGTAATTGCGCTCAGCATCAAGGAGCTTCTAGCCTTGCTGCGTGACGCAGCTAGCCGGGCTGTCCTGATTGGCCCGCCAATTATTCAGCTGCTGGTATTCGGCTACGCCGCTACTTTCGATCTAACGCATGTGCCGTTCGTTGTCTATAACCAGGATCAGGGGCGATTATCTCGCGATCTCATCGCCCGCTTCGCTGGCTCGCCGAGTTTTGAGTTGCTGCGCATCGTCCACAATCAGAGCGCGATCCAGCAGGCCATCGATGATAAGTCCGCGCTCATGGCGATAGACATTGGCCCGACCTTTACCTCCGACGTGGAGCGCGGCAGACCGGCCCACGTTCAGTTCATCCTGGATGGGAGAGATTCCAACACGGCAGGCCTGGCGATGGGGTATGCCCAATCCATCGTAACTACGTTCAATGAAGCGCAGATCGCAGAGCACGGAGAATCACCGCCCTCGACGGTGGTGCTGGACCGCGCATGGTTCAATCCGAATCTCGACTCCCACTGGTTCATCATCCCCGGTATTTGCGGAATACTGACTCTTCTCGAAAGTATGCTGACCACCGGCCTCTCGGTTGCGCGCGAGCGCGAGATGGGTACGTTCGACCAGCTTCTGGTTACTCCCATGCGGCCAACTGAGATTCTTCTTGGCAAGGCGCTGCCTGGTTTTCTCGTTGGTACGCTGGAAGGATCGCTGATTATTCTGGTTGCTATTTTCTGGTTTCACGTTCCATTCACCGGCAGCTTTCTGGGACTCTACGTAGGTCTGTTCTGTTTTTTGCTCGCTACGGTAGGAATCGGGCTAATGATCTCTTCGTTGGCGAGGACGCAGCAGCAAGGATTATTGGGAGTTTTTCTTTTCCTGGTGCCGGCCATTGTCCTTTCCGGTTTTGCGACGCCCATCGCCAATATGCCGCGGGCAGTGCAATACATCACCTTTCTCGATCCGCTTCGGTATTTTCTGATCGTGTTGCGCGAGAGCTTCCTACAAGGAGGGGGCGCGGCACTCTACTGGCCTCAGTATTGGCCGCTAGCCGTGATTGGGATTGGAAGCATGATCGTCGCTGGCAGGCTCTTCCGCAGGCTTTACTAAACTCATTCGAGATGCTCAGGTAGAAAGTCTCCAGGTCCGCGGGCGATGATACGGATGGTCCAAATCGAAAATCACCCAATCGCTATTCGCAAACCCACGCCGCGTCCCGCGTCCAGCGTGCAATTGCGTATGAACGAAAGTCACCGAGGACAACCACCGAGTGCCATTCGGTGGGACGCCTACTTGGGAGGCAGGAGCGCCAGCTCTTCGAGGGAAATCACTTGCTACGCGCTGGCGCAAACCAAGTCGCGTATGGCGAGCGAATGTTCGGTTACCGAAGCCTAATCCTACCAACGACCGGGGGCAGAGCACCTGCTCACGAGGCAGGCGCTTCTCCTGCTCGGCGCAAGCCTTTCACTGACCGAATGCTCGGCAGCTTGAACGAACTGCCCAGAGCCTTCGGGTGACAGCCGTGAAATTTAATTTATCACGACTTGCCGGAGCCGAGATAAATCGGAGGGCAACGCGATTTGCTCTTTTTCGTCTGTCGTTTGTTGCGGATTTGAGCCGATCAACTTGACGCGATGACGATTATGTACGGCATTCCCAATCCTTGCATGTCATGCCACACGGACAGGTCCGTACAATGGGCGACACAATGTTGCAGCGCTGATACTCCCCTTGGCGCATGTAGGGAAGGCATTCGCAGAGTTTCGATAGAATGCGCGGTTGCTTTTGATTTTTGGGGTGCTATCATTTTTCTTGCAATGCGGCGCTGGCTCACAGCTTTGACGGCAAGTTCTTTATTTTTGCTATTTCCGTTTGCTATAGGCTACTTGCCCTACGACCACTGGGACCATTTTTGGCCGAGCGTAAACGTCGTATTTGCTCTAGGTTTAGTCTGCGTGATGCTCGGTGCCGCCCTAGTCTTACAGCGCTCGACTATTTCTCTGACGCGGCAGCTTCTCCTCGGCACCGCTTTCTTATCGTTACTCGCGACATCATTAGGTGCGTCCGTTCTCACGGTCGATGCTCAACTTGGACGCACGCTCTTTTCGCCACATGACGCGATTACGAAGGCAATAGCAATTGCGGCCGCTTTGGCCGCAGCCATTATCGCGTGCAGCCGCAGGTGGACGACCCGGTTGTTCAGCCCGTGCTCGGCCCCGCTCTGCGTGCCGTGTTTGTCTGCTGGCAGTTCGATTCCGCTGGTTCCAACTTACTCTCCTCTCCGCATCTAGTCTCAGTTTTGTCTCGCTTGTAATTCGCTCGTTTCTCACAAGCTAGTTGTCGATTTGTTTCGGGTTCGGTGCGCCTGTACGCCACGACCGAAGGGAGTCTGAAGAATGAGAAGAATCGCTGCAGCGACTGCTGTTGTTATTGTGGCGCTGCTGGTGGGTGTTCACCTGGGCAAGGAGTCTCGCACCAATGCGCAAGCCCGGAAGAGAGCAGAATCCCACGCCTCGTTCGCCGCGCAGACGAGTGTTGACTCGACGCCTGTGACGGACGCGCCCTCTTCTTCGGAGCCAGCGTACATAACCGTAGAAGCAAGCATGGTCACTCCCACGCTGGAATCCTACGGCCAAGTGGAACCCATTTCTGCGCTCCCTGTGAATGCGGCAGAGAAAGGAACCGTGGCCGGTCTCAGCGTACTCCCCGGTATGCACGTCCGCGCAGGGCAGGAAATCGCGCACCTGAGCGGACCGGCCATACAGTTGGCCCTTCAGCAAAGTGCAGCGGACGCTCGCAGCGCGCAGGCGCAGCTCACGGCCGATCAGAAGATTTTGGCGATCGAACGCGAACAGTTGCCCTCCCATCTGAGCACGCGGGCCGCAGTTCAACAGGCCGAGAGCGCTGCGGCTCAGGCTCGAACGAATTTGGATAACGCGCAGTCGCATCTGCAGGCCGTGCGCCAGATGATGACCATTTCTGCGCCAGCAAATGGGACGGTGCTCGCCATCAATGCGTCGGACGGCCAGCTCGTTAGCACCGGGCTGCCAGTGGTGACGCTTCAGACGACCGCCAGGTTGTGGCTACAGGCTTCGTACTACGGCGCCGATTTGTCGCTGATTCGAGTTGGAATGACGGGCGTCTTTTCGCCTGCAAACGGAAGCGCGCCTATTTCGGTTCGAGTTCGAGCTATCTTCGGTGCGATGACCGCAGGCGAAGGAGAAATGATTGGGCTGACGCCGGTGAGTTCAACGGCGCAGTGGATCAACGGCGAATTCGGCACTGTAACGCTCGACCAGCCGTCTCGAAAGCTGGTCGCGGTACCTACGCGTTCGCTGATTCTCGACCAAGGCAAATGGTGGGTGCTAGTGCATACGGCGCAGGGTGACCATCCGCAGCAGGTCGTGCCCGGACCCACGCAAGGCTGGAACACGTTTCTTGAAAGCGGAGTGAGCGTGGGTTCGCAGGTGGTCGTTGAGAATGCCTATCTTCTATTCCATCGCGGCATTTCGAACACCTATCAACCTCCGGACCAATAATTCATGATGAACCAACAAAACACGCTCAGTCGTCTACTGCTACAACCAGTATTTTGGGTGCTGGTCTACGGCGCGCTAGTTGGATACGGGGCGTACGCACTTTGGAAAATTCCGGTCGAGGTGTTGCCACAGTTTAACTTTCCTGAGATCAGCGTCATTACTCATGAGCCTGGGGCAACCGCCGAGGAACTGGAGACGCAGATTACTTGGCCGGTGGAAGGCGAGATTCTCGCGCTGCCGAACATCGTCAACCTGCGCAGCACAATGGGCAATGGCACAGTAGAGACGGACGTGCGGTTTCAGCAGGGGACCGATCCGCAGGCTGAGCTTCAATCCGTGAACGGCGCCATCGATCGGGCGCGTGGGCGCATTCCTACATCCGTGCATCCGCTCGCCGAGATCATGGGGAACGCCATCAACGAAGTGGCCGACTACACTGCCCAAATACCCGTGACCGTCCCGCCCGTGGAGGTCCAGCGGGACGTTCTCGCCAATATTGTGCCCGCGCTGCGCGCCCTGCCGGGCGTGCAGCGAGTGGAAGTGTATGGCGCTGGTGACGAAGGTTTGTGGGTGCAACCAGACCTAAGCGCAATGGTGCGCTATCGCGTGCCGATCACATCGATCACGCAAGCGCTGCAACAGGACGTGCTGTTGCAGCCGGGCGGATATCTTTCGCAAAGCCACCAGGACACGTTCATCGAAGTCCGCAACCTGCCAGTGACCACCTCGGAATTGGCGGACATTCCCGTTTCAAGCATCACCGGTCGAATTCCTCTCGGCAATCTTGCGCGCATTGTGCGCGGCCCCGTTCCTACCCTGAACACTATCTATTTCGACAGCAAGCACAGTATTGCGCTGATCGTTTTCAAGCAGCCCGGCGCTTCGACTGTGCCCGTGACTCAGGCTGTCCAGTCTACTTTGACCGAGACGTCGGGCCAATTACCGCACGGCGTGCATTGGGTGCGCATCTACGATCAAGGGCACTTGGTGCACGTTGTCGGCGCGGATTTGACGCGCAACCTGCTGATCGGCGGCACGCTGGCGATTGCGGTGATGCTCTGGGTTCTGGGAGCGAGCGGCGGGGTATGGATTCTTGCGATTAGCATTCCGTTGTCGCTGCTCATGGCCATCGCTGGACTCTACTCTGCGGGCCAGAGTCTCAACTTGATGACCCTCGGCGCGCTAACTGTGGCTGTTGGTCTGCTCGCCGACGACGGAATCATTGTGCTCGAAAGCATCTACCATCGCTGGGAACAGGGCGACGAGCATCGAGTCGGAATCGCGAATGGGCTTAGGGAAATCGCAAGCCCCGACGTTACGGGAACCCTCACAACTGGGGCAGTGTTTATTCCGCTGCTGTTTGTGGGCGGGCTGGCAGGGCTGTTTTTCATCCCATTCGCGCTGGCTATGGCACTCGCTCTGCTCGCGTCGCTCGTGATTTCGCTGAGCTTGGTGCCGTTGAGTCTGGGCCTTTTGCGGACGCGCGCGAGAGAAACCCCGACCAGCGCGACCAGAGCGCTTGACAAGCTGAGCAGCGGAAATATGCGATTGTTCCATTTCGTCGCACGGCATCCGCGAGCGAGTTTGATTTCATGCGTCGTAATACTCGTGGCCAGTATCGGCGGACTCGTCCTCGTCCCAGTTAATTTCCTTCCGCTACCGAACGAAGGCGTGCTACTGGAAAGTTTCGCGCTTGCGCCCGGAAGTTCGATGCTCGACACGGAACGCACGGTGACGGACATCACGCGACGCCTGCGCTCCGATCCGGCGGTGGGGCACACCTTCGCGCGCATCGGTTCATCAACCAGCACCATGTACACGGAACCCGCGTACGCCGGCGAAATTCAAGTGACGCTGAAACCGAACGTGAGCGTAAACAGCCTCACGGAGATCGCAGATCGTCTACACGCCAAGAGCCAGTTCCCCGGGGTGCAACTTGCGTTCGATACACCAACAATCGAACGCGTTGGTGAGAGCCTTTCCGGCTTGCCTCAACCGTTTGTCCTGAATCTGTACGGAAGCAGCGTCACTGAATTGCGAACGCTAGCAGACGAAATAACCGCGCGACTTAGAACCGTGCCTGCACTCAGCGGCGTTTTTAATAACGATGCGTATCCAGTTACGGAACTTCAGTTGGAGCCGAAACCAGGAGCGCTTGCCGCATCCGGGCTAACCCCGTTTGAATTGAACGATCAGATTTCGCCTTTGTTGAACGGCGACATCGTGGCGCAGGTGCCGGAGGGAAATGTTCCACTCGACATCTACGTGCGATTGGCCGACGCTCCCCAAAAGTCTCTCGATGATCTGAGCAGACTGCCGATTCGCACCGCCGGTTGGACCCCGCTCGGGCAATTGGCGAGTCTGAAGATGATTACCACGCCGATCCAAATTCGTCATATCGATGGTGCACGAGCGCTGCAGATCCTCGCGACGCCCACTGGACCGCTGGGCAGCGCTATCGCGTCTGCCCGTTCCGCCTTAAGCGGTTTGCGTCTGCCGCCGGGATACCGGATCGCATTCGGTGGTCTTTATCCGCAGCTGGAGGATGCCGCTCTGGGACTGGCGATCGCTGCTGCTGCGGCGTTCGTGCTCATGGCCGGAATTATGATTCTTCAGTTCGAGGGACTTCTAGTGCCCGGGATACTGCTGTTGCAGATTCCTCTCGCTTTCAGCGGAGGCTTGATGGCGCTGATCGCCAGTGGAGTCGGATTGAACGCTGTGGGTTTGGTCGGCTTGCTGACCTTGGTCGGCATCGGACTCAACCACGGAATCGTGCTGCTGTACCGCGCACGGCGCAACGAGGCTTCGGGAATGGCACCCGAGGAGGCAGTGACCGAGGCAGTCCACGTGCGCTTTCGTCCGATCACCCTCACTACGTTAACAGCGGTTCTGGGTATGTTGCCGACCGCACTGGGTTGGGGACAGGGCGCCGCGCCGGAGCAAGGACTAGCGGTCGTCGTCATGGGAGGCATCTTTTGGAGCGCGTTGCTCAGCGCCAATCTGATTCCGGCCCTATACCTCGATCAGCGCCGCAAACAAATAGCAAAGGCGAATTTGGCATGAGGTCGCATCATCGCGTGCGGCTGCTGAAATTCGCCTTTTGCTTGGCATTGGCCTGCCTCGCGGGCTGCGCTGTTTATCATCCGGCTCCGTTGCCGCCGGCTCCTGACTTGGCTGCCACACCACCGCTCACGGTTCCTGCCAGCGAATTTTGGCTGCCGGGACTCAAGCCGCATTCGTTTCCAAAGAATGGCCTGGACGAAACGGCCGTGGTCACGCTAGCCGTTTTTGACAATCCCGACCTCAAAACGGCGCGGCTGCAGGAAGGAGTGGCAAGCGCCCAGCTTCTTCAAGCGGGATTGCTGCCCGATCCGGTGCTGAGTGCGGATTTCGCAAAATCCGCCTTGAACTATGGTGGTGGTATCGGACTCAGCGAGGACATTCAAGCCCTGATTTCTCGCGGCGCTGCAAAAGCCGCAGCCAGAGCGAACGAACGGCAGGTGCAGCTCAATATCCTCTGGCAGGAATGGCAGGTCGCGGAGCGAGCCCGGGAGCTATTCATCCAATCGCAATCGAACGCTCAACTTCAGCGAGTGCTGGCCTCAGCGCGCGACTTTTTCGCCGAACGTTATCGCCAAGATCAGGCGGCTCTGCACAGAGAGGACATCACGATTAGCATTGCGACAGCGGACCTCACGTTACTCGCGGACGCTGAAAGTAAACTCCGCCAGTTTCAACTGAACGCGAGCGCCACCTGCCAACAGCTCGATCAGTTGCTTGGACTGCAGCCAGGCGTGCAGCTTCAGTTGACCGGCCCCACTGCCATGCAAGCGCTCCCGAAAGCACAGTTCCAAGCAGCAGTGACCGCGCTCCCGCGTCGCCGCGCGGACCTGCTCGCACTTCAGGCAGGATATGAAGCTCAGCAGCAAAGTTTACGCGAGGCCATTCTCGCGCAATTTCCAGACCTAAGCGCCGGCGTCACGTACAGCCGCGATTCGGTGGAAGGAGTGAACAGTTTCGGGCCGAACGTCACGTTATCGCTGCCGCTTTTCAATCGCAACCGCGGCAACATCGCGATTCAACGGGCAACGCGGACCGTCCTTCGCGAAGCGTATCAGGCGCGGCTTGACCAGGCCGTAGGTAGTGCCAACCAAGTCTGGGAAGCGACGAAAATTATGCAGAAACAACTTGGCGATCTCGATGCGCGACTCGCAGTCCTGCGCCAGACGGCCGCGGCTGCCAAGCAAGGCTTCGAGCAGGCGAACGTGTCTGCGGCTTTGTATGTAACCGTCGAATCAAGCCTGCTGACAACCGAAGCCGAAGAAATTAAGTTGCGTGGCTCTCTCGCGACCGCGCAATCATCTTTGAACACTCTCTTGGGCCTGCCATTTGGTACAGGAGCCAACACGCCGTAGGCACGCACGGAGTTTTGATCCTTAAACCCGATGACCCAAATTGACAAAGCTCGTCTTCGAAAACTTCTGTTTCGACTAGGAGTGGTTTTCAAAGGGCTGGATGGTGTCGTGGAGATCGCCGGCGGCATCGCCCTGTGGCTCGTCAGTCCGGAATTCGTCGTACGATTCGTCAGAGTTCTAACGCAGGACGAAATTACCGAAGATCTTAACGACCTCGTTGCCAATTACTTTCGCCACGCCATGAGACGGTTTTATGTAGGAAACGTGCATTTCCTGTCTTCGTATCTTCTCGGCCACGGCGACGGAGGACGGCTTCTTTGACAGTGTCGGCCTCCGCGGGATGCTGAATCACGATCATGTTCGGGAACAACCCTCCCAGGACGACGAACAAAACGCCGGCCGCGAGAGCCCATCGCTCGCGCGGCATTGCGTCCGCCATCACTGTGAAATCGGTTCGGCGCTTGCCCAGGAATAAACGGCTGAACAATCGAAATATGCTTATGGCATTCATTGCCGTCGCGATGGGGAGCAGCAATCCGGTGAGCGGATGCGACGTAAGCGCTCCATGTATCAGCAAGTCTTGAGAACAGAAGCCCAGGGTGCCGGGCAAGCCGACCAATGCCAGGCCGAGGATCGCGAACGACACTGCGAGGCGAGGCGCATGTTCCGACAAACCGAGGTGCTTGCTCGCCGTGAGGTTCTCACCAAAACGAACCTCCAGCAGCCGCAAAATCCCGAAAAGGCCCACCGTGGACACCGAAACCACGAACCAATGTACGATCGCGCCGGCAATTCCTTCCGGCGTGCGACTTTCCAGTCCGCTCAATATACAAGCGGATTGGCTGACCGCCAGAAACGCCAGCAAGCGCCTGGGCGAATTCTCGCCGAGCGCACGGATAGCGACATAAAGGGCAGTAACGATCGCTAGATACGAAAGTACTGGGAAGAGTTCGTCCGTGCGCGGGAACAGCGGCACGATTAGCTTGACGACCAGCAAAGCTCCGAAATGTCCGTTCAACAGAAGTGCGGTTGGAACCGCTGGACCAGTCTCCGCTGCGTCCGCCACCCATGCGTGAGCGGGGCAAATTCCTTTGCGAAAAATTACCGCAATCACGAGAAGCCCGAATGCTGCAATCCCCCCGGGGCTATGGTCCTTCAGCAAATGAATCGAGACTACTCCCGTGCTGGCCACGATTATCCCGATGGCAGTCGCAAAGGCCAGACTCGACAATAGAAGCCCAAGCAACGGACGCCAAGTGCCAGCTCTAAACCATCCAGCAGAAACGAATGGCACTTCAGACAAAACCCACGCGGCCAGCAAAACGATCAGATTTTCAGCCGAGTACGCTAGCAGCGTGCACCCGAGCAGAAAAAGGATTCCGTTGACCGTTTCCCACGTGCAGTCACGGCGCGGAAGCACCAGCATCGCCCCGAGAGCCAGGCATGAGAAAAGGAGCATCAACGCTTCATACAGTGAAGCTCCTTTGGTTGCCTCCCAAAGGAGCATGGCACTCGCGATTACCGACAGGACTGCCGCCACGCAACCAACGCCGCGCGCGTGTCGCCGGAATACCGTTAAAAGGCCCGCTGCCAACCACGGAACTCCAACGGAGACATCCGTTAACAACGGCGCTTGGATCATCCATCCGGGCGCGGACATTATTCGCCCCTCGGGCCGACCGGGCCGGGCAACGTAATCGGCGTTACATCGAACCGCCGCATGTTCGCCGAACGCCCTCCGATCCGATCACCCTTTGCCAGATACGCAGAAGCCTGCAGAAGTGGAGCAATCACCCAGCGGTCCAGAATCGTGTCGAGATGGCCGCGATCGAAGGCCCAACGATAGAGCCATAGCTGGACGCCCTCCGGCAGCAGTTCCTCGATTTGCTTGCCCGTCGGTGCAACCTCGCTTCCAATCGCGGAGTGCATTTGGTGGTAGTCGTGAAGCATCGAGGGCGCACGCAGATACTGCATAGTGCGCACTGTGGCATTGCCGAGTATGTGTGCCACCGCCAGCCATTTCCATCCCAACCCAATCTCGATAAACACCACGCCGACTTGCGTCAATGTGGCATACGCGAGCGACGTCTTGGCGTCGGCGCTGGCGCGCCCGACGATTGTGCCGTGGATGGCCGTGGCCGCGCCGATCAAGATCACCAGCGTGGAAGCAAACGCCGATTGTGCCAGCAGCGGCTGCGCCCGAAGCAGCAGGAATGCGCCCGCATGAATCGAGATCGCCCCGTAGAAGATGGCGCTCGAGGGAGTCGGCCCTTCCATGGCGCGTGGCAGCCATCCTGAAAAAGGAACCTGCGCAGCTTTTCCAGAGGCGGCCAGCAGCAGTAGTAAACTGACGATTAGCGCCTGTTTTCCGGTGAGAATTGGAAAGCCGTGATCGAACGATGCTGTCCCGGCCCAGTGATGCATCGCGAATACGCCTAAGAACAGGCCAATGTCACAAGCGCGATATATGCCGAAAACGCGAAGGCCGTTTTCGACAGGTGCTGGCCTCAATTGAAAGAAACCTATCAACAAGACCGACGTGATCCCCACGATTTCCCATCCTGCCGCCAGCAGATCGAATGAACCGGAGGCAAATGCCAGCAATGATCCGAACGCGAAAAGGTGCAGAAAAAGGAAAAATCGCAGGAATCCCGAATCTCGATGAAGATAAGTCGCGGAGAACTGGCCGATCAACCCGGACAACACGGCTGCCAGCGCCAGGAACGGCAGCGAAAGGCGGTCCGCGATGAACACTAGTGGGAAATGGTAGTCTCCGACGCTAAACCAATTGCCGAACGTGACCACGACGGCTGAAGGACCACGCGGCGCCAAGATGGTCCAAGCAAGCGCCGCGACGCCGAGTGTGCAGCCGAGAAATGTCGCGCCCGTAAGCCACGTCAGAACGCGCTCGCTGGGCGTCCAGCCAACCATCCACAACGATGCCAGTATCGCGAACATGGCACCCGGCGCCAGCACCACGAAAACCAAAATGTCTCGCGGAAAACTCACAGCACATCTCCCGTCGCCACTGGGGGTGTTTGAATCCAGGCCATCGGAAGATGTTGGAGTTTGCCCGCATACCACTCGTTCGACGTAAGCGCGACGGGAAGGCGTTCTAAAGCCTCGTTGAACTCCTCGAATCCGCCATCTCTTCGAGCATGAACGCGTCCCGACTGGGGATCGATCGTCGCCAGCCGAATCCAGCGATTGCTCACGAGCTGCTTAAACGAGGCGCTGGCGTCGATGACCTTCTGCAATCTCTCTGGCGTCGTCTCGATCACAAAAAGAATCCGCACCGGCTCGTGGATTTCGACCATCTGCCATGGGAGTCCTGTGCGCAGGTCGCTCGCGTGGCCATCCATTACTCCCATCAAGCTCGTTACGTTGTGCGGAAGCTTCGTCCCACAGCCATATCGGTCGTTGTCCACGAACGAAAAGTAGTATTCAAGGCTGATTCCAGCGCACACGGGCACCACGCTCGCCATGAGCACCGCTAGGCTGCAATCATCGGGGTCTTGGCTGGCGTCGTACGAAACGAGGAAGGCCCGCCGGTCGAGAAATAGCCCTCGCGTCAAGCCGCGGCGCCCGACGACGCAAACCGCATTCGTGCAATGTCCGTACTCGGGTCGCGGCTGCGCCAGATGTTCGCTCCGCTCTTCGACGTGGCGAAGCGCCTGCTCGGCATCTGCGTTTGGAGGGCACGATTCGAATCGCCGTACGCGCTCGCGTGCATTCTGCCCTCTCGCTGCATCGAGGGACTTGCAAATCGAATCGACATCCACCTGGTGCGTATCGGGAACGCCATCCACGTCGAAGAGTTCCACGTCGTCGCTGCAGGTATCGTGATAGCCGCCGATGAACCACGTATCCGCGGGAATGTCGATGCCTTCTCCGCGCAAGCGCTCGCGTACCTCAGGCCGGTTGGCCATCGCGGCGAAAAGTCGTGCGTTGGGTCCGCCGCGGCGTCCGCCGCAAGCTCCGCAATCATGTGCTGATTCGTGAGGATTGTTGAGGCTGGTCGATCCATGGCCCAAAACCACTACCAAGCGGGCGAATCCAGTCACCAGACCCGCCGGACGCAGCACGCTCGAGATCCGTTCGGTCTTTTCGGCCGGAGCGAATCCCGTCACCAGGCCTTCCATCGCGCTTTGCGATTGTTTCGTGTTGCGCATCAACGTCAGTTCCGTCCGCAGCTCCGGAAGAAACATGCCGTTCAGCCAGTCGCGCAAAAGTGCATACCTTCGGGGCGCCAGCAAGTGACCGATCAGCGGAACCGCGGAAAGCAGCCCCAGCATGGAAGTCGAAAGCCATCCCCTCACCAGCGTCCTTGACGAAACAAACGAATTTCGCATGAGCAGTCCCAAAAGTTTTCGCCGCGAGCGGTGGCTTTCAAGCAAGCTGCTGTCTTCTGGTTTCGGCTGTTCGAAAACGGCGTGTTCGGGCTTTACCACGACGGGGCAGAACGCCGCGCTGCGTGGATCGTCGATTCCCTTATATTCCACAGCAACTCCGAAGTAGCCAGCGGCACTGAACGTTTCCAGGAGCGGGTCCACCTCTTCGAGGGCGCGCCGCATCGACTCTTCGCGCTCGTCGATGCAGAAAAACACCTGCGCAGAAGGTCTTCCTTGAAGCTCGAATAGCCTGCCGTATTTCCTATGGCTCGCGAGCCCGCGAAGGATCTCGCGCTCGTGCGCGCGCTCGTAAGCGAGGTGCAAAATTCTCCGCCGCTCCAGCCCGTTGAACGCTTTCACTTCGGCCGCAAACGCCGCCCACTCGAGATCGGACAGGCGTCTTATCTCTTGAGCAGAAAGCCTGATCACGCGGGCTGCGTCATAGACCCGCGCGGTCCGGCTCAGTCGCCGTTTTTCCTGTGTCTTCAGAGGGCTTTCTTCCGGAACCGCGTCCGTAGCGCCGCCGCGCGACGCCACCCGCGACATCGTCAGCCGCACGGCCAGGAAGTCCATGAGTGAACACGGGAGAGTTTTGTGCGGTGCCAGAGTCGGGTCTTTCTCCAGCGTGTGCATCAAGCCCGCCCAACCGGGCAGTGCCAGGAGTTCCGCTTCCACAATCGCCGGCCACTCCGTTTCTTGGAAACGCTGGCTGTCGAGATAATCCAGCACCGCGTCTGCCACTGAAAAAGAAAGCCACTTCTGTCTTCGAAATTCCTCGTCGAGCCCGACCAAGTACTGGGGGAAAATTCCGCCGCGCCCGGAGAAGAGTCTCCGAGCGCTTGCGTAAAACCCTCCTTCGCGATTCGGCATGGGCCAATACGCCGTGCCTTGATCCAAATACACCGAGCAAAGCCGGATTAGCCACGGATGAATGACTTCATCCACGGGACGAGGTGGGGCCGGTTCCTCTTCGTGAGCTACGGTGCGGGCAAAGCATACCTCGAAGAGCGCCCGCAACGCTGCCCGCCGAAAGTCCCTGGCCAAATCGCCCTGTTCCGTGCGCCAAACAATCGTTGCCGCATCGAATTCCCGGACTCCCGGCGTAATCATGGCCCTGCGAAGCGAGCTCCGGTTCAGTCGAGCGAAGATCAGCGAGTCGGCCTCACGATCGAGAACAGCATCCACGTCCACGAACTGGATGCGTCCGCGGGCCAATTCGGCCCGGTAGGCCGCCTCGCTCAGGTACGGTTCGGCACCAAAGAGTTGCGCGGCTCGTACAACGGCTTCCTCGAATGGCAGGTGTTCAAAGGCATGCAGCGTGTTGTGATGAACGAAGACGCCGATAGGGCCCTGAGCCGGCAGGAGGTGAGCAGAGTTTTTCACCGCAGCGCGAAGTCTATCCACCCGCGATCGTGTGGAGCCGCTGTCGTCGCTCATCGGGGCGTCTTCAGGCGGGTCTTCGGCTTTTCGCTCGCTACTTCCTGCAGCATGCTCACAGTGCTGCTCAGCTGGGAGTAAAAATAGCGTCGCAAGATATCGAGAACGTCGATCAGCGCTCGATCTCGAATCGAGTAATAGACTTGATTCCCAGCTTTCCGGCTGACCACAATCTGCTTTGCCCGCAGAACTGCCAGATGCTGCGAGGCATTCGCCTGCTCGATGCCGAGCCGCTCAATCAGCTTTCCCGCCGGCAGCTCGCCCTCACGCAAAAGCTCGACGATCGCAATCCGAGTAGGATTTGCGAGCCCCTGAAAAATATCACTTTTGAACTGGCGTAGTGCGTCGCTCATTAACACAGTATATTCGAAACTGCGAATATAGATGAAGTGGTCTGTGCGACCTGTGCCCAAAACACCTATCCTGGGGTGTACGCGGTCGGAGACGAAAACGGTGATCCAATGACCGTTTCATTGCACTCGGGTTGGCGAGGGGCAATCGGATGAACCGAGCTTCTACGCACGACGATTGGCCGACTCGCCGCTTAGTATCGCAAATTCCGATGGTTGCAGGGTAAGCCGAAGTGCTTGTCGCAGGAAAAGTTTGGTTGCGGGGGTTGGATTTGAACCAACGACCTCCGGGTTATGAGCCCGACGAGCTACCAGGCTGCTCCACCCCGCTAGCAGATAATAGCGGAAGCCTTCGG
>Ga0307373_10002900_pt1 | contig 30553 bp, 21 predicted proteins | sample OX2MG_FD_202534 | JGI IMG/M metagenome (GOLD analysis project Ga0307373, IMG submission 202534) | Soil microbial communities from Risofladan, Vaasa, Finland - OX-2 | ecosystem: Environmental > Terrestrial > Soil > Coastal area > Acid sulfate soil | place: Finland: Risofladan, Vaasa | collected... | reverse complement strand
TCCTGTTCCTGTGTAGGGTTTCTCGCTCAAATTACCCATACAGGAATTGGGATGGGATGCGCTATCTTTTTCTCCGCGAAGGGTCAAAAACTATCCCCGCTCCACCCACAAATTCTGCGGAGGAACCCAATCTTTATCTGAAGGATGAAGGGGTCAATCCCACCGGTTCCTTCAAAGCGCGAGGCATGAGCGCCGCCATCAGCATGGCAAAAGAACTGGGCATTCGAAAGGTCGCCGTCCCGTCGGCCGGGAACGCCGGCGGGGCAATGGCCGCTTACGCGGCACGGGCTGGCATGGAAGCGCACATCTATGTCCCGCGCGGGACGCCACTGATGAATCGCCTGGAGTGCCCCATTCTGGGCGCTACCGTGACGTTGGTGGAGGGTAGCATCAAGGATTGCGGCCGGGTGATGCGCGAAGAGCTCAATATGCAGGAATGGTTTGACGTTTCGACCCTCAAGGAACCTTACCGCCTTGAGGGCAAGAAGACGATGGCCTATGAAGTGTTTGAACAGTTGGGGGGCACCCTCCCGGACGCCATGATTTATCCCACCGGCGGCGGCACCGGACTGGTGGGCATGTGGAAAGCCTTTGAAGAAATGCAACAGCTTGGATGGATCGGCAGCATCCGCCCGCGTATGTTTGCCGTCCAAGCGTCCGGCTGCGCACCCATGGTCCGCGCTTTCCATCAGGAAACCGATCATGCGGACGAATGGCAAAACCCCGTGACAGTGGCTTCCGGGCTGCGCGTCCCTTCGGCAGTGGGAGATTTCTTGATTCTTCGCGCCTTACGCGAAAGCCGGGGAGCAGCCATCGCCGTCACCGACGATGCCATGCTCGCTTCGATACGCATTCTGGCCGAAACCGAAGGCGTGCTGACAGCGCCGGAGGGCGGCGCTACGCTTGCCGCACTGGAACGGCTGCTGGCGGATGGATTCCTCTCTGGCACGGAGACGATCGTGCTGTTTCTCACCGGCAGTGCCTACAAGTATCTCGAAGTCATGGAAATGGTTACCAAACATTGATGGGCAGCGGCAAAGCAGTGGGCATATTGTCTGAATTTTCTAGCGGCTGGAAGCCGGTAACCACACTCCATCAAGCAAACTAACTATGGGCAAGACCGAACGGCTTTACTACACGGATAGCTTCCTGCGGGAATTCGATGCCAAGATTGTAGACACCTCACCCGATGGCCTGGGTGTGCGCGTCTATCTTGATCGCACCGCTTTCTATCCGGAATCCGGTGGCCAGCCTTCGGACCGCGGTCTGCTCGGAGGCGCGCGCGTCCTGGACGTGATCGACGAAGGAGAACGAATTGCGCACATCGCTGAGCGTAACCCGGGCGATGAAACGGTACGGGGGACCATCGATTGGCCACGGCGGTTTGACCACATGCAGCAGCACACCGGCCAACACGTGCTTTCCGCAGCCTTCGAACGGACAGGAGGTTATAAAACGGTCTCATTCCATTTGGGGACCGAAGTCTCCTCGATCGATCTGGATTCTGATCGCCTTGGCCCCCGCCAGATCGAAGCGGCAGAAAGTCTGGCCAATGATGTGATCTTTGAGGACCGGCCAGTGGAAATCCTGTTCCGCGATGCCACGGAAGCGTCGGACATGGCCTTGCGCAAGCCCACGCAGCGGCAGGGCGAAGTTCGCTTGATTCAGATGGCGGATTTTGATCTTTCCGCTTGCGGGGGGACGCACGTTCGCAGTACCGGACAGATCGGCTTGGTTTCCGTTCGTAAAGTCGAGCGGACCAAAGGTCACTTGCGGATCGAATTTGTTTGCGGCGGCCGCGCCTTGGCAGCGTCGCGTGGCGACTTCCGCACTCTGGAGGAAACAGCCCGGCTTTTTTCCGCCCCGTTTCTGAACCTTCCGGTGCTCGCTGCCCGGCAGGCCGAAGAGTTGCGCCACGCTTTGCGGGCAAACGAAAAGCTTATCCAACGTCTTGCTGAGCTCGAAGCGGAGGCATGGTGGGCACAAGCAGAGCTGAAAAACGGACGAAAGGTGTTGCAGGAAGTTTTTGAAGCCACGGATTCCGCGCAGGCGAAGGCGTTGGCCCATGCCGTTGCGCAGCTTGACTCGGCTGTGGCGCTGATTGGCGTGAAGGGCAAACCCGCAGCTTTGTTTTTTTCGCAATCAGCCAGCGGCCGAGCCAATCTCGGAGCGCTGATGGGCCGAGCGCTCGCTCCCTACGGCGGCAGGGGAGGCGGAGCAAGAAATTTTGCGCAGGGCGGCGGCATCGAGGAGAGTCGTCTGGCAGAGGCCCTGGCGCTGGCCCATTCTCTGCTGCCTGAATCGCCGGACAAGTAGCGGGGGCAATGTCCGTGTTCAACCGGTTTGGGCAGGCATAATAGGTTTGGTTCCGCCTGCGCCCGTGCAGCGAAGCTCGTGGATAATCCAGGATAAAAATTCAATTCATGGAGTCTGATGAAGGGGCGTCGCTTATATCTTTTCTTCCTGGCTGTGTTCAGAGCCTCCCGCAGCATTTCCGCCGGTATGATCACGCTGGCATTCCCATACTTGGTGCTGACCACGCTCCACCGTTCGCCTTTGACCCTGGGCTTGCTCTACACCATGGCGGCCGTGGCCACGGCGGGATTTGGGCTGTTGTTTGGATTCCTGGCGGACATTTGGGGCCAGAAGAAGACGCTGGTGGTAGTGGCACTCATGCTCCCGGCCAGTTCCATGCTGGTCTTTATTTCGGGGCATATCTGGGTGCTGTTTCTGGCGACGGCGATTGGAGGATACTCTGCCACAGGGTCTTTGATGGGGGGCGGAGTGGGCGGAGCCGCCCAGCCAATCCAAATGGTGGTCCTCACCAGTCTGACTTCGCTCGACGAGCGGACTTTTTACTTCTCGGTTTTCACCTTTATGAGCGGGGGTTTTGCGGCGGTGGGGGCGTTAATGGCCCGGCTCTTCACGGTGCGCGACATCTTCCTGGCGGCCACCCTTATTTCCGCTGTGGGTCTGGCCTTCCTGTGGCCCATTCGCCTGGAAGAGACGCGCGGAGAGCCGCGCCGCCTCAGCAGCAAGCGAGTGATCGGCAAATTCACCTTGACGGGAGCACTGAATGGATTCAGTCAAGGTCTGATTACACCTTTTTTAATTCCCTTTTTTGTCCTGGTATATGGCATCCCGAAGTCACAAATGTCAGTTTATGGATTCATCAGCGGAACGCTCGGGGCGGTTTCAATACTGGCGGCGCCACGGCTGGAACGTCACTTTGGGTTTGTGAAGAGCATCGCCTTCACGCGAGGTTTGGGCGCCCTCTTACTACTGCTGCTGCCGGTCAGCCATTACTTAGGGTTGGCGCTGGCCATTTATTTTCTGACGCCGGCCTTGCGGGTTGCAGCCTTGCCCATCCAACAAAACGCCATGGTAGTGATGGTTGATCAAAATGAAGTGGGGCGCGCATTGGGAATCAACCAGGTGGCGCGCTTGGCTGCTTCGGCCGGTGCAATTTCTCTCACCGGCTATCTGTTTGATATTTCGGATATTGGCCTGCCCTTTTACGTCTATGCCGGCGTCATGGCCGTCAATATCTATCTTTACTTCCACTTTTTTTCGGATGTGGAAGAAAGCGCCTCGGCATGACCTCAGCGGTAATTGGCGGGAGCTTCGTGAATAATTCGGGTTAGCGCCAATACTGTTCACTTAAGGCAAGTCTCATGACCTTGAATGTCACCTGACCCCTCACCCCGGCCCTCTCCCCGCAAGCGGGGAGAGGGGGAACCGCAGAGCGGTGGGTGAGGGGATCTGGTTCAACTGTGCGCAGTTATTCCCGAACGGACTTTAAGTGAACAGCATTGGGGTTATCACGAAGCAGAACCCCGTCATCCATTTCAATTTCCCGTTTTGGGAATGGTGGAGGTTGTTTCGGTAATTATTTCGGTGTTCTTGCTGCCTCGGCGAGTGGAACGGGCGGGCCGTAAACATTTATTATGGAGCCGGGACGATGAATATATTAGGCAGAGTATCTCGCCGGGTTCGACGCCTGTGCACAGAGAAAGAGATTTCATCATAGTGGGAAAAGGGATACCGGTTTCTCCCTACAATCGGCAGGCCCATTGAATTCGTTGCATAACTGGTTAATGCAGAGTGAATTTCAGACGGTCGGGCGCCATGGGAAAATCCCGAAGCTCTCCTCAATAGCCAAAATGATTTTGTACCTTTCTGCCCCTCGAACGCGAATTCATCCGGTTCGATGAAAAAACTCATGGATCGGGAGAAATGGCACGCCTCTTGCTTGTAGAGCAGGCATAACGGCACGGAAGTGCCGTAAGAGGAGGCAGTCAATGTCAGGACCGGTGATGACCCTGGACCCTTCGCGGCAGAGCCCGGAGGTTGAGAGTTTTGAAAGTGACTTACGGCGGCGCGTCGTCGGGCAGGATCGAGCCGTTCGCCGCCTGGCTCGCGTCTTCCAAGTATTCAAGGCGGGTCTTTCCGCGCCGGGCCGTCCGCTAGCCAATCTCTTGCTGCTCGGTCCCACCGGGTCCGGCAAAACCCGTCTGGTGGAAGCCGCTGCGGAATCGATGTTCGGCGATACTCGCGCCGTCCTGAAGGTGGATTGCGCTGAGTTCCAACACAGTCACGAGATCTCCAAATTAATCGGATCGCCTCCCGGATACTTGGGCCATCGTGAGACCCATCCACTGATCACCCAAGAAACTTTAGATCAGTGCCACACGGACGATTTGCGCGTTTCGCTGGTATTGTTCGACGAAATTGAGAAGGCGAGTGATTCGCTTTGGCAGTTGCTGCTCGGCATTCTGGACAAAGCAACGCTGACCCTGGGCGACAATCGCCGCGTGGATTTCTCCCGCACCATGATTTTCCTTACCTCGAACCTCGGGTCCAAGGAGATGGTCAATCTTTTGGAAGGTGGCATGGGATTCAACTCTGAAGCCACCGCACAGGGCGAGGAGCTGGATCAGAAGATTTACCGGGTTGCTTCGGAGGCGGCGCGGCGCAAATTTTCTGCCGAATTCATGAATCGCATCGACAAGATCATCGTCTTCCGTTCTCTGCAAAAGCACCACCTGGATGAAATTCTGGATATTGAGCTGGAGCGCGTGCAGGAACGCATTCTGGCCGCAAATGAAGGGAGACACTTCATCTTTCAATGCACGGACGCGGCGCGGGAGTTCCTGTTGGAAGAGGGGACTGACGCCAAATCGGGCGCCCGGCACCTGAAGCGGGCAATCGAGCGCCACTTGGTCTTCCCCGTGTCCAATCTGCTGGCTACTTCGCAGATCGTACTGGGCGACCTGGTGACGGTGGATTTGGATGAGTGCGGTTCCAAGCTGAAATTCACGAAAGAGGAACACGGGGCGATCGTCGAAACCGGAATTGGCGCGGCAGCGCGCAGCGTGACGGCCGGTGCGGCTCAAGGATGAGGCAAGGGGCAGCCGGCGTTTTTCCCGGAGGAAGGCGCCCTATCCCGGACTATTCACGAAGCCATGTTCACGGACCGGAAGGGCACGGTTTTAACCGTGCCCTTCCGGTCTTGAAAGGGAGCTTCACGAATAATCCATGCTATAAACTGGGTAGTGGTACATTTTCGCTGCTGTAGCGGCGGTCTCTGACCGCCGCTACAGCAAACTGAACCACTACTATAAACTGAATCCCCTTCCTGGACCTTGGCGCCTGTGATAGCATTTAGCAGCAAGGAAATTAGCAGGGGTTGCTGGCTTGGGGAAACGGCCACTACGGCGCCGTCTGTTAAGTTTCGTTCGGCGTCACGGTTCAATTCCGCCCAAACCCAGCGCCCAGCAAAGCTGAACCATGAGCGAATTTGATGCTCGCAACCGGCTGGAGCTCGGTGCGGATCGCCGCAAGCACGGGCGATCCACCATCGAATCCGGCGTCGCCTTGGAGTTTTCCGGACGGGAATACGTCCTTGTCGCCAAGGACATCAGCGTTGGCGGCCTCTCCACCTCGCCGCATCCTGAAATCACCGAATCCTCTGAAGGAATTGCAACCTTCGCAATCGGTGAAAGACAGCGGCCCGTAAGTTGCCGGTGCCGTGTGATCTACTCCGTCGATGGCCGCGGCATTGGGGTTGAATTCCTGGATTTGAGTGAAGAGTCTATCTTTGCCTTAAAGAAATTTGTCGACGAATCCAATTAAGCCTTGTCATTCCTGAAGCACCCATCATAATCTTTCAAAGAGGAGTGATGAGCGTCAACCGATTGGTTTCACGGTGGGTGGGAGTTTATCTTGCTCTGGTTTGGCTGGCCGGTTACAGCACGGGTGCCTCCGGCATGGCTCGACCCGCCCATGGCCTTCTCGGGCCGCTGGATTCAAGACAGGCCGCGCCAACGGCCCCCTCGCCCGCTCTGCCATCGCCTCAATCTTCAGCGCCAAAGTCCTCAGTGCCCGCTCCGGCATCGCCTCAACCTTCAGCTCCAAAGTCCTCAGTGCCCGCTCCACCGGCAGCCGCATCAGCCGTTCCACCCCCGGTTTCCAGCAGCGCAACTTCGGCTCCGGTTGAGCTGACACCGGCACAAGCCAGAGCGGTTCTGGACAAACTCTTCCTTGCCGAATCCCGGATCAAAGACCTGCTGGGTACGCTCGCGACCGCATCGTGGAAGGTGACGGACACGGAGCGCCAGGAAATTTACCAGTCGGTCAGTTCGGTTCAACAGAAGATTCAAGACCTTGAAAAATGGCGTTACCAGTTTTATTACCACCTGGATGATCTTGCTGACGGAAAGAAGACCCAATCGGCTGTTGAGGATTTACAGCCGGTGGTGGCTTCCATCGGCGCCTCTGCCAGCGCGCATCAAAGCACCGCGGCGGGCAGCCAGTTTCAACAAGCTTCTCAGGACTTGGCAGGCGCCGCGGACCAACTGAAACCTTATATTTCAGGAATGGAAGCGCGCATGAAGGCTTTGCTTTCGTCTACCACGAAGCTGCCCGGGGGGGGGGCAGGCTTAGAGACGGAAGTCATCCGCGCTCAGCCCAATATCAAGCCGCTGTCTTCAATGGTCACCCAGCCGCCGCCGCTCAGCGCCGCGCAGGTGAAGCAACTGCTCTACCGCGTCTATGTTCCTGCTTATCGCATTAAGGACTTATTGAGCCAAGAGCAACCCGGAAAATGGAAGGCCCCCGCCACCGAACAGAACGCCTTCAGCGCTTCCCGTCAGGAGCTCTCGAAAGATCTCGCGAACCTTGAGCACTGGCGGTCTCTATTCTCCGAGCACCCGGCCGACCTGAACTCAGGCTTTCAAACTTATGTTGCAATCGACCGGCTGTTCGAGCCGCTTGAAAATGTGACGCTGCGAGTGGAGCAGTATGAGAGCCCCCAGGCTGCGGCCGACTATGAGAAATCGGGAAGCGATCTGCGCGCCCGGGAGGACGATCTTCTCCCTTACCTGACTTTTCTCTTCACTCATCGCGATCAAACCGTCCAGATGTATCTGACGGATCTTTCGAATTGCCAGAATCAACTGGGTTTTGCCATGCACGGGCTGCAGACGCCCGCCACGCCCATGAAGAATGTCTTACCCCAGTTTCAAGGGCGGAATGTTCACAAGCGAAAGGCAGAGGAGAAAAAGCCAGTAGCCAAAAGGGCTGCCGCGAAAAAAAGAGCTGCATCCCATCGGCGCCGGAAAAAACGGCATCCTCACCCCACCCAGTCAGGCGCGGCGTCGTCCGGAAAGTAGTCTTCTGGTAACGCTGCTTGTTTCGTTGCGTGAAAGTTGCTCACGAAGTTCACGGGACCGTCAGTTTTGGCATAGGGCCGTTCTCGGATGAACTTGACATAGTGAGGTCTGCACGATGACCAGCGTGAACTTTGCGATTCTTGTGTTTATGAGTTTTGCGTTGCCGGTTCCGCTCCTGTGGTGGCTTGATCGCGTGCCGGATGAGAACCCCAAGCCTGCGGAAAAGCTGCGGGAGAAGCTCTGATGTATGCCGGTCACTTTGGCGTGGGTTTGGCAATCAAGGCCCGCAAGCCGGACGCGCCCACGGCGGCACTCTTGGCAGGTGCGGTGCTGCTGGATCTCCTGTTTGGAGTGTTGGTGATGGCGGGCATCGAGCGCGTCCACATGACTCCGGGGATTTCACCCGGATTTTCCCTGGACTCGATTGATGTTTCCCATTCACTCCTGATGGCAATCGTCTGGTCCGTCCTTTTTGCACTGGTCTTCCGCCGTCGAGACTGGGGAGTCCGCCTGGCGTTAGGCGGCGCCGTCTTTTCGCACTTCGTCCTGGATTTCTTGATGCACTCTCCGGACCTTGCCTTGTGGCCGGGCTCGCCCATTCACCTGGGATTGGGCATTTGGCGGCGTTGGCCGCAGGGCGGCTGGTTTTTGGAATTGGGATTTGTCGCCGCCTGCCTGGCCTATTACTTCCGCCGGTCAAGGGTGGAAAGGACTTTCGGACGGCGCGCGGGATGGGTTTGCGCGGTGGTGATCGTTTTGCACGTCCTCAATTCTCCGTGGCTTTCGCCGGTGAAGTAGCGGGAATTCAGCGGCCTTTGTTCGGCTTGGCCTGTTCAAAGTCGCAAAGTTCCCGTGACCCGTGGAGCATCATCCGAAGCGAATCATCAGGGCGGCGCTTCGGGCCGGTTTGAGCCCGCGGTCCGGCGGGTCTTCCTGGGAATTGTTGCGAAGAAGGATGAAAACGGTTGCCATGCACGAACGAATTCTGGCGATTGATTTTGGTCTGCGCCGTTTCGGTCTGGCCGTTTCGGACGCGCTCGGCCTTACCGCGCAAGGGCTTCCGACGCTGGAACGGTCCCGCATCCAAAGCGATATGGACCGGATCCGGCACCTGATCGCGGAGCACTCGGTGGTCCGGATCATCGTGGGAAACCCGCTGAGCAAGTCCGGGAATGAGACTTCCATGTCCACGCAAGTGGCCGCCTTTGCGGAGAAATTGCGCAAGCATCTCTCGATCGAAGTGTTGCTGTGGGATGAGCGCCTGACCAGCTCGGAAGCCAATCGGATTCTCCGCGACTTCGGCTTGGGAATCGCAAAGCGGCGCAAGGCGGTGGACCGCATGGCGGCGACACTGCTTCTGCAAGGCTATCTCGACCGGCAATCGTTTGAGCGGGAACGCAACGCCGGGCGCGCCATCGGATGAATTGCCTGTGAAAAAGTTCCTGATTGGGGTTTGGGTCTTGGCGCTTCTGGGTTCGGCTGGCTGGCTGGCCTGGGAGATGGAACGGCCTTACCCACGCAACGCCCGTGGCCAGGTGGTGTTGATCCCTCCCGGTTCCGGGGCACAGGACATTTCGCAAAGCCTGGTGGAACGCGGCGTGCTGGCCTACCAGTTTCCTTTTCTGCTTCGATATTGGCTCGGTAAGCTGCATGGCAGAACGTTGAAGGCGGGTGAATATCAATTTGACCGTCCGTTAAGCCCCATCGGTGTTTATTGGATGTTGGCGCGCGGCGAGGTTTATCTCCATGCCGTAGTGATTCCCGAAGGTTCAGACCGGTTTGACATGGCCCGCATCTTCGCCGCTGAAATCGGTATGAATCCCCAGCAATTTCTTGCGGCCACTGCCCGCGCCGACTTGGTCCGCGATCTTGACCCGCAAGCTCCGAACCTTGAAGGGTATCTTTTTCCAGACACTTACCTGCTGCCTCGCGGCGCGCCGGTCCGCCAGATTGTTGGAGCCATGTTAGCCCGCTTCCGCCGCGTCGCCCAGCGGAAACTCGATCTTAGCTTGAACCCTCCTCCCGGCAACTTGCACGATGTCGTAACGTTGGCATCGCTGGTAGAGCGAGAGACGCCAAATCCTCGAGAGAGGCCGGTCATTGCCGGAATCTTCGCGCGGCGCCTCGAAAAAAATATGCCCTTGCAATGTGATCCCACCGTTATTTATGCGCTCAGGCTGATTCGCGGATTTTCCGGTCTCCCCACCGGCGCTCCCTCGCATGATGATCTTTCGGTGGATTCGCCCTATAACACTTATGCTCACGCCGGTCTGCCGCCGGGGCCCATTTGCAGTCCGGGTGAGGCGTCAATTCAGGCAGCCCTCCATCCCGCCGCCGGGGATGCCCTCTATTTCGTCAGCAACAATCACGGCGGACATTACTTTGCCAGCACCCTGGCCGCCCACCAACGCAACGTCACGCGCTACCGGCTCCAGCTCAAGGGAAACACCGGGGAGCAAGCCTTATCCCCGCCTCAATCCACTGCGGCGAAAACGAAAAACGGCAGGAAGGTGGGGAAGCATTAACCCGGATTCCCTTGTAGGGGCGACCCTTGTGGTCGCCCACGGGCGGGCACAAGGCCCGCCCCTACAGCGCGCGTGAATCAGGCTTCAATGGGATCGGCTAAGGCGCTGTCAGATAACAACTGTTCCATTTCGGACCCAATACATCCCCTCACCCCTGCCATCTCCCCGCTTGCGGGGAGATGGTGACGCGAAACGGCGGGTGAGTTACAACCTTGCGGGCGGGAGAAAAATCTCTTAACGGACGCTCTGGGTTTCCTTACAATGAACCCCATGTCCCAAACCGACGAAGCAATTCATAATGTCCCGGACGCAAGCGCGCCAAACTTGATTGTGGCGCTGGACCTGCCAGACGCCGGGACCGCACTGGCCATGGCCGCAGAGTTGCGCGGCCTAGTGGGTATGTTTAAGGTTGGCCTTGAGTTATTTACTTCGGAAGGCTCCGGCCTGGTCAGGCGACTGACCGCCGCCGGGGACAAAGTGTTTCTGGACTTGAAGTTGCACGACATCCCAAACACCGTGAAGTCTGCGGCTCGCGAGGCGGCTAAACTTGGCGCTACCTTTCTGGACGTTCACGCCGCAGGGGGGCGCGCCATGATGGAAGCGGCGCTCGACGGTGTACAATCGGCCGGCGTCCGCAGGCCGAAAGTGCTGGCCGTCACCATCCTCACCAGCCTCGAGGAAGAAGATTTGCGCGAAATTGGTTTTGCAATGAATGCAGAGCAGATGGTGCTGCGCCTGGCGCGTCTGGCTCAAACGGCGGGCCTAGACGGGGTGGTGGCTTCGCCGCGCGAGGCCGCGGCCGTCCGCCGCGAGTGCGGGCCGGACTTCTTGATCGTCACGCCGGGCATCCGTCCCGCCGGAGCAGAAACGCAGGATCAGGCACGGGCGGCCACACCCGCCGGAGCCATCGCCGCGGGAGCGAATTTCCTGGTGGTGGGCCGGCCCATCACGGCGGCCGCCGATCCGCGCCAAGCCGCAGCCGCCATCGCCGTTGAAATGGGGCGGACGCGGACGACTCATTAAAAACCTGCCGAGAGGGAATTCAAATTCCATGGACGAAAATGAAATACTCGATCTCTTCCGCCGCCACTCGGCCTTGCTCGATGGCCATTTTGTTCTTTCCTCCGGCCTGCACAGTGACCGTTACATCCAGTGCGCCCTGGTGCTTCAGGACCCGCCCGCGGCGGAACAACTGGGCGCGGAGCTTGCCCGCAAGATTGGACAGCACGGTGTTTCTGCGGTGGTGGCGCCCGCGCTGGGCGGGATTCTGGTGGCCCATGAAGTGGCGCGGGCACTGGGCGGGCGGGCGCTATTCACAGAGCGGCAGGATGGCAAGATGACGCTGCGCCGGGGCTTTTCGCTTCAACCAGGCGAGCCGGTGCTGGTGGTGGAGGATGTGGTCACCACCGGACTTTCCACCCGCGAGACCATGGATTGCGTGGAACAGGCAGGTGGGCGAGTTGTGGGAGCCGGGTCGCTGATTGACCGCAGCGGCGGCAGCGTCGATCTGGGCGTTCCACGGGCGGCGCTGGTCACGCTTTCTGTCGCCAACTATAAACCGGAGGATTGTCCCTTGTGCCGCGCCAGTGTACCGGTGATGAAACCCGGAAGCCGTACCGGCGCCACCCGGTAGCCGGGGGGTACGGTCAGAACTCTCACCAGCGCCGGTCCATCCAGGGAGGTAAAATCCCCCTGTCAATCACAGAAGGTATCTTTTGCAGCCTAAGTTCTGGGCCGAAGCCTAACCCGCATTTCTCACAAACAGATTGAAAAATGCTGTCTTTTCTGGCATAAGCATTTTGTTTATAAAAACTTGCGCCAGGGAATGGAGACAGCCTTACGAGTACCGCGTGCGGCGAAAAACCTTTTGAATGTTAGCCCCTCACCCACCGCTGCGCGGTCCTCCCTCTCCCCGCAAGCGGGGAGAGGGCTGGGGTGAGGGGGAAATGGCGGTGGCGCAATTTTCACCCCAACCGAGCGGCACACGCCTTGCCATGCCAGGCAGTGGCCACCTGTCCCCTGTATACAATGTATCGCTTCCATACAAAGCACTTTTCCCATCCATGCACCCTGCCCTTGGTTAAAATGGTATGGACTCCATAGCGGCTTGGAACCGGGAGAAGGCTCCCCTGAAGTGATCGGAGTGGCGAGGGCAATCGAAATTTACGGAACGAACCCTAAGGGTATATGAAAACAAAGGATCGAGGTTTGGAACGAACCCTAAGAACCCATTTCTCACTCGGTTTGCTGCCACAACGGATATGGTAGGGTTTTAGCCCCGCCGAAAAGAGCGGCGTACATCATTATTTTCGGAACGAACCCTAAGAGTGTATGAAAACAAAGGATCGAGGTTTGGAACGAACCCTAAGAGCCTATTTCTCACTCGGTTTGCTGCCGCAACGGAAGGGCAGGGTCCCGCCCTTCCTGCGTACCGGAAAATCTGGTGAGAAGTCCGGGCTAGCCCGGCATGGGATCCGCGTGAAATGTCGATTGGGGGTTTACTGCTTCGGTCCATCTCCTGTTTGGTAAGGCAGACCCAGTTGTAACGGACGGGAGCAAGGCGATTTCTCCTCGTGCTTATTTCCGACGCCGTAACGGGCGCGGAGCTCCGCCATCAGAGCAGCCAATTGCTCCTTGTATTCGCCGTGCAGGTAGGCGGACTTGGCGTAAAGGGTTCGGTAGCGTTTGACCAGGCGTGGGAACTCGCGTTGCAGAAAGGGCATGAACTGCTTCATGGCGGAGGGCATCAGGAACAAGAGCTGGCCGTGAACGAACTTGGCTCCGGCTTCTGCCGACCGCTGAACGAGGCATTCGAGTGCCGCTTTGCTATCCGTCAGGCCGGGAAGGATGGGCATGGCATTCACTCCCACCTGGATTCCGGCTGTGGCGAGCAACCGAACGGCTTCCAAGCGTTTGGCGGGCGGCGGAGCCTTCGGTTCAAGCAAGCGCGCAAGACGCGCGTTGGTGGTGGTGACGGTGATATGAACCGTCAGATCGTTCTTTTTTGAAATCGCCGCCAACAAATCCAGATCGCGCAGGATCATGACCGATTTCGTGGTAATGAAAAGAGTTACACCCTGGAATTCATGTATCACTTGAAGGATTTGCCGGGTAATTCGGAACTGCAATTCTGCAGGCTGATAGGGATCCGTGGCGGTTCCCAAAGCGATCGGAAGGCCCTGGTCTCGCGCCTCTCGGAGCTCAGCCCTTACCAGTTCCGGAGCATTGGTCTTGGCGTAGATTTTGCGCTCAAAATCCAGACCATCCCACATTTCCATGAATTCGTGGGTGTAACGCGCGTAACAGTATTTACAGCCGAACTCGCACCCACGGTAGGGATTGAGGGTCCAGGAGAAAAACATCCGCCGGCTCGCTTCCCGGTTCAAAGCGCTGCGGCCTTCCATCGAAAAATATTCCACCTCCGCTCGCTCGCGGATTCGGGGGCTCATGGCCGCCATTCTTGCGATCCCTGCGGGCCTTTGGGAGGTTGCAACGGGTGTTAGGGTCCAGTCGGTCATAGAAGTTCTCCAGTGCGGCTTGAATGAATTTAGTTTCGCTTTTTATTCGCTTTTTGTCAACACCGAAAATCCCTTTTGAATTCCCTGCCGGCTGCGAGCATCGCCTCTCACGTCAATGGATGTCCCAGTGCGTATTTACAGCAAGGGCATGCCCTGGGAATAGTGAGCGGCGTGGATGTTGAGGATTCGATTCGGCTTGCGGGTGTGAAGTTTCTGGCTGATAATCTAATACGCTTGACGCTCGCTAATTTCAAGTTGGGCTCGCGGTGTTTTGATGACGTGTCCGCAGTGTTCAACGATTAATTCAAATGATTCTGTCCGCTGCAGCCGCTGTGGTTCCAGCCTTTCCGCCTCAGCTTACAATGAGACGATGGGCGGAGAACCCGATGCGGCTGCTGAGTCCGAGTCTCGCAAGCCCCCTGCTGCGGTAGGCCTCGCCTCTCCATCTCCAAGCGACGCTAACACTCCCACCCTTACCGCGGCGGGCTTGGGAACCACTCCTTTCTCCTCGCATGAATCAGCGGTCATCGAGCCGGGCTCGGATTTCGGCCCGCGTTACCGGATCATTTCAATTCTGGGACAAGGCGGCATGGGGGCGGTTTACAAGGCCTATGACCGCGAGTTGAACCGCGACGTGGCGTTGAAGCTTGTCCGCCCGGAGTTGACTTCGCAACCGCACTCCATGCAGCGTTTCAAGCAGGAGTTGTTGCTGGCCAGCAAGATATCCCACAAGAATATTCTTCGCATTCATGATCTCGGTGACGTCAACGGAATGAAATTTATCTCGATGGCGTATATCGAAGGAGAGGACCTTCATCACCTGCTCAAGAGGAAAGGGCCGCTTCCTCTGGAACAGGTTTTGAACATTGCCCGCCAGCTTTGCCAGGCCTTGGAAGCGGCCCACGCCGAGGGCGTCGTGCACCGCGACCTGAAGCCCCAAAACATACTGCTGGATGAGGCGGGCCACGCTTATGTCTCCGATTTCGGCCTGGCAAAGTCCCTGGAATCCGATGCCGCCACCATGACCCAGACGGGGGTGATTCTGGGCACACCGCAGTATATGTCCCCCGAGCAGGTGGAAGGCACTGCCGTTGACCATCGCAGCGATATTTACGCGCTGGGTCTGATCCTCTACGAACTCGTAACGGGAGAATCACCCTTCTCGGGTGAGACGGCGATGCAAATCATGTACCGGCGCTTGAAGCAAAAGCCCCGCGATCCGCGAGAGATTAATACCGAGTTGCCTGCATATCTCGGAAGGATCATACTGCGTTGCCTGGAAAAGGATCCGGCGAAGCGGTACGCGTCCGCGCGCGAAGTTCTGCTGGATATTGACAGCGGGCGCAATCCCACGGTTTCGAGAAGCTTGCGGAACACCCAAATCACTTTAACGCTTCCCACCAGCCGCAGGGGGGTGAGCGCCGTGGCGGCTGCCGCCGGCGTCATCCTCCTGCTCTTGATCATCCCCGCCACCCGGCGCGTCATTCTTAGTCCGTTCCATTCAACGGGCGCGGTTGAAGGCGGTCCTCCGGCGGCCGGGCCAGCGAAGTTCGTGGCGATTCTTCCGTTTCGTGTGCTTGGCGACCAGGCTTCGCTGGGTTATATCGCCGAAGGGCTGGGCGACGCGTTAGCCTCCAAGCTGTTTCAGTTGAAAGACGTTCATGTGGCCTCAGCGGAGACCGTGGAGAAGGTCGATCCCAAGCTGCCTCTTTCCCAACAGGCGCGGGATCTCGGTGTGAGTCTGGTGGTGAATGGAACGCTGCAAAGCGGCGGAAACAAGATCGCCATCATCGTCAATTTGCGGGATGCCGTCCACGACCGTCTTCTGTGGACCCAGGAGTTTTCCGGCGTGCCCCAAGACCTGCTCACCCTGGAGGATCAAATTTATAACAAACTTGCCGATGAGTTGGAACCGAAGCGGGGGGAGGATGAGCAGGCCCGTGCATCCGCGAACCCCACTGAGAACTTCGCCGCCTACGATCTTTACCTCAAGGGGCGAGACCTGATGCGCGGCAGACCCGGTTTGGAGAAGATTCAAACCGCCCTTGGCGACTACGATGGGGCTCTCAAACTCGATCCGAATTTCGCCTTGGCTTACGCCGGAATTGCCGATGCAAGTCTGGAAGTGTACTTACAAAATAAAGACCGTTTCTGGGCGGATAAGGCATTCAGCGCGGCCCAGCAGGCGGAACACTTGAACAACAAACTGCCGGACGTCTTTTCCTCCATCGGCAACGTATACACGGCCACAGGACACACTGCCGAGGCCATCGTCATGCTGCAGCGCGCCGTGAAGCTGGCTCCGAATTCGGATGACGCCTACCGCCGGCTGGGCGACGCTTTCCTGGCGGATGGCCGAAAGGGCGAAGCTTTGCAAGCCTATCAAAAGGCTGTTCAGATCAACCCCTACTATTGGAACAACTATGCATACCTGGGCTCTGCCTACTATCAGACCGGTGAGTATGACAAAGCTCTGAAGGCTTTCCAGCACGTGATCCAGCTTGAGCCGGACAATGCCATCGGGTACCAAAATACCGGCGCGATTTTGCTGCAGGCGGGGAAATACGATCAGAGTATTTCCGCTTTTCAAAAAGCTCTCCAGCTTCAGCCGACTTATGACATTGTCAGCGATCTAGGCATCGCCTACTTCTTTCTGAGGCGCTACAACGAAGCGGTAACCACGTTCGAAAAGGCCGTCCAGATGAATCCCCATCAGGCCGTCGCAGTGGCCAATCTGGCCGATGCTTACCGCTGGTCCGGCCAGGCTGATAAGGCCCGGGCTGCATACAATCAAGCCATTTCGCTAGGTGTTAAGGACCTGCAGGTGAACCCCAGGGATGCGGAGGTCATGGGCATGCTCGCAGTGAACTACGCCAAGACCGGTAATTTCACTGCGGCCATTCAATTCATCCGTCAGGCTCGTGCCATCGATGGGACCGACCTTGGATTGGTGTACGACGAAGCGGTGATTCAGGCGCTGGCGGGCCATGCGCCGGAGGCGCTGCTGCGATTAAAGTATGCGCTGGGGAAAGGATTTCCGTTGGGCGTCGTTAAGAATGACCCGCAATTGGATAGTCTGAGGTCCGGCCCCGGCTTTCAAGAAGTGTTGAAAGAGTTCAGCCGAAAATAGGATGACTGAGTGCAAAAAGGCCAGTTGAACAAAACCCTGGATGGTGAACATTGAGGATCATTGGGAAACCAGCGCCGTCAACCGCTTCTTCCCCTCACCTCCACCCCCGCAAAGCCAGGTGGGTAAGGGGCTCTGGTGACACCTCGGATATCAAGGTCATGAGACTTACCTTAACTGAAAAGTATTGAGGTTAGTCGTGGCAGGAGAGCCGCTCTCCTGCCGTTGATGTCAACTTCCTGGGTCTGCTGAATCTCCACATCCCCAGACCGAACAGACCCAGTAGAAACAAAACGAGCGTGGCAGGCTCTGGAACATTCGCTTGACCTTCAAAATCGGTTGGAGCTTGGAAGTCCACAACGGTGAAGGTGAAATCACCCTGGAAGCCGCTGGGGATTCCACAGAAAGGGTTGGAGGGCGGCGTACAGCTAAAGCTGTGCGGGGAATTGAAAAAGAAGACGCTTAGGAGCTCATTGTTCTGCCCGAAGTTGAACTGACAATTGGAAAACCACGGTCCACCGCCACAGGACGGATTTTGGCCGGGCTGGAAGGGATCAAACGTGATGAGCAGATTCGTCCACGTGCTCCCGCTTTGATTTACGAAATCACAGTTGGGGACTGAGACATTGTTAATGACGCAGGCGCTCGTTCCCGGGCTGGTTCCGGAAGGGGATGTGATTCCAAAGGTCAACGAGGTAATAGGATAGCTGCGGGTTCCCTTTCCAATAATAATTTGGGTGGCGAAGCAACCAGCCGGAATGATAATCAGCGCGATCAACAGGATGAATCGAAGATGTCTCACTTGCCCCTGCCTTTCAATTGCACCAACCAACGGCGACTGGCACCCCTGGAAACCACTTAACTCCGGGGAGACTCTGGAACGATAGTTTTACCGAAACTAACTTATTCCGGCCGTGATGTCAAGGGATTAAGTTTCAAGGCATTAATAGAAGTTTGATACTGCCCGGATGAGTCGTTACCAGGGCCCTTGCCTTTGGACGACTGACTTTGGATCACTCCAAGCGGCGTCATGGTTGGTGCTCGGATTTGTCGAAGGCCGATTGAGCCTTGCGGAATAAAGGTCCAAGCCTTACGCCCACACCCAACGAAAAAGTGTTGAACTGGTATTGTGTGCTGTAACTGTATCCGCCAAAGAGAAAAACGCCGCGAAAGGAGGATGATTGGATCCAGGCTGAGATGCCGTGGTCGCGGGCAATTGCAGCCGGACCCACGGTTTCGTTACCACACTCAAACGCGGAGGCTGCCACACACGGCCCGTTTTGAGCCGCATGGGGAAGCACCCTGCTAAAAACCGTTTGCCGGCCGAAAGGTATATCATCGTAAACTGAAGCGCCAATGGAAATGGGGTGGAAGATTTGATAGCTCATGCCACCTTCAAGATGTGTTACCAAGCCATAGGTTGTGTAGGGCAGCACAAAAGAGCCGGTATCGTAAATTGAGTTGGCAATGCCAGCATCGCCGAAAGGATGCCAGTGGGAGAAGTCATGCTCAAAGTAATTATCCCAATTGAAAGTCGGCCGCCCCGTGCTGAAGCCCGCTGCGACCTTGCCGGTGGGCAAAGTTCCCGTGAGGGTCGAATACCAATTGAGACCGGGGACCGGAACCGTGAGCAGCAGGTCCGCATAAACGTCGCCCGGTCCCGACGCATTGTTGAGCGAAGTGCCTCCGGAACCACTGGGCATCATTCGCGAACCCGGCGGCGCCATGGTGGGCGAGCCATTTGCCAGATACAGCGGGATGCCAATGTCGAAGCCAAAGTACTGGTTGAAATTGTACCCGGCGTTGGTGTCAAGTCGATACAGTTGGCCAAAGGGGTCAGACGTGAAGGAGAAATATTCGTAGCCGGTGAAACCGCGAAAGGGGTTGGAGCTCTGTGCGGTAGACTGAGCAAGCGGCTCAGTGGAAGCCGTGAGCGGGTCAGTGTTTTGCGCTCTGCCGGCGGCCGCAAGAAACAACAAAACCATGGAGCAACGGAACGCAATGCGGGTTGATTCGCGAACGCACATGGCGGAAGTGCTACAATAACTCAAAACCGGCCACCAACGTGAATAGACTGGGCCAAGTTGGCGATGCGAACCCTGGCGGCACACAACCCCCTCTTCCCCCGGTAAGCTATCATAATAAACACGGGTTCAGAAAAAGTAGTTGCCCTTTTTCAGCAAATATTCGGATTCTCATTTTTTCGCGCTGTAGGGGCGGGTCTTGTGCCCGCCCTGGGCGACCACCAGGGTCGCCCCTACGAGATGTTCCCTTATCTGAACGGTATTGGGTTAGCGGGCCGTTTGCGACGCAAGGCAGAAGAATCTCTAAAGACTGCGTTTGGGGCAGGGTTGAAGCTTAATGCAGCGTTTCGCAAGTTCGCTCACGTATTCTCGCACCCCCTCACCCGGCGCTCCGCGCCACCCTCTCCCCGCTTGCGGGGAGAGGGGCTAGGGATGAGGGTTTGCTAAAGAATTTTGCAAGAATACGTCACCGTAATCGCGAATAGTGGTACTCGGCTCGGACGGCCGCGCCGGCAAGATCGCGAAGAAACCAGCCTGGCGCTCCAAATCGCTGTTAGAATTTTGAATTCACTCTTTGCGGGAGACAATCAATGAAAGTGGCTGCGGTTCAGATGGATGTGAAAATCTTGAAGAAGGAATTTAACCTGGAGGTGATTCTGGAAAATCTGGAAGCCGCGGCGCAGGCGGGCGCCAAGCTGGTGGTGTTTCCAGAGTGCGCGCTTTCGGGCTATTGCTTTACCAGCAAGGATGAAGCCCTGCCAGAAGCGGAGCCGGTGCCAGGCCCCTCCACAGAAAGAATAGCGGCAGCCGCCAAGCGCCTGGATTGTACCGCGGTGGTGGGACTGCTGGAGCGCGTTGGCGACCGCATTTACAATGCCGCCGCCGTGATTACGCCGCAGGGAATCCTGGGCACACACCGCAAAGTCCATTTGCTTTGCCTGGGCATCGATCGCTTTGATGAGTTGGGCGACAAACCCTTCCCAGTGTTTCAGACTCCTGCCGGAAAGGTTGGAATCAACATCTGCTACGATTGCAGTTTTCCGGAGTCGGGGCGCATGGTGAAGCTGAAAGGCGGCCAAATTCTGGCGATTCCCACCAACTGGCCCTGGGGATCGGATTCCTGGCAGCATACACCCAAAGTCCGCGCCACGGAAAATCACCTGGTGGTGATCGCCGCAGACCGGGTGGGCGAGGAACGCGGCTTCCGCTTTTCCGGCCACTCACAGATCATTGACTTCAGCGGTGAAGTTCTGGCCGAAGCGGGCGAAACGGAAAGCACCATCGTTTTTGGTGAGGTCGATCTGGCGGCGGTGGATAACAACCGGGTGGTTCGTGTCCCTGGCCAGTGGGAGTTCAACCGGATTGCGGCGCGGCGGCCGGAGATGTACCGCGAAATCACTGAAGCGAGTTGATCCAGGCGCGAACGGCGCCATCGCTCACAGCTTTTTGCAACACCTCCATGGCTTTGTGCTTCAGGCGTTCCTTCGACTTGCGTTCCTGCTCGATGAGTCTCAAGATCCACGGCGCCCGCGCCAGATTGTCGCGGATGAACTTGGCGTTTCCCACGATTTCCGTGAGCATGATTTCAGACATTTCGAGATCGTGCCAGCCGCCGAGGATGGTTTGCAAATTTTTTAATCCATTCAGGGCTTGCTGGCTTCCGTCCATTTTGAACTCAGCGGCAATCTCGATCAGATATCGCAGCTTTTTGGCGGCAATGCGGGATGGGTGCAGACTTTCGCCGCCGGAATTCTGGTTGGCTTTCCCGGCTTGGCGCTCGAATTCATCGCAGCGGCGGTTCAACTCCTCGGCCAGACGCTCCTGGAGCGGCGGGCCGGGGTGACTCTGCGCTTGCGGCTCGAATGGCCCGTCACCGTTCCAGGACGAGGCTGCCGACTTATCAGGCCGGATCAGATGCTCGCGAAGCTCCAGATAAATTTCCGGCAGGTTGATCCGCGTCAGCTTGTGAACCGCCTTCGAGAAGAGCGCTTGGCGGCGTTCGTGAAGGAATGCCGTAACCGTCTCCCACGCCTGGCGGCGGGTGGACCGCGATGCGGCCAAGTGGTTCTGGGTTCGAGCCAGCAGCACGTCGCAATTCCGCAGACCAGAAAGAATGCCTCGGCAGCGCCGGATCTTGCGCCGCACCCTGCGGATTTCCGGGGGCCGCGGCTTGGAATAAAGCAGGTCCAACTCCTCCTGAAGCCTCCGGCTGGCTACGCGCAGAGCATGGACGGCGTCGGGCCGGTTGCCACGAAGCACCTTGGGTTCTTGCCCCACCAGCTTATCGAGCTGTTTCAGCGCCAGCCGCCGGGCCTCTGTCCATCCAGGCTTTTGGACCATCGCCGCCACTCCAGCCGCCGCAGCGTTCGCAGGCATCTGGCCGCCTTCGCTCGGATTGGAATTCACCGGAACGGTTTCGAGTTCTTCCATGGAGATTTCCTCAAGCGCAACGTTCAGACAAGACAGGCCGGCTGCACGCCGCCCTTGGGTCGCATCGCCCGGAATTGGGAGCCAGCAGGGAAGGGGCTTCAATTCGACGCAAGGTCAAACTCGTCATGCAAGAAAAGGGAAGTCAATCCGTTAACAGCAGCTTCGCCCTTTGGTGCTCGCCCTGGGCTATTCACCCTGCCCCTGCCAGTATTATGACCCGTTTTCACCGGAACTGAAAGGGCCGTCGGGTTTCGGTAGTGGTACATTTTCGCTACAGCAAACTGACTCACTACCCCGCTTTCAGGACCTCGAAAGCACGGGCGGGCGCCCACCGGGTGTATTCTGGCGGGATTCGGAGCGGGCAATGCCGTTTTCAACCGCTTTGAGAGTTTCTTGCCCGGCAGCCTTCTCTTCCTCCTCGCGGATTTGTTGTAAGATCAAGTTTAGGGGCTGTCAGATAATAACCGTTCCATTTCGGACCCAATACATCCCCTCACCCCTGCCCTCTCCCCGCAAGCGGGGAGAGGGTGCCGCGGGGAAGCAGTGCTTCCCGTCGCGGCGGGTGAGGGGTGCTGGTTGAAAGATGGAACAGTTATTTCTGAACGGGCCCTTAGTCCAGATGATCGGTCCATTCCAGAATGAGGTGAAGCTGCCGTGATAACTGCAAAGCAAGACCCCTTTTCAGCCCGCGCCTCGTTGAAGACTGCGCAAGGCGAAGCTGTCATCTACCGCTTGGACCGCTTGGAAAAGGCAGGGTTGGGTTCAATCTCGCGTCTACCTTACTCCATCAAGGTGCTGCTTGAATCCTTGTTGCGAAACTTGGACGGCGAAGCCATCACGGAGGAGAACGTTCAGGCGCTGGCGCGATGGAGCGCAAAGGCGCCTGTGCAATCGGAGGTGCCCTTCAAGCCGGCGCGTGTGATCCTGCAGGATTTCACCGGTGTTCCTGCCGTCGTGGACCTTGCGGCCATGCGCTCCGCCGTGAAGAGGCTCGGCGGCGATCCGGAGCGCATCAATCCGCTGCTGCCGGTGGACCTGGTGATTGACCATTCTGTGCAAGTGGACTTTTTCGGGGCTCAGAGCGCCTTGCAAAAAAATTCGGAGATCGAATTCAAGCGCAACCGCGAGCGGTACGAATTCCTGCGCTGGGGCCAGAAGGCATTCAAGAATTTCCGCGTCGTCCCGCCCGCCACAGGCATCGTGCATCAGGTCAACCTGGAATACCTGGCAAAAGTGGTGTTGCTGGCCGAACAATGCGGCGAATGGCAAGTCTTTCCGGACACGCTGGTGGGCACGGACTCCCACACCACCATGATTAACGGTCTGGGTGTGCTGGGCTGGGGCGTGGGCGGCATTGAGGCGGAAGCCGCCATGCTCGGCCAGCCCTATTACATGCTGGCCCCGCAGGTCGTCGGCTTCAAGCTGCACGGCGGCTTGCGCGAAGGCGTCACGGCCACCGACCTGGTTTTGACGGTTACGGAAATACTCCGCAAAAGCGGCGTGGTGGAAAAGTTCGTGGAGTTTTACGGCAGCGGCCTTTCGCAAATCGCTCTGCCCGACCGCGCCACCATTGGCAACATGGCCCCCGAGTACGGCGCGACCATGGGCTTTTTCCCGGTGGACGAGGAAACCCTGCGTTACTTGCGGGCCACCGGACGAACTCCCGAAGAGGTTGACCGCGTCGAGCGTTACACCAAGGAACAAGGGCTTTTCCGCACCGATTCCAGTGCAGACGCCGAGTACTCGGATATTTTGGAGCTGGACCTTTCGAGCGTCGAGCCCAGCCTGGCGGGGCCCAAGCGCCCGCAGGACCGTGTGCCGCTTTCCGCAATGAAGCAATCGTTCGAGAAGTCGTTGACCGCGCCCGTCAAGGAGCGCGGTTACGGGCTTGCCCCGGAGGCCGTCTCGCGCCGTGCCACCGTGGGCTTCAACGGCTCGCAAGCCAGCATTTCCCACGGCGCTGTGGTCATCGCCGCCATCACTTCCTGCACCAACACCTCCAATCCCTCGGTGATGCTGGGCGCAGGGCTTCTGGCCAAAAAGGCCGTGGAACGCGGGCTTCGCGTGCCCCCTTACGTCAAGACCAGCATGGCGCCAGGCTCGAAAGTCGTAACCGATTATCTGGAGCAGAGCGGACTGCTGGCGAGCCTTGCGGAGTTGGGCTTCAACATTGTGGGTTATGGCTGCACCACCTGCATCGGCAACAGCGGCCCGCTGCCGGAAAACGTGAGCAAGGCCGTCACCGAAAATCAACTGGTGGCCGCGGCGGTGCTCTCCGGCAACCGCAATTTTGAAGGCCGCGTTCATCCCCTTGTCAAGGCCAACTATCTGGCCTCGCCGCCTCTGGTGGTGGCCTACGCCCTGGCCGGAACCGTGGACAGGGACCTGGCCACCGAGCCGCTCGGCAACGATTCGCAAGGCAAGCCGGTTTTCCTGCGGGAAGTTTGGCCAAGCCAGGAGGAAATTCTGGAGACCATGAGCCGCTCCTTGAATCCCGAAATGTTCAAGAAGGCTTACGGCGACGTGTGGGAAGGGAATCCCACGTGGAATGCCATTCCGGTGGCGGGCGGAGGCATCTACCAGTGGCGCCCGGATTCAACTTATATCCAGGAGCCGCCGTTCTTCGCCGGATTTGGCCCTGAGCTTCCGCCCATTTCGGACATCCGTGCGGCCCGCGTCCTGGTGATGGTGGGCGATTCCGTCACCACGGATCACATCTCGCCCGCCGGTGACATCGCCCTCGATAGTCCGGCGGGGAAATACCTGGTGGAGCACGGCATTGAGAAAAAGGATTTCAATTCCTACGGTTCGCGGCGCGGCAATGACCGCGTCATGGTGCCTGGCACGTTCGCCAACATCCGTCTGAAGAATCTGCTGGTGCCCGGCGTCGAGGGCGGCGTCACCGTCCATGTTCCCTCGGGCCAGCCGATGAGCATCTATGACGCGGCCATGCGCTACCGGCAGGAGCAAGTGCCGTTGCTGGTGATTGCAGGAAAAGAGTACGGCGCGGGATCGTCGCGCGATTGGGCGGCGAAGGGCACGCTCCTGCTGGGCGTGAAAGCGGTGATGGCGGAGACTTATGAGCGCATTCACCGCAGCAACTTGGTGGGCATGGGAGTGCTGCCGCTCCAGTTCAAATCTGGAGAAAATCCCACTTCACTGGGACTCACGGGGCAGGAAGCCTACGATATCCAGGGAATCAGCGACGAAATTAAACCGCGCCAGGAGCTCACGGTCAAGGCCAGTGTCAATGGCCAACCGTCAAAATCTTTCCAAGCGATCGCGCGCCTCGATTCCGCCATTGAAGTGAATTACTACAAGAATGGCGGCATCCTGCAAACGGTGCTAAGGCGCATGTTGGGGTAGCGCAGCGGACGAGTGGCGCATCGATGAAAACCTATGCATGCGCCACTCACGATCCGGCATTACTCTCCGCGAGGAGGCACGCTAAAACTCAAGACGCAGAGCGAACTGGATATTGCGGGCGCCTGCCCCGTCCAGGTTCTGCACTTGGTTAAACGTTCCAAAGCCGCTGGAGTTCGCGGACATGTTTGGGATGCCGAGGTTCACGTGGTTTAGGAAATTCTGGAAATTCGCCTGAAACTGGACCCGGCTCCGCTCGTTGAGGGTGAAATACTTGGAAAGCGAAAAGTTCCAATTGACCGTGTCTGGTCCGGTCAGAATGCCCACGCCGGAATTCCCGAAACGGCCAATCGGGCCGGGCCAACCATAGAAGAAGCAGCTTCCACCGAGCAATTGAGCGTCAGCCGGGGAAAGGCCACTGCACGCGCTGGCCGGTAAGCGATCTGGACGCTGCGAGCCCGGCCGGCTGGGAGCGTTGGTGCCGGAGGGATCGAGCCCGCCGGGATAGTAAGGCGTCAGGAACGGGCCGGTCTGAAAAAGCAGGATGTTGGCGGTGGACCATCCACCCACGAACGTGTCTGCCAAACGGTTCATGGATGTGCCGAACTTCTGTCCACGGCCGAAGGGAAGATTCCAGACAGCGGTCGTCAACCAGCGATGGGTCCGAGTGGCCATCACGTTGCCGTAATCGAGCGGCAGATTGAAGCGGTCCGTGATGCGCGGCCCGGCAAGGCCCGCGAAGCCGCCATTGGGATTGTCGCCTTCGGCGTCGGAAAGGTTCTTGTCCCATTCCCAGCTTGACTGAAAGGTGAGGCCGGCGCTGAAGCGGCGGGTGACCACCGTCTCCAAGCCGTTGAAGATGGCGGAGCCGCCGTTGTCGCGCGACTTGATGACACCCCAATTCGGGAAGGGTTTTTCCACCGGATTATAAGCCGTTGACTGGGGATGAATCTGGTTCAGGTCAGGGCTGATGGCCAATCCAACAGAACGAATGCCCGTATAGGTAACGCGCAACCCCGTATCGTGTCCCAGGTCGCGTTCAAGGGTAAAGGACCATTGCTCGGCATAAGGATCGGCCAGGTCAATTTGATTGGCGGTGCCGAAGGAGGCGTTGCCCGCAAGCGTGGGCAGGATGCCAGTTCCCGATCCGCGCGTGTCCGGGAACTGGATGGTCGGAACGCCGTTGGTGAACGAATTATTGAACTGGCGGTAGTCGGTGCTGGTGGTGCCGGTGAGCGAGTATTCGATGCCGCCCAGCACCGCCTCATTGTACATACCGGCACCGGCGCGAACGACGGTCTTGCTGGAAAGCCGGTAGGCAAAGCTCAACCGCGGAAGGAACATGTTCTTGTCCGCGAAGCGCAGCGAGGAAGGGATGCCAGCCTGCGCCGCAGTCTGGATGGGCGTGCAAGGGAAAAGCCCGTAGGAGGTGGGAACGGGGGTGGCCAGGCCGCAGGCGTTCACGGATTCGGCGAAGGTGGGATCAACGTTGTTTTTCAAAGCATATGCGTTGGGCACGATCACGGCGCCGTTGGCACGGTTGAAGTTGCCGATGTTGAAGAATTTGTCGATAAAGGGGGCGTCATACTCGTAGCGAAGGCCGTAGTTCACAGTCAGCTTGGGACTGATGTGAAAGCTGTCCTGCCCATAGAAACCGTAGAAACTTGCAGAGCCGTCCAGGTTCTGGCCGACGTCGGATATGGCGGTGTAATCGGGCAAGCCCAGCAAGAAGTCGGCGAAATCGTAGCCGGTGAACTGGCCGCTGAAGAAATAGTTGCCGTAGTTGTCGGCCTGGGTGAAGCCCAGAACTTCCTGCTTGCGATATTCACGGTAGTCCAAACCCATTTTGACGGTGTGGCGGCCATGAAGATAGGTCACGTTGTCATCAATTTGATAGATGTGGTCATTGTAATAGGAGCCGCGCCCGCAGGGGACGGCCGTGACGCCCGAAGCTCCGTCAAACTCAAAGTAAGGGCACGCCGAGGGCGGTTGCGGGAAGCTGGTGCCGAGTTGCTGTAGCCCTAGCGAGCTGACCACCTGCGCGCCGTTCGGAAAGCGAGCGAAGGCGCTGGTCGAGTCGATCTGGTTGTAGCCGAAGCGGAATTCATTCAGCAGGTTGCTCTTGAGGGCGTAAGTGTAATTCAATCCAAGCGCCGGAGGTGAGTAGAAGTTGTCCGTCGGTCCCACCGCCAGGCCATTGGCGCTTTCATTGGTGATGTGCTTCCAACTAAAGCGCCCCCACAGTGACTGCTGGTCCGTCAACTTCTGGTCGATGCGAAGGTCCCACATGTTCGTGGTGCTGGGAGAGGCGAAGTTTTGGCGGAAATTATTGGTGGCGTTGAGCGAATTTGAGTTCGGGAAATTCTCTGCCGGATAAAAGGTGCTCAAAACTTTTTCCGAGACGGCATTGAATTGAGAACTCGGGATCTGATTGTTGGGGTAAGGCTGGCCCGTAAACGGATTGGTCAATTGATCCGCCGCGACCGTGCAGACTCCATTAGCGCCGAAGCTGGGACACAAACCGGAAAAGTTGCCCGCCAACATTGACGGGGTGGGCACGTTCTGCGTCTCAGGCGTGGTGGAGGGCAGCCGGTTGCCCTCGTAATCGAAGAAGAAGAACGTGCGATCCTTGCCGTTGTAATGCGGAAGGATCACCGGGCCGCCGATTGAGCCGCCAAAGTCATTGGCGATGAGCTGTGGTTTGCTGGAGGCAAAGTCCGGAATGGCGTTCAGGGCGTCATTCTGGAGATATTCAAAGAGCGAGCCGTGGAGTTGATTCGTCCCGCCTCGGGTTGTGAACTCCACGTTACCCATCTGCCCGTATTCCGCGGGCGCCACCTCAGACGTCACGGTGACTTCCGAGACGCCTTCTGTCGACGGCATCTGCTCCGATTGAAAACCATCGTTGGGGGCATGAATGGAGAAACCGTCCACCGAGATTTCGTTCTGAGCGGGGTGGCTGCCGGAAATCGAGATGCCTCCCATGCCGCTTGGGTCCTCCTGGATGCCGGGAACGGTGTTAATGATGTTGAGCGGACTGGTGTCCGTGGCCCGGTAGTTGACGGGAAGTTGCTCGATGGTGGAGTTACCCATGGTGTCGCTGACGGTTCCAGTCTCCGTAGTGATGACGGGCGGAACTCCCTTCACTTCGACCACCGTTTGCGCCCCACCTACCTTTAGAACGGCGTCCACCCGGACCGCAGCGCGGGCATCCAGTGGAATGCCGGTTTGAACGTATTCCTGGAATCCTGCCTTCTGAATCGAGACGCGATAGCTGCCGCGAAGCAGGTTGGGAATTTCCCAATCACCCACTGAATCGGTAACCGTGCTGTGGGAAATGCTGGTGGCGATCTCCGTCACCGTGACCTTGGCGCCCGGAATGACGCCGCCGGAATTGTCTTTGACCGTCCCAAGCAGGGTTCCGAAAGTTGACTGTGCTGTCGCAGTACGCGGCAGGCCGAAGGCGATGAACGCCGCAAGCGTCAGGACGGAAAGCAGAGAAAGCTTTGCTCGCATATTTTCTCCAGGTTATAATTGCAAAAGGTTGTTTCCAGAGAATTCCAGAGGCACGTTTAACACTTGCAGGCAAATGCCGTCTTGTGCGGACTTAACGGTCTTGACGAAAATTAGCATTGGGTCTTAACAAACGGTACTGCATTGGCGTAACGCCAGCCACGGCCTTGAACGTCCTGGTGAATTGGCTCTGGTCTGAAAATCCAGTGGCCAAGCCAACCTCAACCAGGGATTGGCTACCCTTGGAAAGCAGGCGGCAAGCGTGCTCAATCCGCAGATGGCGGATTTGTTGCCCGATGGTGCGCCCCATGCGCCGGTGAAACTCACGGGCCAGGTGAACGGGGTGGACCCCCGCTCCCTCGGCAAGATCACGCAGCGTCAGGCGCTCGGTGTACCGGTCGTGAATTAAATCGCTCACTTGCCGGAGCCAGGGAGGAGACACGCTCTTCGAGAGCATCGGACCGGGACGAAGCATTTCTGCCATCAAAGCGATCGTGAGGCCCTCGATGGCGATGGGGGAAGCGGCATCCATTTGCCGGAACTCGCCATATATCATCTCTGCCAAAACAGCCCCGCGCCCGCCCTGGGATTCGACGGGCCTCTCCAACCTGCAGCTCGAATCTTGAAACAGGCTGAGCCTTCCTGGACCCAACTCAAGGGTCAGTTGATGCGAGCCCTGGGAATGGAAGTGGTCGGAATGGATTTCCCCCGGCGGGTTGAAGAATACGGTGCGCGGCCCGCACGCCCTCACACGCTTGTCGCAGCTTTGCGTGCCCCCGCCACTCAGGATTACTGCCAGATACGCATACTCATGGGAATGAGGCGCGGTTGTGAAATGCGCGGGATAAAAATACTCCGTCAGCCGGAAGGAAAGCGTTTCCTCGGAACGGGTAGCCTTGCCGTGAAATGAACTCGGATGAAGGTTCAGATCCATCGTCATTCCCAAAAACCGCTACAACCGGCATTCTTCCGCTTGAAGAGGAGGATTCTGATCGGGCCTTCGATTCGCCCAGAGGCGCGACAGAATGGAAATGGTCTTGCACCCCTGGCGTCTGGCTTGAACTTGGTTCGCCGGTTGTGGATGGCCCAGGGGGTGGTTGCAATCTAAGAGACTGGCAGTTGAATCGTTTGGAGCTTCCCGCTCCTTCGGGGGTTGGTCAGGCCGCGCTGTCGCTAGCGTGGTAACGACGGCTCGGTAGTGGGTCAGCTTGGCTTTTGTAGCGGCGAGTTTACCTCGCCAATTGGCGGCATAAAGCCGTCTCTACATCAAAACTGGCGCGCTACCGACGGCACTCGTTTATTGGCCCATCCTAGCAATCATTCTATTTGGCCGACTGGAAGAATTACCGATGAACGGAACCCTTTGCTAAAACAGCAATTGCAATATATCAAAAACGGCTTAATTTTGCTAAATCGTTTTCTCTAAATCTTGGCGCCTTTTCCGATTCGCTTCTCTGGACATTCGTTGCCATCCTGTATTTCCAACGACATAAGTTTTCCAGATTCTCCAATCAGGGAAGCCGGGAAACTATGTAGCGCAACTCGCAGAAAACAAATAAGAAGTTGGAGCCGGCGAAGGGAATCGAACCCCCGACCTACGGTTTACGAAGCGATTTCCGCCAGCACGATAGCTTCTCGCTCTCCCGCATCGAGTTCCTTAAGCTCCAGGTCACGAGGCACACTGACTTGGCGCGCTGAGCTTCATGCAATGGCAATCGAACTGGGATATCCTGTTACAGACCTAGCGTCAATCGAAGAAGGGTTTTCGAGCGCTTGTGAAATCCATCTCCGAGGCCCGGCAGCAGGGTTATGTTTTCAATGTTGGCGTCGAGCCGGAATTCATGTTGCTGAAGAAAGACAGTGGGGGAGAGTATCGCCCTTGGGACCCGCTCGATACCCTCGGAAAGCCATGTTATGACCTTCTGGCGCTCCATCGTAATCTGGACGTGATGACGGACCTGCTTGGCTTCATGCAGGAACTCGGTTGGAACCCTTACGCCAACGATCACGAAGATGCGAACTGCCAGTTTGAAATTAACTGGACATACTCCGATGGGCTTACCACGGCTGACCGTCATACCTTCTTTAAGTGGATGGTGCGCACCGTGGCTGAGCAACACGGCCTCTGGGCAACTTTCATGCCTAAACCTTTTGGGAATCTGACGGGAAACGGTGCTCATGTACACCTGAGCCTGGCAGACGCACCAGCGGGACAGAATCTGTTCCTGGATCCAGCCGTGGAGCTCGGTCTATCTCGCCTCGGCCTCTGGTTTATGGGCGGCATCCTCCGCCATGCGCGGGGCCTCTCCGCGCTCCTTGCACCGATCGTCAACAGCTATAAGCGCCTGATCTGGGGAGCGCCCCGATCAGGAGCTACCTG
>Ga0307373_10002898_pt1 | contig 30569 bp, 19 predicted proteins | sample OX2MG_FD_202534 | JGI IMG/M metagenome (GOLD analysis project Ga0307373, IMG submission 202534) | Soil microbial communities from Risofladan, Vaasa, Finland - OX-2 | ecosystem: Environmental > Terrestrial > Soil > Coastal area > Acid sulfate soil | place: Finland: Risofladan, Vaasa | collected... | reverse complement strand
GAGCGTGGTCACACCAGCGCTGAACGGGCCGGGCCCGGTGAAGCTGTTCGGGCCGAGGTCGGTCACCACTGGAACGGTGTCACCGTGGACGACACCGACGGTCGGGCTGTTGGACAGGGAGGAGGACGTGGAGGAGGAGGAACACCCGGCACTCAGGAGCACCAGCGCGGCGGTGGCGGCCCAGGCAAGGCGGTGGGCCCGTCCCCCCGGGCCAGTCGCCGATGAACGCCGGGGGTCGGCGCTGAACGTCCGGGCTTGGGAGACGGGTTGATGTCGGGACATGGATTCCCTCGCTGATCACTGGTCAGACACGACGAAGATTCGGGGGAGGAGCCCTGGGTGAGCGGGTCCAACGCCCTCGGAGCACCGCCGAGTATCGCGCCGAATCGCCCGCCGGGTCATGTGATCTCACGTGCCACGACTTCGACGATCCGGATCCCTCCCTCGGTGCGAACCCGCACATCGGCCCGCCGGGCCGCGTCCTAGAAATGTAGGGTGGGCTGTCCGTCAAGGGGGAGCCGATGACCGAGACGACCGTGCAGACCGAACAGTTCGCGGAGCTGGTGAGGGCCGGGGGAGGTTGGTCACTCGCCCAGGCCGCCGCTCTGGACCTCCGATCGGGGGACGTGTCGGCGCCGGCCCGGGTCGCCGCCCTGTGCCTGAGCGCCGCCGTCACCAATCCGGAGCGCCTGGTCGAGACCTATGACGGCCTGGCCGACGGATGGGTGGGGAGGGCTCCGATGGCCGACCCGATCGTCGGTGCCGGCGCCCCTGGCGATGTCCCCGGCGACCTCTGGGACGCCATCTGGGCCCTGGTCTTCGACCCCGATGCCGGAAGGGACCCGGCCGACATCACCGTTCGGACTGCGGCGCTGGCCGGCCTGTTGCCGAGCGGGTTCAACGACCGGCTGGCGTCGATGGCCCTCCGTTACCCGGGGGTGGCCGATGCCGCCACGTCCGGGCCACCCCCGCGGTTCTCGCTCGACGACCTCGCCCGGTGCCCGAGGGACTCCCTGGCCGGGAACCTCCACTCACTCGTGGTGGACGACGGCTTCGACCTCGAGGTGCTGGATCGGGACGCGCTCGCTTTGACCGACCTTCCCCATCCCCTCGGCTACCTCAATGTCCGCATCCTGCAGTGCCACGATGTCTGGCACGAGGTGGCCGGCTACCAGACCACCGGCCTGCACGAGGTCGGGATATCGGGGTTCCAGATGGGCCAGTTCGGGCACCACTACTCCTCCATGTTCTTGGGCGTGGTGCTGACCAAGGTCGCCTTCACCCAGCCGTTCGAAGGGACGGGCTTCCTCCTCGACACCATCCTGTCGGCCTACGCCCACGGTCGGGAGACGCCGCCTCTGATCGGCGTGACCTGGGAGGAGATCTGGGACCGGCCGGTGGAGGAGATCCGGGCGAGCCTGGGCGTCAGGCCGTTCGAGTCGCCGTATCCGCCCGGCATCCTGGAGGACCTCCGCTCGGCGTAGCCCGGCCACGAACGCGGGGAGCTGACCAGGTGGCGATCACGGACACCTCACCACGGCTACGCCAGGCCGCCTCGACACTGGTGCCCGCGGTGCTGGTACTGGCCTTCCAGATCGCCTTCTTCCCCCTCCCGCTGGGGGTGGCGCTGCAGGGGGTGATCATCGGCCTTCTGGGAGCGCTGGTCGCCGTGGGCATGGCCCTTGTCTACCGGGCCAACCGGATCCTGAATTTCGCCCAGGTCGAGCTGGGGCTCGCCCCGACCGTGCTCGCCGTGTCGCTGATCGCCTACGGCGGGGTGAACTACTTCCTCGCCGTCGCTGTCGGCCTGGTCGGATCACTTCTGGTCGGCAGCATCGTCGAACTGGTCATCATCCGACGCTTCTTCCGCTCCCCGCGCCTCATCCTCACCGTGGCGACCATCGGGCTCTCCCAACTGCTCGTCGCCGGCGCGCTGTTCATCCCCGACATCTGGGGCCAACAGCCCACCGCCGTCATCGTCCACCTGCCGGTCTCGCTCCACTTCACCGTGTTCCCCCTGGTCTTCACCGCCGACCACGTGGCGGCCATGGTCGTGGCGCCGGTGGCGCTCGTGGGGGTTGCCCTCCTGCTGCGCTTCACCGACATCGGCATTGCCGTCCGGGCCAGCGCGGAGCGGGCCGACCGGGCCATGATGCTCGGCGTCCCGGTGAAGCGGCTCCAGACCATCGTCTGGGCGGTTGCGGCCATGCTCTCGTTCGTCGCCGTCTTCCTCCAGGCCGGGATCCTCGGCCTTCCGGCCGGAATCCTTCTCAGCTTCACGGTCCTGCTCGCCGCCCTCGCCGCCCTGGTACTCGGGAACCTCACCGATCTGCCGACCGTGGCCGCGTCGGCCGTGGCCCTCGGCGTCCTCCAGCAGGGCGTGCTGTGGAACCACGAGACCGACCCCGGACTGGTCGGGCCGGTACTGGCCGCGGTGGTGGTGGCCGGCCTGCTCATCCGCCGGGTGCGGTCGTCCCGGGCCGATACCGAGCAGGCCTCGACCTGGGCGGCGGCGGACGAGATGCGCCCGGTCCCCCGCGAGCTGCGCGGCCTGGCCGAAGTGCGACTCGTCCGGTGGGCCGCCACGATCCTCGTCGGCGGCTCGCTGTTGGCGGTCCCCTGGCTCCTGTCCGGGAACGCCGGGAACCAGCTCAAGGCCACCGCCGTGGTCGTCTTCGTGATCATCACCCTCTCCGTCGTGGTGCTCACCGGTTGGGCCGGACAGGTCACGCTCGGCCAGATGGCGTTCGTGGCGTTCGGCGGTGCGACCGGCGCCTACGCCACCCAGACCTGGCACCTCGACCTCAGCCTGGGACTGCTGATCGCGGGATCCACCGGCGCGGCCGTGGCCATGGTGGTCAGCATCCCCACCCTCCGGCTCCGGGGTTTCTTCCCGGCGGTCACCACCTTGGCCTTCGCCATCGCAACCTCGAGCTATCTCCTCAATCCGCAGTACTTCTCGTGGGTCCCGGTCAACCGGGTGGCCCGACCCGCGCTCTTCGGGGCCTTCCGTCTCACGTCACAGCCGAGCTACTACTACGTGTGCCTGGCCTGTCTCCTCCTGGTCGCCGTCGGCGTCCGGGGTGTCCGCCAGTCCCGTACCGGCCGGGTCCTGCTCGCCCTTCGAGAGAACGAGCGGGGGATCCAGTCGTTCGGCGTCAACGTCATGCGGGCCAAGCTGACCGCCTTCGGGCTCTCGGGGTTCATCGCCGGCATCGGGGGCTGCCTGCTCGTGCACCTCCTGCAGGCCTTCAGTCCCGCCGTCTTCGGGCCCGGGGCGAGCTTCGAGGTGTTCACCACGGCGGTGGTGGGTGGACTCGGCTCGCTCCTCGGCGCCGCCCTCGGGGCCATCTACCTGCAGGGGGGCCAGTGGTTCCTCCCCGGGGCCCAGTGGCAGGCCCTGACCACGGCTGCCGGGGTGCTCATCGTCCTGATGGTGATCCCGGCCGGCCTCAGCGATGTGGTGTTCCGCCTCCGTGACCGCTGGCTGCGGTCGGTGGCCTCCCGGCGCGGCATCGTGGTGCCGAGCCTGGTGGCCGACGTCGGAGCGCCGGCAGAAGGGGAGCGTGTGGAACCGGCCGAAGTCGTGGTCGGCGACGATCTCCGCACCCCTCCGCCCGGGAGGCCGGCGGCCGGAGCGGCTGCAGTGGCCACCGCGGCTACCGAGACCGCGGCGGGCGTCACCGTCGGCGCCGAGGAGGGGTCGGTGCCGCCGTGAGTGCACCGGCGTCATCCCCACCTTCCCCTTCGGCGTCCACGGTGCACCGGGTGGAAGCCGCCATCCACCATCCGTCGCGGTGGCTGGCGGGCCTCACCGGCGGCGGTCCGGTCTACGCCCTTTGGATCCTCTTCGGCCTCAACATGACCTCCCAGATGGACGCCACCGGCTTCGGCATCCTGATCCCCAACATCCGCGACGCCTTTCACATGACCAACGCCGGCATCCTGTCGCTGGTGGCCGCCGCCGCGGTGGTGGGCCTGGCCCTCCAGGTGCCGATCGCCCAGGTGGCCGACCGGCGGAACCGTGTCCACCTCATGCTCCTCGGGGCCGGGGTCTTCGCCGCCTTCGTCTTCGGCACGGGCCTGGCCATCTCGGTGTGGATGCTGGCGGTGATGCGCTCGGGCACCGGCGTGGGCCAGGCCACGGTCGGACCGACCCACAACTCGCTCATCGCCGACTGGTACCCGATCAACTCGCGTCCCCGGGTCTACGCCTTCCACTTCAGCGCCAACGCCTTCGGCGCCTTCATCGGGCCGATCATGGCCGGCCTCCTGGCGGCCTGGCTGGGCTGGCGGGCCCCGTTCCTCGTCCTCCCGATCCCGGTGGTGATCCTGATCCTCATGGGCGCGGGGCTGAAGGAGCCCAGCCGGGGAATCCAGGAGCGGTTGGCCATGGGGGTCACCGAGGCACTCGAGACCGAGGAGCCCCCGCCGTCCTTCGCCGAGGGCTGGCGCATGGTCTGGAAGGTCGAGAGCCTGCGTCGGATCTTCTACGCCCTACCCTTCCTGGCCGCCTCGCTGGTCGGGTTCGCGTCCCTGGCCTCCATCCTGTACCAGCAGAAGTTCGGCCTCGATGTCGTCCAGCGGGGGTGGGTGGCCGCCGCCGCCGAGCCGGCCCAGCTCATCGGCCTGGCCATCGGCGCCCGGGTGGGGAGCCGGCTGATCCAACGGGATCCCGGGCTCATCCTCCGGTTCCTGGCGGCCGTGGCCCTCTCCACCTCGGCCCTCCTCGTCCTGTTCGCGCTGGTCCCGGTCCTCTGGGTCACCATCGTGGTCAACATGGCCATCACCGCCTCGCTGGCCGCGGTGGGCTCCGGCATCTACGCCTCGCTGTCGCTGGCCATCCCGGCCCGGTCCCGGTCGCTGGGGTTCTCGATGGGGGCCATCTGGGTGATCCCGGGCCTGGTCGTCCTGCCGATCATCGGCGCCATCTCCGACTCGGTGGGCATCCGGGTCGGGATGCTCGCACTGGTGCCGGTCTTCCTGGTGGGAGGCCTGGTCATCTCCACCGCCGGCCGGGTCATCGACCGGGACATCCTCCAGGTCCGGACCATGGCCGCCGCCCGCTCCGAAGTGCTCTTCGCCCGCCGCCAGGGTCTGGCCAAGCTCCTGTTGGTCCGCAGCCTCAACGTCTCCTACGGCCAGGTCCAGGTCCTCTTCGACGTCGACTTCGAGATCGAAGAGGGTGAGATCATCGCCCTCCTCGGCACCAACGGTGCCGGCAAGTCGACGCTGCTGAAGGCCATCTGCGGGGTCATCGAGGCAGACAAGGGGGCGGTGATCTTCGACGGCCGGGACATCACCCACATGCCGCCCAACGAGATCGCCGCCCTCGGCATCACCCAGGTGCCGGGCGGGCAGGGCGTCTTTCCAGGCCTGTCGGTGGCCGACAACCTCAGGGTGGCCGGCTGGCTCGACCGGCGTCACCGCGCCCGGGCCGCGGCGCGCGTCGAGGAGGTCCTCGGGTTCTTCCCGGTGCTGTCCGATCGGCTCGACCAGCCCGCGGCCACCCTCTCGGGCGGCCAACAGCAGATGCTCGCCCTGTCGATGGCCTTCCTGGCCCGGCCGCGCCTCTTGCTCATCGACGAGCTCAGCCTCGGGCTCGCTCCGGTGATCGTCGAGCAGCTGCTCCCCCTCGTCGAGGTCATCCGGTCCCAGGGCACGACGGTGATCCTGGTCGAGCAGTCGGTGAACCTGGCCCTGACCATCGCCCAGAGCGCCTATTTCATGGAGAAGGGCGAGATCAAGTTCCACGGGCCGACCGCCGATCTCCTCGACCGGCCGGACATCCTGCGGTCGGTCTTCCTGGGAGGGGCCGGATGGCGGGACGGGCCGGGACCCGCCGGGCGGCCCACTCCCACTCCCACTCCCACTCCCACTCCCACTCCCACTCCCACTCCCACTCCCACTCCCACTCCCACTCCCACTCCCACTCCCACCGTCACCCCCTCGGACGCACCCGCGTTGGAGGCCTCCGGACTGGCGGTGCGGTTCGGCGGGATCGCCGCCGTCGACGGGGTCTCGCTCACCGTGGCCCCCGGTGAGGTCGTCGGCATCATCGGGCCGAACGGAGCCGGCAAGACGACGCTCTTCGACCTGATCTCCGGGTTCACCCGCGGCGACGCCGGCACGGTGATGGTCGGGGGCCGGGATGTCACCGGGTCGAGTCCCGATCGGCGGGCGCGGCTCGGCCTGGGCCGCTCCTTCCAGGACGCCCGGCTCTTCCCCGATCTCACCGTCGAGGACACCATCGCCGTCGCCCTCGACAGGTGGGTGGATGTCACCGACCCGTTCAATGCCGCCCTCCATCTCCCGGCCTGGGTCGACTCCGAGCACAAGGTGCGGCTGCTGGCGGACGAACTCATCGAGATGCTCAACCTGGAGGCGTTCCGCTCCAAGTTCATCCGGGAGCTGTCGACCGGCTCACGGCGGGTGGTCGACCTGGCCTGTGTGGTGGCCCACCGACCCTCGGTGGTCCTCCTCGACGAGCCCTCGAGCGGAATCGCCCAGCGCGAGTCCGAGGCCCTCGGGCCCCTGCTGCTCCAGATCCGCGACACCCTCGGGGCCAGCCTGGTGGTGATCGAGCACGACATCCCGCTCCTCACCGGGGTGGCCGACCGGATTGTGGCACTCGACCAGGGCCGGTGTATTGCCGAGGGCCCTCCCCACCAGGTCCTGGAGGACCCGCTGGTGGTGGCTTCGTACCTGGGCGTGACCGACGCCGCCATCACCCGGTCGGGGGCATCAGGGTCACACCCACCGGGCCCTGCCCGCCCGGTGGCGGCCACCGAGCGGCCCCTCGGGCCCGGAGCGGTCGAGCAGGTGCCCAGTGGGTACAGTTCCGATCAGCCAACCGGGGGATGAGCCGATGTCATCGATACCACCACCACCAGCCAGGGCCGGGTTCCTCAAGCGGTTCGGTCCGCTGATCGCCATCGTGGTGGTGGCCGTGGTGGTGGCGGTGGTGGTGGTGGCCACCCGGTCCTCCAAGTCTCCGTCCACCAACGCCTCGCCGACCACCACCTCGGCTGCTCCGGCCGGTGCGCCGGCAGGGGTCGTCTCCTTCACCCAGGCCAAACAGGAGGGCAAGGTCAACTCCATCAACTGGGGCGACCGCTGTGACACCTCCACCGGCAAGCTCAAGTACCCGAGCTTCTTCGCCGGCGCGTGCTACGCCCCCTTTACCGGGGACAACGGGGGGGCGACCGCCCAGGGGGTGACTCCGACCACCATCAAGATCGTCTTCTATCAGGCCGAGCAGACCGACCCGATCCTCAATTACATCACCTCGGCCATCAAGGACACCGCCACCAACCAGCAGACCACCGACACCATGCAGAACTGGGTGTCGTTTTACAACCACTACTTCGAGACCTACGGGCGCACGGTGGAGATGGTCCCCTACACGGCCACCGGGGCCTCGGACGATCCGGTGGCAGCACGGGCCGACGCCGTCACCATCGCCACCGACATCAAGCCGTTCGCCGTCTGGGGCGGGCCCATCCTCACCACCGCCTTCGCCGACGAGCTGGCCGCCCGCAACACGTTGTGCATCGACTGCGGCTCGGGGGACACGAGCAGCTACTTCCAGCAGCGCTCGCCGTATGTGTGGGCGCTGAACATCCTGCCGGAGCAGTCGATCACCCACGTGGCAGAATTCCTGAAGAAGCAGGTGGCCGGGCGCGACGCCTCCTTCGCGGGCGAGAGCGACTTCACCACCAAGAAGCGGAGGTTCGGACTGGTCGACCTGGTCAACGACGCCAACTCGGCCCAGTTGCTCACCGATTGGAAGCAGCAGCTGTCGGCAGCCGGCATCGACGTGGCCCAGTACGTCACCTATGCCTCGCCGATCGATCTCCAGACCAGCGCGCCGGCCCTCATCGCCAAGTTGAAGGACGCCGGGGTGACCTCGGTGATCTTCTCCGGGGATCCCATCGCCCCCCAGGCCCTCACCCGGGCGGCCACCGGCCAGGGCTACTTCCCCGAGTGGATCATCTCGGGCTCGGTGCTGACCGACACGGCCGCCTTCGGACGCACCTACGACCAGCGGCAGTGGTCCCACGCCTTCGGGGTGTCCTTCGGCGCGGCCCGCACCGGCGTGACCGGGGCCATCTCGCTCTACAAGTGGTACTTCGGCCAGGATCCCCCCGATCTCACCGCCGCCGCCACCTCGGTGGTGGACCCGGCCCTCTTCTACCCGGTGATCCAGGGGGTCGGCCCGGACCTGACCGCGCAGAACTTCAAGGCCGCGCTCTTCGCCGGGCTGCCCACCCAGCGGGCCATCACCCAGCCGTCGCTCTCCTGGGGCAACCACGGCATCTGGCCCCAGACCGACTTCGGCGGCGTCGATGACGCCACCGAGGTGTGGTGGAACCCGTCGATCTCCGGCCCCGACGAACTGGGCCGCCAGGGCCGGGGCCTCTACGAGTACGTCGGCGGGGGGACCCGCTACCTGCCGGGGCAGTGGCCCACGGAGGCGACCAGGGCGTTCCAGAAGGCGGGGGCGGTGGCCATCTACACCACGCCGCCGCCCAGCGAGCAGGTGCCGAACTACCCCTCGCCCGCCGCCACCCACGGCTGAGCGGTCGCGTCCCTCCGTGGTGGGATCCCGGGCCGAGATCAGGGCCGTCCGCCGCCACCGGGTACCGGCGTGGTGGACCGATGCCAAGTTGGGCATCTTCGTCCACTGGACCCCCGCATCGGTCCCGGCCTTCGCCCCCGTGGACAGCGGGATCGGCGCGCTGTTGGCCCGGCGGGATCCGAGCGCCTTGGCGTGGTCCCCCTATGCCGAGTGGTACCAGAACTCCCTCCGGTTCCCCGACAGCCCCGCCGCCCGGTTCCACGCCCGGCACTATCCGGGGCGAAGCTATGACTCCTTCATCCCGGATTGGGAGGCCGGCCTGGCCGGCTGGGACCCCGACGAGTGGGCATCACGCTTCGCCGACACCGGGGCCCGCTACGTCGTCCTGGTGGCCAAGCACCATGACGGCTACTGCCTGTGGCCCACCGATGTGCCCAACCCGCACCGGCCCGGCTTCCACTCGACCCGGGACGTGGTCGGTGAGCTGGCCGACGCGGTCCGGGCCGCCGGCATGCGGTTCGGCCTCTACTACTCCGGCGGCCTCGACTGGACCTTCAACGACCGACCCATCGGATCATTCGGCGACCTGCCGGCGGCCCAGCCGCGGGGCGACTACGTCGCCTATGCCGAGGACCACCTGCGCGAGCTCATCGGCCGGTACCGCCCCAGCGTCCTCTGGAACGACATCTCGTGGCCGGGAGGCCTTCACCAGCTCGCCGGCCTGCTGGCCGGGTACTACGACGCGGTGCCCGACGGCGTCGTCAACGACCGCTTCATGCCGTGGTCCCCGCTGTGGGAGCTGGCCAAGTCGCCACCCGGCCGACGGATGCTCGACTTCTACTCGGCCCGGAGCGCGGCGGCCAAGCAGGGACTGGTGCCGCCCAAGCCTCCCCTCTTCGATGTCCGCACCCCGGAGTATGCGGTGTTCGACCGCGTGCAGCCCACCCCGTGGGAGTGCGTCCGGGGCATGGACAAGGGCTTCGGACACAACCGGGAGTCGACCGAGGGCGACTTCATCTCCCGACGGGACCTGGTGTGGTCACTGGCCGACATCGCCGCCAAGGGCGGCAACCTGCTGCTGAACGTCGGGCCCCGGGGCGAGGATGCGACGATCGCCGAGCCCCAGCTCCGCCGGCTCGAGTGGCTCGCCCGGTTCACCGACGCGACCGGCGATGCGCTGTTCGCCACCCGGCCCTGGGTCCATGCCCAGGGACGGGCCGACGGTGGCGTCGAGGTCCGCTACACGACCCGGGACACCACCGTCCATGCGCTCCTCCGGCTGGCCGACTACGGCTTGGAGGCGGACCCGCCGACGACCCGCTTGCTGACGCTGGCCGAGGTCCGGGCGACGCCGGTGACGGAGGTGGCGACACTGGACGGGCGCCCCCTGGCCTGGGCGTCCACCCCGGCGGGGATCAGGATCGAGCCGTTGGAGGCACTCTCCGCCGAGCTGCCGATCGTCGTCGCCCTCCGTCACGTGGAGGCCGGCCCGGCGCCGGTCGGCACCCGTCGTTGACGACGGTCGGTGGGTCGTGACGAAGGCCGTCCCACCCACACCGGTCGCCCGCAGCCCCTGGTGGGAGCGGCCACATGCCCACTCTTCCCCCCGGGCCCCCTCAGGCGACCCCCGTCCTCCGGCACTCGGTCGCATCTCGGGTGCAGTCGACCACCCGGGGACCTACGCTGGGGCGGTGCCAGGCGGAATCGGGCCCTCGGTGACCACCGAGAACGTGGTGGTCCTGTTCACGGACATCGTGGGTTCAACAGAGCTGTCGCATCGGGTGTCCCCCGAGGCATCCGATGCGATCCGCCGCGGGCACTTCTCGATGCTGCGCCAGGCCATTGCGGAGACCGGCGGCACCGAGGTGAAGAACCTGGGTGACGGCCTGATGGTGGTCTTCTCCTCGGCGTCGGCGGCTCTGGCCTGCGGAGTCGCCATGCAGCAGTCCGTCGACCTCGACAACCGGGATCGGGGCCATTCGACGGGCCTCCGGGTCGGACTGAGCGGTGGCGAGGTCACCAGGGAGGACGCCGACTACTTCGGGGACCCGGTCGTCGAGGCGTCGCGACTCTGCGCCGCCTGCCAGGGTGGCCACATATTGGCTGCGGACGTGGTGCCGGCGATGGCCGGGCGACGCAGTCGCCACCCGGTGAACGGACTGGGACCGCTCACCCTCAAGGGCCTTCCCGCGCCCGTTGACACCGTGGAGGTGGTCTGGGAGCCGCTCGCCCGGTCCGCGGCCAACGCCGTGCCCCTGCCGGGCCGTCTGGCGACGCGTCCGTCCCTGGGAGTCGTCGGCCGGGAGCTCGATCTCGAGGTGATCTCGGCCGCGGTCAAGCGGGTCGTCAGTGGCGGAGGGCACGAGGTGCTCCTGGTCTCCGGCGAAGCAGGAGTGGGCAAGACGACCCTGGTGGCCGAGGCGGCTCACACCGCCTACGACCACGGGTCGTGTGTCCTGTTCGGTCACGGCGAGGAGGACCTCACCACCCCCTATCGGCTCTTCGCCGAGATGCTGGGGGACTACGTCACCCACGCTCCCGAGGACCAACTCGTCGCCCACGTGGATGCCCACGGCTCCGAGCTCGCCAGGCTGGTCCCGGCCCTGGCCAGCAGGCTGCCGGACCTCCCCGCCCCGACGGCCACCGACGCCGACACGGAGCGCTACCTGCTGTTCGGAGCGGCCGTCGACCTGCTGGCCGTGGTGGCCCAACAGCAGCCGGTCATCCTCGTCCTCGACGACCTGCAATGGGCCGACAAGGGCAGCCTGCTCCTGCTGCGCCATCTGATCGCCACCGAGGCACCCATGCGGGTCCTCGTGTTGGGCACCTACCGCGACAGCGAGTTGTCGTACTCCCATGCGCTCCTCGACACCTTGGGCGCTTTACACCAGCACCGCGGCGTCACCCGTATCGAGCTCACCGGGCTCGACGACACCGGCGTCGTGTCGCTCATGGAGGCCGCCGCCGGCCATGCGCTGGACGACTCCGGGGTGAACCTCGCCCATGCCGTCCACCGCGAGACCGACGGAAATCCGTTCTTCGTGAGTGAGGTCCTGCGGCACCTGTCCGAGACCGGGGCCATCTATCAGGACGCAACCGGGCGATGGGTGGCCGTCGCCTCTCTCGACAGTACGACCCTGCCCGAGAGTGTGCGGGTGGTGGTCGGAAGTCGGGTCGGGCGTTTGGGCCGGGAAGCTCAGCGGGTCCTGTCACAGGCTGCGGTCATCGGACAGGATTTCGACCTCGACGTGCTGTGCCGTGCCACCTCGACATCGGAGGATGATCTGCTCGACGTCCTCGACGCGGCGGCCGCGGTCGCCCTCGTGCGTGAGAAGTCGGACGCCCCCGGGCACTACCGGTTCGCCCATGCCCTCATCCGGCGGACCCTCTATGAGGACCTGGGGCCGACCCGCCGGGCCCGGGCGCACCGGAGGGTCGGTGAGGCCCTGGAGGCGATGTGCGGGGACCGCCCCGGTGTCCGCATCGGTGAGCTCGCCCACCACTGGTTCAGCGCCACCCAGCCGGTCGACGTGACCAAGGCCATCGCCTATTCACGTCAGGCGGCCGATGCCGCACTGGCGGCGTTGGCCCCCGACGAGGCGGTCCACTACTTCTCCCAGGCACTCCATCTGCTCGGACTGGAGCGTGAGCCCGACCCGCTCCTCAAGGTCGATCTCCTCATCGGCCTGGGATATGCCCAGCGCCAGGCCGGAGTGCCCGCCTTCCGTGAGACCCTGATCGACGCGTCCATCCAGGCTCAGGCCCTGGGGGCGACCGACCGGCAGGTGGCCGCCGCCCTGGGGAACAACCGCGGCCTGTTCAGCTCACTGGGCATCGTCGACGCCGAGAGGGTGGGGGTGCTCGAGGCCGTCCTCGACGCCATGCCGCCGGACGACAGCAATGAGCGAGCCCTGCTGCTCGCCACTCTGTGCAACGAGTTGACCCACGGCAGGCCCCTCGATGAGAGACGGGTCATGGCCAAGGAAGCCAGGGACATGGCCCGCCGGATCGGCGATCCGTCCACCATCGTCCGGGTCCTCAATCTCGTGGCGCAGCCCCTCGAGGCGCCGCCCACCCTTGAGGAGCGGGTCGCTGACACGACCGAGGCCCTGAAGCTGGCCGAAGCCCTGGGGGATCCCTATCACCTGTATTTCGCCGCGGTCTATCGGCGGATAAGCGCCATGGACTGCGGCGACCCTGAAGTCCCCGCCAGGTGCCTGGACGTGATGCGGTCGCTCAGCGGGAAGCTCCGCCAGCCGATCCTGATGTGGATCACCACCTTCCACGAGGCGGCCGAGGCCCTGGCGGCCGGCGACCCCGGTCGAGCGGAGGCCCTGTCGGATCAGGCTCTGGCGATCGGCACCGAGTGCGGCCAACCCGATGCGCTCTCGTTCTATGGCTCGCAGATGGTCATCGTTCGCCATCAGCAGGGTCGGTTGGAGGAGCTCGTTTCGATCATCGAGTCGGTCGCCGCCGAAACCGGCATGGCCGGCTACCGAGGTGCCCTGGCGCTTGCCTGCATGGACTCGGAGCGAGAGACCGAAGCGCTCGCGCTCCTCGACGCGGAGGCGTCCGACGGATTCGGCTCACTGATGATGGGCATCGGGTGGCTCGAGGCAATCACTGCCTACGCTCAGGTTGCGATCGAGCTGCATCACACGAGGGCAGGGGCCCTTCTGTTCGACCTGCTCGCTCCGTACCACGATCAGGTCGGTTTCAACGGCCTGATGCCCTTGGAGCCGGTGGCGATGTACCTGGGTGCCCTCGCCTCTGTGCTTGGCCGCTACGACGAGGCCGAGGCGCACTTCATGGTGTCCGCCGGGTTGGGGGAGCGGACCGGCGCGAAATTCTCCCAGGCCCGCACCGACCTGTTGGTGGGGACGATGATGGTCGAGCGCAACCGAGCTGGCGATGTCGGACGGGGGCGGGCCCGTCTGATCGCTGCCCGTGATGCGGCGAGGACCAACGGGTACGGCAACGTCGAGCGACGGGCCGTGGAGGCGCTCCAAGCGTTGGACTGAGGCACCTCGGAATCACAAAGACCCGACGGGTCTGTCGATGATCAACCCTGGCCCGGCGTGGCCCCCGGCTCAGCGGACAGTCTGAGCGCCTCAGTCCAGGCTTCGGGCGTATTGGCGGTGGACGCCTTGGCGACGATCTCCTCCAGGCCCTGCGCCTTCCGGCCCGCTCCGGCCGCAGCCTGGGCGGCGGCCCTCGCCGCCTCCGCCAGCTTCGGAGCCTCCTGGGCCGACTGGTCAGCTGCCACCTTGGCCTCGGCTGCCGTCCGTTCCGCCACCTTGGCTGCCTCCGCGGCTTCCTGGGCGGCCCTGGCCGTGCGCTCGGCCGATTGGCGGGCGTCAGATGCCTGGCGGGCTGCTGCCTTGGCCCGCTCCGCGGCGTCCTCGGCCTCCTTGGCCGTCTGCCCCGCCACCTGGGTCGCGTCGGCGGCCGCTTGCATGGTCTGGGCGACCTCGGCGACGACGGCAGCGACCCGGGCCGCCTCCTGCCAGGCCTCGGGCGTCCCGAGGGCCTTGGCCTTCGTCACCGCCCTCTCGGTCTGCTCAGCCCAGCTGGTGGCCTCATCTGCCGCCCCCTGGCTCCTGGCACTCCTCGATCTCGTCGCCGGAGGCATCACACCTTGACTGCGCAGCTCGTTGCGATTGAGACGATCGTCGCCCGTGAACGGTGTGACGACCACGGCATCACCGGGTGCTCTGGCATCCATTGTTGATTCCCCCTCTGGGTTCGATGACACTTGGTTGTCTCCGGCGTCCGCTTCGACCGCTGCGTCCGCCCTCACTTTCGCTTCCGGGTCTCGTTCCACGGTTGCTGGAGGTTCGGCCTTCGGTTCCGCCTTCGCCCCGCCGTTCGCACCGGCGTCGGTCTCTGACTTCGGTCCTGGCTTCGGCTCTCCGAACCGGCGCAGGGCGGTCCAGGTCTCGTCGCGGCCGCCCGTAGGTTCGACCGGAGTGGGATCGGTCTCGTGGGATGGCGGGCTGGCCGCCGGTGTGGCTGGTGGGAGCGCCGGACCAACCGGGACAGCCGGTTTCACGGCCGGCGCCGCGCCGGTGGCGACGGACGTCGAGGCAGCCGGCACGGAAGGGACGGCCCGCTGGCTGCTGCGTCCTGCGGCAGGCTTTGGGTCAATGGGCGGCACGGGCTGTGACCGGAACGGTGCCAGTAGATCGGTGGCGCTCAGATCGACGGTTCGAGACGCGCCGGCCCGCGGTGCCGGACCCGCCGGGCGTGCGGGAGCCGGCACATCGGCGGTCCGTGAGCCGACGGCCTGCTGCTCGGTGACCCGCGAGAAGGACTCGATCGAGGATACGACGGCGCCGGCGGGTGCCGGGACCGGAGCGCTGGCTTCCGCCTCGCCGGCCCGCGAGTGGACGTGCATGACCTGGCCGGTCAGATGGAAGCCGTCCCAGTAGCGCATCAGTCTCGGGTCGGCCTTGTCGGGGTACCACCCCGGCCCGGCACCGTCCGGCAACGTTACGGATACGGTCTGGTGCAGGGACGCCTCGTCCGCGCCGGCACCGCCTGCCGGCCGGTCGTCGGGACGGGGATCGTTCGAGATGAGATGTGCCGGCTGATCGGACCCTCGGGGGTTGGCCCGTTCTTCCGCCGTCGCCTTCGGGTGGCGTGCAAATGGGCGCAGTACCATACTCCACCTTTCGGCACCCGCCCCGGTTTCCTTGAGGGTCCGGGGGGAGGTGGACGGCCTCGGATCGGGCCTTGTCGGGCCCCTTTCCAGCTCAAGGCGGTTGCCCTCCCTGCCGATATCGAGAATTGTGACCAATCCCGCGCAGTCGCCGTCAGCGGTGGCCACGATCACTCCCCCTCCGAACCTGGGCCTGGACGGCGCCGCCACCCTCGTCTTCCAGCCCGCGGTGGACCTCGCCACCGGTCGACTCCTCGGCTTCGAGGCGCTCCTGCGGTGGCGGGACTCGACCGGTCGCGACATCCCCCCCGCCACGCTCATTCCGTGGGCCGAGTCCCACGGGAACATGAACGAGTTGAACGCATGGGTGCTCTCTGAGGCCTGTGCGCAGGCCGCTCGGTGGCCGTCGGACCTCCAGCTGGCGGTGAACTGCTCGGTCTTCCAACTCCACCGGGGCGAGGCGGCCATCGCCGCGGCTGCCGCCCTCGAACAATCGGGTCTCAGTCCCGATCGGCTCACGGTCGAAGTCACCGAGACCTCGGTGGCCGACGACCAGGCAGCAGAAGACCTGCACATGATGACCCGACTGGGCATCCAGCTCACCGTCGACGACGTCGGGGAGGACTGGTCGGTGCTCGAGAACCTGCGGGACTGCGTGGTCAGCACGGTGAAGATCGACGCTTCGCTCACCGCCGACCTTGCCGACCCCGACGGGAAGAGTCGGGCCACGGCGGAGACGATCGTCACCCTGTGCCGCTCCCTCGGCATCTGCACGGTGGCCGAGGCAGTCGAGACGGTCGAGCAGGTGGCCATCCTGCGCGAGATCGGGGCGGAGACCGCCCAGGGCTACTTCTTCTCGACGCCACTCAGCGCCGAGGATGCCGCCGATCTGGCGGCCATGACTCCCAGACCGCGCTTCGCCCTGTCGGCGCCGGAGGGATGACCGGAGGGTTCCCGCCCCCCGGTGCCCGGCGTCAGGACAGTCCTGTCCGCCCGCGATGCACCACCGCCCGGTGGGCGGTGGGTGGACGGCCTTTCATCCAGTCGTGGGCCCGCGCCAGGGAGGCGGCGTCCGGCAGGTCGTGCCCCCTCCTCCCGTGCGGCGGCGTGCCGAAGGGAGCACCACAAAGGGAGCACGTGTCCGCGGGCCCCGACCCGGTCCGTTCCACCGGGCGGTGGTCGGCATCGAGCCGCGCCCCGGCTCGCCGGCGGTTGACCAGGTCCTGAGCCTCCTCCGCTGTCCGGGGCACTCGACCGGCTTCCCCCATCTCGATCACGAACTGGGTGGCCGCCCTGATGCCGCTGGCCAACAGCTGGCCCTTCTGGGTCGGCGTGAGCCCGAAGTCGATGGCCTTGATGCCGAAGGTGTCCACGAAGATCGTCCGCGCCGCGGTCGTCTCGTCGATGCTGTACTCGTCCCATTCGCCCGTCATCGTCTCCAGGCAGTGGATGCCGACCCCCACCGACGAGCCGCAGGCTTTGGACGGGGGATACCGGTCCTGCAGAGCGGACAGCTTGATGCCGATGGTCGGCCACCGTGGCGGTCGGCCGTCGATGCGGTCGAAGGCGTTGATGGGGAAGTTCCGGAGCATCCCCCCGTCGACCCAGGTCTCTCTTCCCGCGGCGTACGTCACCTCCGTGGTGCCGCCGTCCGGAGTGGGGATGTCGACCGTCGAGTTCGCGGACTCGAAGGCGAAGGGCTTGAAGTAGAAGGGGATCGACATGGAGGCGCGCACCGCATCGACCACCGACTGCCCCCCTGCGGCGTGGCCGTAGAGCGGGTAGTCCCAGGGGAGCCGGACCAGTTGCCGGCGGGTGATGTCGGTGGTGTGGACCACCAGCCGGAACTGGTGATCGGCCTCGAGGCTCATGTCGGGATCCTGGGCTTCGTCCAGGCGCAGGTCGGCAAAGGTCCGCACGTCGAGTCCTTCCAGGATGGGCCCCAGCCACCGACCGAGGGCGGCGCCCGAGTCCAGTCCCGCCTTCCAGGTCAGCTCGGCCAGGGCCAGCGCGGCAGCTGACAGCCCGCCGGGACCGCCCTGTCCGAGGTTCCCCAGTCCGGGTGGCTGGAATTCGCTGAAGTCGAGGGAGTCCATGTGCGATCGGAGCTCGGTCATGTCCCGACCCCCGCGGCTCAGGGCGGCGACCAATGACGCGGCGATGGCACCCGCGCTGGTCCCCGCCACCCCGCGGAAGGTGTAGCCGGCTTCGGCCAGGACGAGGACGGCACCGACCAGTCCGATTCCCTTGACCCCTCCACCTTCCAGGGCAAGGTCGGCCCGCAGCTCGTTGACCCCCAGTGGGTTCGGCCGGCCGTCGTTCTCCCGCAGGGCGGCGGCGGCCGCCTCGAACCGGTCCTGCGCCCCGCCCGAGCGGGTGTAGCCGCCCGGGGTGACGTCCACCTTCCAGTACGCCTCAGCGGAAGGATCCACCATGCTGCTCCCTTCCGTCCTCAATCCCTGCCGCCTCTCGGCCGGGAGTGGCACCTGGTCGACCCGCCATCGGACCGGCCGGTCGGGTGCAACATCGCTCGGCCCGCCCGGCGCCTCGGCCAATCCTAAGCGACGCGGCCAGGTCGCACCTGATGACCCGGCCCGCCTGACAAGTGGGGGTGTCATCGGGCTCCAGGGTGGCTAGAGTTCGGATGGCGGAGCTTTTCGCGATGTGAGCGAGGGTTGTCGATGAGTGGGACCGGTGTCGGGACGCGCAACTCGAGGGTCGGCCAGGGCGATGCCGGATAGGCGCCGGTCTCCCCGGGTCGATGGTGACCTCCCCGTGAAGGTTGGCGTCCCGGCCGACCTCGAGGACGACCCCTTCGTCGGTGCGGCGGTGCTCGGCGTCCTGGAAGAGAAGGACCGCCGATACCTGGCCGAACGCAGCCGGCGCAGACGGGTCGACAAGGGGCAGGTCCTGTTCTGTGAGGGCGACTTCTCCGACTCCGTGCTCGTCCTCGTCTCGGGGCGGATGAAGGTCGTGAAGTACTCCAATGACGGTGCCGAGTTCATCCTGAGTACCGTCGTGCCGGGCGAGACCATCGGCGAGCTAGGCGTGCTGTCGAGCGGTCCTCGCTCGGCCACCGTCCAGGCGACCGAGGAGAGCGTGGTGCTCGTATTGGCCGGCTCGGTGATCATCGACCTGATCTCCGAGCGCCCGGCCCTGGCCATAGCCCTGCTCCAGCGGCTGTCCGACATGGTGCGCCGGATCACCGGGGTCGCGACCGACCTGGTCTTTCTCGATCTCAAACAGCGCGTGGCCAAGTACCTGCTCCAGCGCGCCATCGGCGATCCACCGCCGGCCGAGCAGGCGGTGACCCAATCCGACCTCGCCGCCAACATCGGTGCCAGTCGTCAGCGGGTGAACGCGTGTCTGCGTGACTTCCAGAGGCAGGGCTGGATCAGCATGGGGTCGAGGAGTCTCCGGGTGATCGACCGGGAGGCACTCACCCGGATCATCGCCTTCTGACAGCCACGAAGCGTCCGCCACTGGCGGTCCCGACAAATTTCCGCTTCTGTCTCCACCGTGACAGACAGATCCCGGTCGCGGGGGTCACACTGAGAGTTGTCAGCAATCCCACATCGGGAGCGGACACCGGGATCAGGAGGGCTGTGGAATGGCCGAGACTGATTGGGTGGAGCGGACGGATGGAACGTCCGTGGGCTCTGCCACCGGAGGACGGCTGACTCGGCAATGCGGTCCACCGACCGCTGTCGACGGATCACCGGCGTGTACGTGGCCCGAGGTGGCGGGATGCATCGGTCGCATCAGACTCGGCACGAAAACCGCGGCGGGAACCGGCAGGCCGCTCTGGGCCTCACCCCCCGAGGCCCGGAGCGGCCCCACATCTCGAACGACAGCCGGCCTCCTGGGAGCGGAACCTTCAGGTTCTGTCACCACCGTGACTGACTGGCGGGAGGTGGGGGCGCATCATCGTAGGAGGCGGACCTCACAACGGGGACTTCCCCGGGCCAGAGAAAGGAACACTGACCATGCGTGACCTTGGTGGACGAACAGACGAGCGAATCGCAGTACTGCGGAGCATGAGATTGTTCTCGGGCTGCAGCAAGGACCAGCTCCGGCAGATCCGCTCGTTGACGACGATGATGAGGATGCCGCGGGGCACCGTCCTGATCGCAGAGGACACGCCCGGCCAGGAGTTCTTCATCGTCGTGGAGGGCATGGCCACCGCCTCTCGACACGGTTGGTGGCTCGCCGACTTCGGCCCGGGATCCTTCTTCGGTGAACTGGCCCTGCTCGACCACGGCCAGCGGACCGCGACGGTGGTGGCCGCCACCGAGATGTGCGTCCTGGTGATCTCCCGGGTCGAGTTCTGGTCCCTCCAGGGATCGGCGCCGTCGTTTGCGCACAAGCTGCTCGTGGAGTTGGGCGCGCGGCTCCGTCGCACCGACGACCTCCTCGACGAGGAGTCGGCTTCCACCTGGTCCCTCCGGCCGCTTGCCGCAATCGGTGCCGCCGGATGCTGAGCACCGCGACCGCACCGACCCGAGGGCGGCCGGCCGATCACAGTAGCGGGGGGACGACCGCTTCGACCACGCTCGGGCCGGGTGAGGCCAGCGCACGCGCCAGCTGGTCGGCGAACTCCTCTGCGGTCTCCGCCCGCGCCGCCTGCAGACCGAACCCCTCGGCCAGGTGGACGAAGTCGATGGACGGCCTCCCGAGGTCGAGCATGTCCCGCGCCCGGGGACCGGCGGTGTCGGCTCCGACCCGATCGAGCTCCATGTTGAGCACGGCGTAGGAGCGGTTGTTGAGCAGGATCGAGGTGACGTCGAGGCCCTCACGGGCCATGGTCCACCACGACTGCAGCGTGTAGAGGGCGCTCCCGTCGGCCTCGAGGGCCACCACCCGCCGGTCGGGCGCGGCCACCGCCGCCCCCAGCGCCACCGGCAGCCCCTGGCCGATGGCGCCTCCGGTCAGGCAGAGCCAGTCGTGAGGCGGAGCGCCGCTGGTGGCGCCGGGGGCGAACAGCCCCGAGGTGTTCCCTTCGTCGGACACGACGGCGCCCTCCGGTAGGAGGGCCCCGAGCACCTGGCACACGCTCTGTGCCGTCAGCGGGCCGCTGGGCAGCCCGGGAGTGCCCGGCTGTTGGCGAGGGGCGGCCCCCTGCTCCACTCCGAGCAGCCCGGCCAGCGCGGCCACCGCCGTCCCCACGTCCTCCCCCTCCCCGGCCAGGGGGTGCACCGTGCATCCTTCCGGCACCAGGTCACTCGGCTTGCCCGGGTAGGCGAAGAACGACACCGGCGACTTGGCGTCGACCAGCACCAGATGCCCGACGCCCTCGAGCTGCATGGCGGTGAACTCGGCCAGGTAGGCCAGCCGCTCCACCGGGGGCCGGCCCGCCCCCCGCTCGAGCCGTGCCGGGAAGGTCTCCGCCAAGAACTTGGCGCCGGTGGAAGCGGCGATGTCCGCCGCCGTCCCGAGCGTCGGCCCGTAGCAGGCCCGGCCCCCGATCAACACGGCGGCGGGCTCTCCGGACCGGAGGGCGTCGGCCGCCGCCGCCAGGAGGCTCTCGTCCGGGGCGGCGCCACCCGGGTGGGGGGTCGGCCCGGTGCGGCACACGGCCACCCCCCCTTCCGACCACGACACATCGGCGGGAAGGATCAAGGTGGCCACCGAGCCGGGAGGGCCCGTCGCCGCGGCCAGGGCCGCGACCGCGTCCGCGCCCAGGCCGGCCACCGACCCGGACGTCCGGACGAAGGCCGAGACGTTACGGGCCACCGTCTCGATGTCCGACTGCAGCTGGGCGTCGTAGCGCCGGTGGGAGGTGGCGTGGTCGCCCACGATGTTGACCACCGGGCTACGGGCCCGCCGGGCGTTGTGGAGGTTGGCGAGGCCGTTGCCGAGTCCCGGGCCCAGGTGGAGCAGGGTCGCCGCCGGCCGGCCGGACAGGCGGGCGTACCCGTCGGCCGCACCCGTGGCCACCCCCTCGAACACCGCCAGCACGCTGTGCATGTCGGAGACATCGTCCAACGCCGCCACGAAGTGCATCTCCGAGGTGCCGGGATTCATGAAGCAGGTGTCGACCCCGTGGTCCACCAGGGTGCGGATCAGCGACTGCGCTCCGTTCACCGGTTCTCCCCGGAGGCGAGGGACAGGTCGAAGATGGTGCCCGGGTTGAGGATCCCGTGCGGGTCGAACGCCGCCTTGATCCGGCGCATGAGGTCGAGTTTGACCGGATCCTCCAGGTCGGCCAGGTACGGGCGCTTCAGGGTGCCGATCCCGTGCTCGCCCGACACCGCCCCGCCCAGCAGGATGCCGGCACCGATCACGTCCCGCAGGAGCCGGTGGCGGATGTCGTCGTCGGGCTGCCAGACCGAGAGGTGGACGTTGCCGTCGCCGGCGTGACCGCACCCGACCACCAGCGAGGCGGAGTCGGCGGCCAGGCCGCCGACGGTGGACAGCAGGGCGGGGATCGAAGCCCGGGGCACGACCACATCCACGATGTCGTCGGCACCGTTCGCCTTGGCGGCCCAGAACGCCCGCTCCCGTGCCCCGACCAGATCCGCGCCCGCCTGGTCCGGGAGGACATAGACCTCGAGCGCGCCGAGCTCGCCCAGTTGCCCGGCCAATCCCGCGGTGTCCTCCTCCAGGCGCGACGCGTGGTGGCTCTCGAGGACGACCAGCAGGTAGGCCAGGGCCCGTTCCCGGACGTCGTCGGGAACCCCGAGGTCGATGCCGGCATTGGCGGTGATGCCGGCCATGGACACCACGTCGATGTACTCGACCATCAGGGGTCCGAGGCCACTGGCCACGATGGGCGGGACCGCCGAGGCGATCTGGTCGAGGGACTCGAACGGGGCCAGCAGCGTGGCCTGGAATTCGGGCCGGGGATGCAGCCGGAGGATGGCCCGGGTGACGAAGGCGAGCGTCCCCTCCGACCCGATGACCAGCTGGGTGAGGTCGTAGCCGCTGGTCGACTTCACGAACTTCCCCCCGGCGGTGATCACCTCGCCCGTGCCCAGGACGGCCTGGATCCCGAGGACATGGTGACGGGTCACGCCGTACTTGACCGCCCGCATCCCCCCGGCGTTGGTGGCCACATTGCCGCCCAGGCTGGCGGACTGCTCGCCGGGGAACACCGGGTAGATCAGCCCGTGCGGGGCCAGGGCGTCGTCGAGCTCGGCCAGCGTCAGCCCGGGCTCGACCACGGCCACGTGGTTGGCGGTGTCGATCTCGAGGATGCGGTTCATCCGCTCGAACGACACCACCACGCCCCCTTCCACCGGGACGCAGCCGCCGGAGAGCCCGGTGCCAGAGCCGCGCGGCGTGAGGGGCACCCCCTCGGCCGCGGCCGCCGTGACGATGGCCGCCACCTCCTCGGCCGAGGCCGGCCGGACGACGGCCCGCGGTCGGACGGGAACGCCGCCCAGCGCCTCGTCGTGGGCGGCGTCCTCGTTGACGCCGGCGGCCCGATCGACATTCGGCTCCCCCACGATGCCGATGAGCAGATCCTCGATCACCGCCGCCACGCTATCGCCTGGCACCCGATCGCCCCCGGGGCCTCGGAACCGCACCTCACCCCCCGGGGAAGAATCTCGGCAGGTAGCGGCGATTGGCCGCCAGCAGCGTATCGGCCAACAGCTCGGCCCTGGGGTACTGCCCCACCAGCGGGTTGGCCACCAGGGCCCGGATCATCGTCTCCCGGCTCCCCGACAGCGCCGCCTCGACGGCCAGGCGCTCGTAGGCCTTACAGTGCGCCACCAGGCCGGACATGTCGGGCGGAAGAGGGCGCTGGGCCAGCGGATGGGCGCCGTCGCGGTCGACGGTACAAGGGACCTCCACCACCGCATCGTCGGGCAGTCCGGGCAGGGCGCCTTCGTTGCGCACGTCGACCACCTGGGTGTCACCGGTCCCGGCGTGCAGGGAGGCGATCAGCCGCACCGCCGCCTCGGAGTAGAAGGCGCCACCGCGCCAGGAGAGCTTCTCCGGCTTGGTCTCCAGAGCGGGGTCCCGGTACTGGGCCAGCAGCTCGGCCTCCAGCTCGGCCACCACCTCCGCCCTCGACCGCCAACCGGGGACCGCCTGTTCGGCCACCTCCTGATCGAGGCGGTAGTAGTAGTGCAGGTAGTAGGAGGGCAGGGCCCCGAGCAGCTGGAGCAGCCCGCGGGGCACACCGCTCTCGAGCTCGAGCTCGGGGCCGAAGCGGTCGAGCAGCTCGGGCATCCGGTCGACCCCGCCGACGGTGGCCGACCGCGCCCAGGTCAGATGGTTCAGCCCCACGTGCTCCAGCTCGACGGTGTCCGGGTCGACCCCGAGGTAGTGCCCGATGCGCCGCTGCACGTGGATGGCGACGTTGCACAGTCCGACGGCCCGGTGTCCCTCGTCGGCCAGTGCCTGGGTCACGATGCCGACCGGGTTGGTGAAGTCCACCACCCAGGCCCCGGCCGCGGCCCGCGTAGCCGTCTCCTCGGCGATCTCGAGCACCAACGGGACGGTTCGCAGCGCCTTGGCCAGCCCGCCGGGGCCGGTGGTCTCCTGGCCCAGGCAGCCGTAGCCGATGGGCAGGGTCTCGTCGGTGTGGCGGGCCGCCTGCCCGCCCACCCGCAGCTGGATGACGACGAAGTCCGCCCCGTCGAGAGCGCGGTCCCGGTCGTCGGTGGTGACCAGGTCGCCGACCCATCCGTGCCGCCTCAGGATGCGGCCGGCCAGACCCCCGACCGCTTCCAGCCGGTCCCGGTCCGGGTCCATCAGGACCAGCTCGTCGACGGTGAGGCGGCCCTCGTGGGCGCACAGGCTGTCGACCAGCTCTGGCGTGTAGGTGCTCCCGCCCCCGACGACGGCCACCTTGGTTCCCACGCTTTGAACGTAACATCAGCGGGTGACCGCCGACCGGGGGGGAAGGTGACGGAGCGGACCCGGGAGACGGGGGAGCCCGCCGACGCGTTGGTCCTCGCCGTCGACGGGGGGGCGTCGAAGACCGACGTGTGGATCGTGGCGGCCGACGGCTCGGTCCTGGGTACGGCCCGAGGGGGCGGTTCCAACCACCAGTTCTCCGGGCTCGACGGCGCCATGGACGCCCTGGGGTCCGCCATCGAAGCCGCCCTCGGAACCGCCGGCCTCGAGCCCCGGACCCGCCCGGCCGCGGCTGTCGGCGCCTACTGCCTGGCCGGTGTGGACCTCCCGGTGGACGAGGAGCGCCTCCGCCAGGCCATCGGTGCCCGCGGCTGGAGCGGGACGATCCTCCTCCGCAACGACACCATGGCCGTGCTCCGGGCCGGGTCGCGCTCGGGCTGGGGGGTCGGCTTGGTCTGCGGATCCGGGCTCAACTGCGCCGGTCTGGGGCCCGACGGGTCGGTCGAGCGCTTCCCGTCGCTGGCCGAGCTGTCGGGCGACTTCACCCCCGGCGGGTCGTGGCTCGGCGTCCGGGCCCTGGGCCTGGCCCTGCGGGCCGGCGACGGACGCGGCGGCCCGACGGTCCTGTCCGAGCTCGTCCCGGCCCACTTCGGCCTGTCCGACCCGGAGGCGGTCCTGAGCGCCGTCTACACCGGCGCCCTCGATTACGGTCGCCTGTTCGAACTGGCCCGGGTCTGTCTCGACGCCGCCGGCGGCGGCGACACCGCCGCCGCGGCGGCGGCCGCCCTGTTGGCCGACGAGGTGGTGACGATGGCCAACGCCATCATCGGGCGGCTCGGAGTGGCCGGCGACGAGGTGGAGGTTGTCCTCGGTGGCGGCGTGTTCGACAGCGCCTACGCCGCCTTCGGCGAACAGGTCGAGGCCGGTGTGCGGGCGGTGGCGCCGAAGGCCCGCTTCCGCCGTCTCGAGGCGCCGCCGGTCCTCGGCGCCGCCCTGCTCGGGCTCGACGCCCTGGGTGCGCCGGACGGGGCCGGGTTGCACCTTCGGTCGACCGCCCCGGCGGCCGAGCCGGCAGCCGGGGGCTGAGTGCCCGTGGGTTCCCCCTCCGGCGACCCGTGGTGGCGCTCGGGTGTGCTCTACGAGATCTACCCGCGTTCGTTCGCCGATTCCGACGGTGACGGCATCGGTGACCTCGGCGGCCTCATCGACCGTCTCGACCACCTGGAATGGCTCGGGGTCGACGGGCTCTGGCTCTCACCGGTCTCGCCGTCGCCCAACGCGGACTGGGGCTACGACGTAGCCGACTACTGCGACGTCGACCCCGCCTACGGCACCCTCGATCACCTCGACACGCTGGTGGCCGAGGCCGGGCGGCGGGGCATCCAGGTCCTCCTCGACCTGGTGCCCAACCACACCAGCGAGCGGCACCCGTGGTTCGTCGACTCGAGATCGTCGCGGGCCGCGGCCCACCGGGACTTCTACGTCTGGGCCGACCCCGGGCCCGACGGCGCCCGACCCAACAACTGGACCGCACAGTTCGGGGGCCCGGCGTGGACGCTCGACGAGGGGACCGGCCAGTACTACCTCCACAACTTCACCCGGGAACAGCCCGACCTCAACTGGTGGAACCCCGCCGTCCACCGCGCCTTCGAGGAGATCATCAGGTTCTGGTGGGACCGGGGGGTCGCAGGGTTCCGCATCGACGTCTGCAACATGATCGTGAAGGACGCCGAGCTCCGGGACAACCCGCCGGCCACCGGGGAGGACTCGGTGGTGGAGCAGATCATGGGCCAGCGGTACGCCTACAACGCCAACCGGCCCGAGGTGCACGAGATCCTGCGGGGTTGGCGGGCGCTGGCCGACACCTACGACCCTCCCCGGGTGTTGCTCGGGGAGACCGACGTGCACCATCTGTCCATGCTCCCCCCCTTCTACGGCGACGGCGCCGACGAGCTGCACCTGGCCTTCAACCTGCCCTGGCTCCATTCCGAGTTCTCGGCCGAGGCCCTGCGCGCCGTGGTCGAGGAGACCGAGCGCATCCTGCCCGAGGGGGCCTGGCCGGTGTGGGCCGGCTCCAACCTCGACACCTCGCGTGCGGCCAACCGATGGGCGCAAGGGCATCCCGGACGGATCCGCTGCGTCGTACTGGCCCTGCTCACGCTGCGCGGGACCCCGGTGCTCTACCAGGGCGACGAGATCGGCCTGCCCGACGCCGTCCTCGACCGGGAGGACCTGCGCGATCCGATCGGGGTGCGCTACTGGCCGCACGCCACCGGCCGCGACCCCGAGCGCTCCCCGCTCCCTTGGGACGACGGTCCCGGCCGGGGGTTCACCACCGGGGACCACGGCACCTGGCTGCCCATGGGCACCCCTCCGGAGTGCAACGTCGCCGCCCAGCGGGTCGACCCCGGCTCGGTGCTCACCTTCACCCGTGACCTCCTCGCCCTCCGACGGTCGGACCCCGACCTCCACCTCGGTGCCTATCGCTCCCTCCCCTCCCCACCCGGCACCTGGGCGTGGTGCCGCGGGCGCGGGTTCGCCACCGCCCTCAACCTCGGCCCCGAGGAGTCGGTCGTCGAGGGCCTGACCGGCTCGGTTGCCCTCTGCACCGACCGTGGGCGGGACAACCAGCCGGTGGCCGGACACCTGGCTCTCGGTCCGGGAGAAGGGGCGCTGGTCCGGCTGGCCTGAATACGCCCGCTTACCCAGGTCTCTGGCATACCGCCACTCGCGACCGGTGTTCCGGACATCCAGCGGGTCGACGACCTACCGGGTGGGTACCCATTGACGGGTGGGCCGCGGAGCGCGCACACCAAGGAGCGACGGTGGCAGACCGTCTTGATGCGGTCCTCGCTGTGCTCCAGCGAGGCGACGTGCTCGTGGGACATTCCGGCGGCGGCCTGGAGGGCACCCGTGCGGCTGATGCCGCACGGCGAGCTTGTCACCGTGATCTACCGTGCGGCGGCACTTCCTCCGGCGACGACCCCGGGTTCCGTTCCACGGTCCTGGGAAGCCGATCTTGCACGCAGTCTCATCGTGTGCCCGTGGGATATCGTGACCCAACTCACGCTCCCAAGCCAAAGGTCCGGGCCCGTTCCTCGAACATGATCGGGAGGTCGCAATGGAGAGCCAGTCGTTCCAGGGTGTCATCGGAGACGACTGGCGGGAGTCCACGCCGTGGTGGCCGGAGGTGCCGAGACCGCCGGCCGGGGCCCCCAACGTGCTGCTGGTGGTCCTCGACGACGTGGGCTTCGCCCAACTCGGCTGCTACGGCTCCGACATCGCCACCCCGACCATCGACGGCCTGGCCGAGCAAGGGGTTCGCCTCACCAACTTCCACACCACCGCCCTCTGCTCGCCGACGCGGGCCTGCCTGCTGACCGGGCGCAACCACCACCGCAACGGCCTGGGCCGGGTCGCCGACCTGGCCGTCGGGTATCCGGGGTACAACGGCGAGATCCCCGAGGAGAACGGCTTCTTGTCCGAGATCCTCCGTCAACGGGGCTACGCCACCTACGCGGTGGGCAAGTGGCACCTGACCCCCGACGACGAGACCAACATGGCCGCGCCCCGGCACTCGTGGCCGCTGGCCCGCGGCTTCGACCGCTGGTACGGCTTCCACGGGGGCGAGACCCACCAGTTCGTCCCCGCCCTCTACCACGACAACCACTCGGTCGCCCCGCCCCGGACCGTCGAGGAGGGCTACCACCTGAGTGCCGACCTGGCCGACCGGGCCATCGCCCAGCTCGGCGATCTGCGGGCGGTCGACGTGGACCGCCCCTTCTTCCTCTACTTCTGCACCGGTGCGTGCCACTCCCCCCATCACGCCCCCCGACCGTGGATCGACCGCTACCGCGGCCGGTTCGACGAGGGATGGGACCGCTGGCGGGAGGAGACGTTCGCCCGCCAGCTGGAGACCGGCCTCCTGGCCCCGGACACCGAGCTGTCCCCGCGCCCGCCGTGGGTGCCGGCGTGGCTGGACCTGCCCGCCGAGGAGCGGCGGGTGGCCGCCCGCTTCATGGAGTGCTTCGCCGCCTTCCTCTCGTACACCGACGCCCAGCTGGCCCGGGTCCTCGGGTTCCTCGAGCAGACCGGCGACCGGGAGAACACCCTGGTGGTGCTGGTGTCCGACAACGGGGCCAGCTCGGAAGGCGGTCCCACCGGGTCGATCAACGACAACCGGCTCCAGAACTTCGACCCGGCGGGCCCCGCCGAGCTGTCCCGGCGCATCGAGGAGCTCGGTGGCCCCAGCGCCCACAACAACTACCCCTGGGGCTGGACCATGGCCGGCAACACCCCGTTCAAGCGATGGAAGCGTGAGGTCCACGAGGGCGGGGTGGCCGATCCGTGCATCGTGAGCTGGCCGGGGCGCCTGGGCTCCGACGGCGGGGTGCGCCGGCAATTCGCCCATGCGGTCGACGTCCTGCCCACCGTGCTCGAGCTGGCCGGCATCGAGGCGCCCTCGTTCATCGGCCACGTGCCCCAGACCCCGCTCGACGGCATCAGCTTCGTCCCCCTGCTGGGCCCGGAGGGCGCCGGTGCACCCGGGCACCGCACCACCCAGTACTTCGAGATGTTCGGGAGCCGCGCCCTCTATCACGAGGGCTGGAAGGCGGTGACCTTCAAGCCGATCGGGCCCCTCTACGACGACGGGCTCAACTGGAACGCCCCCTTCGACGACGACCGCTGGGAGCTCTACCACGTGGCCGTCGATCCGGCCGAGATCCACGACCTCGCAGCCCACCACCCGGAGCGACTGGCCGGCATGGTGGAGCGCTGGTGGGTCGAGGCCCGCGCCAACCAGGTGCTCCCCCTGGACAACCGGGTGCTCCACACCCTGGTCAACCCCAAACCCGACCGGAGGGCCCCCCGCCTCACCACCACCTACTTCCCGGGCGGCTCACCGGTACCCGAGACGGTGGCCGCCAACGTCAAGAACCGCAGCCACACCATCGAGGTCGACCTCACCGTCGCCGCCGGTGAACCGGCGGAGGGGGTGCTCCTGGCCCAGGGGTCGGTGCTCGGTGGGTTCTCCCTCCACCTCCGGGCCGGGTTCCCCCGCTACGTGCACAACCTCTACGGCAAGGAGCGCCATGTTGTCGCCGCCGACGAACCCGTCGGCGCCGGCCGCCACCGGCTGGTCTTCCGGTTCGAGCGCCAAGCGGACGGCGGCGGCCCGGCCGTCCTGGAGATCGACGGCACCGCGGTCGGCCGGGGGCACATCCCCGCCTTCACCGTCGCCGCCTTCAGCGCCACCGGCGCCGGTCTCACCTGCGGGTACGAGGTGGGCCCGGCGGTTGGCGACGACTATGCCGCTCCCTTCCGGTGCACCGCCACCATCCACTCGGCCACCGTGACCCTGAGCGAGCACGTCCCGGTCAACCCGATGGTGGAGTTCGAACGGATCATGTCCGAGCAGTAGCACCGGCGACGGCCGGGAGCGCGCCCACCGGGGTCGTCCCACACTCACAGGAGAGCCTACGGTCGCCACCAGTCCGCTCACGGGGTGGTTCCCTACCGTGTCTGGACAAGGAGGCAGGCAGAACCCGCGACCATCTGCCTGAAATCACATGACCTGGTTCTTCATCACCATTCCCCTCATGATCGTGGCCGTGGCCATCGCCACCATCCCCGTCCTGTACCACTCGGTGCGCGAGCACCGCCTGCTCCAGGAGGGCACCCTCCCCACCTGTCGGGCGGTCCCCCGGAGCGCCGAGTACTGGACCAGGCCGGCCCGGGCCCGGACCGTGGCGACCGGACGGGAGCACTCCACCGCGGCCTGATCCCCGGCGGCACGCCGGGGCGAGGAGGCATTGGGCGGTAGCCTCCCGGACACCATGGTCCCCACCGCCAAAACCGGTCCGACCGGAACCGGCCCGGTCCCGCCCGTCCCGACCGATGGGCAGACCGGCACGGGACCGGCCGCCATGGACGGACGCCAGCGGCGCCGGGAGCGCAACCGGGAGGCGGTGGTCGACGCCCTGTTGGACCTGTACCGGGTCGGGAACCTCCGACCGAGCAGCGAGGAGATCGCCGCCCGCTCGGGGCTGTCGCCCCGCTCCCTCTTCCGCTACTTCGACGATGTCGACGACCTGATCCGCGCCGCCATCCGCAGCCAGGAGGCCCGGGCCCTCCCGCTCCTGCCGGTCGCGGCTGCGCCCGAGGACCCGTTCGACGTGAAGGTGGCCGCCCTGGTGGACCAGCGGCTCCGGCTGTTCGGGGCGGTCGGGCACGCAGCCACCGTCTCCCGACTGCGTTCCCCCTTCCAGCCGCTGCTGGCCGCCGAGCTCGCCCAGAACCGCAAGTTCCTGCGGAACCAGGTACGACGGCTCTTCGCCCCCGAGCTGGGCGGCATGGACGAAGCCCGGTCGACCTCGGCGGTGGCGGCCGCCGATGTGTTGACCTCGTTCGAGTCGTACCAACTCCTCGTCCAGCACCGGGCCATGCCGGAGGTCCAGGTGAAGCGGATCCTGGCCGACGCGCTCACCGTCCTCCTCGGCCCCGCCTGAAGCTCCGGGC
>Ga0307373_10002897_pt1 | contig 30574 bp, 9 predicted proteins | sample OX2MG_FD_202534 | JGI IMG/M metagenome (GOLD analysis project Ga0307373, IMG submission 202534) | Soil microbial communities from Risofladan, Vaasa, Finland - OX-2 | ecosystem: Environmental > Terrestrial > Soil > Coastal area > Acid sulfate soil | place: Finland: Risofladan, Vaasa | collected... | reverse complement strand
TGCCGCGCTGGCACCGCCCACGGTGCCAGCGGCCGGTTTGGCGCAACAGCGGAAGCGGCCTGTGCCCGCCCGCCTCAGCGGCGAAGCCCGGCGAGAGTCGCAGCTGCTGCGCAGACTCGAGGCCGCCCGCGCCCACCGAGACCAGGCCCGTGGGCAACTTGAGTACACCCGCAGCGAGCTGCGCGAGGTCAGGGCCGAGCGTGACGTGGCCCTTTCCGACCGCGACGAGGCGCTAACCAATGCTGAGGCGCTGCGCGTCCGGTTCGCCGCCGAACGCGCCCGCTCCGCTGCTTTGGCCACCGACCTCAGGCACGCTGCGGCGGTTCTCGCAGCGGCACTAAGGCCCGCTCCTGCTGCCGTTCCTGAGCGCGACATCCGCGAACTCGACCGGCTAGACAGCGCTGCTGCGCCTGCCGACAGTGTCGCGATAGATAGCGACAGCATCGGCACTGTGGTTCCCGATACGCCCGGGAAGACGGACAACCTTGTCGCCGAGGTTCTCACCCGAACGGACCTCGACGTTGAAGCGTTCCTGGCAGTACTTGACGCGATCGCCGCACCGCCGGCCCCGGCCGAGCCATCGGCCAGTCTGTTCGCGCACCGGCGGGACATCACCGTAACCCCGCTTGGTGGAGGTACCGACATCGGCGGGTCGTGCCTCCTCGTCGAGGTCGGTGACGCACGCATCCTCGTCGACTGCGGAACCCGTCCCAAGCAGCGGCTGTCGCGTATCGGCCCCCCCGATCTTGACATCGCACTCGCTGGCGACATCGACGCTGTGGTCATCACCCATGCGCACAACGATCACGCCGGCTACGTCCCTGCTCTGGTCGCCAGGTACCCGTTCATGGATGTGCTCGCCACAGCCGATACCGCAGCATTGCTGCCGACGATGTGGAACGACTCCGTAAAGGTATTCGAGCGGACCGCCCACGAGCACGTCGAGGCCGGAGAACCCGCGGACACGCCCCCCTACCGGACCCCGCAAGTCCTCGCGGCCATCGACCGCATCCGTGCCGTCGCGTTCGGACGCGTCATCGATATCGCCGACGGCGTCACCGTCGAACTCTTCCCCGCCGGGCACATTCTTGGCGCGGCCGGCGTCGTCATCAGAGCCGGAGCATCTCGGGTCACTGTCACCGGCGACGTATCCACCCCGTCGCAGAACCAAGCCTCGGTGTCCGGGCTCGCCGTACCCCAGGTCGCGCGCGGGAGCGATCTGCTCGTCATCGAATCCACCTACTGCCGCAAGGGCGGATCACCCCGCGCCCGCGAGGTGGAACGGTTCGTAGACACCGTCCGCGAAACGGTTAATGGCGGCGGCCGCGTCCTAGTCCCCGCGTTCGCGCTCGGGCGTGCCCAGGAGGTTGTTCTCACGCTGCGCAACGAACTCCCGGGCGTACCCGTGCTCGTCGACGGTCTGGCCAAGGACGTCTCGCGCATCTATGAGCAGCAGACCGCCGGCCTCGACAACCCTCTGAAGATCTTCGGCGACGACGTCCGTGAGGTCGCGCCCGGCACCCGACGCGAGCAGTACCTCGAGATGCGCCGCGGCGTCATCGTCACAACATCCGGCATGCTCACTGGTGGCCCCGCTATCACATGGGCTCGGTGGCTGCTGCCAGATCCTAAGGCGGCGCTGCTGGTCTCCGGCTACCAGGACGAGGAATCTGCCGGCGCGGAACTGCTCGCCCTCGCCGACAATCAAGCGACAAGGTTCTCACTCGAGGGAGAGCCGATCGAAGTCCAGGCCACCGTCGCGAAATTCGCCCTGTCCGCCCACGCCGACCGCGCTGGGCTGACGTCGATCGTCGGCGACATCCGGCCTGACCAGGTCATGCTCGTCCACGGTCTCGCGTCCGCCCAACGCGACTTCGCGGACCACTTGCGCCGACACGGAAACACTGTGGCCCGCACCGCCCGCTGGACCACCTGACCGTCTAAGCCCACCCACCCACTCGATCGAATGCGGATTGAATGGGGTCTATCTCGCTAACGGCACCTCTCTTGTCAAAGCATGGGGAGCAGAGAGGTCTCCGTGTCGTGGATCATGGTGCGGTAGACGATGTCGGCGAGGCGTCGCTTGAGGCAGCGCATGGCTTCTTTGTGGGTCTTTCCGGAGGCTCGTTTGCGCTGGTAGTACTCCCGGACGGAGGTCGGTCGCTTGATCTGGGCCATGGCCATGACATGCAGCGCGTAGTGCAGCTGCCGGTCGCCGGCACGCGACAGGCGGTGCCGCTGGACGTCACCGGAGGACACTTCTATCGGCGCAACGCCGCAATATGAGGCAGACCTCTCTCGAGCCACTCTCGTCGGCGGCTGTGGTCAGGGCGCAGGCCGTTCGCGGGCCGACCCGAAGGCGGCAGGTGCTTTCCGAGCGACCCCGGCCACAGCCTCGAAGATCATGGCTGCAGACCCTGACCTTCGCCACCAATCCAACAAGTTGGTGTTTCCGGGGGAGTGGCTGGTGGCTCGGGCAGGTGTCAGCCTTGGAGTTCAGGGGCGGCGCTGATCGAGGAGACGGTGGCGTCGATCAGGTCGCGGATGAGGGCGTTGCCCTCGTCGTGGGCGGCCCGGAGGGTACGGGCCAGGTCGGCTAGGCGGCGGAAGGCCGCACCGTGCGCTCGCTGGTCCTCGATGGGTAGGACGGGGATGCGGACCCGGCGGGGGTCGAAGCGGGTGGTGTCGCCGAGTGTGCTGGCCATTCTCGCGGCCTGACGGCTGCTGTCGCTGCTGGAGAGCAGGCCGGCCAGGTACCAGGGGTCGAGCACGGTGGAGTCTGGCCTGATGAGGACGACCGAGGAGGACAGGACAGCGCCGACGTCCTGGCCCTGTGCCACCCGGGCGATGAGCTGGCGGGCGACGTGGGGGACGAGGACGTCGCCCTCGCGGACGCGGGGGCTGAGTACCTCGTCGTCGGGGACGTCGGCCTCCTCTGTCGGGGAGACCGCCCGGACCAGGTCGCGGCCGGTGATGATGGTCCGGCGGATCTTCGGGATGCTGCTCTCCTTGATGGCAGCGCGGGGCGCGGCCCGGCGGATGTAGAGCATGCCGCTCTGGGCCAGTTCCTCCAGGGACGACTCCCGGGGGGCAGAACCGCTGAGGGGGCGGTCCGGTGGGAGGTCGGGCAGCAGGTGCGGTAGTTCCGCGAGCAGAGCCTCGACTCTGGAGCGGTGGTGCGTCAGGAGGTCGACCGATACCCGCTCGACCGGGACGGATGGCAGGTGGCGGCCGGGGGTGATGTCCACGTCCTCGCCGAGGAGGTCGCGGACGGGAACGAGGGCGGCGACGGAGCTCAGGTCGGCCCCGAGGCTGGCGTTGCCTGTGGTGCCGGCACTGCCAAGATGGCTGCCGTCGCTGCTGCTGAACGTGGCCCAGGCGCGCTGGATGAGGGTACGGACCTCGTCCCAGGTCGGCACTGCGTCGGATGGCCTGGTGCCGGCACGGGCCTGCCCGGCGGAGGAGAACCCGGAGGCATCGATCATGAGGATTGGGAGCGGGGAGTGCTCCTTCGCGGGCTTTACGAGGACCCAGACCTGGAGGGCGAGCGCGTTGTGGGCCGCGAGCCGGGGCGGCAGAGAGATGACCGCGCGGAGCGCCCCGGCCTGCAGGAGCCTGGAGCGGATGCGCCGCCCGGAGGGCCGGGCGGCGGCGGCGGGCGGCATCAGCACCACGACCGTGCCGCCGGGCCTGGTGTGCCAGAGGGCGTGCTGGACCCAGGCCAGCTCGGACTCCAGCCGGGGCGGGACGCCGTACTCCCAGCGGCCGAGGTCCCCGGCCGTGTCCTCGGCACCCCAGTTGCGGTCCGCGAACGGGGGGTTGCACACGACGGCGTCGGCGGTGCCTCCGGCGTAGGCATCCGCGCGCAGTGAGTCCCCTCCGTGAACGTCGAAGGAGGCACCGCCAGAGAATGCGACTCGTAGGGCCGCGACGAGGGCCAGCGGCGCATCAGCCTCCTGGCCCTCCACCCGGTCGTAGCCGCGCCTGGCCGCTGCCAGCAGGATGGTGCCGCTCCCGCAGGCGGGGTCCAGGATCCGCCGGGCGCCGGGTGGGGTGAGGTCGAGCATGAGGTCGGCGAGCTCGGGCGGCGTCACGGCGAGTCCCGTGCGCGGGCCTGGGTCGAGGACCCGGTCGCAGAGGTAGCCGAAGACCTCCGTGGCACTGGCCTCGGCGGCTGCTGAGGCCACGGCCTCCAGCGTGGTGATCTCCGGCGTGCCTGCCTCCAGGCGCGGCAGGTGCCCGATCAGGTCGAGCAGGCCGCCGGCCACGGAGTCCCGGCCAGAGGGCAGTTGGCCGGAGCCGCCGTCATCAAAGACGAGGGACTGCGGCGCCCGTTCCATTAGCCAGATGATGTTGGTGCGTCCGGCGAGAGCCGGCGCACGTTCCTGCGGATGCTTGCTCAGATGGTAAAGCAGGATCCCTGCTGTGGCCAGCGCCTCCGTGAGGGACATCGTGCCGCGGGCCGACTCGAATGTCTGCCAGAGCCGTTCGAGCGCCGGGATCTCCGGGGCCTTGCCCTGCGCCCGCAGCCACTCCTCTACGTCAGACAGGCGGAACCGGGGGCTCTTCTCGGTGCCGGCGATCGGGCCTGGGAAGTCAACGTGGCGGCGCCGCCAGTTGCTCACCGCGCTGGGCCGCACGCCCGCGATCCGCGCGATGCCCGATGCGGACACCTCTACCTGCTGCTCCACTTGTCGCTCGCCTCCCTTGGCATCATCCGGCTCACTTGACGCTGTTCACAGCTCATCACTATACGGAGAGCCTGGTCAAGCATTTCACAGGGGTGGTTGCTTGTATCGGCGCGCGATGGTTGCTTAAGTTCACACACGTGATGTACCTTCTTTCACGAGCAGGGAAACTGGCGTTCACGCGCAACCCCGTGCTGCTCATCGACGGCGGGGTTTCTTGAGGCGATCGTGATGAGATGAGGTGAGGTGCGGTGAGCGCAAGCTGGCCCGGCATGACCGGCCCTACCGACCACGTGCGGGTAGGCACCCGCTCCGTCGGCGAGGGCACCTGCCCCGACTACCTCGCGGCGAAGGCACACCCTGCCCTGTGGCCCGCCACGCGCGTCCGCACGCGGCGGGAGAGGCTGGACACGTTCCCGCTGGGGATACTGAACGCGGCTCTTGACGAGATCGAGCGCAACGACGCGACCGTAGCGCAGGCTATTGACCTCGCCGTCGAGGAGACGGCGCGGGAGGGAAAGCGCCCGCACCCCGCGGCGCTCACCTGGGTCCGGACGGGAGTGGCCCAGTACCTGGCGGGTGCTGCCCGCTACCGGGACCAGATCCAGCCGGGAAGCCGTGCCACGGTGCTGGTGCGGGACTACTGGGTGGCTAGGGAGGACCGTCGGGCCAGGGGGGACCGCCTCTGGGAGATGTACGCATACGGCCGCAGGTACGAGTCCCCGGACGGCTCAGTCCGGGAGATCCGCCTCCTGCACTACGGGATCTTCGATCCCCTGCAGTCGGTCGAGGAGCGCCAGGAGACGCGGGGACAGAACGCCCTGGAGGACCGGAAACTGGCTGGACGCGCGGCACAGGAGGCCATCGCCGCCTACAGCGCGGCGTTCGGGGTAGCGGCGCCCTGGCCGCGGCCCTGGTCGGAGCCGTTCCGGCCCTCTCGAGTGGCGCGCCCGTCTGCCGGGCCGGTCCGCCTGGTACGGGTGGTTCAGGTGGGACTCGCCGATGGCGAGCATCATCTGGTGTTCGAGGGGACCCCGGCCGAGGCGAAGCGCAAGTACGACGCCGATGGCGCCGGCCAGGTCCGCAGGGCCGTCACGCGGGGAACCCCGCAGCCGGGCGGCGGGTGCGCGCAGTGCAAGCTGCGGACCGCGTGCGAGGCGCTTGTGCCCCTCCCGGGAATCCTCGGGATTACCGACCGTGGAGCCCCGCCGCGTACCTGGTCGGCCACCAGCGGCCGGTACTACGGCAAGTGCCCGGCGCAGGCCCACCTCTACGGGCTGCACCTTCCCCGTGATCGCGAGTACAGCGAGGGCGCGAAGCGCGGGCAGGCGGTACACGCCTGGCTCGGACGGGCGCACAGCGGACCGGGCCGCGTCCCCTGCACGATGCAGGACATCCCGGCGACGCCGGACGACTGGTCCGCCGGCGGGTGGCACGTCACCGGGGAGGAGGCCCGGCGCGGAACGCTGATGCTGGCCAGCCACGCCGAGATGTGCCCGTTCCACCGGGTCGGCCAGCTCCGGGAGGTCCGGGTTGAGCCGCTGCTGACGGTGCACGACACCGCCGCGAACGTCATCGCCACGGCGCGGCCCGACGTCCTCTACCTGGAGGACGGTTCCTGGGTCTGGCGCGAGATCAAGACCAAGGCCAAGCCGCTCAGGCCGGGGACCGACCTGCTGGAGACGTTCCCGCAGCTCGCGCTCGGCATGATCCTGCTCGCCGAGAACACGCTGGAGGGCAAGCCAGCGGGGATGCGGGTGGAACTTGAGGTGCTCTACCCCGACTCCAGCGACATGATCCTGCTCGACCCGAACGACCACGCCCACCTCGCCCGCGCCCGCGAGGTGATCCACGATCTTGCCGCCCCCTGGCATGCGGACGAGACTGCCACCCCGCGGTCCGGCCCGGAGTGCAGAACGTGTCCGGTGCGCCGGTGGTGCCCAGACGCGCTGCCCCTGATGGGCGGGGGTCCGGTCCCAGACGGAGATGACGAAGAAGAGGAGGAGCGCGAATGACCAGGCAGGAAACGGCCACCACGGAGAGTCCCGAGCAGGCGCCCTGCCCGAGCGGTCCTGGTCCATGGTCAGGGTCGGGGCTGGACGGCGTGACGCTGGTGCGGACGGTGGCGACCGCCCTGGTGCGGCTTTCTCGCTGGCGGGACGTGGGGGACCGCGTGTACGCGGACGGGGTGCAGAGCGCCTATAACCACCTGGTCCTGCGGGCCATCGCCTGCGGCGGCGAGCCGCCCGCGAGCGTGCCCGACATGGTGACCTGGGCGGGCCGGACGCCGCTGGCCCAGTGGCCGACCGGGCTGTCCGCCGCAGCCCTCGCCGAGGCGGGCCTCGATGGCGGGGACTTCCTGGTGGACGCCGAGACCCGGACCCCGACGCAAGTCTGCTTCGAGTGGGCGATGGCCGTCCCGGACGTGCCCGCAGAGCTGTTCGAGAACACGATGATCGATGAGGCGCTCGCGAGCTGCGAGGCGGCGGGCTCGCCGGAGGCGTACACCGCGTTCCGCAGGCTGCTGATCACCCGGCCGGTGCTGACCGCCGTCGAGCTGGCCGCGCTCGGCGCAGAGCTGGACCTGGTGCCGGTGTATGAGCTGGTCCGACGCTGCTACGAGGCCGTCCCCGCCGCCTACCGGGACCCCGGCGGTGCGTACCGCCTCTGCGGCCGGTGCGGCTGCGTGCTGATCCCGCTGCGGGACGGCAGGTTCCGTTGCGAACTGGACCGCTGCCGGCACGACGGCCGGGAGGAACCGGACCGGGTTGAGGCCGCGCCCGACGGGCTGCTCCAGGTGAGGCGGCCACTGCGGGTCTTCATCACCAGCCCGGGGCTGGCAGAGACGGAACTGGAGGCGACCCTGCGCGGCAAAGGTGGCACGCGGTCTGCCCCTGAGATCGGGACCGAGATGTGGCCGGCGTTCGACGCCTACGACCTGCGCCTCACCTTCGCAGACGGCACCGTGTGGGCGATCGACGTGAAGGACTGGGCCAGCCCGTCACTGCTGGGGGCCCGGACACGGTCCTTCGCCGCCGCGCCGCCGCATGACCGGGCGCTGATCGTCATCCCCGCCTACCGGCTCCGCCGCCGCGAGGACTACAAGCGTGCCTTCGAGCACGCGCTGGACCCCGGCCTCCAGCGGCACATCGAGATCTGCACCGACGCCGACCTGGTGAAACAGGCCAGGCGGCAGGCCCGCCGCGCCGCGCAGGCCACCGAGAACGGAGGACGGTAAACCATGCGCAGCGCCAACGGCTGGCAGCGGTCCCTGACGGGGCAGCTTGCCGACGCGTGGCCGGCGGACCTGGCCCGGGACTTCCCGGCGGCGGCGATGCTCAGCGTCGAGCTGGGCCTCTACCTCCTGGCGCGGGTGCTGCCCGGCAGGCCTGCGCGGGACGCGTGGACGCTGTTCGGCGGCTACCCGTACGCGGAGGCGGCGGGCCACGCGCGCAGCCCGCAGGAGCGGCTGGCGATCCGCCGCGCCCGGCACTACCTGTGGACGATGCGCCGCCGCCGGGTCTGGCTCTCCCTCCTGGAACAGTACGCCCGCGTCCCAGAGGAGCTGCGTGGCTACCTGCTCGACGGCCCCGACGCCGTCCCGGTGGACCGGTCCCCGGCCCGCGCCGCCGCGCGGTTCGGGAAGTTCGAGGAACTGCTCTCCTCCCCGCCGGAGTTCGCCCGCCGGGACATCCCGCTCGCGAAGGCAGGCGAGCACTGGTTCCCGGTCCGGGACCGCAACCTCTCAGTCACCATCCCGCCGGAGCTCGTAGGAGGACCACCGGCCCCGGCGCACGACCTGGCCGCCGGGGCGCCCGCGCAGGGCGAGCCGGCTCCGGTGACCTGGGACCAGCTCCAGGACGCCGCGCGGGCAATGGACGAGGCCGAAGAGCAGGCCGAGATCCCTGAAGCGAGCCGCAGCCAGTGGGCGGACCGGCTGGCCCGCGTCGAACTGCTCGTCCGGCAGCAGGACGGGTTCGTGCCGGGAGCGTCCCTGGAGGTCAGCGGCCTGCTGCACATGGTGGGCATGGTGGGCGCGGGGAAGAGCACGCTCCGCGACATCCTCACCTACTGGTACGTCATCAGCGGCCAGCCCCATCGGCGGGTCACCATCGTGGTGGGCGACGTGGCGGAAGCACTCGCGGTGACCAACACCTTCCGCCGGATCGGCATAGCGGCGGCACCAGTGCTGGGGCAGTCCACCCGCGAGCGGAACATCCACCGGCTCCACCGGCGCCTGGCGACGGCCGGCGCGTCGGCGGTGATGACCCACGACAGCCCCGGCTTCCGGTACCTGTCCAGCGCCTGCGCCCTCGACGCCCTCCGCGGAACGGAAGCGGACCGGGCACTGCGGGTCGCAGACGCGCCCTGCACCACCCTGTATGAGCCGAGAGACGCCAGTGAGGAGGAAGAGCGGGGCCGCCCGCGCCGGCCACCCCGGCGAGGCTGCCCGCTGTGGAGCAGGTGCCCCCGGTACCACGGTGCCCGCGACCTGGTGACAGCCCAGGTCTGGGTGGCGACCCCGGCGGGCCTCGTGCACAGCGCGGTCCCGCCGCACCAGGGCGGCGAGCGGATCCGCTACCTGGAGCTGGCTTGCCGGATGAGCGACCTGATCATCGTCGATGAGGCGGACCGGGTCCAGGCACAGCTCGACATCGCGTTCGCGCCATCCGCCACGCTGATCGGCAAGTCCCCCGAGTCCTGGCTGGACGAGGTCCTCGTCCACACGGTCACCGAGCTATCGCGCCGGGGACGGCTCCAGCTCTCGGCCCAGGAGACCGACGACTGGTGCAACGCCGTCAACACCGTCTCCGGCGCCGCGGACCGGCTGTACGGGCTGCTCACCAAGAACCAGTTCCTGCGCCGCTGGGTGACCGACGACTACTTCAGCCCCTTCACGCTGCACCAGCGGCTGCTGAGCGACTGGTTCCCCGAGATCGGCAAGGCCGAGAAGGAGAAAGAGAAGGGCAACGGGGCGAGCATCGACGAGACGGCGCTCGCTGTCATCGTCGCCGAGCGGGACCGGGTCAGCGCGATCCTCGACATCGTCCGCGACAGCCCGCTCCAGCCCGACGACAGCGACACGACCGAGGACGGCCGGGCCGCCGCGGGCCTGATCCGGCTGACGCTGGAACTGCTGCACGCCTACACCGGCGACGTGGCACTCCGCGGGCGGCTCCGGGAGGCGCTGCTGGCCCTGCTTCCGGCCAGGGTCCGGGACCGGATCGGGGACCAGATGGCGGTCCACGTCCAGCGCCTGGAGTTCACCCTGGTCCTGGCCGCGCTGCACACCCGGCTCGACTTCGTCACGGGCCTGTGGCCGGTCGTGGAGGCGGAGCTCAACCTGGATGTCACCTCGAACGTGCTGTCCCGCCGCCCGCCGCAGGACTACGAGCCGTTCACCCTTGAGTCGCCGATGGGCAACGTGCTGGGCTTCCAGTTCCGGCCGGACGAGGCGAGCGAGAGCGGGTCGCTGAGCTTCTTCCGGTGCAGCGGCGTCGGCCGGGAGCTCCTTCTCGGCCTGCATACGATGCCGGTCGTGGATGGCCTGCCGGGGCCGGGGGTGCTGCTGATGTCCGCCACGAGCTGGGCCGGCACGTCCAGCCGCTACCACGTCCACGTCCCGGTCGGCGCGATCCTCCGCCCCCAGGCTGCCGAGGTGAAGGCAATCCTGGACACCAGCTTCCGGATGGAGTTCGTCTACGGCCCCGACGGGCAGGCGCTGCGCCTGTCGGGAATCGACCTGCAGGACCGCCAGGCACGCATCCGGCAGATGCTGCGGGCGCTGGCTGAGCCCGAGGCGGAATTGGCCGGGGCGACCAGCAAGCTTGCCGACGAGCTGGCCGACCTCGCGGCCACCGACCCTGACCGGCGCCGGATTCTCATCCTCACCGGCAGCTACGCCGAGGCCCACGACGCGGCCGACTACCTGAACGGCCTGCCCGAGTGGGCCGGCCGGGTGACCACGCTCATATCCGACGACGCCGACTACGACGACGCCTGGGTTACGCTCACCGGCGGCGGGGGCAGGCACGAGGCGGGCCGGCTGCGCCGGGGAGACGTCGCGTCGTTCGCCGCTACGGGCAGCGAGATCTTGGTGGCCCCGCTGCTGGCCGTCGAGCGCGGCCACAACATCGTGGTCTCCGGCGGGAAGGCGGCCATCGGCACCGTCTACTTCCTCGCCCGGCCGCACCCCCGCCCCGACAGCCTCGACCTCGCGATCCAGGCTGTCAACGACTGGGCGGTCCGCTATGTCCGCGATGGCGGCTTCCGGCAGTTGGTGCGCGCCAGCGGAGGCCTGGACGCCGCCGGGCTGGCCTTCCGCAAGGAGGCGATGCGGCGCTGGCGGCGATTCCTCACCCGGCGGATGTCCTGGAGCAGCCTCCCGCCCGACGAGAAGGTCTCCGTCACCTGGGACCAACTCGTCGTCATGTGGCAGGTGATCGGCCGCCTGGTCCGCGGCGGTGTCCCGGCCCGCGTCGTTTTCGTGGACGCCGCCTTCGCTCCCAGCGAGGCTGGCATGACCGGCGCGGACACCGCCGAGACGAGCCTCGTGGTCAGCATGCGCGAGGTCCTGGCCCCCTACTTCGATGAGGCGTCTAACACCTACCCGGTCGACCGGTCCCTCGTCGATTACCTCTACCGGCCGCTCTACCAGGCCCTCGTCAATCTCGGCTAACCGAAGGGAAAGCAGGATGGTGTACAAGAAGATCGAGACATCGGCCTTCGTCCCGCTCCCCGGCGCGGGACCGTTTCTCCAGACCTACAGCGCGCTCCGCTTCCCTCCGGAGTGGCGCGAGACGATCCTCCGGTTCGAACGGGAGGGGAAGAAGGACCCCGACCGGTACCAGAATGTCCCCATCCGGTCCCTCAACGCCGCCATCCGGGCGCTCGCCCCGGACCTCGTTTCGGTCGCGACCAGGGCGGCCGAGCGCTGGGAGGCGCCGTGGCTGTACACGACGAGCGAGTACCCGACCAGCGTGCTGCAGTCCCTCATCCTGAGCTGGCTCCGGTGCCGGCAGCCCTCCCCGGACGCCTTTCGCGCGCTCACGGAGACGTACCGGGAACTGGACCTTCCCGCGCTGGCCTGGGACCTGGAGTGCGTCGACCTGCTGAGGCAGGACAGGACTGCCGGTGGTACGGCGAAGCCCGACGACTACGTCTACCGGTTGCTGCCCGATGTCATCGCGGCGAGGATCGAGGAACTACCGCCGTATGACTACTTTGACCGGAAGGTCAAGTTCTACCGGGTCGGCGCAGACTACCTGGGCGGTTCCGAGCTCATCTCCTGGCCGCCGACCCCGCATCAGTCGAAGGACAAGGACGACGAGGACTACGGGCACCCGTGGCTCTACAGCGGAGTTATCCGGATATCGGTGCAGACTGAGCCCTTCTCGCTCGTCCCCAGGGTCCACCTGAGCACGGGCATCCGGCGCTGGGTTCACGGGAATGTCAGGCCGATGTCGGGCAACAGCGCGAGGGTCTACCTTCGCACCGAGGGACAGTGGCTCTCTGGCGGGACGACGACCTCCCGGTTCGCCGTTGCGCCCATCCGTGCCCGCTGGGGCAGCGGCGAGAAGAAGGACGAGGTGACGGCCACTTGGGCGCTGGGCGGCCCAGCGGACATCCTGTCCAGGCTGAGCGTCGGCCAGGACTTCCCCAAGCCCGCGGACCTGGCCCGGGACGCCGAGGGCTGGATCCGTGGCCGTGACGGTGTCCAGGCGGCCGTGGCCTACCACACGGCCATGTTTAACAGTCATGGTGCGGGCACCGGGATGATGCCGTCCGAGCGACGCCGGCTAATGCGGTGGGCGGGCGAGGCGCTGCGGCCCCACTTCGAGCCGCTGGGGGAGTTGCGCCGTAGCAGGCACTCGCCCAAGGAGGGCATGCCGGCTAGGACCTTCGCGGACCGCGTGTCCGTTCCGAAGGAGCCGAAGGGGGAGAAGAAGGGCGAGAAGGCGACCCCGGAGCAGATGGCGCAGTACATGGCCGATCGTGACGCGGCCGTGGAGGCGAACGCCCTGATCGACAGCGGCAACGCCCGGCTGCGCAGGGAGCATCTGGGGCGGGTGGCCGGCGCCAGCCGGCTGTTTTCCTGCCACCTGCTCTACCAGACCGACGCGGTTCGGGGCGCGATCATTGCTGCGGCCGAGTCCAGCCTTGACCTGAGGGAGTACCGTGCTCTGTTCCCCGAGGACATGACGGGCTGGCGGGAGGGCACCCTGGTCTGGCGGGCGCCGGACCTGGAGGTGCGCATGCACGTTAGGCAGGCGCACACGCTCGTGACGCCACTCGGTGGTGCGGACGCGCCCCGCCGTGGCCGGGAAACCCGGGAGGCCATCGCGGTCCGCCGGGGAGAGGTTGCGGCCTTCCTCCGCGATGAGGACACCTCGCAGTTGGCCCTCGTGGAGATTGAGTCCAGGAAGAAGTTCACCAAGCGCACCAGCGACCCGAAGTTCGCGGTCCGCCTCGGCTGCGCGGACGCGGGACGGGTCAGCCAGTTCATCAACCCGGTTCCCGTGGCGGAAGGCGGCCGGAAGGGCAAGAAGAAGGACCCTGCTGCGAACCTCGCCTTCCGTGCGAAGGCCGCCTGGACGGACGGCCTGCGTCAGCTCGGCCTGAGCTTCGTGCCGGAGCACAGCATCAAGGGGGACGCCATCCCCGGCCGGCTCAACCAGGTGGCGTTCTGGGTGGTGCGCCGCAATGTCTCCGCGCAGTTCAGCGCCCGGCAGTTCACGCCCATCGCAGTGCTCATCAGGCCGGATCAGGACTGCATCATGGGCCGGATGCCGGGGATGCAGCAGTGGGTGCCCTATCCGGAGCTGCTCCGACGGCTGACGGGCCAGGAGCGGGGTGAGAACCTGAAGACCAAGGCCCTGCAGCGCGCCGAGACCGCGCGGTTCGTCCGGCAGGTCCTGTACACGCTGCGCGGTGAGCACACGGTGGTCCTCACCCATGCCCAGAACGCGCGGCAGAGCTGGGACTGGCTGCAGGACGGCCTGCTGGAGCCGGACAGGATCCAGCTCGGGGACGGCCCGGTGCAGAACCTGGCGCTGCAGGGCAGGAACCTCCGGGTCATCCGCCTGCGGGACGGCGAGCGCGACGAGACCCCGCAGTGGTGGGCACCGGACGAGGATAACGAGGATGAGGCCGGCCTGTCGAAAGGCCTGTGGGTTCCGCCTGGCCCGGAGGACGACCGCCGGGTGTTCTACGCCACCGGAGCGAAAGGAGTGAGCCACCAGCACAGCGGCCCAGACGATGCCAAGCTGACCGGGCACGAGACGGCCGAGGAGCCGGACGGCGAGATCAACGGGGGCTCGCCCGCCTGGAACCCGACCCTGCTGGAGATCACGATCGCGGGTTGCGCGGCCGGGGACCGGCCGGTCGACTGGGCGATGTGGGCGCAGCAGCAGCGCTTCCCCGACCACTACCGCGACGAGGGCCTGAAGCTTCCGCTCGTGCTGCACCTGGCCGCGAAGGCCACCGAGTACGCGCTGCCGCAGGAGTACGCGGAGACCGGGCTGCTGGAGGACGCACCGGAGGGCGACGTGGTCGGCGGCGATGACGCAACCGACGATGGCAGTGAAACGGGCGGGTCCCTGGCCCTTGCTGACGACGAGGAAGCCGCGTAGCGCTCCTGCAGTCCCCCCCGCCGCTGGTAGCGGGGTGGCACGCGAATGCGGAGAGCGGAATGTCCTTGCTGAAGGGGATTTCCCTGCGAAGGGACACGGAGGGAACGGAGGGTGAGAAATGAGGCGCTTTTCACTACGCTGCTGAGCGCTGCACTTTCCGGTAAGTTCCCCGGCTCCGAGAGCAACATGAACAGCAATTTGAATGACGGCGTGGCGAGGTAGGGCGGGATGGAGTCACTGATTGCGGGCCGGTTTGAGGTGCTGGCACCGGTGCGGAGCGGGGCCATGGGCGAGGTGGTGAAGGCCAGGGACCAGGCGCCGGGAGAGGGGCAGGCCAGCTACATCGTGGCCGTCAAGCGGATACTGTGCCGCCGGGACGGGGCGCCGCTGTCGGTGAGCGTCGGAGAAGAGCTCGTCCAGCGGTTCGCCCGGGAGGTGCGGATCATGGAGAAGGTCTCCAGCCCGCACCTGCCCGCGATGATCGCCGGCGGGGTTGAGGGCGGAACCGACGACAAGGTTGACGGCGGGGTCCCGTACTTCGCGATGGAGTTCATCGACGGGGACAACGCCAAGGACCTGGTGGGCGAGGTCGGCCGGCTGCCGGTGGCGTGGGCGGCGGCGATCGGCGCGCAGGCCGCGCGGGGGCTGGAGGCCGTCCACCGGGCGAGCGTGGTCCACCGGGACGTCAAGCCGGCGAACATCATGCTGGCCCGGGACGGGCGGGTCCGGGTCGTGGACTTCGGGATCGGGCTGATCCTGGACGACTCCGAGGACGGCGCTGGGCGGATCACCGGGACGGGAGTCACGCTGGGGACCGCCCGCTACATGGCACCGGAGCAGGCGGTGCAAGGGCCGGTGACGGCTGCGGCGGACGTGTACGCGCTGGGCTGCGTGCTGTTCGAGCTGCTGACCGGGGCGGCCCCGTTCGATGGGGCCACCACCTTTGAGGTGCTGGACCAGCACCGCCACCAGGCGCCGACGCCGGTCCGGACGCTCCGCTCTGACGTGCCAGAGGAGCTGGCGGCCGTGGTGGACCGGCTGCTCGCGAAGAAGCCCGAGGACCGGCCCATCGCGGCGGAGGCCGCGGAGCTGCTGCTGGAGCCAGCCCTGGAGTTCGGCCCCGACGTGGCGGGAGACTGGGGCAACCCCGTCACCTGGCTGCTACGCGACGAGCGACAGCGGGCGGGCCGGGCAGGCGGGCGAGACGCGGCCAGCGGCGGCGATCGCGCCGGGAGCGGCCAGGCAGGCACGAGAACCGGAGCCGGCAGGCAGGCCGATGGTCCCGGCCAGGACCGGACGGCGGGCGCGGGGCAGGATGCCAGCGGGCACGCGGGGGACACTCCGGCCGGGGACTTCGACATCTTCACCGTCCACGGGCAACTGATCAGCGACTACGAGGAGTTCACCAAGGGATCGCTGCTGATCCGGGACGACATCATCGCGAAGTTCTTGGAGGACGATCTCGGCAGCAAGTCACAGTGGCCAGACCCGTTCCTGTCATTGAACCCGTCGTTCGAGAGCGGGGGCGCCGTGGGGGAGCTCGTCGCGGCAGGGCTGCTGGCGGGGGAGTGCGAGCGGATCTTCCGCACGGGCAAGACCGAGGGCGCCGCCACGCCGGACGGGACCCCGATCCGGTTCCACCGGCACCAGCGGGCGGCGATCGAGGCGGCACGGACCGGGGACAGCTTCGTGCTGACCACCGGCACCGGGTCCGGGAAGTCGCTGTCCTACATCGTCCCGGTCGTGGACCGGGTGCTGCGGGACCGGGCCGCCGGAGGCCAGGCGAAGCGGGTCCGGGCGATCATCGTCTACCCGATGAACGCCCTGGTCAACAGCCAGGACAGCGAGCTGGAGAAGTACCTCAGGCACGGGTACCCGAAGGACCGGGAGCCGGTCACCTTTGCCCGGTTCACCGGGCAGGAGAGCGAGGCCACGCGGAACGCGATCCGGGACAGCCCGCCGGACATCCTGCTCACGAACTACGTGATGCTGGAGCTGATGCTGACCCGACCCCGGGACCGCTCGTCGCTGATCCGGATGGCGAGCGGCCTGGAATTCCTGATCTTCGACGAGCTGCACACCTACCGGGGACGGCAGGGCGCGGACGTGGCGATGCTGATCCGCCGGGTGAAGGACGCCTGTGCCGCCCCTGGCGTGCAGTGCATCGGCACCTCGGCGACCATGTCGTCGAAGGGCGCCGCGGCGCAGCGCCGCAAGGATGTCGCGGACGTCGCGACTGCGATTTTCGGGACGCCGGTCTCGCCGGAGCGGGTGATCGGGGAGACCCTTATCCGGGCGACCGCCGAGGAGCCGGGGCCGGTGACCGCGGAGCGGGTCCTCGCGCCCGCCGCGCCCGTCGGCTACCAGGACCTCGTGGCTGACCCGCTGGCCTCCTGGATCGAGACCAAGTTCGGGCTGGACCGCGACGATGAGGGGAAGCTGGCCCGGCGCGCCCCGGTGACCGTCACCGAAGTGGCAGCCGAGTTGGCGGCGCAGACGGGCACCGAGCCCGGCCAGTGCGAGAGGGCACTGCGCCGGACGCTGCAGGCCGGGTCGAAGGCCAGGCACCCCGAGACCGGCCGGCCGCTGTTCGCGTTCCGGCTGCACCAGTTCCTGTCCAAGGGCGACACGATCTACTCGACACTGGAGTACGAGACCCGGCGGCGGCTCACCCGCGACTACCAGGTGACGCTCCCCGACTCCGGTGGGAAGATCCTGCTGCCGCTGGCGTTCTGCCGGGAGTGCGGCCAGGAGTACCTGGTCGTCTGGCGGCGCACGGCCCACGGGGCGGTCATCTACAGCCCCCGGCGGGACGCCCTGATGTCGGAGGAGGACAAGGAGACCGCCGAGGGCTACCTCTATGTCTCGTCGGAGTGGCCGTGGCCACGGGACCGGGAGACGGCGATCGCCGAACGGCGGCTGCCCGAGTCCTGGCTCGAGGCCGACGATAAGAGGGACCGGGACATCGTCCGCCCGTCGTTGTCCCCGCACGTCCCGATGCCGGTCACCGTGGACGCCTTCGGCCACGAGAACGGGGCGGGGGAGACCGTTGAGGCGGCGTTCATCTCCGGCCCGTTCCGGTTCTGCCTGCGCTGTGGGGTCTCCTACGAGCAGGTCCGCGGCAGCGACTTCGCGAAGCTGGCGACGCTCACGCAGGAGGGCCGATCCTCGGCGACGACGCTGACGTCGATGTCGATCGTCCGCTCCATGCTCGCCGTCCCGGACGATGCCCTCGACGATGACGCCCGCAAGCTGCTGACTTTTGTCGATAACCGGCAGGACGCGGCGCTGCAGGCCGGGCACTTCAACGACTACGTCGAGGTGACGATGGTCCGCGGCGCCCTGTACCGGGCCGCGCGGGACGCGGTCAAGGGCGGAGCGCCGGGCCTGCGCCACTCCGAGATCGCCAGCTCCGTCACGGAGGCGCTGGGCCTGCGACCGGAGGAGTACGCGCTCCATCCCGGCGAGGACGACGACCTGGCGGCTTTCACCCGCAGGGCGCTGCGCAGGTCGGTTGAGCTCCGGGTCTACCTGGACCTGGACCGGGGCTGGCGGGTCACCATGCCGAACCTGGAGGGCACCGGCCTGCTGGAGATCGGCTACCTCGGGCTGAAGGGCGTCGCTGCGAACGACGGTCTGTGGCGGGCCACCCACCCCGCCCTGGCGCAGGCGTCCCCGCAGACCCGGGAGCGGGTCGCCACGGTGCTGCTGGATGAGATGCGCCGGTCGCAGGCGATCGACGTGGAGTGCTTCCGGCAGGAGGTCTTCGAGCAGATCCAGAAGGAGGGTGCGGCGAACCTGCGCCCCGAGTGGGCAATCGACGACTCCGACTCCCGGCCCACCGCGATGGTGGTCCCGGGGCCGGGCCGGGCAGGATCTCCGCGCAGCCAGGTCCACATGTCCGGCCGGGGCAAGCTCGGCCGCTACCTCACGCAGCGTGGCAGGAGAATCGGTCTCCCGTCACTGACCAGCGGCGAGGCCGAGCAGGTCATTGAAGACCTGCTCGCCGTCCTGTCCGGTGACGGGGCGGCGCTGCTCACCAAGGTCTCGGTGAAGCGCCGCAGGCAGGCTGCCCTGACCGGCTATCAGCTCCGCGCGTCGGTGATGCTCTGGAAGCCGGGCGACGGAGTGCATGGTGCCGCTGACCCGCTGTCGCGGACCTACGCCGACGGGGAGTACCCGAGGGCGAGCCCGTACTTCGTCCGCCTGTACCGGGAGGTCGCGTCCACCCTGGAGGGGCTGGTCGCCGCCGAGCACACCGCCCAGGTCGACCCCGAGACCCGCGAGGACCGCGAGAAGAAGTTCGGTAGCGGCGAGCTGCGGCTGCTGTACTGCTCACCGACGATGGAGCTCGGCGTTGACATCCGGGGCCTGAACGCGGTCTCGATGCGGAACGCCCCGCCGACCCCGGCGAACTACGCGCAGCGATCCGGCCGCGCGGGCCGCTCCGGGCAGCCCGCCCTGGTCACCACCTACTGCGCAACCGGCAACAGCCACGACCAGTACTACTTCCGGAACCGGGCCGCGATGGTCGCGGGCACCGTCGCGCCGCCCCGGCTTGACATGCTCAACGAGGACCTGCTCCGCTCCCACGTCCACGCGATCTGGCTCGCCGAGGCCGGCATTGCGCTGGGCGGCGATATTCCAGACAACATCGACATGACCGACGCGTCGGCGGACGAGAGCCGCCGCCCGGACCCGCTCCTGCCACTGCGGTCCACCATCCGGCAGGAGGCGGCCAGCGAGGAGGCGATCGCCCGCGCCATCCGCAAGGCGACCGCCGTCCTGAAGCCCCTGGAGGAGGACCTGCGGGACAGGACCTCCTGGTGGGATCCGGGCTGGGCCGAGTCCGTCGTTCGCGCGGCCCCGGAGTCGCTCGACCGGGCCTTCGACCGGTGGCGCGGCCTGCTCCGCGCGGCCCTGCAGGACCGGTGGGATCAGCACAAGCGCGCCGGGAACTACAACCTGAGTGAGCAGGACCGGATCGCCGCCGCGGCCCGCCGGGGTCAGGCCGAGACCCAGATCAGGCTGCTGCGCAACGAGGGCGGCGGCGGGTCGCTGTCCGCGGACTTCAACCCGTACCGGTACCTGGCGTCGGAGGGGTTCCTGCCCGGCTACTCCTTCCCCCGGCTGCCGATCGCCGCCTACATCCCCGGCCGCCGCGGCCTGAAGGCCGAAGGCGACTACGTTCAGCGGGCCCGATTCCTGGCCATCCGCGAGTTCGGGCCGAAGGCACTCATCTACCACGAGGGCGCCCGGTACGAGGTGCACCGGGTCCAGGTGCCGCCGGGGGCGGCCGGGGAGCTCCAGACCGGGCAGGCGCACCGCTGCCCCGGCTGCGGCTACCACCACGATGTCGCCCCCGGCAGCGACAAGTGCCAGATGTGCAGCGCGGACCTGACCTCTCCCCAGTACGGGCTGCTGGAGCTGCACACCGTCTACACCCGCAAGCGGCAGCGGATCACCTCAGATGAGGAGGAGCGGCGCCGCGCCGGGTACAAGATCGTCACCTCCTACAAGTTCCAGGAGCATGGCGACCGGCCTGGGCGCCTCGACGCGGACGCGCGGAACGCGGCAGGCACACCGGTCGCGACCCTGTCCTACGGCGACTCGGCGCTGGTCCGCCGGACCAACCTCGGCCCGGCTCGCCGGGCGAAGGGCGACCCGGACGGCTTCTGGCTCGATCCGGTGAAGGGCCACTGGCTGACCGCCACCCAGGCGGCAGGGGGCAAGGACGGCGACGACCCCGACCCGGACTCGGGGCCGGTGACCAAGGCCCGCCGGATCATCCCCTACGTGCAGGACACCCGGAACATCCTTATCCTGAAGCTCGCCGTCCCGGTCGACCGGGAGGTCGCGCTGTCGGCGATGTACGCGCTGGAGCGCGGCATCGAGGCCGAGTTCCAGCTGGAGGACTCCGAGCTCGACAGCGAGCTGCTGCCGGGCCAGAACGAAGGACCCAAGGACAGGATTCTGCTGGTCGAGTCCGCCGAGGGCGGGGCCGGCGTCCTGCGCCGCCTGCAGGCCGAGCCAGGCGCGCTGCGCAGGGCGGCCCGGATGGCGCTGGAGCTCGCCCACTTCGACCCGGACACGGGCCGGGACCTCGACGGTCCGCGGGACCCCGGCGGCGCGCTCCGGCACAAGTGCGAGAAGGGCTGCTACGACTGCCTGCTCAGTTACGGGAACCAGGCGGTCCACGAGCTGATCAGCCGGCACCTCATCCTCAGCCTGCTGCTGGACCTGGCCGGCGGCGAGGTCATCACGACCGGCCGGGGCACGTCCCGCACCGACCACGCGATCGAGCTGATGGGCAAGGCCGACTCCACGCTGGAGAAGGAGTTCATCCAGTGGCTGAAGGACCGCGGCTACCGGCTGCCCGACGAGGCCCAGCAGTCCATCGGCGGCACCAACTCCAAGCCGGACTTCGCGTACCGGCTGAAAACCGTCCGGGCCGCGATCTTCATCGACGGTCCCGTCCACGACTCCACCCGGCAGCGGGAGCATGACGCCGCCGCCGGCATCCGGCTGGAGGACGCCGGCTGGCACGTGATCCGGGTCCGGCACGATGAAGACTGGCAGGCGATCGTGGACGAGAACCCGTCCGTCTTCGGCCAGGGCCGCCCCCGAAAGCTGGAAGCACGACCGCAGGCCACGCAGGAAGGCAGTAGCAGGTGACAGCCAGGTACGCAGCCGGGGCGCTGGTGACCGCCCGAGGCCGGGACTGGGTCGTCCTGCCCGAGAGCGAGGACGACATGCTGGTGCTTCGCCCCCTCGCCGGGGCCGACGACGAGGTCGCCGCCGTCTTCCTCGGGGAGGGGCCGGGGTTCGAGGCCGTCACCCAGGCGTCGTTCGACCCGCCGTCCGAGAGCGACCTGGGAGACTTCACCCAGGCGTCGCTGCTGCGGACCGCGCTGCGGATCGGGTTCACCTCCAGCGCCGGCCCGTTCCGGTCGCTGGCCGGGATCGCGGTCGAGCCCCGCCCCTACCAGCTCGTCCCGCTGCTGATGGCGCTCAAGCAGGACACCGTCCGGCTCGCGATCTGCGACGACGTCGGCATCGGGAAGACCATCGAGTCTGGCCTCATCGCCGCCGAGCTCCTCGCCCAGGGCAGCGCCACCGGCCTCGCGGTCCTCTGCTCCCCGGCGCTGGCCGAGCAGTGGCGGGAGGAGCTCCGCGCCAAGTTCGGGATCAACGCCGAGCTGATCCTGCCCTCCACCGTGACCCGCCTGGAGCGCGCGCTTCCCTACGGTGCGTCGCTGTTCGCCGAGCACCGTACCGTCATTCTCTCTACCGACTTCATCAAGGCGCCCCGGCACCGCGACGACTTCGTCCGGCACGCCCCCGACCTGGTCATCGTCGATGAGGCACACGCCTGCGTCCCCGCCGACACCGACCGCGGCGGCGGGGCCCAGCTCCGCTACGAGCTGCTCTCCCGGCTGGCGAAGGACCCGTCCCGGCACCTGATCCTGATGACCGCGACCCCGCACTCCGGCAAGGACGAGTCATTCCGGGCCCTCATCGGCCTGCTCGAGGAGAAGCTCACCACCACCGATCTCGGCACCGATGCCGGGCGGCCCGCCCTGATGCCGTACTACGTGCAGCGCCGCCGCAGCGACATCCGGCACTACCTGCGGGAGGACACCAAGTTTCCCGGCGACCGGCTGTTCACCGACGCCCCCTACGCCCTGTCCCCGGCATACAGCGCGCTGCTCGACGCCGCGATCGGCTACGCCAGCGACCGGGTCACCACCGCGGCCGGCGGCCGGGAGCAGCGGATCGCCTGGTGGTCCGCGATCGCGCTGCTCCGCTCCCTGGTCTCCTCGCCCCGCGCCGCCGCCCAAACGCTCCGTACCCGGTCAGGGGCCGCCGCCGCGGCCACCGCCGAGGAGGCCGACGAGCTCGGCCGCCCGGTCACCGCCGACATGGCCGACGACAACCCCGACGGCGTAGACGCGACCCCTGGGGCCGTGGAAACGGCCGTCCTCGCGGCGGGCGTGACGGACGCGGATGCGGTGGCGGCCGGTGCCTCGTTCACGGGCACCGGCCTTCTGGCCGCGGTAGCCACCGGAGCCGCCCCCGCCATCGACGCCGCGCTGCTGGACCTCGCCACCAGGGCGCAGGCCCTGGAGGGGCCGGAGTGGGACCTGAAGCTCGCCGAGGTGACGAAGGTCGTCAAGGCGCTGCTGAAGGACGGGTACCGCCCCATCGTGTTCTGCCGCTACATTCCCACCAGCGAGTACGTCGCCGAGCATCTCCAGGCGGCCCTGGGCAGCAAGACCCTCGTCCACTGCATCAACGGGACCCTCTCCCCGGCGCAGCGCACCGACCGCGTCGAGGCTCTGAAGGACGCCGTCAGCTCGGATGAGGGGGGCCGCCTGGTCCTGGTCGCGACCGACTGCCTCTCCGAGGGCGTGAACCTGCAGGCCGCGTTTAACGCGGTCGTCCACTACGACCTCGCCTGGAATCCGACCCGGCACGAGCAGCGGGAGGGCCGCGTCGACCGGTTCGGGCAGCGGTCCCCGGATGTCCGCGTCGTCACAATCTACGGCAGGGACAATGGCATCGACGGCAAGGTCCTTGAGGTCCTGATCCGCAAGCACCGCGAGATCCGCAAGTCCACCGGCATCTCCGTCCCGGTACCCGATGAGGCCTCCGGCCAGGTCACCAATGCGATCATCGAGTGGCTACTGCGACGGCAGCGGGCCGCCACCGGCCAGGACGAGCTGTTCCCGCTCGCCGAGATCGAGAAGGCCACCGAGGAGTTCGAGGCGACCTGGCAGTCGATGGCCGAGCGGGAGTCCAGGGCCAGGTCCCGGTTCGCCCAGCTCGGCACCATCCGCGAGGCCGACGTCGCCACCGAGGTCAGCGCCGTCCGTGCAGTTCTCGGCCGTGACGCCGAGGTCCGCGAGTTCACCCGCGCCGCTTTGGACGGCCTCGGCGCGGACCTGACCACCCTCCCGGCGTCCAAGGGCACTCCAGAGGATGTGACGGGACCCGACGGCGGGTTCACCGTCACGCTCCGGTCCCTGCCCGACGGCCTGGCCGACTCGCTCGCCGCCGCCGTCGGGGACCGGGCCCGCATCCCGTTCCGCACGACGCTCACCGCCGACAGGGGCGAGGCGGCACTCACCCGGACTGACCCCGCCGTAGCCGCCATCGCCAGGCACGTGCTCGGCGCCGCCTTGGACCCCGGCGAGCCGGGCGGGCGACGCCCCGCGCGGCGCTGCGGCGTCATCCGGACCTCTGCGGTTGCGACTAGGACCACACTGCTGCTGGTCCGCTACCGGTACCAGCTCACGCTCCCCGGGCGGCGTGGCGACATCCCGCTGATCGCCGAGGACGCCCGCGTCCTCGGCTTCGAGGGCGACCCCGCCAGCCCGGCCTGGCTCGACGACGAGCGGGCTAGCGACCTGCTCTCGGCCCGCCCCGACGAGTCGACCGCCCCGGAACTCGCCCGCTCGGCTCTGCGCAGGGTCCTCGCCGCCCTGCACGACAGCTACAGCCTGCGCGCCGAGGCGAACCGGCGCGGCCCCGGTTACGCGACCCAGCTCTACGAGGACCACCGGCGGGTCCGCCGCTCCTCCAGCGACGCGCTGCGCGGCCTGAAGGTCACCGTCGCCGGGGACGCCGACATCCTCGGGATCTACGTCTACCTGCCCTACACCCCCGACGCGGACTGAGAGAGGTCCGGCCACCGATGCCCGTCACGACCACTAGCCGCGCCGCCCAGACAAGGTTCCAGCCGATCGCGTTCCAGGCGATCCGGCCCGTCGGCGGGCTCCTCCCGATCGACGCGCTCCGCAAGATCGCTGCGGGGGATGCCTCCGCGTCCCGGCCCGCCGACTACCACCTGGTCGGCGTCCGCTCCGTCGCGGACGCCGCCGAGCGGCATTGGGACTACCTGAAGGGTGCCTGGCGGGCGCTGCGCGAGCAGCTCGGCGAGACCGGGTCGGCCCCCGGACCGGACCCGTCCGGCCTGGCGGCATCCAACTGGCTGCTGCCGCTGCTGGAGGAGCACGGCTTCGGCCGGGTCCAGCCGCTTCCCGCCGGGATCATCGGCGACGACGGGACCACGCTGCCGGTCTCGCACGCCTGGAATAGCGTCCCCGTTCACCTTGTCTCCTGGGACACCGATCTCGACAGGCGGCCGGCATCTGGCGGCCTGCCGCCGCAGTCCCTCCTCCAGCAGGCGCTCAACCGCTCCGCCGCCCATCTGTGGGGCATCGTCTCCAACGGCCGCCAGCTCCGCATCCTGCGCGACTCCGCTGCCCTGTCTGGGGTCTCCTACGTCGAGATCGACCTGGAGGCGATGTTCGACGGGGAGCTGACGGGGGAGTACGTCACCCTCCACCGGCTGCTGCACGCCTCCCGGTTCGAGACCGCGCCCGGCGCCCCGCCGTCGTCGGCCCGGATCGAGAAGTGGCGCGCCGAGGCCATCGACGATGGTGCCCGCATCCTGGACCAGCAGCGCAACGGCGTCGAGGCCGCCCTCATCGCGCTCGGCACCGGCTTCCGGCGGCACCCGGCGAACGCCGCCTTCCGCGAGGATGCCGACCCGGAGCTGGTCAAGCGGGCGCTGCTCCGCGTCGTCTACCGGCTGCTGTTCTGGTTCGTCGCCGAGGAGCGCGACGCCCTCCACGACCCGGAGTGCGACCCGAAGGCCCGAGCCCGCTACGACCGGTACTTCTCCGCTCGTCGGCTCCGCGACCTGGCGCTCCGCCGCCATGGATCCACCCACGGCGACCTCTGGCAGGCCGTCACTTACGTCCTGGACGGCCTAGGCAACGAGCGGGGTCGGCCCGAGTTGGGCCTGCCCGGCCTCGGCGGCATCTACGACGACACCGACACCGACCTGATCCTCCACGCCCCCCGGGAGGCCGACAGCACCGCTGACAAGGGGCCGCACCTACAGATCGCCAACGAGTACCTGCTGGGCGCGGTCCGCTCCCTCGCCCGCTTCCATGACAAGGGCACCGGGCGGTACCGGCGCGTCGACTTCCTGCACCTGGGGTCGGAGGAACTCGGCTCCATCTACGAGTCCTTGCTGGAGCTAGTCCCCCGGTGGGGCGACGACCGGCAGTTCCTGTTCAGCGACCCCGCCCTGACCCGCGGCGACGACCCCGAAGACGGCGCGCCCCGCAAGCGAGGGAAGCGGAACGCAGGCGGCAACGAGCGGAAGAAGACCGGGTCCTACTACACCCCGGCCTCGCTCATCGACTGCCTGCTGGACTCCGCCCTCGACCCGGTCCTCGACGCGGCGGTCAAGCGCGGCGAGCAGGCCGCCAGCAGGACGGCTAGCAAGGCCGGGACGCACGCCACCATCGACCCCGCCGAGGCGGTCGCCGCCGAGCTACTGAAGGTCACCGTCTGCGACCCGGCCTGCGGCTCCGGGCACTTCCTGGTCGCGGCCGGCCGCCGGATCGCCAAGCGCCTCGCCGCCGTCCGGGAGCGCAACCCCGAGCCCACCGAGGCCGGCTACCGGCACGCGCTCCGCGACGTGGTCGGGAACTGCCTGTACGGGGTGGACCTGAACCCGATGGCGGTCGAACTAGCGAAGGTCTCGCTCTGGATGGAAGGCCAAGAGCCGGGCCGGGCGCTGTCGTTCCTCGACGCCCACGTCAAGCAGGGCAACGGCCTAATCGGCGCGACTCCGGCCCTCATTGGGCGCGGCATCCCGTCCGGGGCCTTCAAGGCGATCGAGGGAGACGACCCGAAGTTCGCCCGATCGCTGGAGCGGGCCAACAGCGGCGACCACGGGATGACCGCCGGGCAGCGCCGCCTCGCCCGCGGCACGGTGCCGCAGGCCCAGTCCCTGTTCGAGATGGGCGACACCCAGGCCGAATTGTTCGGTGACACCGAGTTCATCACCCAGTCCAACGCGACCCTCGCCGCCGCCCTCGGAAGGGTCGCCGCGATGCCCGACGGCGACCTGGCCCAGGTCCATGCTCAGGGCGCCGCCTATCGCCGCTGGCAGCGCTCTAGCGACTACCGCGAACGGCGGCTTATCGCCGACGCCTGGTGCGCGGCTTTCGTCTGGATAAAGCGCGAGGACGCCCCGCCGGCCATCGTCAACCGGGTACTGCGGGCCCTCATGGAGCAGGGGCCCACGTCGCTGCTACCCGCGACCGCCACCGAGATCGAGCGCCTCCGCGAGGAGTACTCCTTCTTCCACTGGCACCTGGAATTCCCGGACATCTTCCACGTCGATGAGGACAGCCCGAAGAACGCTCTGGGGACGGACGAGGCAACCGGCTGGGCAGGCGGCTTCTCTTGCATCCTGGCAAACCCGCCGTGGGACCGGCTGGAGTTCGAGGACAAGAAGTACTTCTCCGTCGTCGAGCCCTCGATCGCGGAGCTGTCCGGGGCCGCAATGAGCCGTGCGATCACCGCCTGGCTTGCCGAGCACGAGGGCCAGGCCAAGCGATACCGCGCCGATCTGCGCGGGCTTAAGGCCACCACTCTGTTCGCCTCAGCCTCCGGCGTCTTTCCCCTCTGTGCAAAGGGGCTGACGGCCGGGGGAGTCACCAAGTTGCAGGTCGATCAGCTCTTCGCCGAGCGCTTCACCGAAATCGTCGCCTCCGCGGGCCGGATTGGCTGCATCATCCCGTCCGCGATCGCGACTGGGGCTGGCGGACAGTTCCTCTTCGGTGACCTAGTCTCCCGCGAGGCCATCGCTTCGCTCTCCGACTTCGAGAACCGGGGTAAGCGGTTCTTTCCTGGTGTGGATGCGAGGTACACGTTTTGCCTGCTGGTGCTTGCTGGGAGAGGAAGCAGAGAGCCTGCGGCCCGCTATGCATTCGCCCTGCTGGAACTTGAGGAACTCGACGATCCAGCGAAGTCGTTCTCGCTGTCCCTGGAGGAAGTCGCTCTCGTCAGCCCGAACACCAAGACGCCGCCGGTCTTCCGCTCGCAGGGGGACGCTGAGCTGACACTGCGGATCTACCGGCGGGTACCGGTGCTGAGCAAGGACTCGACAGAGGACGGCGGCCCGTGGCGTCCCCGCTTCAAGTACCTGTTCCGCAGTGCGAACGACAAGGAGATCCTCCGTTCCCGGGAGGATCTGGAGCGGGAGGGCTGGAAGCTTGGCGGCAACGTCTTCGTCCGGGGCAGCGAGCGGATGCTCCCCATGTACGAGGCGAAGATGGCCCACCACTTCGACCACCGATTCAACTCGTTCTACGGCATGGGCAACGACGACCGGCGGCGCATCACTGCCGACGAGAAGCGGGATCCCGAAGTCCAGGCGATGCCACGTATTTGGATCCAAGAGCAAGGGCCAATCACGGCGCGGAAGAGCGGCAAGGACGTGAAGTTCGCGGGGGTGACTGAGCGGCTCGACGACGTTGAATGGGACCGTGACTGGCTGTGCGGCTGGCGGGATGTCGCCCGCGCGACCGACGAGCGCACCGCGATCCCGGCGTTCATCCCGCGGACCGCTGCCGGGCATACCTTCCCGCTCATGCTGCCTTGCGTCGAGTCCCCGCAGGCGGCGGCGCTGCTCGCCGCGCAGTCCTCGCTGGTCTTCGACTATGTGAGCCGCCAGAAGGTCGGCGGCATCCACATGAACCTGTTCGTCTGGAAGCAGCTCCCCGTCCCCACGCCCGCGATGCTCGAACCGCACCTGCCCTTCATCGTCCCCCGCGTCCTGGAGCTCGTCTACACCGCCTACGACATGGAGCCGCTCGCCCGTGACCTGGGCGACGAAGGCGAGCCGTTCCGGTGGGACGAGGAGCGGCGGGCGCTGCTCCGGGCCGAGTTGGATGCGTTCTTCTTCCGGATGTACGGCATCGACGATCCCGCCGAGGTGGACTACATCCTGGACACGTTCGCGACTGAGACCGGCGGTCTCAAGCACAACGAGATCGCGAAGTATGGCGAGTACCGCACCAAGCGCCTGGTCCTGGACGCTCACGCCCGGATGGATACCCCCACCCCGCAGGGCCTCCGCTACACCTCTACGATCACCCCACCCCCCGGCCACGGCCCCCGCCACCTCGCCCAGAGCAGGGTCTCGGAGTAGCGACACCCATCCGGCATTACCGGCGGAACCGGGGCGAAGCCGCTACCGCTGGACTTGACTAGGGACCAGGATCGCTAGGACCTTACCTGCACTCTTTACGGTCCGTAGTGCCCTCGGCGGCATCGATCGGGGGAGGTCTAGACCAATGTGAACCAGATTTGACAGCCGCGCGTCGCGGGCCGGAAAACTCACGAGCGAGCACGGAGCTAGCACGGGCAAAATTGGCCACGGAAAACATGACCCGAAATAGATATATCCGCAGGTCAGAATGCTGCGCCATCGGGAATCCGGTCCAGAAGCCAGGGGATTAAGAGTCTGCTGGTGCTTCGTCGCAGTTCAGCATGCTTCGGAGTCAAGACCAAAGTGAGCGACAGTTCGAGCCGTCGTCGAACATCTTGCTCGGCTCGCTCGGCTCGGAGCCTAGCGAGCCTCCCCGGGTGATCGCCGAGCTGACCGACGCCGAACTGCCCGAAGCAGACCGAGCCGCCTTGCCGCTGACGGGCGCACCGGCTCTGCTGGTCGCCTCTGGCTGACCGGAACAACCGCGAGGCAACGCGGCCGATCAATGTCGGCTGCTGATCCCTCAGACTGAAACGACCATCTGCATAACTTTCAGTGACGGGAATTCCGGTAACTCTTCCGACAGGCATAAGCAACACCGAGCAAGATATGTGTAAACCCTGTTTATCTCTGGACCGAGCGCGGCCCAGAGATAAACAATGGGACCAGCGCCGCATGTGCGGCGCTGGTGGGGCCGGCCGCGGTCCCACCAGACGGGGGCTCGGTGGTGGATCGAGGTGGTGGTCGTGGCGAGCACGGCAAGGCGGCGGCGGTCACGGCAGGCGGTGTCGCGGCCGAAGGTGGTGCAGTTTTCGCTGACTGAGGAGGAGTTTGAGGAGGTCAGCGCTTCGGCAGCCCAATCGGGGGATGGCGCGGGGGGCGTTCGCGGCGGAGGCGACGCTGGCAGCGGCCCGTGGTGTATCGGCCAGGGCGTCGTCGCCGTTGCGGGAGGCACTGGTGGAGTTGATGTCGGCGGCTGGGCTGGTGCGGCGGGTCGGCACGAATCTGAATCAGGCGGTGGCCCGGCTGAATGCGACGGGGCAGCGGGGTGATGATCTGCTCCCGGCGGCGCAGTTTTGCGTGCGGGTGATCCGCCGGCTGGATGAGGCTGCGGAGCAATTGCGGCGGAGCGTTCCGTGACGGAATGGGGGTGGGCCGGGTGATCGGGAAAGTGCTCCGGGGCACCAATGCTGGCCGGCTGCTCTATTACTTGTACGGGCCGGGCCGGGTGATGCGATGAAGGAGCGGAGCCTCCCGCTCCCTGGCGGATGCTGGAAGTTGCAAGTATCCGTCTCCACCAGGCAAGGGAGGCCCCAGTGGAAGACTATGACGGCAGGCAGGTCGTGGGCATGGACCTGCACCGGCGCCGCAGCGTGCTGGTGCGGATGACCGAGGACGGCCGGCGGCTGGGCACAGCGAGGATTACGAACAGTCCGCAGGAGCTTCTCCGGGAGATCGCCCGGGCCGGGAAGTCCCCGAAGGTGGTGCTGGAAGCCACGTACGGGTGGTACTGGGCCGCGGACACACTCGCCGCGGCGGGAGCCGAGGTGCACCTGGCGCACCCGCTGGGCGTCAAGGCATTCACCTACCGCCGGGTCAAGAACGACGAGCGGGACTCAGCCGACCTGGCTGACCTGCTGCGGATGGGCCGCCTGCCGGAGGCGTGGATCGCCCCGCACGAGGTGCGGGAGCTGAGGGAGCTGACGCGCTACAGGATCAAGCTCGTGCGCCTGCGGACCAGCTGCAAGGACCAGGTGCACGGCGTTCTGGCCAAGCTCGGCATCACAGTGACCTGCACCGACATCTTCGGCACGGCCGGGTCGGCGTGGCTGGACGCTCTGCGGCTGCCGCAGCCGTATGCCGGGAAGGTGACCTCGCTGCGGCACCTGGCCGGGGAGCTCACCACCGAGATCACCATGCTGTCCGAGGTGATCGCCAGCCTGCTGGCTGGTGACCGCGGCTACCAGGTGATCCAGCAGCTGCCCGGGATCGGCCCGGTGCTGGCCGCGGTCATCACCGCCGAGATCGGCGAGGTCACCCGGTTCAAGAACGCGGGCCAGCTGTGCTCCTGGGCCGGGCTGACCCCGCGGCACCGCGAGTCTGACACCAAGGTCGCCCGCGGGCATGTCACCAAGCAGGGCTCGCGGCTGCTGCGCTGGGCGCTGATCGAGGCC
>Ga0307373_10002895_pt1 | contig 30593 bp, 32 predicted proteins | sample OX2MG_FD_202534 | JGI IMG/M metagenome (GOLD analysis project Ga0307373, IMG submission 202534) | Soil microbial communities from Risofladan, Vaasa, Finland - OX-2 | ecosystem: Environmental > Terrestrial > Soil > Coastal area > Acid sulfate soil | place: Finland: Risofladan, Vaasa | collected... | reverse complement strand
TCCAGGTGCCCCATGACGACGCGCGATAGATCGGCCCCCTCGGCCTCCAAGACGTCTGCAGCGACTAGCGCCGAGTCCTCATCCACGGCATGAGCCGCTGTGTGGATGCTTATGGCGGCGCCCGTGACAGCCTGCGCTCTTGCCCCGGCCCGCAGCACTTTCAGTTCGTCGTGATGAATCGGCCAGGAAAGACCCAGCTCACCGATGACTCCACACTTCGTTCCGTCCGGATCACCTTCAAGTATGTCCGAGACCATGGCGTCAGCGAGCTGCCCGACGGTTGACGTCGCGACCTGCGGATCATGGGACGCCGCGATGTAGTGCCCCGTCCCTGCAATAATGTTAATGCCCGTCGCCAATGAGATCCGCCTGAGCGCGCCAAGATCACGGCCCATCGCGCAGGTGAGCTCGACGAGAGAACGTCCGCCTAGCCTGGCGAACTCCGCTAGCTCCTGAATCGCGGTCTGCTCGTCTTCGAGGACGAGCACTGAAGCATTAGAGTTTGGAAACTGCCTGTGCCACCACAGGGTGTCGAGCGTCGGCTCCTTCGTGGCTGCAAGCTGCCGTCCGAGGTCATCATCCGGCGGCGGTGCCTGCCACATCCGTGAGTCGCAGATCAGATGCTCATGACTCAGCGTCACTCCCAGGTCAGCGTCCTCGATATCGCCGAGAACTGTGCGCACTATTGACATCGAGCGTCCCTCCCCACACTCAGGACTGTCAGCTTCTAGCCGTCCTTGCCGGGCTCGTCTAGGCCGTAAATCCGAATAGCATTGATGTAGCTGATCAACTCCCTGTCGCGAGCCGAGGAGGTTATGTAGTTGATTTTCATTTTTTCGTACGCCACATTATAGAATGGAAAGTCGGAGCCCCAGAGCATGCGTTCGGCGCCAAATCGTTCAACCCATTCCCCCAGAACCCGGACCATGGGATTCGCCGTCGTATCCACGTATACATTCTTTGACAGCTCCGCGGCCGGAAAGCACTCCCAGGAGAGATCGGCGAGGCCGAAGTGGCCCAGTATGAAGGGCACATTAGGAAAATGGCGCGCAGCCGCCGCGATAGCCAGCGGGTTGGAGTGAGGATGAGTGCCGCTATGAAACAAGATCGGCAGGCCGTGGGCTTCGATGCGCTCGTAGAGCGGAAAGTACTGCTCCATATACGGGAACCATGCATCTTCACTGGGGTGAAGCTTCACGCCTTTGAAGAAAGCATTCTGGACACATCGCTCAAGCTCGGCGAGCGCGCGGTCATCTGTCGGGTCAAGATAGATCACTCCGAAAATCCGACCCGGATTTTGCTCACAGGCAACACGCGTTGCCTCATTACAGCTAACCATGTCTCCCGAAAGGATCGATAGGAAGCCGGAGTCAACCTGGGCGGCATCGTGCTCCCGGGTCAAGTCCGCTACGACGTGGTTCCCCTTGAAGAGGGGCGTGAAGTCACCAATGTGGCAATGGGTGTCGATAACTGTCATCGTGCCCTCATCCTTGGCTCTGGCTGCTCCGTTGCGATGCTGACCTCCGAAATGGCGGCCAGCTCAGAATGAGTTACAAATCTGGCTCTACCATCACTTGCTATGCGCTCAAGAAGTTCTCTCAGAGCAACCATCCTGCCGCCCCGGCCGGTCACTTCTGGATGCATGGTGTACGTGATGGAGCGGCTTTCGGCTGTCGCGGCCTGATATTCCAGGTACCAGGCATCAGCCCATTGCCGGGGACTGGTCAGGTGACCGCCGCCTAGGTACTCTGACCATGCGAAGTAGGGCCAGTCATCAAGCGTCCAGTGAACAGGGATCTCTAGCAGCGTCCGGCCGTCGCATGACTCGATGTAAGGCACGTCATCGCCCATCATGCTGCTGTCGTATTTGAATCCGTGTTCGCAGAGAAGGCGGAAGGTGGTCGGAGTCAGCTCCCACGCTGGAGACCGATAGCCGCTAGGCATCGTGCCGGTGACGCTGCGCAGAATATCGACGGCTCGCCCCAGTTCGTCTGCCTGCTCTTGATCTGACAGGCCTACTGAGCTGCGGTGGAGATAGCCATGGTGGGCGACCTCGTGTCCGGCGCTTAGAAGACTCGGGATGACCGACGGATGCATCTCCGCGGTAAGTCCAGGCACATAGAATGTTGATTTTGCACCGATGTCGGCGAGCAGCGCCAGTATCCTCGGCAAGCCTCGTGTGATCCCGTACCGGGCCTCGGACAGCGTGGTAAGCCGCTCCTTGAAGTGGTCTCCCTGGCCCAGCCATCCGCTCTCCGCGTCAACGTCGAACGTGAGCGCCACCAGGATCGGCCCGCCTGCGGGCGCTCGACCAAGCTCGTCGGCGATGTTGCGCACGCTTCCCAACCTCCCGCGTAGCTCGGCCTAGTTTCGCGCCTTTCTCGAGGGTGCGTTAGGTGCGTCGTGCATCGATTGTCAGTCCCAGCCGGACAGAGTGGCGGCGGCGAGGATCTCCTCGGCGTCCTCGGCGCTGCCTAAGGCCCACCGGACGACGAGCCGCATGTCTCCGCGACCACCGCGTACTGGCTGTCCCAGGCGCCGGCCGTCTGGCGCGACCGCGTCGAGGTCGTCGCGATCGACATGTGCGGCATCTACCTGTCCGCGGTCCGCCGCGCGCTCCCGAAGGCCCCGGTGGCCGTGGACCTGTTCCACGTCGTGCAACTGGCCGTCAAGACCGTAGCGGACGTGCGCCGCCGCGCCACCCGCGAGCTCTACGGCCGCCGCGGCCGCTCCGGCGACCCCGAGTACGGCATCAAGAACCTGCTGACCCGCAACCTCGAGCGCCTCACCGCGGAGCAGTTCGCCAAGATCATCGAATCCCTCGACGCGACCGCGGCGGGCCAGCAGGCCGCTGCCGCGTGGATCGCGAAGGAGAAGCTCCGCGACGCGCTGAACCTGCGCGCCCGCGTCACCGGCTCCACCCCATCCCAGCGCAACGTGCGGGACCGGCTGTTCTCCTTCTATCTCTGGTGCGCCGGGCATGAAGACATCCCGGAGCTGACCAGCCTGGCCAAGACGATCAGCCGCTGGGAAGACCAGATCGTCTTCGCGGTGGTCACCGGCGTGACGAACGCCGCTTCCGAAAGCCTGAACAGGCTCGCGAAACTGGAGGCACGCCAGGCATACGCGTTCCGCAACCCTGCCAGCCAGCGCCGCCGCGTCCGGATCGCCTGCACCCGGGGAACACGGCGCAGGACGCGAGCCACCGCCAGGAAACAGCACGCACGGTCAACCCCCGGCAGCACGAGCCCGGTCAGCTTCCAGGAGCCGCATTCAGGCACGCCGGACGGGTTCGCCCCGGACGTTACACGACGCCCCGCCTGGCCATGACCTCGCGGCGTAGCCTGCAGGCTACGCCGCCGGGCCTCATCCGCCCGTGCTAACCGACAGTGATCGCCGCGATCACACCGAGGCTCAGTCCCAGCCTGGTGCATCCGCTCGTGGACAGCAGATCGCTTCCTCGCGCAAGCCCGCGCAACCGGCGGGGGCCCAGCACCGTCTCAGGTAGCGATGGTTCAGCGACCCGGAGGCAGGGCGATGGCCACGAGAAAGGCGGCCGCTCGCTGCGGCCGGACGGCGGCGATCGGCGCCTGCGTCGGTGCTCTGGTGGCCGGCTGCGGTGCGGCGGCCCAGCGCGCGCCCGCGTCCCGGGCCGCTCACGCGACGGTGTCTTCGCGGACGGCGCCCGCCGCGCCGGCATCATCCCATGAGTTCGCCGAACTGATCGATCTGTCGCCGCGGCTGGGGCTGGTCGGGCTTGGCACCGGGCCCCAGGTGGGCGGATCGGCGCGGCTGGTGGCAAGCTCCGACTTCGGCCGCTCGTTCACGGCCATCAGCCCGCGGACCGCCGCGTGGACCGTCACCGACGACGTGTTCTTCCTCAACCGCATGGATGGCTGGTTCGCCGTCTTCAACGTGAACACCCTGCGGGAGACCCTTTACCGCACCAGGGACGGCGGCCATAGCTGGCAAGGCTTCTCCGCTCCCTCCCACAACCTGGCCGCCGGCGCGGCGGACACCGTTCAGTTCCTCACCCCTTCCGAAGGCTGGCTGACCCAGACCATGCCTACCGCGCCAAGGGAGGGCCTGTTCCTGACCAGGGACGGTGGCAGGAGCTGGCACCTTATGGCCAGCGCCCCCCTAGGCCAGCTGCCAGCGCTGGGGCCGGTGGAGTTCGAGCCGGGCGGGCGCACCGGCTGGCTGGGCGGCGGCATGTTCAGCAATGCGCTGTACCGCACCAGCGACCAAGGGCGGACCTGGCACCGGGCCGCGATCCCCACCCCGGCCGGCTCCTGGTTCGCGCTGCCGGCGCTGCTCGGTAGCACGCTGCTGGAACCCGTCGTCACCGGCAGTCCGCGCGAACTGCGGCTGTACCGCAGCACCGACGGCGGCGCACGGTGGTCGCTGGTCTCCACACTGCCCGCCGTGGCGGTCAGGCCCGGCACCTGCGGCCCGGCCACGCCGCCGGCCAGCTTCCCGTCCCGGACGGTGGCATGGGCCGCGGCGGCGCACGGACGCCGCACAGTCGTGTACCGCAGCACCGACCAGGGCAGGCACTGGACCACCATCAAGGTCCCGGGGACCACGCCAGCAGACACCTGCCAGGCCCCGCAACTCCAGGCACTTGACGCTACCCACGCCTGGCTGCTGGACGGGGGCAGCGGCCGCATCTACGCGACCAGCAACGGCGGCAAGACCTGGCGTCGCATTGACACCGCAGCGCTGGCCGCGGGCTGAGCAACCAGCACCGCAGGCCGCCGGGGCCCGCGCAGCGTCCGCCAGCCCGGCCGACGGGCCGCCCGGCCACGGCCCGCGGGCGGCCGGCCAGCGGCCAGAACGTCACCACCGCGCCATCACCGTCAGTCACGCAGCGGTAGCAGTCCCCCGGTTAACTTCGAAGACCCATCAATGACTGATCGATCGCGGATCCCAAGCAGGCCTTCATGTACCCAGGGAAATGCGAGAAGTACAGGAAGTTCTCGATCGCTCTTCCGGACGAGATGCGCCAGACATAATGCTGGGCAAGAATTCCACGGAAAGCGCTGTCCTCCCATTCGTCGCCCGGCCAAGTCGGGACCGATGCGGTCGGCTCGTCGAGCGCCACCCCGACCAGGCCATAAGCTTCGGTCGCGCCATAACTGATGGCTCGTGCGCGCTGGGGGATGGGATGCCCAGGACGGAGCGAGGGGATACGCGTGCACGCCCCCGTGCGATCGTACTGCCCAGCCGTGGCACGCGCAGGTGCCAGGTCTTCAGATTGGCGATGGCCTGCTCGATCCGGTAGCGGATCCTGCCCGCCTGCTTGCTGAATTCCTTTTCCCAGTCGAGAAGGCCGCGGTTCGCTGGTTTCCTGATGGGTGTCAGCATGCCGGCTGATCGTAGGCTGCGACACTCCGAAATACTCAGCGAGTTCCGCCTGCACGTGATTCCTGCGCATGTAAGTCAGTACCACTACCACGGACCTGAACAACCCGAGGACCGGCGGCCAGTGATTAATCCCTGGTTCCAGTTCGGCTGCGCTTGCCAGGGCGCGCAGATCCACGATCTCGTCCCTGGTGAATCCGGTGGTATGATACATGCCTGACGGTCCGTTTCTCTTGAGTTGAGCGTGGTAACCCAATTCTTTCGAGAAACGGGCCGCCTTTCATTGAGGCGCGCCGTACATCACTAATCTATTTAAATGTGCCAGGCTCCGTGAATAACCCTCATAGGGCAGTACCCCTGTGAATGCACACGTCTTTGAAGGCCACCGCACCCTCGTCGTCACGGAACAGTACGAGCGGTTCGCTGAGCAGCGTGAACGGGCCAGGCTGGTCGGATACCTCCTCGCTGAGCGCCACCGGATGCCAGTAATTGGCGAGTGAGAGGCTCACTATAGAACCGCATTTCTAATGGAGGTACGACCCGCCATCGACGACTATCGTCTGCCCGGTAATGAACGACGCTCCAGGACCGCACAGGAACCGGACGGTCCCCGCTATATCTTCCGGTGACTCATCTCGCTGAATTGCTCTGCTGATCCGCTGCTCTTCGGCGACTTGAGCGAAGATGTCATATTCATCCAGGACGCTCGGGCTAAGCGTAAATCCGGGGGCAATCGCATTCACGCGCACTCCGTCTTTGCCAAGTTCTCGGGCGAGCGCCTTGGTCATGGAAATAACCGCGCCCTTGCTCGCCACGTAGTGAAGCCGGTACGGTGTCCCCTTGAATGCAGTGCCAGAGGAGATATTTACTATCGCTCCCGTCCCGACCGCTCGCATGGTGCCGATCACCGCTCGCGAGCAGAGGTGGATACCGAGTACGTTGACGTCCATGACCCGCCTCCACTCCTCTAGCGGGATGCCCTCAAATGGGCCGGAACTCAGGCTGGCAAACAGGCCCGCGTTATTGATCAGGCAGTCGATTCGGCCGAACCGCAGTAGTGTCTGCTGGGCCATATCCGCCACGTCGCGCTCATCCGCCACGTCGACAGCAAGGCCCAGTGCGGCCGTACCAGCGTCTGCGAGTTGTGCTGCCGCGGCGACCGCACCTTGCGTGTCGGCGATAACGACGCTGGCACCCGCCCGTGCGAGTTCGGAAGCGATGCTGCGCCCGATTCCGGTCGCGCCGCCGGTGACGATCGCGACCTGATCGGAGAGTTCCCTATCCGGCATCGCGCCCTCCTCAGCTGAGTCCCAGCAATCGCCGTGCGGTCTCACTAAGAACTTGATCGCGATCGGCCTGATCGGGCAGCGCATCGCGGATCGTTTGAAGGATCTGACCGGTCCATCTGGTTCCGCCGCCGCCGCCCATCGGGAAGTCGGTGCCGAAGGCGACACGACCGAGGCCGAAGAACTGAATCCCGCACTCCAGGGTTGCCGGACCGGCACAGATCGCGGTGTCGCCGTAGAAGCTCCGGAGATACTCCCCTAGAGGCCGCGCAAGCCGCGCCGTACCTTCGGACGCTAGGCCATCTCGCGCGAATTCCGAGATCTCCTCGTCGAATGCCTCCAGCCGGGAAGCGAGATAGGGCACGACACCGCCGAGGTGATGCGTCACAAATCTGAGCTCCGGGTACAGGTCCATGACGCCCGAGTAGGCAAGTCTTGTCACTGCCAGAGCGGTGTCGAACGGCCAGGCCAGGCTCCGGTCGAGTAGAGATTCGGTGATCCACGGGTAAGCGTGCGGATTGTGCTGCGGATGGATCCAGATCGGCTGTCCCGCGCTCGAAGCCTCGGCGTACAGCGGCCACATCTCCGGGCTGTCGATCGGCTCACCATCGATGTTGGTGAAGATCTGCACGCCCGTCAGGCCCAGCTCCTGCCATGCGTAACGCACCTCGCCTAGGACATGATCGTCGCCACGCGGCGCAACGGCGACGCCGGTGAACCGGTCCGGGTGAGCCGCCACCATGTCGGCAATCCCCTCATGCGCGACCCTGAGCAACTGGTGCATGTGCTCTTTGGGCATGCCGAGCCAGATCGGCGGCCGGACCAGCGTCAGCACCTGCCGGTCAATGCCCTGTCGGTCCATGAATTCGAGTCGCGCTGCCGGATCAAAGAGCAGCGGCTTTCCAGCCAGTGCGGCACCTTCGCGCGTGGGATACAGCTCCTGGACGGCGTCGATGAACGCCGCCGGGCATACATGCGAGTAGATGTCGATGATCACGAGGCCGTCCCGGACTCGACTCCGAAGCCGGACTGCCCCACGGAGAGCCATGCGCCATCAGGTGCCCGGTCTAGGCACTTCTCCCAGATATCCGACGGCCGGAAGGGCGTGGTGAACAGCGCCGGGGCCGAGCCGCAGGCCGACTCAATCGCCCGGGCGACGGCTGCGGCAATCCCGGGAATTCCAGCCTCCCCGACGCCACGGACGCCAAGCGGGTTGTCAGCGGTGATACTTGTGCCGAGAATGACCGTCATATGCGGCGCCTCGGACGCCGTCGGCATCAGGTAGTCCATCAGCGTCGTCGCCAGGGGCGTGCCCGCGTCATCGTAGGCAAAGCACTCCAGCAGCGCTCCGCCGAGCGCCTGAGTCGCAGCACCCTGCAACTGTGCTTCCACTATGTCTGGCACGATCACGCGTCCAGCGTCATAGCCAAGGACAAGAGCCTCTACCCGAGCGATCCCGGTGGCCGGGTCAACCGAGCACACCGCTGCGTGGGTGCCGAAGCCGAACGACACATGCTCGGCCTCGTGCCGACCGTGCCCCTGCAGTGAGCCGGTCTCACTGTGCCGGGCAAGCTGGGCCAGTGAGACCGAGCCGGAGCGCGGCCCGGTGGCATGGAACCCTCCCCGGCCGAATACAAGCTCATTCGGAGCTGTCTCCAGGACGACGGAAGCCGCGAGCCGGGCTCGGCTCAGCAGGTCCGCGCAGGCCGCCAGCGCGGCGCTTCCCGCCATCACCATTCCCCGGCTCGCATATGTCCCGATCCCGCGCGGTATCAGATCGGTGTCCACCTTCAGCACGCGGATATCGGTCACGCCTACCTGAAGCTGCTCGGACACGACGTGAGCAAGAGCCCGATGAAGTCCCTGACCGAAGAACGTGGCGCCGGTCCGCACGCTGACCCGGCCGCCGCCGTCGACCTCGATCGACGCTTCCTCAAAGGGACCTAGACCCGACTTCTCGATGAAGGATCCGACGCCTACTCCGATCCGTCGGTTGCTGGTCACAGGCACAGCCATCCGGACTTCGGTCTCCCGCTGATCGGCGGCTTCGCAGACCTGGTCGAAAAGGCCCGGGAAGTCGCCTTCGGCAAAGGAAACCTGCTTTCCGGCCGAGATCAGCCCTGATCGGAAGGGCATGTCCTCTGGACGGACAAGATTTTGCCGGCGCAGTACCCGGCCGTCCAGACCGAGTCGCTCAGCGAGCGCGTCCAGGAGCCGCTCGCGCACGAACGAGGACTCGAATCGCCCCGGAGAACGGTAAGTACCCGTGGGCACGCGGTTGGTCACGACGCTATGCGCTACGCCCCGATAGCTGGGAATCCGATACGGACCAGGCAGCTCACCGAGGGTGAGGTCAGCGACGCGCACGCCGACGGTCCGCACATACGCGCCGGCATCCAGCCAGAACTCCGATCGCAGCCCCAGAAGCCGGCCATCTTCGGTCGAGCAGATCGCTGCCCGATGCAGCTGGCCACGGGACTGGTTCGCGGCCACCATATGCTCGGACCGGTCTTCGATCCAGGACACCGGAAGGCCGAGCTGCATAGCCGCCCAGGCTGCCAGAAAGTCTTCCGGGTAGAACTCGCCCCGTATCCCGAATCCGCCGCCCACATCGGTTTCGAGCATGCGAATCCGGTCCGCCGGTATCCCGAGCATCTCGGCAAGTGCGGCGCGGTTTGCGTGCGGAACCTTGGCCGCGCCCCACAAGGTGATCCGGCCGTCATCACCGGGTGCCGCGACGATACCGCGCGTCTCCATCGGCATTCCGGAGTGCCTGCTCGTGGCCACGTCAAGCTCTACGATGACCGGAGCGGCGGCGAAGGCGCTGTCCGGGTCACCGAATTCAGATACTGCCGTCGAGATCAAGTTCCCCGGGGCAAATAGCTCGGGCTGCCGCTCAGCCTCTTCCAGGTTCGTGACGACAGCGCGAGCTGCGAGGTCGACGCTGACCAGCTCCGCCGCGTCTTCCGCGAGATGCCGCGTGCGCGCGACCACGATCGCGACCGGCTCGCCCACATACCGCACGCGGTCCTCTGCGAGAACGCTCTGCAGATACGGCGCGACGACCGGGTCATCTGAGATGCGCGGCCTGATCAACGGAAGTCGCCTGAGATCCGCGATGATATCCGCGGCGGTCCAGGCAGCGAGGACGCCAGGCATGTCGCGCGCTTCCGCGGTCTCGACGCCCACAATGTCGGCGTGCGGAAGATAGGACCGGACAACCGCCAGACTAACCTGATCGGGCAACCGGACGTCACCAACGAACTTGCCGCGGCCCTGCGCGTATCTGGTGCGGTCTCCTACGGCCTCGTGATCGGTGCTCATCATGGCGCTCCCGCCACGGCTCCGGCATCTGGCTCGCTCGCGTCCGCACCCAGCGCCCCCTGTACCGCGCGCAGCATGACCCAGTCCGGGGGCGTCGGGCCGCCGACCGACACCACCGCCGACCCGCGATCAGCACGCACCGCATGCCTGACGCCAATCGTGACGTATACCGCGTCTCCGGCCTGGAATTCGAGTATTGCGCCGGTATCCAGGTTCTCTACACTGCCCCGGCCGCGGATGATGTAGATCGTGTCCTCCGAGGCCTCGTGCCGGTGCGGCCGGTTCTCCTCGCCGGGCTCCAGCCTGACCCAGTTCATATTGGCGTACCGGGCTCCGGTACCAGGCCAGACAAGCAGCCGGGCATCGGCGGAGATCATCGGAACAGACGGCGGGATGTCGTCGCGGTGGATTCGTCGGATCGCCATAGCGTGCTCCTTGAAGATGCGGGGCCCTAGTCAGCCAGCAGCCGTGCTTGAGTCCTGGTAGAGACGAGGGTCCGGCGGACAAGCCCCGCCCACCAGCAGCGCCGGCTCGGTCTCCGCGCGGATTTGGTATTCCGTTCCGGAGTCGATGTGCACGGCCGATCCTTCGTCGCAGGACACGGACTCCCCGAGCGTCAGGTCGACGAAGTCAGCCTTGCCCTCTACCACGAAGTAGACCGAGTCACTGTCGTGCCGCATGACCAGGGACGTGGCTCCAGCCGGGAGCCTGATCCGGTGCATGGACCGGTGCCGTGCACCCATGCCCGGCCATACCAGTGCGACCGCTTCGCCCTCACCGGACAACATCGCTACCCGGATAGCATCCGCACTCCGGATGACCCGCACACCGTCAGCGTCAGCGTCGGCGGACATGCCTACCTCCGTACTCTCGGATGCGACACGCCTGCCGTCACCTCGCGGGACGCGCCTTCCGGCCAGATCCGCAGATTGACCCAGACCGCGCGCGATGGGGAACTCGAAGTGTTGACAAAACGGTGCGGTGATGTCGACGGGAATCTGATGGCATCGCCGGTCTCGAGCACATGCTGGTCGCCGTCCACCTCGATCGTCAAGGCTCCTGAGAGCACGAGACCGCACTCGTATCCGGTGTGGTGGGTCGCCACCGAGCCGGACTTGCCGGCTGGCTGGTATTCGTGCTCGCTGATCTCGATGCCGAGGCTCGGCTCGGTCAGGACCAGCCTCCGGGTCATCCCGTCGACAGTAGGATGCTGGCGCTGCTCCGCTCTCCGTATGACCGGCGACGCGGGCTCGGCTCCCGAGGCGAACAACTGTGCCATGGACAAGCCCAGAGCGTCAGCTATCGAGACAAGGGTCCCGACTGAGGGTGACGTCTTCCCGCGCTCGACGAGGCTCACCATCGAGACTGAAAGCCCGGTGGCCTCCGCGACGTCCCGAATCGACAGGCCAAGTGCCTCCCGGGCTGTCCGCATGCGGGCACCTGCGCTCTCGATAACCTGCCGGGCGGACACTCGGTCGGCGATCAGTGCCTCCGCCGAGGAACCTGCTTGCTGATCAGTCACTGCGCCCCGCTCGAGCAGGCGCATGCGAAAGCTGCCAGGCCTGGCCTACGTCGGCCAGGGAGCGCACCCTGCCCGCCCGTTCCGCGACATCTGTCAGGGAAGCCGCGTGCAGCTCGCGGGCCGTACTGGCGACGCAGTCCCGCACGACGACGACGCGGTATCCAAGGGCAATCGCGTCGAATGCGGTCGCACGCACGCATACATTGGTCTGCGTTCCTGCTATGACGACGGTCTGGCAGAGCTTCGCCTGCAATGCAAGATTCAAGGGAGTGTGGTCGAAGCCGGAGTACCGGTGCTTGGTGATGACCAGGTCGTTCGGTCCGGGCCGGACATCGCAGAACTCGGCACCCCAGGATCCATGTGCTACTACGGGCATCCGGTCCGCATCGAGAGTCCGGCCACCTGCGCCACGGCCCACCCAAGCTGGATTGTCGAACCAGGAGCTATGCGTGACCCGGACGAAGACCGTGGGCACGCCGAATTCGGCGGCCAGACTCAGAAGCCGGCCGACAGCCGGCAGGATCTCCCGCACGGCCTGCACGTCCTGGCCCATTCGGGCGCACGCTCCGCTGGGATGACAGAAGTCGTTCTGCATATCCACAACCACCAGAACGCAGGTGGCGGGATCGAGGTCAGCATCGGCTGCGCTGGGGGCCGCGGACCGGCTGGGCGGTGGTGGCATCGCTAAGGCCCGCGCCGTCAGAGTACCGAGCCGCGCTGCCGCCCAGTCGGCCATGGCAGGCCGGATGAGATGAGCCAGGTTATGACAGCAGTGATTGCCATCGGCGTACTCGTCGTAGGAGACGTTCTCCGGCAGCAGGGCGCGCATGGCCTTCTGCTGATCGGGCGGCATTATCGCGTCCCTCGCCCCATGCGTGACAAGAAGCGGGATCGAGATTCCAGGTAGCAGAGCGTCGAGGTCGAGAGCTGACTCCACGATGCGCTGGGCCTCGGAGAAGTCGGTGACGTGTGCCACGTACCGAAAGCCCCACTTGATCGGCTCCGGGTATGCGTCCCAGTCCCGGCAGGAGCCGAGCGGGCTCCAGGCGATCGCACAGCACAGGCCCGGCACGGTCGCCGCAGCCCGGAGCGCATAGTGACCACCTAGGCTTCGGCCGAGTACCCCAATTCTGGTGCCGTCGATCTCGGGAACGCCCCGAAGAACAGCCAGGGCCGCATCAACCCACGGGTCGAAATCGGCGCCGAGCGGTACCTGCTCTCTCGTTTCGCCCTGGCCAGGACCGTCGAAGACGAATGTGGCCATGCCCCGCACGAGGCAGAGATCTTCGAACCGCATGCTCTCTTCTTTAGTTGAGTCCAGGCCGCCGATCAGGATCAGGCATGGGCTCGGGTCCGCGCCCGGCTGGGCCGGCACCCGCAGGTAACCAGTCGTCATCACGCCAGCGCACCGCAGGCTCAACGGCCGGGCTGGAACGCTCAGGCCCTGAACGGCCCGTCCGTAGAGCACTTGGCGCCGATTCTCAGCCGCTGCTCGCCGGGCCAGGTCCTCGTACGCGTGCAACTGGGAGATGTGCGCCGCCAGGCACCCCTGCCAGAGCCATTCAGCGGCGGACACGGCGCTGGTGCCGGAGGTCGCCGATGCCGCCTCCATCTCGCTCGAGACAGCTTCCCAGAGATCCGGCCAGGACCGGCCAGCCCGCACGCCTTCCGAAGCCTCCTGAAGAACGCCGTACGGAACTCCGTCCGCTGCCAGGCGGCCTCCCTCGATAAACCTCGTCAGCTCGGCGCCGAACATCAGGTTCCTCCTTTGTCGGAAGCCTGGCGACCCAGGAGGCGACGCCCGGCGCGCAGCAGCCCCGCATAGCCGGTGCACCGGCAGATACTGGCGGACATTACCTCCGTGAGCTCGCGGTCATCCCCCGCCCAGTTCATATGCAGGAGCCCTGCGAGAAGCATCACGAACCCTGACGTGCAAAAGCCGCACTGCAGGGCACTTTCCTCAACCAGGGTGTCCTGAACGATCGCCACCAGGGGGTCAACGTCCCGGCCCTCGACTGTTGTCACGCTGAGTCCGGCGCATTGGCCAGCGAGCAGCAGGCAGGAGCGCACGGGCATCCCGTCGATGAGCACCGTACAAGCTCCGCAGACGCCTTGCTCGCAGCCGAGATGCGTGCCCGTCAGACCGCCGACGTCCCTGAGCACGTCTGCGAGCGAGTACCGGTCCTCCACCTCCGCGCGGAGTGTCTCACCGTTCACGGTCAGCGAAAGGTCAGTCAACCCGTCCTCCTCATCGGTCATCGGGGCAACTCAGCCAGCGGCGTTCGGGTAGCGCCGGCTACCGCATCGGCGAGAGCACGGCGCACGACAGTGCGGACTAGCTGCCGACGGTGCAGCACTGACGAGTGGACATCGTCATAGACTTCTGCTGACCCGGCGGCGATCGCCGCGCCGTGATCGAGTACGGACTGACCGACTGGCATTCCGCGCATTGCGTCCTCTGCACTGTTCAGGCGGGAAATGCCTCCGGTGACCGCGCCGACAACGACCCTCGCGTCGGTTATCTGGCCGTCGACGATGTCAAGCCCGACGGCTGCCAGTGCGAGGGCGAAATCGCCGGGTCGCCTGCTCACCTCTGCGAAGCCCAGCCCTGAACCGGAATTGATCTCCGGGACGAGGATCTCCACGACGAGTTCGTCTGGCTCGAGCGCGGTGGTAAAAGAGCCTTGCAGGAAGTCTTGCAGCGGCATGTTCCGTGACCCTCCGGCACTGCGCGCCACGACCGACGCGCGTGCAGCTAGCAGCGCAGCGCACCACTCGGATGCCGGGTCCGCATGCGCCAGGCTGCCTGCCACGGTGCCGCGCAGGCGCACGGGCAGATGGGCGATCGACGGTGCGACGCTCCCTAGGTAGCCCGCCACCCCGTGCAGGCCGGCGAACTGCTCTAGCTCGTAGTGCCGGGTCAGCGGACCAATGCGGAGAGTTCCATCCGCCAAGCGCGACAAGTCCGGGAAGTCATCTACGCGATTGAGGTCAAGGAGGCACTCAGGGCGCACCAGCCTCAGATTCATCATCGGCAGCAGGCTCTGGCCTCCTGCCAGCACCTTCGCCTCATCCCCGAGTTCTCTCGCCAGGCTCACTGCCTCCTCGGCAGACACGGGACGGAGTAGCCGGAATGGCGCGGGCTTCACGGCGCGTCACCCCGATCGTCCCGGCGAAGTACGGTCCCCTGACTGGCGGCAGCCGGGGCCGATCCGAAGAATGCCGCCGCCAGCCGGGTCGGCTCGAGCAAGGACTGGGGGGTATCGGAGAGTGTTACCCGGCCGCTTCCCAGCACGTGCACCCAGTCAGATACAGCCAGCGCCTCGATGGCCTTCTGCTCCACGAGGATGACGCCAGCGCCATCGTCGGCTAGCTTGCGCACGATATCTTTGAGGATCAGATGCGAGAGCTCAGGAGTGAGGCTTGCCGTCGGCTCGTCGATGAGCAGTACCTTCGGATCCAGCATGAGCGCCCGGCCGATCGCCACGATCTTTCGTTCACCGCCACTGAGGCTGGCGACATGCCGGTGCCGCAATCGTCCGATCATGGGCAGGCGCTCAAGAAGCTCGCTTATTCGCAGGTGCGCGGCCCGTCGGCGCAAGCAGTACCCGCCCATCTCGAGGTTCTCGTGGACGGTCAGCGCGGCGAAAGTGTCGTCCAGCTGCGGCACATAGCCCACACCCCGCCGCACAAGCTCGTCGCAGCGAAGGCCCGTGACGTCCGCTCCCGCGAGGACAGTGCGTCCCGACTTGATCGGAAGCTGTCCTGCCAGAGCTTTCAGCAGCGTGCTCTTGCCGGAGCCGTTAGCACCGATAATCGTCAGAACCTGACCGGGGACGAGATCGAGTGAAATGCCATGGATAGTTGGCGTCGAGCCGTACCCCGAAACAACGTCAGATACCTCATAAACGAGCTGAGATTCTGTCATGACGTCAGCCCACCAGATAGGCGTTGACGACAGATTCCGTCTGCCTGACGTCCGTCATGGCGCCAGTTGCAATGACCTCTCCCCGTGCCATTACCACGACCGAATCGCACATCCGTTCCACGGACTCCATTCGGTGCTCGATCATGATCACCGCCACCCCTTGTGATCTGAGGTTGAGGAGATAGTCTTCGATCACGCACATCATGCGCGGATTGACGCCAGCCATCGGCTCGTCGAGAAGCAGCGTCCGGACCTCGCTCATAGTGGTCCGCATGATTTCTACGAGACGCTGCTCGCCGCCGCTCAGGTTGCCCGCGTATTCGCTTTCTTTGGATGCCAGGCCAAAAGTCGCAAGCAGTGCCCGTGCCCTGCGTACTTGCTCGCGTTCACGAGCGCGCCAGCGCCGGCCCGGTCCTAGCACCGACAGGACCGACTCACCAGGCCCCTCCGATACCCCGAGGAGCAGGTTCTCCAGAACCGTGAGCCGCGGGAAGACCGCGGCCACTTGGAATGTCCTGCGCAAGCCAAGTTTCGCAAGGGCCTGGGGCCGCCACCCCGTGACTGCCGTGCCGTCAAGAACGACATCGCCACCAGATGGCTGGATCGCACCTGCGATCATCCCGACCAGCGTCGACTTTCCAGCGCCGTTCGGGCCGATGATTCCCAGAATCTCACCATAGCGCACTGCCAGCGAGACGTTACTCACTGCGCTCAGGCCGCCATAGGTCTTTCCGAGAGCCCGGGTTTCCAAAGCCGGGCGAGCGCCGACGGCGCGCTCGTCCGGTGCTGCCGCTTCTGCCGGCGTAGCTCCGGCGGCCCCGGCCTGTGAAGATGCTGTCTGAGGGCCACGAGTGCTGTCGGTCGTCATGAGGTCACTTCCGGGCTTCGATCTCGTGCTGCGCCCGGATCGGCCGCGAACACGCGCCGCCGCTCAGGTATGAGGCCCTGCGGCCGGAACCAGAGAAAGATCAAGGGCAGCAGCCCGATGACGATCCACTGGAGCGAGACCATCAGCTCGGGTGATCCGAACTGCGGCAGATACCGGGCACCCTCGCCGATGCCGAGCGGAACTACAATCGCACCGACTAGTGCTCCCCAGTTGCTTCCTGTGCCTCCGACAATGAGAGCCGTGAAGAAAACAAATGTCTCCGGATACAGCCATCCGGACGGCGCCCATGCACTTATGTATTCGACGAGCAAAGCGCCGCTCAGACCGGCCAGCGCACCTCCCACCAGCAGTACTCCCGCCTGGTGGCGGAATGGCGATACACCAAGCGCCATAGCTGCGGGCTCGTTATCCCTGAGCGCCCGGCATCGGCGACCGTACGGGGACTCAGTGATCCGGTGCACGATCACGTAACTGACGGCGCAGAGGACCGCCGCCAGGAGCGAGAAGAAGAGGTTGTAACTTTCGTTCGTGACGATGCCGCCGAAGAGGGAGCCGAGCGGCTTCGGGACCAGGGCCAGGCCCGCGGCGCCACCGACTAGGCCATCTTGGTTGGTAGCGACGGCCGTGGCGATCAGGGATGCGGCCAGCAGGACTATTGCCAGGTAATCGCTCCGGAGCCGGCGAATGCCCAGGAGGCCGACACCTAGGGCAAGCAGTGCGCCCACCGCGGCTGCGGCGATGAGCGGAATGGGAAAAGGCAAGGTCGCGCCGCCCACGTAGTGCTGGAACGATACGGGCGACGAAGGGCCGAGGGTCAGCACGGCGGCGGTGTAGGCACCTGCCGCCTGAAATATGATGTATGCAAAGTTCACGACGCCAGTGACCCCGAATTGCAGGTTCAGCCCCGCGCACGCGATCCCGTACACCGCGCCGTAGACCAGCAAGAGCGATCCGTAATAGACGAGGGCGGTGCTCACAGCGCAAGTTCCTTCCGCTGAGCCTTCTCCGGGATCAGGCCGGACGGCCGGAGGAGGAGGACGACAGCAAGCAGTGCGAAGGCGAAGACGTCCTTGTAGTCAGGCTGTGTGAGCGCCGCACCGATCTCGCTGACCATCCCGACCACTAGGGCGCCGATCATCGCGCCGGTCGGTGAGCCAACTCCGCCCACGATCGCCGCCGCGACGATCGGAACGAGAAAATCACCTGCCGTCGTATAGGAGAAGCTGACCACGACCATCGAGATCGCGACACCGGCTACTCCGGTGAAGATGCCTGAAGTGATCCAGGTGATGTCGATAATCCGGTCCACTCTGATCCCGGAAGCGCGGGCCAGTGGCGCGTTGGTCGCGACCGCCCGCATCGCCTTACCGAACTTGGTCAGCCGCAGGGCCGCCTCGAGAGCGAGCATCCCGATCAGCGCCACAATGATCAAGATGAAGTCTGTTCCGGTCAGCGAGATAGACTCGAACTGGTATGTGTGCGTCTTCGGAAGCCTGAACGCGAAGAATCCGGGCCCTACAATCGCCAGCGTGATGTATTGCATCATGGTCCATACGGCGAGCGCGATGATCACCATGCTGAATGCTTTGACGCCGCGCCTGATGAAGGGAACGTAGACAAAGCGATTGAGGGCATAGGAGGCGACGCCACCGAAGACGCCGGCGACCACCATGGCCCACCAGATCGACACACCAGCCTGATTAACCTGCAGTGCGACGTATGCGGAGCCGGTCATGATGCCGGCCGTAGCCAAGTTGAAGACATTCGTCACGCCGTACTGGAGGGTGAATCCCACCGCTCCGAGCGAGAGGAGCGATGCAGTGACCAGCCCGAACCCGGCCGCTTCGATCGCTATGTTCATGCTCGCCGTCCAGCGGGCACCGCCAAGGCGCGGTGCCCTTTTCTCGTCGAGTCCAGGCCACCGCTCATCCGCCGCTTGCCTTAGCCAGATCCGTAGCCGTCAGCAGGGCCACTTGCTGCTCCGAGTTACCGGGTCCCAGCTTGGTGGCCACGAAGCCGCTCGTGGAGTTGTTGTACTTGTTAAAGAAGATGTCACTCAGGCCCGCATAGTGAATCTGGTGTCCCGCAGCCAGCGCGGCCTTGCCAGCGGCGAAGGAGTGCACGGTGACCTTTCCAGCGCCCGCGTTCGCGATCCGTGTGATGTACTTGTTGAACACCGTCGGCTGCGTGCTGTGCGCCGCCAGTATTGCCAGGGCGATGAGATTGGCTCCGTCGTATGGCGCCTGCGCATACGGATCGTTCAGCCACTGCTTCGGATTCGGAATCGTCAGGCCCAGCAGCGTGTGCTGCCAGACACTGAATGCGGGTCCGCCTGATGACGTTTGCTGATGGACGCTGCGGTAGTACTGCGCGTAGGCGCTCTTTCCGATCGCCTTCGTGATGGCCGAATACCAGACCGGCTGCGGAGTGGGAATCGGGCCGATGAAGGGCAGGATGGAGCCGCCGCTGAGTTGCTTCAGGTCCGCCAGGTAGGTCGCGAACGTCTGCGGATCGGTCTCGGTGATGACTGCCTGAGGCTTGGCGGCCTTCAGCTGCGCGGCTTCAGACAGATACGAGCTCTGATCCTGGGTCAGCTTCTGATCAAGAACCAGCTTGATGCCCAGGTGCTTGAGGCCGGCGATCACAGTCGGGACATTCGCCTGGGAACTGATGGTGTCGCCGAAGATGGCCGCCACCCGTGTATACCCGGCCTTCGCGGCGTACGCCGCGAAGGCGTAGCCGCCCGCGTCGTCAGCCGCCAGGATGCGGTAGAAGTAAGGGCTGACCTGATGGTCATACTCGCTCTGCCCGGTGTTTGAGAACATCGGGATGTGGGCCGCCTCGAGAAGAGGCGTGGTTGCCGAGGCCTCGTCGGAGCTTGGCCCGACCGCACCGACCAGATTCGTGGTGAGCGCAATCAGCTTCTGCACGGCGGGAACCGCATCAACCGGGTCTCCGCGTGTGTCGACAATCTGACAGGCCAGCTTGTGACCAAGCACGCCGCCGCCGGCGTTGATCAGCTTCACGGCCGTCAGGCAGCCGGAATTCTGCTCCGGGCCAAAGGCCGCATCCGGACCGCTGAACGGCTGGACGTCGGCGATCACCAGGTTGCCACCGGCGCTCGCGCTCGGCCCGGAGGAGGACGAGCAAGCGGACGCGACCAGGGCGAGGCTCAGCGCTGCGAGCGGCACCACCGCTCGGCGGTTCGACAGTGTCTGTGACAGTGACATGGGCGAGGCTCCGATCTGACGCAGGCCGGGAACAGTTGCCTGCGAAGTCAGTCCGATCTCATCACTTCGGTCGACATAGCATTGAATCAGATCGAACAGTGTTGAGCATGATTAAAACGTGCCGAAGGTGAAGTGTCAACATGCTGGACGTCCACATTCCGTACGGTCAGTACTCGGCGTCCTGGTAGCTCAGCCCGTAGAGGTCCCGGCGGCGCTCGGCCCTCGGGTGGACCAGGGAGGACCGATGGCGGGCTGCTTCAGCGACGGACAGATCGATGGAGGCCAAAGCGATCCCGGAACTGTCCCGGGAGAGCGGACCGCCGACGAGCTGACCGTAGGGATCAGCGATCACCGAACTGCCCAGGAATCGATGCTCCGGACCGGCGCCTGCGACGGAAGCCGCGGCGATGAAGACCTGGCTGAGATTTGCCTGCACCAGCAGCCCTGTCACTTGCTGCGGAACCAGGCCGAGGTCAGCCACCGCGTCGTACCCGGTCACCCACGCCGTGGGCACACAGATCAGATCAGCACCCTGCAGCGCCAGGAGCCGGACCACCTCGACGAAGCGCAGGTCATAACAGACGCACACGCCGATTGTTCCGGCTGTGGCCGTCGCGACCACCGGGAAACCGGTATCGCCATTCGACAGCGCGGATCTCTCCTCACCGAACAGATGCGCCTTCCGGTAGTGCAGGATGACACCCGAGCCGTCAACGACCACCGCGGTGTTGAACAGCGAGTCGCCAGCGCGCTCGCAGAATCCGCCTATCACCAGACCTCGATGCGCTGTCGCCAGCTTGCACCACAACTGAGTGGTAGGGCCGTCCACCGGCTCCGCATAGCGCTTCAGGATCTTCGGATCAGTCGTGTAACCGGGCACGGCGAGCTCGGGCAATACCACGATGTCCGCTCCCGCCTCGAAGGCGGACTCCGCTGCCATGGTGGCTCGCTCGCGGGCAGGTGGCCCTGCTGGCCGCCATTCCATCTGCACGACGGCGATGCCATGCTCGCGGGTCATCCGGCGGATTCCCCAGCCGCGGTCAAAGCGACGACGTCGTCCTCGCCGCAATCCAGGAATGCCATGCAGCGCCCCGGCCCGGCCTCGCCGCCTTCGATCTTCAGCGGGAAGAAGCCGATCACGCATCGGGTATTGAGAATGGCGTCGATATCACCACCAACATTTTCTGCATGTATGCAGCCGGATTGAAATGCGAGGTGGTGCATCGGGAAGATGTCGGAGGTTATCCTCCGGCCCGAAAGATGGTGTACGTAGTCATACGTTCCGAAGTAATCCAAGACCGACATGCCGACGTGCCGTTCAAAATCGCGAGCCAGGTCCGGACGCATGTCCCGGATGGTGGTATTCATTGGATGGTCACCTGAGCCGGCATCGATGCCCCACCAGGATATCTGCAGCGAACGCATCCATTCAGCTAGCTCGATCCCGCCCCCCGGATGCATGGTAAAGTATCGGACCAGGTCCTGCTTCGGCTCACCCTGATAGTACTTATGAAATCCTGTATGAACGATCAGAATATCGCCAGGCCGGACTTCTACCTTCGAAGTGATGTGCTCGGGCTTGATGATGTCCCAATCTCCGCATACGTCGGAGACGTCGACGACTACGCCCTGATGAATAAGTTTCGTCAGCGGGAGTTCGGACATTCCCTGCATCGTATCGGTGCCATGCATCGGGCCGTCGAGGTGCGTTCCGGAATGTAGCGACATTTCGATGCGCTGTGACACGATCTTGTTTGTCTGAAGATTCTGCGTGTAGTACAGCTTTCCACCGGGATAGCCCACCCAGCCTGGTGTATGAATGCTCCATGGGTGAGTCAAGTCGACGATTTTCATGTGGTCCCTCCCCTATAGATTTCGAGTCAGTGCAGGGTGCGCCGGAAGACTCCGAGGCGAATATACTTGGGATGTAGCGCAACGGTTGCGCTGGCGAGCGGCTCATCCGCATCGCCGTGAAAAGTCTCCTGGAGCATCATGTAAGCCGATCCTTGCTTCAGGCCAAGCAGTTCCGCAATGACCCCGTCGGCGCATTGCGGCACGAGCAATGCGACAGTGTGCTCGATGGGAACCCGGAAATACCGTCGGCTGAGCGTCAGAATGGAGTCACTCAGGTCGGCTGCATTCAGCGGCCGACTGAGCACATCTGCCGAGATCAGCTCTGTCATCTGCACGGCGGGTGCGCCGTCGGCAGCGAGCAGTCGGCTGACTCGATAGACCTGACATGGCTGAATCTCGCCAGCGATGCCAGACTCGATGCTCGCCATCCCGAGTTCCGCGGTGCTGGAGACCTGATGCGACAATCCGAGGACGACAGCCCAGGGAATCAAGCCATGCAGGGCGAGTACCTCCGCGGTTACCTGCGGTCTGAGCCAGGTGCCTGAACCCGGTTTGCGCCGGATGAGGCCCAGCTGTTCCAGTGAGGCGAGAGCGGACCGGACCGTGGCCCGGCTAACCCCAAGCTGGTCGGCGAGATCCGGCTCAGCTGGCAGTCGTCCGCCGACGAACTCCCCGCGATGGATTGCTTCGACCAGCGCGGTGAACGCCCGATCGGACAGCGACGATCGCTCGAGCTGGGATAGAGGTGCGGGAGCGGCCACTTGTGTAGTGTCACTTTTGTCTGACAATATGTCAAGATGACAAATGTCCGTGCGGGGCGCCTGGCGGGACGGCCGCGCCAGGATCTCACTGACGAGCAGGCGCGGATATATGACGCGGTGACGGGAGGACGCCGGGGCCAAGGGCCGCAGTTCTTCCCGCTGACACGTGAAGATGGAAGTCTGGCCGGACCGTTCAACGCCATGCTGCTGAGTCCGGATGTGGGCATGGCGATGCAGAGCCTCGGCAGCGCGCTGCGTTACTCGACATCACTGACCGACGCCGCTCGGGAGATAGCGATCCTCACGGTCGCCGCGGATCTCGACAACGCCTTCGAGTGGTACGCCCACGAGCCCATCGCCCGGCATTGCGGTGTGAGCGATCATGTGATAGCCGCGATCAAGCTCCGTCAGCCACCTGCTCTGCCGGTTCTTGCCGAACAAGCAGCGTACGAGCTGGCAATCGTGCTGCTGAGGTCCAGTGACGTCACGGACGCCGAGTATCACGCGGCTGTCGGCGCCATAGGTGAGCGAGGGGTGTTCGAGGTCTCCGCGCTCGTGGGCTATTACTCGATGCTCGCGAGCCAGCTAAGACTCTTCCGAGTCGGTACCGACTGACTCTGTAAGCAAGCAGCGGAACTCATCGCCCGCCGCGTTACGCAGGCAGCCGGGCCCGTGCGGCAGCCGCGAACATAGCAACTCCTTGCGCCGCGAGCCGCGGACTGTGCCCGCGCTGGCGTCGGCGGACGCGCCGCTGCCCGCGAGCGGTCCAAGGCGCCCTGCCATGCTTGCCGGGATCGAGGACCGCATCGACGCTCGGGCACACCGCTCTGCACGCCCGCCGCCCGGTGCCTGGGAGTCACTAGTGGCCACGGCGCCCGGCTCACACGGAAGCTCCACGGATGCGGCCGATCTCGAAGCGCAGCTGGAGCGGCACGGACACCTGCTGCCGCTGCCCAAAGAGCCGGCGGCCCTAGCCAATGTGCTCGAAGTCAGCATCGTCGACTTCCTGCTCGATCGGATAGCTGCTTCGGACGGCGCGCTCACCGCGGCGAGAGGTGGCGAGCGCTTCTACCCGGATCTGAGATCACGGGGCCGGGGGTGGACGACGCTTTCTACGCTCTGGACATCAAGGTAGCGAAGCGAAAGATCCTCCTTCACACTAGCTACGCGGCAGAACGCCTCATGGGGGTGGGCCGAGACGCGGCCGAGACGCCGGCGCCCTCGAGCTTATCGAGATATACAACAAACGTGACGGTGCGGACATCGAGCGTCTTATTGAACTAGCTGCGTCCGCCCTCAAGGCACTGCTACAGGCCGAGGACCCGGAAATTGAAATACGTCGACAATACGACTTCGAACAACTCTTCAATCTCTTCTATGAGCATGAAGAGGTTCTAGGCTGGGAACGTATTGCCCGGCTGGAATGGCAGTATCTTCCCGCTCTTGGCTATGGCGCAAACCCAAGGATGCTCGGCCAACTCCTACCCTCTGCTAGACGACTGGTCCATGTCACCCGGCACACAAGACGATGGTCACATTGACGGCACTGCGCTCTCGGACTGGTCGTCGCGAGCGCTACGAGGGCTCCAGGATGCCGATCGATTGAGTGTAGGCGCACAGGCGATCGGACGTGTGCTCGCTAAGGCGCCGAACGATCCGGCCGGAGGCTTTCGAAAGGTGTCCAATCAGGGGCGCCCACTGTGATCTGGTCAGATGTCGGCTGACCTGCTGGTTCGCCGATTGCGGCTCTTGAACCGTATGCCGTCAGATGCTGCCAGATCCCGCTCGAACTCACGATTCCCGCAACATACGGCCTTGGTGACCGCCAGCGCCCGTGATCAGGCCAGAAACCCGACCGAGATGCTCACGCCGCGGCCTGGCCGGCCTGGTCGGCGGCCTGCGCAACCGGCGACCGCTTCGCCAGGAAGCCTGCGTAGTCCAGTTCCCGGTACGGGGCGGTACAGGGGTTCCCGTCGGCGATCCACATCTTCTGCCCCACAAGGTCCATCGCCCAGGCAGCGCAGCGGGAGGCCGGTCTCCAGGTAGTCCCGCCCGGTCACCGGATCGTCCGTCAGCCGCGCCGGCGCCGATGCCCACATGCGCGGCTCGCGAGCCGCGGGAGCACCCCAGGGCGGTGCGCGTTTGTCCGGGTTCTCGCCGATCCACACTTCCTCGGCGTCGAAGTCGAAGGTGAACGAGGCGGCGCAGCGCGCTCCGTCAGGCCACATGCGGATCCGGGCTCCCTCCAGGCAGGTCGGCTGCTGGTCCGTCCTCTCCAGGCGTGTACCGGGCGGGGGAAGTGACATGGTGTTCTGAGACCGCCAGCGTCTGTTCCTGGATCCGGCTTACGAGATGGTTCTGGAATGCGGTGGTGGTACATGACCCGCCTAGGTCGGGAGTCATTATGCCGGCCGCGACAGTAGAGCGGATCGCATCGAGTATCCACGCTGCCTCCACGTCGTAGCCGAGGTGCTCGAGCATCATCGCGGCGCTGGCGACGGCGCCTATGGGGTTGGCAATACCAAGGCCCGTGATCGCCGGCGCGGAGCCGTGAACGGGCTCGAACATGCTCGGCGCTCGGCGCTCCGGGTTGAGATTGGCGCTGCATCCCAGCCCAAGGCTGCCCGAGAGAGCGCTGCCCAGGTCCGAGAGTATGTCGGCGTGAAGATTGGACGCGACTACCACCGAAAGGCTCTCCGGATCGAGGACCATCCGGGCGGCCATCGCGTCGACCAGGCAGCGATCAGTCGCGATATCGGGGTAGTCGGCGGCGACACGCTCGAAGACCTCGTCCCAGAGCACCATGCCGAATCGCTGTGCGTTGCTCTTAGTGACACTGGTGACATGCCGCACAGGCTGACGCGAAGCTACCTCGAAGGCGTGGCGGATGATCCGCTCACAGCCGACCTCGGTAAACAGCGCCGTCTCCAGCGCTATCTCGCCGCCCACGCCACGCGCGCCGAGATTGCGGCCGCCTATTCCAGAATATTCTCCTTCGCTATTCTCCCTGACGACGGTCCAGCTCTTACCGGTGATTCCTGGATTCCGGAGCGGTCCCCGGACCCCGGGCAGGAAAGTGACGGGACGGATATTGGCCCATAGGTCGAGCCCCTGGCATATCGCCAGCCGCAGGCCCCACAGGCTGACGTGATCAGGGACGGTCGGCCAGCCCACCGCGCCGAAGTAGATAGCGTCGAATCCCCGGAGCTTTTCCAGGCCGTCGGCGGCCATCATGCGGCCGTGACGGAGGTAGTAGTCGCACCCCCACGGGAACTCCGTCCACTCGACCCGGAATGCCGAGGATCGTTCAGCCACGACGTCTATCACTGCCCGGCCGACAGCGACGACCTCGATGCCGATACCGTCGGCTGGGATTACCGCGATCGCCAGGCGCCGCGCGCCAGCAGTTCCGTCATTCATCGCGCAGGACCAGTTCGAAGCCACGGCTGCCCCATCGCGCGAGCGCCATCATCCCTCCTCGTCTTGACAGCAGCCATGGGCACATAGCCGCCCACTATTCACCGGGCTCCAAGCCGCGCGCAACAGCGCGAAATCAGGCGCAGGCGCGCGGGACCTGCTGGCATGGCTTGCTACGGCATCCGCTCCACCTTGTGCGGTTCGGTGATACTCAGGTTGTTGCCTTCAGGGTCGGTGAAGAAGCGGAATCTGTACCAGGTTCCGTTCTGGTGCCGCCATTCCCTGACGTCATCGGACCATCGGACCTGGCCTTCAAGATGCTGAATGGCTGAATCGAGATCTCCGACGGCGAACGAGAATGACGATATGCCTACTGACTGGGCGGGCGCGAAGTGCGTGTCCTGGGCGTCAGGCGCCGCAGTGAGAAAGTACACGCTGACGTCACCAGACTGGATCGCGAACCAGTCCGTGCCTTCCTCGTAGGGATACAGAAGTTCTAGGCCCAGGACGTCCCGGTAGAAGTGAACCATCGCCGGGATGTCGCGGCAGTAGACGTCTATATTGTCAAAGCGCTCTAGTTCGGTCACGGTAATCCTCATCGATGTGACACGGTGATCGGCTTCTGGAACGAGTTCACGCCGGCGCTCTGGCCGCCATCGATGGCGAACGCCGCACCGGTGCAGAAGGAAGATGCCTCAGAGGCCAGGAAGAGCGCGAGCTGGCCCACCTCGCCGGTCTCGCCGATCCGGCCGAGGGCGTGCCACTTCACCACGTCGTCAACCTGGTCGGTGGGACGCTCGACGAAGGTGCTCTTGACCATCGGAGTATTGATCCAGCCGGGCATGAGCGCGTTGCACCGGATCTTCTCGTGGCCCCATTCCACGGCGACGCCGCGAGTGAACGACAGGATCGCGCCCTTCACAGCCGCGTGCAGGGCATGACCGGGCTCGGCCACCCAGGCGTATGTGCCGGACATCGTGACGATGGACCCGCCGCCGAGCTTCACCATGCGGGGAATCGCCGCGCGGACGCACAGGAAGGTACCGGCCATGTCGACCGCGAAGATCCTGTTCCAGTCCGCCAGGCTCGTGTCCGGGATCAGGTCGGAGAAGTCCAGTCCGGCCTGGGCCACGAGTGCGTGCGGTCCGCCGAGTTCTTCCGCCCGGGCCATCAGGTTCTCGACCGCTTCCTCGTCTGTGACGTCGCAGATGACACCTTCGGCGCTGTGACCAGCCTGACGCAGTGAGGCGACTGCGCGTTCGAGTTGCCCGGCGTTGATGTCAGCCAGCAGCACGTGCGAACCAGCGCCAGCGAGTGCCGCGGCAATGCCCAATCCATTCCCCTGGGCGGCTCCGGTGACGACGGACACCTTACCGGCCATGTCCATTTCTTCTCCTTCATCTCGAGATCTGCGCTGACGGATTGCGCGTATGCTCGCCGTCAGCTCTCTGATGGGGCGGTGCGGATGCTTGGTAGCCGCTCACGCTCCTGCCGCCGTGTCGACGGCTGCGGCCAGGTCTCCGATGGCCTGACCGCTGTTGCGGTGAAAGAGCAGGCAGTCGTCGGTCAGCCAGCGCAGGTCGACCTGCGTGCCGACGGGAACCGAAGGGACCTGGCCTGCCCCGCGGGCGGCCAGCACTTCCGCCGTCGCGCCGTCGCTCATGCGGACGCGATACGAGATACCGGATCCGAGATACGTTGCCTCGGCGATCGTTCCGGCGACCGACGAGGACGCTGGAACGTCCGGGCTGGCGAGCATGATCTTCTCGGGCCTGATGCATGCGACAGCCGCGTCACCATCGCTCAGGCCGCTGGAGCCGGATGAGCCGAGCGTGATCGACGCTCCGCAGTCGAGGCTGACGATACCGTCGCGGTACGTCCCAGGCAGCGCGTTGATGCTTCCGATGAACTGCGCGACGAACAGGTTCGCAGGCCGCTCGTAGATCTCCGACGGGCTCCCGACCTGCAGGACTCGCCCCTCGTTCATCACCGCGATGCGGTCCGACATGGTCAGGGCTTCTTCCTGATCGTGGGTGACGTATATGAATGCGACGCCTACCTCACGCTGGATGTGCTTGAGCTCGGTTTGCATCTGTCGGCGGAGCTTGAGGTCTAGTGCGCCGAGCGGCTCATCGAGCAGCAGGAGTTTCGGCATGTTCACCAGCGCGCGGGCCAGCGCCACTCGCTGCTGCTGCCCGCCCGACAGCTCCGCCGGCTTGGCGTGTGCCCGTTCTTCCAGCGACACGACACGGAGTATGTCCCCAACCCGCTGACGAATCTCCGCGGAGCGCACCCGCTTGCGCTTCAGCCCGAACGCGACGTTGTCGGCGACGGAGAGGTGCCCGAACAGCGCGTAGCTCTGGAAGACGGTATTCACGTCCCGGCGATGCGGCGGAATCGAGTTGACCTGCTCGCCGCCGAGCCGGATCTCCCCCTCGTCCGGGGTGATGAAACCGCCGAGCATGCGCAGCGTGGTCGTCTTCCCGCACCCTGAGGGACCGAGGATGGAAAAGAACGTGCCCTCGTCGACGCTGAGGTCGACGGACTTCACCGCGTACTGGCTCTTGAAGCGCTTGGAGACGCCGATCATCTCGGCGGCTGGGCGACTCGCTAGCACGGTCGCATCACCTATCTATCCGGGTCCGGCCGACAGCACGCCGGCGGACGATCACGACCCCTAGCGCCGTGGCGGTCAGCACAACGGCGACCATCGCGAGCATCACGACTCCGGCGGCGTTGACCTCCGGCGTAACCCCGAAGCGCAGCATCGAGTAGATCCGCAGCGGGAGCGGCTGCGTTCCGACACCGGCCGTGAAGTACGTGGTCACGAAGTCGTCGAAGCTGAGCACGAACGCCAGCAGGCCGGCCGCGACCAGCGTCGCCCTCAGCTGCGGAATGACGACTAGCCAGAGAGCACCCAGACGCCGGGCGCCCAGATCCTGGGCGGCGTACTCCGTCTCGCGGTTGATGCCGGACAGCTGGCTTCGCACCACGACCGCGACGAAGGCGGTGCACAGCGCCACGTGACCAGCCACGATCGTCCAGAAATTCAGGGTGATCTTCATCTGCGTGAGCAGCAGGAAGAGTGCGGCGGCGGTCGCCGTCTCGGGCGTGACCAAGCGCAGGAAGACCATGCCGTTGGCTGTCGTGGACCCGGCTCGCCCTCCGCGCTGCATGCCGAAGGCCAGCAGCGTCCCCAGGAGCAAGGACGCCAGCGCCGCGATCACCGCGATCTCTGCGCTGATGAGCAGGGAACTAAGCATCGGGCCGTCGTGGAACAGCGTCCGGTACCACGTCAGGCTCACGTTCCTGAACACGATCAGGGACGACTGGCTGTTCAGGGAGAACAGCATGACGACCGCGACTGGTAGCAGCATCAGCGCCAGTACCAGCACGGTGATCGCCCAGAGCACCCAGGGGCGGCGCGCGTTTCCGGGGCGGTCCGAGCGGGCGGCCGCGGTCATAGCGCCGCCGCCATTTCAGTTGGTTCCGCAACTGGCTCAGGCTTGCCTGCCTTCGCCATCACCGCGAGCAGCCGCACGCGGCGCCTGGCCAGGAGCATCGCGACAGCGAGGGTCAGCACCAGCAGTGCGATCAGGGCAACCACCAGCGCCGCGCCGACTGTCTGCGAGCCCGCGTCGGTGAACTGATTGTTGATCATGTTGCCGATCATGGTGGAATTCGGGCCGCCCAGGAACTGGGCCGTGGCGAAGTCGCCGAGCATCGGCAGGGCCACCAGGAGGCAGCCGCCGAGAACGCCGTCCCGGGTGAGCGGGAAGGTGACCCGCCAGAACACCGCTGGCGCGGATCCGTAGAGGTCCTTCCCGGCGTCGATAACCTCTGCGGGCAGCTCGCTCACGGCAGCGTAGATGGGCAGGATCATGAGCGGCAGGTAGCCATAGACCAGACCGCAGATGACGGCCCAGCTGGTGTTGACGATCTGCGGTGCAGTGATGCCGAGGTGCGCCAGTGCCGTCGGAAGCAGTCCTGCCGGAGCGAGTAGCGACTGCCAGGCATAGATGCGCACGAGATAGTCGACCAGCCACGGCAGAATCACTAGGGCCAGGATCAGTGGTCCCGCCCGCCTCGCGTACCGCGCCGCGAGATACGCCACCGGATAGCCGAGGACGAGGCAGACCACAGTCGACACCGCGGTGAAGAGCATCGTGCGCAGCAGGGGCGAAAGATTGTAGCTCTGGAAGACGGCGCGATAGTTATCGAGCGTATGCCCGATGATCGGCTGGCCGAGAGAATTGATGACGCCGAAGGAGAACACTCCCACAAGCAGCAAGGGAATGATGAAGAACAGGGTGAGGGCGGCAGACCCCGGGGCAGCCAGCGCGGTCCAGAGTCCGGCGCCCTCGCCCTTCGGCGTGGATCTCATCCGATGAACCGGCTCCACTGCTGGTTCCAGAGCGTCAGCCGAGTGCCGGTCGGCGCCTGCCGCCATTGAGCCGTGTTGAGGTTGCTATCAGGAAGGATCAGGAACGGATAGGCCTTCGTGAGCTCCCGGTAGGCTGCCTCACCCTGCTGGGTGCCGTTCGAGTAGCCGGTGTACAGCGTGTTGGTGTGAGAATTCTCGGGCTCGAGCAGGTACTGCATGAGCAGAAGCGCGGTGCCCGGGCTCTTCGCGTGAGTGCCCACCGACAGGGTGTCGCAGCCCATCGAGAGTCCCTCCTTCGGCCACTCGAAGTCCCAGTCGTTCTTGCCGTTCAGCTTGAGCAGCGCCTGATAGACCGACCCGGCCCAGGCATGTGTCATCCAGGCCTCGCCGGTGTCCATGATCGTCGGGATGTCACTGGAGATGCCACCAAGTGACGGCTTGAGCTTCAGCAGGTTGTTGACTGCGGCGGTCACCTGGGCGGCCTGCCCGGAGTTCGGGCTCGCGTGGTCCAGAATGAGGCTCATCCCGAGCGTCTCATCTTGCTGGTCCAGCACGTAGATCTTTCCCTTGGCCCCGGGGTTGTTCCACAGATCGCTCCACGAGCCGGTGACGGTGGCCTTGCCCTTCTGGTACG
>Ga0307373_10002894_pt1 | contig 30596 bp, 27 predicted proteins | sample OX2MG_FD_202534 | JGI IMG/M metagenome (GOLD analysis project Ga0307373, IMG submission 202534) | Soil microbial communities from Risofladan, Vaasa, Finland - OX-2 | ecosystem: Environmental > Terrestrial > Soil > Coastal area > Acid sulfate soil | place: Finland: Risofladan, Vaasa | collected... | reverse complement strand
CGCATCTTGCGTGGAGGCGCGCCCCTGCGAACCATCCTTCGGATGATCCTGATCGCCGGTCCATGCCCGCATTCGTCGAGCCGGGCCACACCGAACAGGCGATAGCCTCCCGCCGAAGTTGGGAGGCCCGGTGCATCGCCGAGGCGAGCATTCGGGCCGGCCCTGGTTTCGTATGTGTTGCGCCTTGCCGTTAATGTGATGGTTAGCGGTGGATGGATGCTGCGGAGCTGCCGACGTGCTGATGTCGGCGCGGCAGGTTATGCGGCATTCTTTCGGTCGGCTGGGGCGGCAGCGGACGCAGCTGGTTCGTGCTGACGTGATCGCTGATCGCTTGCAGCCTCTTCAAAATGCCCTGCCACTGCGTCCAGTCGAGCTGACGCAAGAACGGCCGGAGCCCCTGAATAAACGGGTCCTCAAGAACCGTCTCCCCGTTTGTCTCCGGCACGAAGAAACGGTTCAGCCCGACTCCCAGCGCTTCGGCGATCTTCTCGAGCGTTCCGAGGCTGGGTGTCATCTGTCCGCTTTCGATCCGGGACAAGTACGAGCGTGAGACACGAGAACGTGCCTGAAGCTGGCTCTGCGTCATGCCGCGAGATTCCCTCAACTGCCGAATCCGCTGGCCTATGTTCTCGACAGTGTCGCGATTGGGCCAGCTTTCAAACAGTTGACGGTCGTCTCCCGGCAAGTCCTGAGGCGACGGCGTCGGAATGACGAACGTTACCTTAGGAGGAAGCAAGCGCAGACAACGACGACAGTTGCCTGTGCGTGTCCGATATTGCACCAGCCCGCATACCTGACAGCGAATGACTTCACGGTCCATTACTGTGCTACTTTCTGTCACTTCTTTGTCCGCCACCGGATCTCCTCGCAGACTATTCCGGCAATGCGAAGGGGAGGAACGTCACTTTCTTGGGAAGGCAGGAACTGGCGCGGAACCGATTCTCCATACTGTGCCAATTCTTGTCAAGCCTTTTTTGCGTCCGTCACGCAGCCACACATTCAACCCCTACAACAATAGTGTTACAAATAGTACGATTGCCCCATTTCTGAACTTTCCCACGCCTTTGCTTTCCTTTCTCAATGACATTGTTCGTCAACCGCTGCGTTGTAATTAGAGAGATGGTCGGTGTGCACCGAAATAGAATACCACAAAATGTCACCCGTCCGTCTGAACGAGAACTCTTGCTTATGGAAGAACGCACGGTGGCAAAAAAAAGTAAACGCGAACACGTATCACGATCGCTTCACGCCGCCACGCGTGGGCTCGTACATCTACATGATGGATGCTCTCGTAAGTCGGCGCACGACGCATCTCGCCTTCCGCCGTATTGAAAAAACTTGAAATCGACGTGTGCAATGGTACAGTTGCCGGCATTATTGCAGATGAACCTGCGGCATACGGGCCGCGTCGATTGTACGAGCCGGTCTGTAGTCCGCTCCGCATGGCCGTGAGGCGATCGACTGGGCCCCATCGTGGAGGAAAATCATGACAAATTTAGACTGGCATTTTGGGCATCGCTTCCCGCGCAGAACTTTCCTGCAAAGCGCCTCCACAGGTTTCGCCGCTTCTCTGGCTGGTTCTTTCCTGCCTGTTTGGGCGCGGCCCGCTCAGTCCGCGACGTCCTCCCCCAAAGGAATTCAACCGCTCACCCCGGCGTCGATGTCCAAAGCCTGGTCACTCGAAGAGATGCAGCGCCGCTGGAATATCACCCGCCGGAAGATGAAAGAGCTGCAGCTCGATTGCCTGCTGGTCTCGCAGCATCACAGCGGGGAGATGATCTCCGAGCGTATTGATGGCGACGCCGATGTGGAATGGTTCACAGGCAACAGCCTGCCCTTCAAATATGTGATTCTGCCCCTGGAAGGCAAAGTCACCGCATTTTCGACGGCTCAGGTGAGGGGAACGCCAGAGGAGAAAATGGCTGCCGAGCGCGGCATCGATATTCGCATCGTGCCGGGAGAGCAAATGTGGTCGGCTCCCATGATTGACTCCCTGCGAGAGATGAATATGGCGCAGGCGCGCATCGGTGTCACCGACCTGGCGAACGCCCCGCGCCAGCCGGAAGGGGAAATCAGCTACACCACGTACGACCGCATTTTGAAAGCGTTCCCGCAAGCCAAATTTGAAGCCGTTGGCGGCCTCTTATGGAAGCTGAAGCTTGTGCACAGCCCGGAAGAGATTGCCGTGCTCGAAAAGGCCACATTGGTGAGCGAAGTCGGCATCCAGGCCATGATGGCGACGGCCCATCCCGGCGTGATTCACCGCGTTGTTTGGCTGGCCATGTACGAGGCCATGGTGAACGCTTCCGGCGAACGGCCCTGGCGCGTCAGCATTCGCACAGGCGCGGGAGGAAATTCCGCTTTGAATCGGCCGTTGGAAGAAGTGATGCCTGCGGGCCAGGTTCTGACGCAGGAATGCACGGGATGCGTCCTCGGATACGGTTCGCAGACCAACCAGTCCGTGCTGCTCGGCCCGGCCAGCGCCGACTGGACTTCTCTCAGCCACTATTGCCTGGATACGTTTCACATCGTGATGGACGCCGTCGTCCCCGGAAAGACCATTCACGAAATCCTGGCGGTTTACGACAAGCGGCTGGTGGAAAAGGGAGAGAAGCCCGGAGGCCTTATCTTCCATTCCGGCGGTCTGGGAGATCTCCCGCGCACCGGATCGAATGGCGAAGGGTCCGACGTGGTGATCGAACCGGGAATGGTGTTCGATATCAAGCCCGAATTTCGATTGAAGGGGCGCGGTGTCGTGCAGATCGGCGATTCCGTCGTGGTCACCGATAAGGGCGCTCGTCGTCTCGGCCGGCGCGACATGTCGCCGAACAACCTCGCCTGAGCGATCCCTGATCGCTCCTGCCGCACCAACCAAGTCCCGCTCTCGCGCAGCATCGAACAAAAAGCGGCGACATCGGTCCGATTGTCGGATTGGCCGTTACTCCTTCACCTACTGCCTCGCAAAAAGGCTCCGATAGTGTATAGTTTTTAAGGCGCTGCCATCCTGAACGCCATGTTGCGTTTCGCTTTCGGCCTCTTCAAATCGTGTTGCGCGCCCAATCGTAAAACATCGAATCGGACATGAATAAACCATTGCGAGTGATGAAGTTTGGCGGCACCTCTGTGGGTGATGCTTCCTGCATGGCGCGCGTCGCGCAAATTGTGAAGGACACTTCCCTCGAAGGTTCCGCCGTTGTAGTCGTTTCCGCCATGAGCGGCGTGACGAACCGGCTCATCGAAGCCGCCCGTCAATCGGAAGCGGGCGAACGCGATTCCGTGGCCACCCTGTTTGAAGCCCTGCGCAAGCAGCATGACGCCGCATTGTCCGCGCTCATTCGCTCGAAGGAAACTCGCAGCAATCTGAGCGCGCGCATGGAAGAAATTTTCAAGGAAGGCGAGCGGCTGTGCAAGGGAACGGCTATGCTGCGGGAGCTCACTCCGCGCACGCTCGACGCCATATCGAGCCTCGGAGAGCGGCTGTCCGCTCCGCTGGTCGCGGGCGGTCTCGAAGAGCTTGGACTCGCGAGCGAAGCGGTCGAAGCCACCGAATTGATTGTAACCGATCCTTTTCATGGCGGCGCCGATCCGATCATGGACCGCACCATGGCGCGGTGTGAAGCGCGTCTGCGCCCGCGCCTGCAGGCCGGAGTCATTCCCGTCGTCACGGGTTTCATCGGCGCCACGGCCGACGGTGTGTTGACGACCCTCGGCCGGGGCGGCTCGGATTTCTCCGCCACCATTTTGGGAGCGGCCATCGGCGCCGACGAAATCATCATTTGGACCGACGTGGACGGCGTTTTGACCGCCGATCCCAAGCTCGTTCCCGACGCGCGCACGATTCCCGAAATTTCCTATCGCGAAGCCACCGAGCTCGCCTATTTCGGCGCCAAGGTGCTGCATCCCAAGACGCTTCGGGCCGTGGCTCAGGCCGGAATTCCCGTCTGGATTCGCAACAGTTTCGCGCCCGGGAACACTGGCACGAAGATCACCCCGAAGGGCCGCAGCAATGGCGGAGGCGTGAAAGCGCTTACGGCGATCAAGGACGTCACTCTAATCAGCATCGGCGGGCCCGGCATCGTCGGCCTTCCAGATGTGGTGGGCCGCACGTTTTCAACCACGGCCGAGGTGCGTGCCAACGTGCTGCTCATTTCCCAGTCCTCGTCCCGGAACGATATTTGCTTCATCGTGGCTTCCACCGATGCCACGCGCACCGTCGAAGCCTTGCGCAGGGAATTCAAACAGGATGTGGCGCACGAAAAAGTCGAACACATCACGGTCGATCCCCATATCGCCATTGTGGCCGTGGTCGGAGAGAATATGCGCGGCACGCCGGGCGTGGCCGGGCGCGTTTTCATCGCCCTGGGGCAGGAGAACGTCAACGTGATCGCCATTGCGCAGGGTTCGTCGGAATCGAATATATCGTTCGTCGTGGCGGTGCAGGATATGAAAGCGGCGCTGGTGGCCACGCACCGCGAGTTTCGGCTGGGTGCGGCCGCCAAGCTGGAACCCGCCGTGAAGGTTTCCTGAAATGTCTGCGCAAACGTTGAAAGCGGCGGAAGAACTGAAACCGAAGGCCGTGCAGCGCTGCATTCTCCCGCATTGCGGGGGCGTATACGCAATCAGCGAGCGTATTTACGTATGTCCGCGCTGCGGCGGACCTCTCGAGATCGACGTGCACCTTCCTCCGGCGAACGAGGCGCCGGGGCTGCGCAAGCTCTGGGCGGTGCGCGCTGGATCGCGCGATGCGCGCGACCGAAGCGGAGTCTGGCGCTTTCGGGAACTGCTTCCCTTTGAAGATTCGGCCCCCGTGGTCACGCTTTTCGAGGGGAACACACCGCTCTACGACGCGCCTCGTTGCGCCGAATATGCCGGCTTGATCGGCCTGCGCCTCAAGCACCAGGGATGCAATCCTACCGGCTCCTTCAAGGATACGGGCATGACGGCCGCACTCACACAGGCCGTTGTGCTGGGCGCGGAGACGGTCATCTGCGCCAGCACCGGCAACACGGCCGCCAGTCTCTCCGCGTATGCCGCCAGGGCGGGATTGCAAGCCGCGATTCTCGTCCCCTATGGACAAATCTCCGCCGCCAAGCTCGCGCAGAGCATGGATTACGGAGCCACCATCTTCGAGCTCGACGGAAATTTTGACGATTGCATGCGCCTGATCCAGGACCTCGGCGACGAGCCCTCGATTTATGTCGCCAACTCCATCAATCCCTTTCGCGTCGAAGGCCAGAAGACCGTTGCCTTCGAATTGATGCAGCAGTGCGATTGGGGGGGGCCCGATCACGTGGTTGTTCCCGGCGGCAATATGGGGAACAGCACGGCGCTCGGCAAAGGATTCGAGGAGCTGCTTCGGCTCGGCTTGATCGATCGGTTGCCGAAGCTCAGCGTCATTCAAGCGGAGGGCTCCGCGCCGCTGGCCCGGTTGTTCGCCACACTCGGCCCGAAACAACGGCCCCCTGCACAATCCTCGCCGCAGCCATCGTCGCCAGAACCCTTGTCGTCGGAATCATGGTTGGATGACTCGCGATTGCCCGGCACCATGGCTCCGGTCGAGCATCCGCGCACTCTCGCGACGGCCATCAAGATCGGCGCGCCCATTTCCTGGAGAAAAGCGTTGCGCGTCGTGTTGCGCTCGCACGGGCGGATCATCAGCGTCAGCGAACAGGAAATCGCCGACGCCAAGAGCATGATCGGCCGCGACGGCATCGGATGCGAACCGGCATCGGCCACCACGGTCGCGGGCATTCGCAGGCTCGTGGCATCGGGCTATATCGGTCCCACCGACACTGTCATTGCGGTACTCACGGGCCATGTGCTCAAGGATCCGGACTACGTGAGCAATTATCATCGCGGAACCCTGGCGCTCGATACTGGCGAGGGGAACCCTCGGCCCATTCACGGATCGTTTCGCAACGCTCCACAGCGCGTTGAGGCCACTAAGCAATCGATACTCGGCGTCCTCGGCCGGCGGAAATAGCGGGCAACGCCACCCGCTCGGTGTGCGAGCTGGGAACCGGCGAATTCCTTGAGAAGGTTTTCACAATTCCATGAGCGCTCCGAGACACAATGTGTATGAAGTCAGAGTTCCCGCGTCCACGGCCAACTTGGGCGCGGGCTTCGATTGTCTCGGCTTGGCGCTGGAGCTCTATCTCAGCGTGCGCGCTACTGTGCTGTCCGGGCCCCACGCTCGCAGTCAGGCGCGAAGCCGCGGCGTGCGCGGCACTTCATCGCTGCCGAAGTCTCCCGATCAAAACCTCATCCTCCGCGCCATGCGCCTCACCGCCGAACGCGAGGGGCTTCAGCTCCCCACGGTGCGGCTCGCCGTTCAAAATGAAATCCCCGTGGCCGGCGGCCTCGGCAGCAGCGCTGCCGCCACCGTCGCCGGAGTTGCGCTGGGTTATGCCGTCAGCGGGCGGCCCGTGCCGAAGGACGTCGTGTTGCGCTTCGCCGCCGAAATGGAAGGCCACGCGGATAATGTCGGCGCGGCCCTTTTGGGCGGCTTTGTGGTCACGTTCACTCGCGACGACGGCACCGTGGTGGCAGTGCGCAAGAGATGGCCCAAGATGATCCGGCTGATCGTCGTCACGCCGTCCTCCGCGCTCGAAACGAAAAAATCCCGGGCCGTGCTGGCGCAGAGCGTATCGCGCACCGATGCGGTCCACAATTTGCAGCGGACCGCTCTATTTGTCGCGGCCATCGAAGAGCGCCGCTTCGACCTTCTCTGGGATGCCATGGAGGATCGTCTGCATCAGACCGCCCGGCAATCTCTGATTCCCGGTCTCGCCGACGTGCTGGCGATGCCGCGCATGCCGGGCCTGCTTGGCATCGCGCTAAGCGGTGCGGGGCCGAGCGTGATCGCGCTTGCAACCGACCGGTTCGATGAGATCGCCAAGGCGGTCGCCATTCGGTTCGAACGAAATGGCGTCAGCTCGTCGATTCGAATTTTGGAGGCGGCGCAAGAGGGACTTACCGCGGCGCAAAAGTCGGTCTCCCGAAGCTGAGACCGCATTCTTTACGGCAGGCGCTCGAAATCCAAAATCCAGCCAAAAGCACTAAAAGACGAAAATTAGGGCAATAATATAGTTGACAAAATAGACTTTCTGCCTCAAAATGGTGTTCATGGAGACGGCGATGAACACCGAACCAAAGACACTTCAGGAAGCGATTATATACTTCTCCGATCCGGTAAACTGCCGCGAATATCTGGTAGCGCGGCGATGGCCGAAGGGTGTCGCCTGCCCCCGTTGCGGCAGTAAGGATGTGCTTTTCTTAGAAAAGTATAATCGTTGGCACTGTCGGGCGAAGCATGATGCGCCGCAGTTCACCCTGAAAACGGGCACGATTATGGAAGATTCGCCAATCGCTCTCGACAAGTGGCTAACCGCCATGTGGCTAATTGTAAATTGCAAGAATGGCATTAGCAGTTACGAGATTCACCGTGCTCTCGGAATAACTCAGAAATCCGCATGGTTTTTGGATCATCGCATTCGCCTAGCTTTGACCAGCGGTTCTTTTGAAAAGTTGACTGGGCATGTGGAAGCCGACGAAACGTTTATCGGCGGTAAGGCTCGCAATATGCACTTGAGCAAGCGCAAGCGCCGTATCACTGGAACTGGGACCAAAGACAAAACCGCCGTCATGGGAATGCTAGAACGCGGTGGAAAAGTCCGTGTCGCTGTGGTCCCTAGCCGTCGTAAGGGAGTCCTTCAGCAGCAAGTCCGCAATCATATCGCTGCCGGTTCCGCACTTTATACTGATGCGCTGCAATCCTACGATGGGCTGTCTCAGGATTACGCGCATAAGGTTATTGATCATGCCGAGAAATACGTGGACGGAAAGATTCACACGAACGGTCTCGAAAACTTTTGGTCGCTCCTGAAGCGGGGGATCAATGGCACCTACATTAGCGTCGAACCGTTCCATCTGTTTCGCTACCTAGATGAGCAGGCCTACCGCTACAACAATCGAAAGCTTACTGATGGCGAACGGTTCAGCGCCGCCGTTTCTGGTATTGTAGGCAAGCGCGTGACGTTCGACGAATTGACCGGCAAGAGCGAAAGCCATTCATCAGAAATGCTCCCCTGCTGAAAGAGCGGCAGGGACGCGGCAAGAAAAGCTCTTTGTAGGAGACCTCTGGAAAGAGACTGAAACTCCGGGACTCAAAAGGGACCGATAGGCGCAAATAGTGTTATTGACACCTCGGTGTGATCAGTGCCATAATAAGAATCCAAGTTCGGGCACTGCGAGGAATCAAAACCTCGTATCCCTTAAAAAGCAGTTTCTCCGGCTCGGGGTCTCGCCCTAAACCAGCGTTCCCGGGTCGGTCGTATTTCCAGTTCAGTAGTATTCCATATCGCCGTTCTTGTAGAGGTCGAACTCATTTTTTATTTTGTTTCGTATTCGGTCATAAGAGCGCGTATCACCGGATTGCCATTTCTTATAGACTGCCCATCCACAGTAATCAGCCACCTGAAGAAGTGCGTGAGCGAAAGAGCTGTGATGATCTATTGAGAATGGGATTGCGCCCATCGCATCGTCGGCCCTGCTTTTCAGAGTTTGCACGAGAGCAGTTTGCTGCTGTTTGTCTGGCACGGTATCCACGATGATATGAGTCTGCGGTAGCTTTCGGTCTCCAACGAAATATTTGAGCATGGTTCGATATGCCACAGAGTACACACCATATTTGTACAAACTCGGGTTAATTCTATTCTTACGAACAACGATTGAATGAATTGCGAAGTCTCCTGACGGTGCTAGAACGTCGAAAACACGATCCCTCACGGACTGCTTATCCTCGGACGCATGGAATCTTTCAAGACAATGACCTTCTGCCAATAAATCATATTTCAGTTTTGCCAATTCGTGGCTAAATAACGTCGGGATTGCCGTAATCACACCCGTATAGACGAGGTAAGCTCCAGACTTCGCATGGAAGGTATACTCTCCTGATTCATCAAGAAAAGCGTAGATCGCCATAGAGCCCACTCCCGGCGCACCGGTGGGAGTATATCATGCTTTCTCCTCCGTGGAATCCAATTACACTTTGAAGGCAGAAGTTGACAGGCAGGATTACAGTAACTATAATTCTGACCTTGGAGGCTGCCATGGCAGAAACGCAAAAGGCCCCGTACCCGTGGCCCCGAAATTCGTGGGTCATACTTACCAAGATCATCCGTGCTTGGTATACGTTCACGAGCGAGGGAGGCGAAGTTACGGGCAAGAAGATTGCCGATACTGCCGGGGTTCACGCGAGCCAGATAAGTACCAACCGACCATTTCTGGTAATGCTCGGAGTGGTGAATCCGGAAGGTACGTCCTTGACTGAAGCTGGCAAGCGGATCGGGATAGGACTTTACAACGACAATGAAAGCATGCGACGGCAGGGCTTTGAGCTAGTCGTCAAAAGTAATCCGCTTCTAAGTGACATGCTCAACATCATCAAAGGCAGGGGCGGCCTGAAGGAGAAGGATTTTAGCGACGAGATTGCGCTGCGCACGAATGGAAAGACTGAGGGATTCGGAACGGGAGTTGGCATCCTCCGGGAAATACTTATAAGTTCTGGATTGGTCGAAGCGGTTGGAGACAGCCTACAACCAGTTAAGAATCGGATCGACGAAGCGACAGGTGAATTAGAAAAACCAGCATTTTCTGATAAGCCCGTGATTGCAGTTGTAGGCTTGAAGCGGATACCAATCCCAGTCAGCACATCTTCCGTATGGTGGATTGAAGTTGGAGAGAATCCAGCAGATGGTGAGGTTGTGAGGTTCCTTGAGATGCAACGGTTAATGTTTGGAATCAAATAATAGAGTGGGGCTCGCAGCGGCTGTAACCGCCAGAGCCCCGGAAAGCGGTCCCCATGCACTTGCTCAGTACAAAGGGTGGCTTCGTGTGTATTTTTAACCGCTCGCCGTCACAAGTCAAGCGGGGCTTCGGCCCCGTTCGTCTGTGGTACACTCCGCGCATGAAACCAGCATCAGCGCCAGAGGTGCCCGGTAACACGGAAGCAGAGAAGTTTGACAACGCCGTCCGCAAGATCTTCAGAGTCTCAAAAGAAGAGCTTTTGAAGCGAGAAGCGAAGTGGAAGCGGACACGCGCCAAGAAGAAAAAACTGGCAAGCTGACCTGTCACGGCGCGATCAGACTACGGATTTAGCCTTCATTTTGTCAACTATATTATTGCCAAAATTAGGGTTCTCTGTCGCGCGGTCCTACTTCACCACTTTCTGTGTGAAATGCAGAACCACCGAACCTTCTGGGCCGATGCCGCAGGAGCGCCCGTTGCACGTGACGGGCGCTACCCCGGAAGTCTCTTCGTGTTCTTCCCAGCACTCAGTGAATTCGGGCGCTTCCCTACCGGGCTGGAGCCATTCCCGAAGGCTTCGGAAGGTTCGATTCATGCAAGGTTGCGATGAGCCAGCGGCCGTTTTGCTTCACCAGGGTCCAGTCGTAGAGACCTTTTGCCGGAGGCGCTTCGGCTCCGCCCGGCCCCTTGGTTCCCGACAATTCGTATTCCATGGTTACTGCGGCCACATCGGATGTGATGAACCGAATCGATTTCAGCGAATACGTTCGATGAGCGTCTTTGAAGCGATCCGAGAAAAGGGTCGTATAGTGTTCGTCGACGCCCTTCCGGCCCGGCGTGGTGACGCCAAGAACGTTGATGAAGTCGGCGTCTTCGGTGAAGTTCGCCGCCACCGCCTGGGCGTCGTGCTTGTTGAAGGCATCGAAAAAGCTATTGATGGTCTGCTTCACCGCGGCTTCGTCGCCCGCGGACGAATTCGATTGCTTCTTGGCCCAGGAAGCCCCGCAAGCGAGTCCCAAAAAAACAAAAACAGCAATCGCGCTTCTGACGCGATGGGATGTCATCGGACACCTCCTCAAGTGGCAGTGCGCGGCATCCTACCACAATTCGCGCGCGCAAGCGCCGTCGCGAACACCGGCCCGCCTGGCGGCTTTTGCCCAAGGCGCGATCGGTGCGCGATCCGTGGCGCTATTTGCACACCGGCGGGAGCACAGCCTTCCTGAAAGCCCGTTTCTATTGAGTATTCTGAGCTTCGCGGCAGTACAACTGTACTATTGGCTTCATCGTTTTAGCGCCGCATCCTTCCGAATGGGAGGCTTTCCGTGAATCCAATCCCTCGTCCGGAACTATCGCATCGGCTGCGCCGCCAGTTTACGCGTTATCGGTTTTATGCGGACACGGAAATTGTGTGGGAATCGGCAAAGCGATGGGGCCGCGTCACCAACATCAGCCGCAAGGGCATGTTCATCGAGATCGTCGACGCGCCGCCTTTGGACAGCGCCTTCCCGATGCTCCTGGCTCTTAATATCCCGCTGCAAATCGATTGCGTGGTACGCCGCATCGTCCCGGGCCGAGGAATCGGCGTGAGCATCTCCCTTCCCGGCCAGAGCAGGAAACGGTTCGAAGCGCTTCTGCTGGCGCTGGGTGCGGGTGCCGATCCCGCCGCCACTAGTGCGAGCGTCTCGCGGACGGTGGAATCTCGCGTGGCGGAACCTCGTGTGATGGCCAGGGCTGCGGCTGGCGGTAAATCCTGAGTCAGCGCGGCTCGCGCCAGCGGTCTTCCGCTATTGCCCAGCGGGCCGCCCCGCTGGTCCGGCCGCGAGACGGCGATATTTCTCGCAGAGCTTGTCGATCCTGCGGGCGTCATCGTGCTGTTCGTGCCCGCCGTATTCGTCCTCCACAATGAACGGATACAGCGCGCGATCCCGGCAAGCGTGAATGAATCGCACATCGTCCACGAATACCCGGTCGTCGACGCTCAAGCCCTGGAGAAACCGCGCGAAGCCGGCTTCGGAAGCCATGGGCGAAGCGCTGTCCCTTTCGTAGTCCTGGAAGTGGTCGGCCAGGTCCACAATGTCCTCGTCGCGATAGTCTTCTCCCAGCTGAAGAATCAAGCGATGTTGCAGTTCGTCGAGCTTCATGCGGATGGGGTTCGCCAAGTCGAATTCGGATTCGGCGGGAAGCGTCCAGCCTCTCAGTAGGGACCGCAAATTCCTTCGGACGGAATGGAGCCGCTCGATTTCTTTCCGGCGGGATTGCCAGCGCATCCAGGCGTTCAGACCTGCCAGAACAACCAGGCCGAACGCGATCTTCCAGCTCTGCGTCAGCAGGAAAATGAAGATAATGGCCAGCAATTCGAGAATCGTGGCAAGGTAATCCCGCACCGCATCCGTCCGCTTCATCAGCTTCTCGGCGGAAAACGAAATGTACTGTTTCGTTTGCTCGAGCTGCTGATCGCGGTACCACTTCAAGCGCCGCTCCAGGCGCTCGGCAAGAAATTCGTTTGCTATGGCCATAGAGGATTCCTCCACTGGCGTTTAGACCATTTTAGTCGTGTCGCTCCGGGGAGAAAACCGCCTGCCGGTGGCCGCTCGCGCGGTGGAGCAATGCAGGAGCGCCATGAGCTTCATTGGGTTACTCCTGCTCCCAGCTTCCAAACGATCTGCCGCAACATGCCAAGCCATACCTCCGCATCCACCGAAGACAGATTCAGGCGGCGGATGGCGCGGCGCACCTTTTGTTCGGTCGAAACGGCAGTGCCAGGATAGCCGCTGGCGCCCAGCGCGTGGACCAGCAACCCCGTGATCGTCTCCAGATCGCCCGAGGTCGCCCGCACGCCCTTTTCCGCCTGCGGCTTGGATTTCGGGTCGCGCATCAACTCATATAAGCAGACCGCGACGGCCTGCCCCAAATTCATCGAGATGTTCTGCTCGCACGTGGGAATGCGCACCAGCCAATGGCAGTGGCTCAGGTCCTCGTTGGAAAGTCCCACCCTCTCCGAGCCGAATAGCAGAGCCACGCGGCTGGAGCCAAGCCGCTTGCGGATCAGGATGCCGCCGGAATCCAGGCGGCGGACAGGCTGTTGCAGATTCCGATTGCGCACAGCCGTGGTTCCGACGACCAGCGTGCAGTCGGCCACAGCCTCGGCGATGGTTCCGAATTCCTCCGCGCTGGCGAGTAGCTCCGACGCTCCCACGGCGGAGCGCGCTTCCCGATAGGCTGGTTCGTAGGGGTTCACTACGCGCAAATGGCAGAACCCGAAGTTGCTCATGGCGCGCGCCGCCGCACCGATGTTAAGGGGATTGCGTGTCGCGACAAGAACTACGCGCAAATTGCCGAGCTGAGCCGGAATAGTCACGAACGGTGATGTTATGACACGCACATCGATCTGCGACGCGGAGAAGCTACGTTGCCGGCCAGTTCAGCGGAACCAGTCGGCGTCGTGCATGGCGTCAGGACGCCTTCTCTTCCACGGACGCCCGGTAGTCGGCATATGGCCCCTTGAAGTCTTCGACGCGCCCGTCCTGGAAGTGCCAGATGCGCGTCGCCACTTCATCGATCACGTCGTAATCGTGGGTGACGAGCAGCACCGTCCCGTCGTACCGCTGGAGCGCGATGTTCAATGCATTGATCGATTCAAGGTCCAGGTGGTTGGTGGGCTCGTCGAGAATGAGCACGTTGGGCTTCTGTAACATCAGCCGGCAGAAAATCAAGCGCGCCGATTCGCCTCCGGAAAGCGCGTGCGTCGGCTTCAGGGCGTCGTCGCCGCTGAACAGCATCTGGCCGAGCAGGCCGCGCAACTCTTCCTGCGACGCCATCGGATTGAACTGGTGCAGCCACTCAATGGCCGTGGTGCCTTTCACGATGCTGTCGGCGTGGTCCTGCGCGAAGTAGCCCACGGCCACGTTGTGGCCCCACACCACGGTCCCGCAGTCCACCGGGAATTGCCGGTCCGTATCTTCGATGTATCCCGGCGCACTGCGCACGAGCGACTTTAGCAGCGTGGTCTTGCCTGCGCCGTTCCGCCCGCTCAGCGCGATCTTTTCGCCGCGCGACACATTCGCCGTGAAAGGATGAATCACTTTGACGCCGTCATACGACTTCGCGATGCTCCTGATCTCAATCGGATGTCGCCCGGAATGCTGGTCCATCTGGAAGCGGATGAAGGGCCGGGCGATGTTCGATCTGGCCAGCACCGAAATCTGCAAGCGCTCCACTTCCTTCTTGCGCGACGTGGCCTGCGCCGATCGCGTTCCCGCCGAAAAGCGGGCGATAAACTCGTTTAACTGAGCGATCTTTTTTTCGCGCTGGGCGTTTTCCTGCTCGATCCCGGAACGGATGGCAGTCTTGGCCATGACCATTTCGTCATACCCGCCGTTGTACATGATGACGGTTTGATAGTCGATGTCGGCCGTATGCGTGCTGACGCTGTTCAAGAAGTGCCGGTCGTGAGAAATCACGATCAGTACGCCTTCATAGTTGCAGAGATAATCCTGGAGCCAGTGTACGGAATCGAGGTCCAGGTGGTTCGTGGGCTCGTCGAGCAGCAGCGCCGACGGATTGCCGAACAGCGCCTGCGCCAGCAGGACGCGGACCTTTTGGCCGCCCTGTAGCTCGCCCATCTTGCGCTCGTGCAGGGCGTCCTCCACGTCGAGGCCGTCGAGCAATATCCCGGCATCGGCTTCGGCCGAGTAACCGCCTTCTTCCCCGATAATTCCTTCGAGTTCCCCCAGGCGCATGCCGTCCGCGTCGGTCAGTTCTTCGTGGGGCTTGGCGTAGAGCGCATCCCGCTCCTGAAGAGCCTTCCACAATGCCGCGTTGCCCATGATGACGGTGTCGATCACGCGAAATTCGTCGAAGGCAAACTGGTCCTGCTGCAAAATGCCAAGCTTCTTGGGCCTCGTGATCGAACCCTTGGAAGGTTCGAGCTCGCCGGTCAGAATCTTCATGAGCGTGGATTTTCCGGCGCCGTTAGGCCCGGTGACGGCATAGCGGCGTCCCGCGAGGAACGCGCACGTGACGTCCTCGAACAAAATTCTGGCGCCGAAGCGCATCGAGATGTTGTTAACGAAAAGCAAGGAACTTGAATTGTACCGCATAATTGCAATTCGCGCTGGCTCACCCGGATCGGTCGTTTTGGAAGGGCGATAACGTTCGATGTATAGTACAGGTCGGCCCGAAATAGGAATCGCGATTCCGCCGCATCGCTCAATTTTTGCAGGAAAGGCGGGCAGGCATCTGTTTCTCTTGTCTCCCAATACAGCGCGCATCTGGAAGACAGCCTCCATCATCTGCATCCTGGCGGCCTGCGGGCTCACCGGCTGCCGGAAAAATCCAGCTACGGAATTGAAGGCCCCGCCGCAGCAGGCCACTCTCCAGAATCCCACAGCGGGAAATCCGGGCGCGATTGCCGACGGGCAGAAGCTTTACGCCACCGGCGATTGCGCGATCTGCCACGGCAAGGATGGCGACGGCAAGGGAGTCCTCGCCAAGGATATCAGCATGAACACTCACGACTGGCGGGACGCAACTTCCCTCGCCAGCTTCACCGATGGGGAGCTCTTCAACATCCTGGCAAACGGCAAAGGCAGAATGCCGGGTTATGGAAAGAAGGAATCGCCCGACCAGATGTGGCTGTTGATCGACTACATCCGCTCGCTCGGCAAAAAATAAACGCGCTCCAGTGCGAGCGCTACTTCTCCGACGTCAAATCCTTCCCTTTTCGAAACGAGCCCGGAGGCAGCGGCAGGCGAATCAGCTGTCCGGGATCCAGATGGCTCGGATCCTTCAGTGCCGGATTGAGAGCGGAAATTTGCTTCAGCAATTCCGGATCGAAATGTCCCACGTATAGACGACTGATTTGCTCGAGTGTTTGTCCCGGCATGGCCGCCACGGTGATGATCTGAGACGAATGTGTCTCCTGAGGAGCGGCACTATAGGTCGGCAGCGGCGCCACCGGAGCCGCCAGTGCCGGACGCCGAGTTGCGCCACTTGCCACCAAGGAATGCGCGGACTTTCCCTGATCCGGCTCGGCGCGCCTCAGCATGAAAGCGGTCAACGAAAGCCCGGCCAGAAGCAGGATCGCGAGGATCACGATCGCCCGGGTAGCCCAGTGAGGCAGCCGGAATCTCTTGGCCGGTTCGTAGGTAAGGCGCAGCGCAGGTTGCTGCACAGCCGAATCCGATTCGGGCTGGGCCTTCGCATCCGGCGCAGGTTCAGGCTCGGATGGAACAATGGGATCGGTCGCCGCGGCCGCCTGCGGCATAATCGCTTCAAGATTCAATGTTACGGCAACCTCTTGAATGATTTCGTCTGTGATTGTCTCCAGTCCCCTGGCGTGGGCCGTTTTGAGGGCGTGATAGCAAAAATTGTTGATGTTCCTCGGAATGCCGCGGCTGTGCTGGGCGACTAGGGCAACCGCTTCGGGCATGAATAGCGGCGCGCCGCAGTAGCCTGCCACTTTCAGGCGATGATCGATGTAGTTGCCGGTTTCGGCGGCCGAAAGCGATTCCAGCCGGGCCAGCACGGCGATCCGCTGGCGAAGCTGCGCGAGTTGCGGCTGCGCCAATTTTTCCGCCAATTGCGGCTGTCCCGCCAGAACGATTTGCAGCATCTTGGTGTGCGAAGTCTCGAAATTCGAAAGCAGGCGCACCGTCTCGAGCACGGACGCGTCGAGGTTTTGCGACTCGTCCACGATCAAGACGAACCTCCTCCCCGCGATCAGCTCGGCGAACAATACCTCGTTCAATTTGCCGTGCATCGTCGCCAGGTCCATTCCCCGCGTGTCAATTCCTAGCTCGCTGAGCAGATACTGGAAGAACTCGCGCGAGTCGCACTGCGTCTGAAACAAAAAGACGGTGCGGGCGGAATCGCGCAATTCGTCGAGGAGCTGATACAGAAGCGTGGTCTTGCCCATCCCGGGCTCGGCGATCAGTGCAAGAAAACCCCGTCCCTCCCTGATTCCTTCCGAGAGAGAGCTAAGGGCCTCGCGATGCGTTCGCGTGCGGTAGAGATAGGCCGGGTCCGGAGTGACGCCGAACGGCTGCTGGCGCAGGCGGTAAAAATCCAGAAACATGGGCGTCACCTCCTTCTGCAAGCCCCGCAAGAAACAAGCGCGGAAGATGCTCACTCCCAATGAATGATTGGATTGGGCCGGCTCGGCGGCGAGTCGCGCAGGCTACTGGAATCGTGTGCAACGCTTCGTTGATTGGCAGCGGCGTTGCGCGTGTCGCCCAATCCACGCGCTAAGCCGCAGTGTGCTACAGCGGGAGGCGGGATGCAAGGCGCTACAGACTTTACCGGATTGAAGGCGGGAACCGTACTGATTATGTTTTGAGAATCAGCATTTTTAGCGTCCGAAGGAGAAACAAATGTCAAATCTTCAAAGCAAAGAAGAAATCGAAAAGCGTGCCTATGAAATTTACATGGAACGAGGCTCCCAGGGAGGAAGAGAACTTCAGGATTGGCTGGCTGCCGAGCGGGAAGTATCCCAGAAACAATCGGCTTCCGGTCAAAAGCGAGCTGACACGGAAGCCGCGAATTCCCCCAGGTCTGTCTCTGAATCGCGCAACAGATCGCAGCACCAGCACTCCACTTAGTCAGTCTGAGTCTGGCTCCTGATCCCGCGATAGCACGTCTCGTGTGCTCCTCCGGGGCGCGGCGCAAATTCCCTTTGCGTCGCGCCTCAACCGCCGTATCCTTCGCGTGTCGGCTCGTCCTTACATGCGCGGTTGCCTTAAAGACGAGCGGATTGCACAAGAAGCACGCGAGCTAATTTGAGGCCAGCCTCCGTCCCAGGCGAGTTCCCCTCTCGGGAAAACTCGCCGAAAAGGATTGCGAAACTCACCCTGTGGCCGCTCGTCGCGGCCACCTTCTTCATGGTGTCGGGCGGGGCGTACGGCACCGAAGACATTATCCACGGCGCCGGTTATGGCTGCGGGATTCTCGTCCTGTTGCTCACGCCGATTCTCTGGAGCCTCCCGGCGGCTTTCATGGTCGGTGAACTCGCCAGCGCGCTTCCTCATGAGGGAGGCTACTACGCCTGGGTGCGCCGCGGGATGGGCAACTTCTGGGGATTTCAGGAAGCGTGGCTGTCGCTGGTCGCCAGCATCTTCGACATGGCGCTTTATCCCACGCTCTTCGTGGCCTACCTCGTCAGGCTGTTTCCTTGGTTTGGCGCGGGGCACCGGGGTCTTGTGGTCGGACTCGCGGTCGTGGCCGCCAGCGCGGCGATCAATATCGCGGGCATCCGATTGGTGGGCATTTCTTCGTTGTGGCTATTCGTTCTTCTTTCGGCTCCCTTTGCCTTGATCGTGATCCTGGCGCCCATGAAAGCGGGATCGCTGTCGAACGTGGCGACCGCACCCGTCACCTCGACCGTGGGACTCGTCGGAGGCATCCTTATCGCCATGTGGAACTACATGGGGTGGGACAGCGCTTCGACGATCGCGGCGGAAGTCAAAAATCCGCAGCGCACCTACCCCAAAGCAATTCTGCTCGCGGTGATGATTGTGTCCGTCACCTACATCCTGCCGGTATCCGCCATGTGGCTCACCGGCGTTTCCTCCGCCAAATTTGAAACCGGCTCGTGGGCCGATCTCGCTGCGCTGGTCGGCGGCCCCTGGCTGCGCGTGGCCGTGGTGGCCGGCGGCCTGATCAGCGCTTTCGGGATGCTCAACGCGCTGGTGATGAGCTACTCCCGCCTGCCTCTGGCCATGGCGCAAGACGGAATGTTGCACAAGGGTTTTGCCAAATTGCATCCGAAAACGCGCGCGCCATGGGTGGCGATCTTGGTTTGCGCAACGGGTTGGGCCTTGTGCCTCGGTTTGGGATTCGAGCGTCTCATTACGATGGACGTGCTGCTCTCGGGCCTCAGCGTAATCCTCGAGTTTGTGGCGCTGGTCGCCCTGCGTATCAAGGAGCCGCATCTGGAGCGTCCATTCCGCGTGCCTGGAGGAATGGCGGGAGCGGTTCTCGTTGGAGTTTGCCCCCTGTTGCTTCTTGGCTTTTCCATATTTCACAGCGAGAGCGAGCGAATCATGGGAATCAACGGGCTGGCATTCGGCGTACTGCTGATCGTCAGCGGCTTCGTCGTCTATGGAGCCAAGTCCGCGCTTAAAGGCGGCACGCAGCTTGCTTCCGTCCCACCCGAATCTTGAACCCCCTCGATTCCACCGCTCCAATTGAATCGGCAACTCGATTCGCCGGGCCGTCTCTAACAAGGCCGCATTTCTGCTATGCTTTTCGCCGTGCGGAATTTATTTTTATTGGCAATTTTTCTCGTCGCGACGGCCGCAACGGCACTCGTAGCGCAGCAGGCGCGGCAAGAGCCCGGTCAGCCGCTCAGTCAGGCGACCGACCAGCCCTCTGCGCAACAAGGATCATCGCCCCAACAGGCCGCCCCAGCTTCCCCTGCGCCGCAAGGAGCCACGCCACCGCCCGCCGCTGCGCCGCAACCCGCTTACACCGGCCCTGTGATCGTGCTCGATCCGGCGCACGGCGGCACGGACACAGGAGCGCGCGGCGACAATGGAGTGATCGAGAAAGACATCGTGCTGCAATTCGCTCGGGCCGCGCGCATCGAATTGGTACGCCAAGGGTATCGCGTGGTGATGACGCGCAACGACGATTCCAACCCCTCCTATGACGATCGGGCGGCCATGGCCAATTCCTATCGCGACGCGATCTTCATCAGCCTTCACGTTTCCTCCACCGGGACGATTGGCACCGCGCGGGCCTACTATTATCAATTCTGGACTCCTCTTCCTCCCGCCGCACCGGAGAGTGCCGCGTCGGACATTCCGCCGGAGCCTCCTGCGGCGCAAGTCCCGAGTCTTACGCCGTGGAATGAGGCACAAAGGCTCCATGAAGACGCAAGCCATCTTCTCGCGGACCAGATCCAGATCCAGTTGGCGCAGCTTTTCACCGGTTCGCCGGAAGTATCCCAGGGAGTTGCGGTGCGCGGGCTGCGGTCGGTGGATGCGCCGGCGATTGCCATCGAAATCTCAAGCGTGGCTGCGCCCAATGTGAGTTCTCTCACGGCCCTGGCTGCGCCGCTTGCGGCATCCATTCTGAATGGCCTTCATGCGTTTCACGCGGCGGCAATGTAAGGGCCTGCAATGACTCGAAAATGGAAAATCGTCATCGGAATTCTGGCCCTCGCCGTGGTCGTCGGGTTGATCAATTTTGGCGATCTGCGCCGCCGGGTTCAGCGCCTCTCCGAGACGCAATCCACCGAAGAGCAAGCGCGGCGCGAAGTTCTGGCGCCGCCGATCACCACTCCAACCGACGTGCTGGTTCAGGCAAAGATTTTCTGGGCCGCCGGACCCGGTCAAATCGCCCCGGTCGCAATCCAATTGCCGCTTTCGGCGGACCCTGTACAGCGCTCGAAGCAAGTTCTGCACGCTCTGATTGCGAACCCGCCCACTCCCGAGCAGCGCACGATTCCGGCCGACGCCGAACTTCTTGGTTTTTACGTCCTGCCCAATGGCACCGCCATCGCGGATTTTTCCGACGCGTTCGCCTCGGAAACTCCCTCGGGAATTTTGAGCGAGGAGATGGCGGTGGACTCGATCGTTCAAACGCTCGAAAACAACGTGCCCACTCTTCGCCGCCTGAAAATTCTTATCCACGGGCAGGAAGCGGACACTCTCGCCGGGCATGTGGACCTTACCGGCTTCTTCGACTTGAATCCGCCCGTGCAGCAGCCGCCTGCACCCGCCGCCGCTGGAGCGCCTGCCGCGCCTGGAACATCGCTGCCGGCCACAACGTCGGCTCCCCCTCTGCCGAACGCCCCGCTTCCGCCCGGCCCTCCCGGCGGCAAACCGTGATTCTCAGCTTGCGCATAAATCTATTCGCGTGGCACGTGTTGACACTTCCTCCCGCAGTCTTCAAACTGGGCATCCGGCGTTTTGGTTCCATTCCAGCGGATTTCGAAGGAGAATATTCTTGCGAGTAGACGGGCGCGCGCATGACCAGTTGCGGCAGGTGAAGATCACTCCTGATTTCATGCCCAACGCCGAGGGCAGCGCGCTGATCGAAACGGGACAGACTCGCGTGATCGTCACCGCGACCGTGGACGCAGGCGTACCGTCCTTCCTGAAAGGAACCGGCAAGGGCTGGGTGACCGGCGAATACGGAATGCTTCCGCGCTCCACCGAGGGGCGCACGCCACGCGAATCGACGCGCGGCCGCCAGTCGGGACGCACGCTGGAAATCCAGCGGATGATTGGGCGCACCCTTCGCGCGGTCACGGACTTGAAATCGCTGGGCGAGCGAACGGTGTGGCTCGATTGCGACGTCATCCAGGCGGATGGCGGCACGCGAACGGCGTCGGTGACGGGCGCGTTCGTGGCGCTGGCGCTGGCATTCGAGCGCATGGTCTCGGCGGGAATGCTTCGGTCGATCCCTCTGATCGATTCGATCGCCGCCACCAGCGTCGGCATCGTCGACAATCAACTGTTGCTGGACCTTTCCTACGAAGAGGATTCCCGCGCGCAGGTGGATATGAACGTGGTGATGACCGGCGGCGGAAATTTCGTGGAAGTGCAAGCCAGCGCCGAGGGCCGTCCTTACACAAACCAGGAGTTGCAGCATCTGATCGACCTGTCCGTTGGCGGCATCCGTCAACTCACCGAAGCGCAGCAGGCGTTGCTGCATATGAATTTCAGTGGCCGCTCGCGATAAAGCCGCTGGCGGTTCCGCGGTCGTTCGCGTGCTCCTCGCGTCGTTGAATCCAGGCAAGCTGCGCGAATATGCTCAAATGGCCGGCGGCGCCGCTCTGGAAATCGATTTAATCCCGCACTTTCGCGAATTGCCTGCGTTCGACGAATCGGCGCCCACCTTCGCCGAAAACAGCGCCGGCAAAGCCCTGCACTACAGCCAATTCACGCCTGAATTCGTGCTGGCGGACGATTCGGGTCTGGTGGTGCCCGCCCTGGGAGGAGCTCCCGGAGTTCTTTCCGCGCGATATGCCGGTCCGGATGCGACCGACGCAGACCGCGTGCGAAAATTGTTGCGCGAGATGGAAGGAAAAGCGGGCGACCAACGCCGCGCGCGATTCGTTTGCGTGACGACGTTGGCGCGCAACGGACGCGTGCTCGCGGTCACATCCGATTTCGCGGAAGGGACGCTCACGGAGCAGCCGCGCGGCGCGGATGGCTTCGGTTACGACCCCGTCTTTTTTTCCGCCGAACTTGGCCGAACTTTCGCGGAAGCGTGCCAGGAAGAAAAAAACCGCTGCAGCCATCGCGGCAAAGCATTTCGCAAACTGCTGGAATATCTCACCCGCCAAATTCTGTAAACGCTTCCCTTCATTCGGCCAAAAAAATTAGGGGCTCAAACCTTCTCACGCTCCTATCCCAGCACTTCGGCTTATGATGGGGTGAATCGGCTAATCGCAATGACTGACTCGGCAAGCGCGGCCACTTGCAAAGGACTCTCGTGGAGCTACGATACATGGGGGAATCGATTGACGCAGACACCAACTTCAGGAACGTGCAATTCCTGGAGCGCGAGCTACAATGCGTCGAACCAGCCCACTACTTCCGGGTATCGTTTGACGCCGCGGGAAACATGACGCATGACGCCAGCCACAGCTACACCTACGACGCGGAGAACCGGATCACCCAGGTGGACGGTGGGAGCACGGCGAGCTACATTTATGACGCCGAAGGACGCCGGGTGCAGAAGACGGCGGCTGGGGTGACGACGAACTACGTGTACGATCTGGCGGGGCACGTGATGGCGGAATATGGCTGCAACACGTGCTGGAACGTGGGATACATTTATCTAAACGACGCATTAAAAGGAATCTACACAAACAACACGACCTACTTTGTTCATCCAGATCATTTGGGCTCGACCCGGCTTCTGACGGGTTATCCCACTCCGAGCATCGTGGAATGCGATGATTACTATCCGTTTGGAGAGTTGACTTCGTGCGGTGGCAGCTCAATCTCAACGCATGAATTCACGGGCAAGGAGCGCGACTCCGAATCCAATCTGGATAACTTCGGGGCGAGGTACAACTCCTCCCAGATGGGCCGCTTCATGTCTCCCGATCCTGGAAACGCCGGAGCCGATCCGGCCAATCCGCAGAGCTGGAATATGTACAGTTATGTGATGAATAACCCGCTGACGCTGACCGATCCGACGGGGATGTTTTACAATCCCGGCGTTGGTGACGGCGGCGACGATGGTGGCTTGTGTGATCCGTTCTACGGGTGCGGCATCGGCATTGGTATCGGCATGGGGATGTGCGGAGGGCATAATTGCGACGATCGCCAGCCGCCAATCTACACACCGCCCGCCACGCAGAACAAGACCGACCCCGATCCGTCCGCGGGCGATCCCGACCCGGACGGCCCATTCTCCGGTCCGATCTGGCAGGAAGGCGGCCCGCAGATTCCGACTGGCAATCTAGCGGTGCTACTTGGTGTACCGAATCCTTCGCCATTTATCATCGACAACTGGACTACAGATGCATATGGCAATGTCGTGGGCGATTATAATGGCGAACAGCTCTGTGGACCTTATTCAAGCTGCATCTATTGGTACAGTGCTGTGGGGCTGTGGGGGTCTGCTTCCCCACAGCCGAGAATCGGCGCAACACCAACAAGCCCCACAACCGTTCCGCAGTCATTCGGACAGTTTGCATCATCATGGCCGGTCAGCTCGGTGACAATTTCTTCGGAGCAGGAGAGGGCTCCGACGATAGAACTGAACTGACCCTAACTCTCAATCTCGCTGCCGCTTTAGCCATGGGTGTTGGATCGAGGGCCGTGGCAACCTTGCTGCCTGGTCCCGGATGGCTGTATCTCAGCGCCGCTACCGTATATGACGTTGCGATGGCGGCGAAGTCATATGCGGATTGCACACAGTAAGATGGATATGTTCACCAAATCGCGTTTGGGACTGCTACAGGTTAAGGTGTATTTGACGATTGTGCTCGCGATGTGTGTTTACGGTGTAGTGGCTTCGTGGCGCAATTTGGCTGCACCCGCGCCAGCACGATATGACATCGTCGTTATCTTCGGTTTGGCCTTTTGCTCTTTCATCTGTTTGTCCATAGCGGTTAGATCACCGTTTATCGGAGATCGCGTTGTCATCGGTCCGATAGCATTTGCATTCCTGTCTTGGCTGACTATTGATCTGTTACGTCCGTCTCAACAAACGGTTCACCCAATCAGAGTTTTCGTATGGCTATTGTGGCTCGCATCGCTCGTTGCAGGCGTTGTTATATTATTCCGCGGACGGAAGTAGACTTTCATACGGTCGCCCGTACATGGCCCCGGAGACGCAGGCACTGAGACTGTTGCTGGCGCTGTCTCGTTGATCCCCCTGATCGGCACGGAACTGATTAGCGGCTATCATGAAATGCAGAGTCTCGCTTCAGGAACTGCGCCCCGAATTATAAATTCACGGGCAAGGAACGCGACAGCGAGAGCAACCTGGATAACTTCGGCGCGCGCTATGATTCGTCGGCGATGGGCCGGTTCATGTCGCCCGATCCGGGGAATGCCGGGGCCGATCCTTCGAATCCGCAAAGCTGGAATATGTACAGCTATGTGATGAACAATCCGCTGATGCTGACCGATCCGACGGGGATGTTCAACCTCGGAAGCGACGGCAGTGACTGCGACCCATTCTTCGGATGCGGCGGCTTCGGCATCGATCTTTTTGATTTAGGGATTGGCAATGGTAACGATCGCCAGCCGCCAATTTACAGTCCGCCGCCTCCGACCACCGATCCCAATCCGTCCGCGGGCGATCCCGACCCGGACGGCCCATTCTCTGGTCCGATTTGGCAGGAAGGCGGCCCGCAGATTCCAACGGGGAATCTTGCCGAACTGCTCGGTGTGCCCGACCCACCCATCCTGGTATTTGACAACAACGACGCTGGCGGTGGCGTGGCAGCGCCAACTTTCGGCGAGCGAATGGTGTGCGCTGCCAACACGGCGGATCAATACAGCATCGCCGGTGCGCTCGGAACCACAGAAAAAACAGGATTTTTCGCTAACGTCTTCAACGGAGTTGCCGGAAATACCTTCTCAGGCGGCGTCATGTTGTTCAACCACGGCAATAAGTGGCGATTCACCACCTCGGCCAACAACCTCGCCCTCGGCGGCACGGGTGCAGCAGTCAACGCGCTAACTGACGCAGTCCCCATCACGGAGCTGGGCCTGACCGAGACGGTGGGAGGAGAATTTTTGGGCGCCTCGTTCGGTCTTCCAGCCTTTGCCGTAAAGCTGGGCTACGACGCGCTTTCCTTCACCGGGGCTTACCTCTTCGCATGCAAATGAGCTGGACAGAGCAACTCCAGGACTGGGGCGTTATGCTCCTTGTGACGGTGGTGTACTACGTGGCCGCCGGCTACGTTTCCCGCAGCCTGCATCCGACCGGCATGCTGAACCGTCAAGGGCGGCGCTGGAGGAAGGGAGGCACGCTTTTTTTTCTCCTCTTTTTTGGTGGCTGCGAGGTTCTGCTCCTTTACCAAGGCCGCGAAATCGGTGCCGCCGTCGCGGCAGTACTGTACGCCGGCCTGGGTGTGCTATTCCTTCTTCTGATTCGCTGGTGGTGGCAGGACTGGCAAAGGGAGAGGCTGGCACGCGAGGCGCTGGTTCAGAAGTTGCATCAGGAGGGCCGAAAACTCATTGCGTCGCCAATGAGCCTGAGAAAGAAGACCTGGCGCTGGGTGATTAACGGTTACGCCGTGTTTCTGGTTGCAGCCGGGCTGTATGCCCTTGTGCGTTACCTGGTGCTGAAATAGGGCAGGTGTGAACCGCTCCCGGTTCGCCAGGAAGCGAGGGATCAGCCCCGGTAGCCGGTGGTTAACGCCTCGCGCTGAAGAACGCTGGCAAGAAGCGCGACTCCGAATCCAACCTCGAAACTTCGAGGCTAGGTACTTCTCATCGCAGATGGGGCGGATGACGAGCCCCGATCCGGGGAATGCCGGAGCCGATCCTTCCAATCTGCAAAGCTGGAATATGTACAGCTACGTGATGAACAATCCGCTTCGGCTCACCGACCCTACGGGCATGGACCCTGACAATGGCTGCTCCAGCGCCTACGATTATTTTACCAACCCCGAGTGCGGTGGAATAATAGATACTCGCATCTCGAATTCAACAATGCCGCCGCTAATATCACAGCGGTGGCATTTCCAAACACCCCCTTGCAGCGACAATGATGGTTTTGTGTCGGGATGGAATGGGCACAATGCGGAGCGTTGATCGCGGAATGCATCATCCGGCAGATTGAGCCTCGCGCCAAAATTTACGCGAAGGGGGCTTGACATGCCTCCTACACTAAAAACTGGCATTGGCCACCCAATCCGCCGTCGAAAGACGACCGATGGCCGGCGCGGCGCTTCGTGCGGTGCAAAATCGGCCAAAAATTGGCCAAAATTGGTCACGAAGCCCTGGTTTACGGCGCCAATTGTGGCTTAATTTGACCTGATTTGGCATCATTCTGAATCGTTGCGCGGGCTCTCACACAAGAATGCAGACGAGAAACGCGTCGCGCGATACACTAAATAATTCGAATTGAGTGCTCGTAAATCACAATCATGGAGAGTGACGGATGCAAATGAAAAAACGTCTTTATCAAAGCGCGCTGGTCGCGCTCATCGCGATCGGCTCGGCAGCAATGGCCGCCCGAGCGGATACGCTTCTCGTGGCGGACAAATCCGGCTTTGACGTGCTTCTCATCGATCCAGCCACGAATAAAACCGTTGCGACGCTGCCCACGCAGCACGGCCCGCACGAGATCGCGGTTTCGCCCGACGGCCGCACCGCTTACGTTTCCAATTTCGGCCGCTGGGGCGTGGGCGAGAAAGCGCACAACGAGCCGGGGAACACCATCACGGTGATCGACGTCGCAAACCGCAAAGTGAAGGCGACTTGGAATCTCGGCGACAACCGCCTCCCGCACGGCATGGCCGTGAGCCGCAACGGGAAGTACGTGTGGCTTGCGCTGGAGCAACCCGCGTCCGTGATCGAGCTCGACGCCGCCACGGGAAAAATTCTCCACCAGTGGAAAACCAACCAGACGCGGAGCCACATGGTGGTGGCCTCGAAGGACCAGAAAAAACTTTACGTTTCCAACATCGTCTCCGGCACCGAAAGTGTGCTCGATCTCGCGACCGGCAAAATGAAAACGATTCCGACCGGGGCCGGATCGGAAGGCAACGCGATTTCGCCGGACGGCCGCGAGGTGTGGGTCGCGGTGCGCGAGGAAAACAACGTGGCCGTGATCTCCACGGCCACCGACAAGATCGTGACGAAATTTCCGAGCGGCGCCAAGGGACCGGTGCGGCTGGCTTTCACGCCCGACGGTTCGCAGGTGTGGGTTTCCAATATGACGGACAGCCACGTGACCGTCTTCGACGCGCACAGCCGCAAATTGCTCGGCTCGGTGGAAGTGTCCCCCGTCTGCCAAGGGTTGGTGTTTTCTCCCGACGGGCGCCGCGCGTACGTAGCCGATTCCTCGAGCAACCAGGTGACGGTGATCGATGTGGCCACACGAAAAGTAGCCGAAGTTTTACCAGGTGGAGACGAGCCCGACGGAATCGCCTGGGCGCACTCACGGTGACATTCGCTCGCGAAAATTCAATCCAGCGAAAAAATCAGTGAGTATTGCTCAGCCGACGAAAATAGTCGGCGACGGCATCTTGGTATCCAGCCGGCATGGGGCCGGAATTGGTGCTGCGAATGTCGCCGGACTTGTCGTCCTGCTTGCGTTGCAATTGCAACTCGAGCTTGTCCACGTCGTTGAGCACCTGGGTGTGGAGCTGTTCGACCAGCGCGGGATTTCCGGGGAAGCGGCGAGGATCGAGCTGCTGCATCTTCTGGATCAGGGCGTCGATTTCGCGCTGCGCTTCAGGGTCGTCTTGCAGCGTGCCGCGAAGCTGGTTTAATTCATTCACGCCCTGCCGGATATTTCCCTCTGTATCGCCGGGAACCTGAGCATAGTTGGGACCCACAGGCTGAGGGAGGTTCGAATTGTTCCCCTTGTCGAAGCCTCCGTAGTAATCGCGACCGCCACGATCGCCCCCGCCAATCACGGCGCCGAAATTTCCGCCAGGGCCCGTTTGCCCGGTCCGGCTAATCGGCCCACCATTCTGTCCAAGCTGGCCGGGTTGACCGGATTGTCCCGCCTGGCCTCGCTGCGCGCCGCCCTGTCCCCTGCGGCCGTTGGGTTCCATGGCCTCGAGCCGATTGCGAAGGCGCTCGACGCGATCAAGAGCTGTCTGGGAGTCCTGTGGTTGTTCGCTGCCCAAGGCCTGCTGGGCCTGGCGCACGGCGTCGCTGAGCTTCTGCAGGCCGGAGCCAATTTCCTGTTCAGTGGAAGTGGAATTGGGATCGATGCCGCGGCGGAGCCAATCGGCACTGCGCTGGATTCGCGTCTCGAGATCGGAGGAATCCAAATCGCCGAGCGCATTGCGCAGCTTGGTGGCGGCGGAAATCTGATTGGAAGCCAGGTCGCGCGAAGCATCCCGCATTTGCGTCTCGAGATGAGCCAGATCGTCGGCCAAATGCTGGCGGTCGTCGGCAAGCTTTTGCGCTTCCTGTCCCTGGGCCTCGGAACCGATCTGCGAACGGCCGTAGGAGCCAAAGCGTCCTCCAAAAGAGCCATACGGAGAATTTTGCGCGCCTTGGTCCGAGCCTTGCTGATTGCCGAACAATTTGTGCAGGCGGTCGGCCTGATCGCGCTCTTCACCGGCGAGACGATCGGCTTCCTGGCCCATGGCATCGAGACGCCCCGAGGCGTGCTGCTGCTGTGCTCCCGCGAGCATGTTCGTGGCTTCACGAAGACGGTCGGCTGCGCGGCGCGCTTCGGCGTTACCCTGTTGCCCGGAATCCGCACGACGCATGTCGTCATTCGCCTGCCTCAGACGGTCGAGGGCCTGCTGCACGCGCGGATCGGACGCGCCCCGCGACTGACCGGCCTGGCCGGACGACTGCCCCGACTGGCCTGCCTGCCCTGAAGCCGATTGGCCCGAGCTTCCAGAGCTTGAAGATCCTTGCGGATTACCCTGGCCGTTTTGATTGTTCTGGGCAAGCTGCTCAAGCTGGCGCTGCAACTGCTCGGCATCGCGGCGAAGCATTTCCTGCTGCCAGCGCTCCTGCAAATTCTGGGCGCTGTTATTGCGCTGCTGGGCAAGATCCTGCTGGCGACGCGCCAACTCGTCGAGCTTCTGCAGCGCGTCGTCGATATCCTTGGCGTGGTGGTCGGACGAAGAAGCAGCGGTCTGCGCGGTCTCATACTGATTTTTCTCGGTATCGAGCTCCAGGTCGAAAAGGCTCGCGAGGTCGCGCCCGGCGCTGCCCGCTCCACCGCCGCCTCCGCCAGCCTGCCCAAAGGCCACTTCAATCTGGCGGAAGGTGGCCTCGGCGCGCAACAGATGCTGAAGCGCCTTTTGCTCGGCGGGGATGGAATCCTGCCACTCCTGCTGCTTGAGCTTTTGCGCGGCCGGGGCCATTGCTTCGGCGGCGGCGGTCATATCCTGCTGGAACGCGTTGAACTCGTCGTTCTGCTCGCTCAATTCGCGGGATTGCAGACGGCCGGCCAGAGAGAGGGCCTGATCGCGCAGGGTGGACTGGACGCCGGAAAGGAACTTGGCCGTATCGGCGGACTGCTTTTCGGAGGCGGTCTTATCGCCCTGCTGCTTCCACGTGGAGGCAATAATTTCTTTCTCGCGCTCGGAAATATCGGCCTGGCCACCCATGCCGCCGCCTCCACCGCCGCCCCCGCCAGCCATCTGTTGCGATTGGGAAAATTCTCGCTCGAAAGGATCGGCTTGGATGAAAAACATGTCGGTGCGGGATTCGGCCTTGGCGTCCTTGGCGGTGGCGTAGATGCTTACCAGATCGCCGGGCACAAGTTTGAAATTTTCCAAATAGAGAACGGTGGAACCGTCGGCGCTTTTCGCTCCTTTTTGCTTGAGCAAGTTGACGGTCTTGTCGGGACCGCCATTGACCGAGTAATGCAGGTTGAATTCGTTGAGCCCGAAATCATCGGCAGCCTTGGCCGTCACGGTGACTTCCTCGATGGGACTGGCGCGATAATCGCGGCCGGGCCTGTCGATGGCGACCTCCGGCGGATTCGCCTTGCCGGCTTCGATGAAGAAATCCTCGGAGAGACGGACGGGCTGGCCCTGGTCGAGGGCGGCCACATGGTAGGTTCCGTCCTTGTCCATGTGGATCGTGCCCTTATAGAGATTCCCCTGGCCGCCTGAAAGACGAATCTGCCGATCGTTATCGAGCGCGAGTATGCCGTTGCGCAGGGGACGGTCCATTTGGATTTCAAGATCGGCGTCGGTGCCCTCGACGGCGCGCAAGTCCCCGCCGTGCCGGTCAACGCCATTCTGCAATCCCGTCCAATTCGGATAACGATAAGTGACGCGTATCTGCTTCACCGCGGGCAAGTCAACGACACGCAGATTGAAGTGGCGCGAGTGAATCGCTCCCGCCACCACATAATATTCGACATTTTCCGGGAGCCCGGCGAACAAGAACTGGAAACCGGAGCCACCAGCCTGCGGCTGCATGGTGACTTCTTCCCACTTCGATGCGCTCTGGTAGCGGGCATAGAGGCGAACCTTGTCGGTCTGGACGCCGATGGGCAGCGCGGTGACGAGCTCGTCGGAATTGCGGCGGACGGACGCATCGCCCGGATTGACGCGAATGTCGTACATCGGAGCCACGCCAGGCCGCGACCCCACCCAAAGGAGCGAAGCGCCGTAACCGAGAAAACCGGGCCCGGCCAAGATTACCCAGATGAGAACG
>Ga0307373_10002893_pt1 | contig 30606 bp, 30 predicted proteins | sample OX2MG_FD_202534 | JGI IMG/M metagenome (GOLD analysis project Ga0307373, IMG submission 202534) | Soil microbial communities from Risofladan, Vaasa, Finland - OX-2 | ecosystem: Environmental > Terrestrial > Soil > Coastal area > Acid sulfate soil | place: Finland: Risofladan, Vaasa | collected... | reverse complement strand
ACGGCGCGGTTCACCGGTGCCGGCCCGGGACTCTTCGTCGTCCGGGCCAAGTCGTTCGCGGCGGAGCCGTCCGGCGGTGCAGCGGCCGCCGTGGTTGCCGCGCCCGCGCCCGATGCCGGGGCGACCAGCACGGCCCGGATCGTGCAGCGGCACGAGGAGGAGCGCAGCGGCCCCAAGCTCGACGAGGCAGCCGTGGTGGTCTCAGGGGGCCGGGGCCTGGGCGAGGCAGCCAACTACGCGCTCATTGAGCAGCTGGCCAAGTTGCTCAACGGCGCCGCCGGCGCCAGCCGTGCCATCGTCGACGCCGGGTGGGTGCCCTACTCCCATCAGGTGGGCCAGACGGGCAAGACGGTCAAGCCGACGGTGTACGTGGCCTGCGGAATTTCCGGGGCTACCCAGCACCTGGTGGGCATGAAGGGCTCCAAGAACATCATCGCCATCAACAAGGACCGCGACGCCCCCATCTTCTCGGTGGCCGACCTGGGCATTGTGGGCGACGTGCACAAGGTGCTCCCGGCCCTGATAGAGGCGCTCAAGGCCAAGGGCTGAGCGTTCTGGTCGAACGGACCTGAGCCGTCCGCTTCGCATTCACCGGAGGGCGAAGGCGCGGTGTATGTCGCTGCGGCAGCGGCGAGATCCGCCGCCTACCCGGGCCGCTGCACGGGGAGCGCGTCCACGGTGGGTTTGATGAGTACCCGCAACAATTCTCCGACGGTCTGCTCCCGACCGACGTCCCCGCGCAGAGGGAGATGGTCCCGGATCTGGTACCTGTTTCGCCTGCCCTGCTTGTCCTTGACGACGTAGCCGGAAAGGGTCAGGTCGGTCACGATGGCGAAGGCGCTGCGCTCGGTGATCCCCAACGTGGTCGCGATGTCGCGCAAGCGCACCTCCGGGTCGTGGGCGATGCAGACCAGGACTCGGGCGTGGTTGGTGAGGAAGCCCCATTCGGACATGGATCGAATATAGCCTGACTTTACTGGCATGAGCTTGCCAGTGTTACATATCTAGAGTAAAGTCTCAGATATTGAAGTTCAGCAGTAACCACTCGAACCCGACATCAAGCCAGCTTTCAGAGAATGAGGTACAAGCAATGGGTCTCGCCGGAATGGGTTTCAGCACCGTCTCGATCGCGGTGGGTGCCGTCTTGTACTGGGCGGTGACCGCGCAGGGACACGGTTTCCGATATACGACGGTGGGGGTCATCCTCATGGTTGTCGGAGCCATCGGCCTTGTCGTCTCGATGATCGTCTTCGGTGCGTCACGCCCCGCCGGGGCAAGCCGTCGCACCTATGACCGGCAAGCGATCGACTCCCAAGGTCGCGCGACAGCCGTGCACGAAGAAGTGCACTAATCAGCGCCGGGCTCACGCCCGATGGTGATTTTGGAAGAAGCGTGTCTCTCAATGCCAGCTAAATCAGCCCGATCCCGGCGAAACTACCTCTTGCTCCTTGAGCGCAAAGTGTCAATCGTCGCACTAGCCCTTGGAGCCGGTTACATGTTTGCCACGCACCGGCGGGATCAAAGATCGGTCTCCGATCAGCGCAAGAACGATGCTCGACGTCACCGGTCACCCGATCTCTCAGCATGAGCGACAGAGCCGCGGACCACCACATCGCAACGTAAGGCATCACCCGAAAGGACAGACACATGAGCATCAGGAACAAGTTATCCAACATGCTCCAAGACCTCACAGGAAGAGGTAAAGAAGCAGTCGGTTCTGCGACCGGCAACAAGGAATTGGAGAACCAGGGCAAGGTTGACCAGACCAAGGCCGGGTTGAAGGACGCCGGTGAGAGCGTGAAGGACGCCGCGTCGAACGTGAAGGACGCCGCGTCGAACGTGAAGGACGCCATCACCGCGACCTGACCTCTTCCCAAAGAGATCTGGCGAGCCGGTCCGGTGTCCCTACGGAGGGGGCACCGGTTCGGCCTGCCACGGTTTGGCATAGGCCAGCCAGGTCACCCCGGTGCCCAGCAGGGTTGCGCAGAGGATCCAGCCGAGAGCCGTGGTCCCCACGCCGACGTACTTGAGGCCCGAGGCGAAAATCACGAACGTGATCACCGGTCGCACGTAGCGATCGGGAGCACGTGAGGAGAGGAACGACCCGATCAGCACGGCGGGCACGCTGCCGATGATCACCGAGGTGGTTACCGACAACTCCACGTGCCCGAAGGCCAGAGCCCCGAGGGCGGCGGCCAGGGTCAGGGGGACGGCCTGGGTCAGGTCGGTTCCCACCAGCTGATTGGCGCCCAGCATGGGGTAGAGGAAGAGGAGGAGGACGATCATGAGCGATCCCGAACCCACCGAGGTCATCCCGACGACGAAGCCCCCGATCATGCCGATGCCGACGGTGCGCGCCGGATGCACCACCAACTCGTGCACCATGGCCTGGCGCTTGTAGCCGCTGCGGCGGTCGAGCACATAGCGCAGGATCATGGCGGCGGCCCCTACCAACAGGGCCGCGCCGAGGGTGATCTCCACGTTGTGCTGGGCGGCCGAGGAGGTCCCCAGCGCGTGGAGGACGTAGGAACCCAGGAAGGCCATGGGGACCGATCCGACGACCATCCAGCCGACCAGCCGGAAGTTCACCGTCTTCTGGGCCATGTGCACCGCCGCCCCAAGGGGGCGCATGACCACGGCGGCCACGAGGTCACTCGAAATGGCGGTCGAAGGCTTGACGCCGAAGATCAGGATCAACATGGGGGTCATCAAGGCCCCGCCGCCCGCTCCGGTCATGCCGACCAGGAAGCCGACGACGGCGGAGCCGAGGACGATGTAGGGATTGACGTGCACGCATTCCTCCGAGTGGTCGCCGACGGCCTTCCATCGGCTTAATCCTATAAAGTTGATAGGATATATCAGATTAGTGGCCAAGGGTAGGGGGGCCACTCCCCGTCGTCGACCAATTCGGGTAGCGCCTGCAGTTCGCAGAGCCACGCCACCCGTTCGAGTGTGGCGGCCAGCTCGGGTGGGGTGAGGAGCGCGCGGAGGGTGGCCGATGGCTCGTCGCGCCCGAACCGCCGCAGCGCCTCGTGGTCCTCGGGCGCCAGCGGAGAGCCGCCGAAGTCCCAGATCACGGTGCGGAGCTTGTCGTGCTGGTTGAAACACAGGCCGTTGTCGATGGCCCAGAGGCGGCCTTCGGCCAGGAGGACGTGGCCGCTCTTGCGGTCGGCGTTGTTGGCCACCACGTCGAAGGCGCACAGCCGCCTGAGGGTGGGGTGCCACCGGGGGTCGGCACGCAAGGTGAAGTAGTGCGACGTGCCGTCCTCGTGCACGAAGCGCTGCACCGATCCCCGACCGAACGGCCCCTCGGAGCGCTCCACCGTCTCGGGGACCAGCCCCCAGCCCAGGCATTCCGAGAGCGCGTACGCCGCCACTTCACGACGGAAGAGGCCGCCGGGGAAGTCCCACAGGGGGCGCTCCCCCTGGGCCGGCTTGTACACGGCGAGGAGTTCGTCGCCCCCGAGCCGGCAGGTCACCAGCAAGGTGGCGTTGGAACTTCCGGCGATCCTCCCGTGCACCTCCATGTCGCCCTCGCGGAGGATCTTCTCCACGCCGTCGTCGGCCACCCCGGTTCAGGGGGCCGGTGGCCGGTGCCCGTTGGTGCGCGGGCAGTCATGGCCGGCCGGGTCCAGCGGGAGCGCGCAGAGCGGGCAGGGGGGCCGTCCGGCCTCCACCAACCGGGTGGCGTGAATGGCGAATGCCGCCGCCTGCTCACGCGAGAGGGCCACGCGCAGCACATGACCGGTTTCTTCCTGCTCTTCCTCGTCGTCGTCGACCGCTTCACCGACCTCTTCGAGGACCACGACGATCCGGTCCAGCTCCTCGTCGTAGGACACGCCGATGGTCCCCACCACCCAGTCGGGGTCCTCGGTGCCATAGAAGGTCATTTCGTCGGGCAGATGGCCGGGCCGACCCAGCTCCTTGACTATGCGCCCGAGGTAGCCGGCCAGCACCGCTATCTGCTGCTTCTCTACCTTGACCGTCGTCTCGACCAGGCCCTGGCGGCAATAGAAGAGGAAGAGGCGATGCCCTACCTCGCCGATGACCCCGACGGTGCAGTGATCGGGTGTGTCGAAATCGAAGACGTCGCTCATGACAGTGCCAGCTCGCTCAGGCTCCCGGTGGAATTCATGCACAGCACGGCCGGCCCCACACCGGTGAAGAGGAGGGCCGAGACGGAGCAGGGTGAGATCACCAGGCGCTGCATGAGGTCGAGCGGAACTCCGGCCGCCGCGGCCACGATCGCCTTTATGGGATCGGCATGGGACACGGCGACGATCGACTGGCCCGGGTGGTCCGCCACCAGGCCGAGCACGGCGTCCATGCTGCGGGTGGACATTTCGGCGAAGGACTCGCCACCGGGGAAGCGGAAACCGCTCGGCCAGCGCTGGACCGTGGGCCACTCCTTGGTCTTGTACAAGCGGGGCAGGGACTTCTCCGTCCAGTCGCCCACGTCCGCCTCAATGAGCCCGCGCGCCGTCCGCACCCGGAGGCCGAGCGCGGCGGCGATGGGTGCCGCAGTCTCCCGGGTCCGCTCGAGCGGCGACGCGTACACGGCTGAGGGGGGGTTCTCCAGGGCGGCGATGCGCTCGGCCACCAAGGCCGCCTGGGTCCGGCCCGCCTCGGCCAGGTGCAGGCCGGGGGCCCTCCCGGGGAGCGTCTTGCCGGTGGTCGGCGTCGTCCCGTGGCGCACCAGCAGGACCACGGTCGGCGGTACATTGGGCGGACCGTGCGGGGAGCGGCGCGACGCCGGGCGTGAGGGGGTGGGGCGGGCGGATGCGGGCACGAAAGCCCATCGTAGGCTCTGCGCCGTGGCGCTGAACCAAGGGGAATCGGACGCGTTGGCGGCGCTCCAGCGGGAAGTGTGCGAGTGCCGCCGCTGCCCGCGGCTCGTCCGGTGGCGGGAGGAGGTGGCCCTGACCAGGCGCGCCTCCTACGCCGCGGAGGAATACTGGGGCCGCGGCGTGCCGGGCTTCGGCGACCCGGCGGCCCACCTGGTCATCGTCGGCCTGGCGCCGGCCGCCCACGGGGCAAACCGCACCGGCCGGATGTTCACGGGCGACCGTTCCGGGGACTGGCTCTTTGCCGCCCTGCACCGGGCCGGGTACGCCTCGCAGCCCACCAGCGTCTCGCGGCGCGACGGCCTGACTCTCACCGGTGCGTACGTCACGGCGGCCGTGCACTGCGCGCCACCGGGCAACAAGCCCGAACCGGATGAACGGTCGGCCTGCGCGCCTTTCCTGGCCCGCGAACTGGCCCTGCTCGGGGGTGTCCAGGTGGTGGTGGCCCTCGGCCAGATCGCCTGGAACGCCCTCGCCGCGCATTTCAGGCTGCGGCCCCGGCCCGCCTTCGCGCATCTGGCCGAGTGCCCGCTCCCGGGCGGGCGCACGTTGGTGGGGTCGTACCACCCGAGCCAGCAGAACACGTTCACCGGCAAGCTGACGGAGCCCATGTTCGATGCCGTGTTCACCCGGGCCCGCCGTATCGGCGCTCAGGACACCAGGTCGTAGAGGAGGCGGTAGAAGCGGATGCGGTCGGCGTCGGCTGCAATGCCGTAGCTCTGGTAGAAGAGTTGCTCGAACTCCTCTCCGAAATTCCACCCCACACTCCAGCCCCCGATGGAGATGTCCCACCAACGATCGGCCACGCCCAGCTCACCGAGGTCGACATAGCCGGTCACTGCGCCATCGGTGAGCAGCACGTTCGGTGGGCAGTAGTCGCCATGGCAGACCACAAGGTCCTCCGACCCCGGTGCCTCCGCCCGCAGCCGGTCCAGGGCGGAAGCAGGCGTGAGGCCCGCGTGTTCGCTATGGAGACCCTCCACATTGATGTCGCCGGTCTCCACGCGGATGCGCACGTGCTCAAGGGCCCGCTCTATGTCGAAGCGGAAGGGGCACCACTCCTCGCCGACGGCGCCGTGGATCGCAGCCAGACCGCGGCCCAGCGCCTCCACCAGGCGGGGCACCTCGCGGCGCCAGACCGGGTCGGTGGCGTCGCGCCCGGGCAGACCCTGGGTGACGAGGACGGTGCTCTCCCCGACCGCCTCCAGGGCGACCACGGTGGGCACCGGGAGGTAGGCCGCGGCCCACACCATCCGTTCGGCCTCGGCACGCAGGCTGGGATATCGTTCCGCGCCATCGACCTTGGCGAAGCGCACCGACCCGTCGGGGTGGGTGAGGCGCCAGGTGGTGACCCCGGGGACGAGCTGATAGGCGAGCGTGGCCGTCCAGCCGGGAGCCAGGTGGACCAGGGCGGGGGGCGGTCGTGTCGCGCCGGGGTAGGGGAGCGGGGCCGGGGGCACCGCACCGCAGGGTAGGTGAACCGGCCCGGTGAGAACATCTACCCTCAAACCGACGCCGAGGGAGGGATGGAGTGCGCGAGCAGAACGATGTGACGCCGTGCGAGGCGGCGGAGATCACCAGCTGGGACGACACCGCCGACGTGGTGGTGGTGGGTTTCGGGGCCGCCGGCTCGACCGCTGCCTTCACGGCGGCGGAGACCGGGGCGCAGGTCCTGGTCACCGAGCGCACCGGCGGACCCGGCGGTGCCGCCGCACTGGCCGAGGGCATCGTCTACCTGGGCGGGGGCACGCCCATTCAGAAGGCCTGCGGTTTTGCCGACAGCGTCGAGGACATGTACCGCTACATGATGGCCGCCTGCGGGCCCGATCCCGACGAGGTGAAGATCGCCCGGTACTGCGCCGAGAGCCTGGGCCACTTCGCCTGGCTGGCGGACCGCGGGGTCCCTTTCGAACCTACCTTCTGTGCCGACACCTCCATGGCGCCCACCGGGACCGAGGGGCTCGTCTACTCGGGCGGGGAGGACGCCTACCCGTTCAACGAGATCGCACGGCCGGCCCCACGTGGGCACCTGGCCCGGACCAAGCGCTCGACCGGATGGTTGCTGATGCAGCACCTGGCGGCGGCGGCCACCGGCGCCGGTGCCGCCGTGTCGTTCGACACCAGGGTGGACCGCCTGGTCCTCGACGAGGGGCGGGTGGTCGGGGTGCAGGGGCAGCGTTTCGGCGAGACCGTCTCCCTGCGGGCGCGGCGCGGCGTGGTGCTCACGGCCGGGGGGTTCATCTTCAACGACGAGATGTTGCGCCGGCACAGCCCGCCGCTGGTCCGGGGCACCTTCAAGGTCGGGACCGAAGGTGACGACGGCCGGGGCATCCGCATGGCCCAGGCCATCGGCGCCTCGGTGCGCAACATGTATGCCGGAGAGGTTTCGCTGCCCATCACCCCGCCCCGACGGCTCATCTTCGGGATCCTGGTCAACGGGCGGGGCCAGCGCTTCATCAACGAGGACACCTACATGGGACGGGTGGGCCAGTCCTCGCTGTACGGGCAGGACGGCGAGGTGTACCTCGTGGTCGACGAGGGTTGCTACGAGGTGAACTGGATGGGCCTGGCCGCCAGCTGGGTCTGCGAGACCACCGGTCAGTTGGAGGCCGAAATGGGTCTTCCCGCCGGATCGCTGGAAGCGACGCTCGCCCTCTACAACCGCCATGCGGCCACGGGGGAGGACCCCCTCTTCCACAAGGGATCGGCCTGGGTCCGTCCTCTGGTCCCCCCGATCGGCGCCATCGACCTGCGCATCGGTCCGGCCCCTTATGCGCCGTTCACGCTGGGCGGCTTGGAGACCACCGTGGAGGGGGAGGTCCTCAACCTGGCCGGCGACGCCCTACCTGGACTGTTCGCCGCCGGGCGCACCACGGCGGGCGTGTGCGCGTTCGGTTACGCCAGCGGGCTCTCCATCGGGGACAGCACCATGTTCGGCCGGTTCGCCGGGGCCAGCGCGGCCGCCGCGGTGCATTGACCTGCTGGCGATCGTTGTTCCCGGGGGTCGACCCCCATGGAAGCCCAGCACACAGCGTCTGGAGCGACGTGGCTTGTCGCCTCCTGTAGGACGGCGGCTCGTCCTACGGGATAGCGGGCAGCAGTTACAACTTGGTCTCGAACACGGCGAACCCGCACGACGGCTCGTTCAACGGGGGCAACGGTGAAGTGGTGATCAACTACTCCGTTGGCACCTCGACTTCGACTTCGAGCACCACGACCACCACGGTCGCCAGCACCGCCGGTGCTGCGGCCACCACCACCACTACGACGACGACGGCGCCGCCTGTTCTGGCGGTCACGGGACGCAATCTCGTCCCGTTGCTCATTGGAGGCGGGGGCCTCATCGGGGGCGGTGCCGTGATCCTCGGTGCGACGGCAGTCCGTCGGCGCAAGAGGGCGACTACGACCACTTGACGTCATCGGAAAATCAAATGCGCCCAGCCCCGAGGCTTGAGCGACCTTCTTGTCGTGGTGGCGTGGTGGGACTAGGTATATTGGTTGACAGATGGGGAAGCTACCCATCCGCGAGAACCGGCCCACTTCCGTTCCCCCTCCGGGCCGGTTCTTGCGCGTCCGGGCTGAGTCAACCGCGGCGGTCCCGTCCCGCGTGCGGAGAGCTCACCCGTACCTCGTGCGAAAGCCCCCGATGAAGGTGATCCGGTTGCCGTCCGGGTCGGTGATGGCGCAGAGGCGCACTCCCTTGTTCGCCACTTCGATGTCGCCGGGTGCCAAACCCCGTGCCGCAAGTTCTGAGCGGTGGGCGTCGAGATCGTCGACGGCGAAATTGAGCAGGGTGGATCCGGCCCGCTCGGGGTCATGGAAGACCTGGACCCACCCCCCGTCCACGACCCTCCACTCGACCAGCGTGTCCATGGGGTGGTTGTCCGCCGGCCGCCCCATGAGCAACTCGTACCACGGCCTCGCCGTGGCCATTTCCGAAACCGGGACGACGGCCAGCACGTAATCAATCGGCATCGTTCGGCACCGTACCGCATCACCTGCTCCGAGCTTGATGTCCCCTTCGCACGCACCCTCAACCGCCTCAATCCCGTCTGGGCCGGGGTTCTCGCGGCACGGCGTCTGCCCCGGGTATATCCTCCGGCCGAAGGACCGGAAGGCGGTCCGCAAAGGCAAGGAGTGGCGATGTACACACGGCTGGCAACCTGGACTGATGCGACCAACATTGACGGAGGGATTGACTACCTGGGAAGCACGGCCATTCCCCTCTTCCACCAGCAGGGGGGCTATCGCGGTCTGACCGCGAGCGTCGACAGGTCGTCGGCGACCATCACCGTTCTCTCAATCTGGGCGAGCGAGGCGGACCGGGACGCCAGCGAGAGTGCACTGGCCAAGGCGCGCGACGAAGCCGCCGAAGTCATCGGTGGGACCGTCAAGGTCGAGAAGCTTGAGCAGCTGGTCGCCGAGGTTGTCAAGCCGCCGGTGCCCGGATCTGCCCTCATGGTGATCCCGTTCAGCATGGACCCGGCCAAGATCGACGAGAACCTCAATTTCTTCAAGTCCGAGATCGTGCCGGGGCTCAAAGCGGCTCCCGGTTTCTGCGCCGTGCGCAACATGGTCAACCGCAGCACCGGCGAAGGATACGTGGGAACGGTCTGGACGGACCGGGCCGCCATGGAGGCGCAAGCCGAGGCCGGTGCCCAGAGGCGTGAGACCGTCAGAGCGCGCGGCATCACCTTCGGCGAGCTCTCCCCCCGGGACATCGTGGTGGTCGACAACCCATAGGTGATTTGGCGGGCCCTGCTCGCCGCCGAGCCGAAGGTTCCCGATCAGCTACTGGCGCTCCCGGGCGTAGGCCATGACCCGGCTCACCACGGACTCGTCGGCCTTGGACAGCGCCCCCGAGTCGAAGGGAGGTTGGGGGTCGTATTCCACCATCAGCTGCGCCGCCTCGGCCGCCGTGCGATCGACCAGGAGCTCAACGAGCCGCAAGGCCATGTCGATGCCGCTGGACACGCCGGCTGCGGTGATGATGCGCCGCTCCAGGTGCTCGACCACCCGCTGCGCCGTGGGTTCGGCACCGTGGGCAGCCAGGTCCGGATAGCAGGCCCAGTGCGTAGTGGCAGTCAGGTCTTTCAGCAGTCCGGCCGCACCCAGTACCAGTGAGCCCGTGCATACCGACGTCGTGAAGCGGGTCGTGCCGTGCGCGTGGCGGATCCATTCGAGCACCCGCTCGTCGTGCTGCAAGGGGCGGGTGCCCACCCCACCGGGGAACACGATGACATCGGGCTCGGGGATCTCTTCGAATGTCGCGTCAACGGTGACGCCGAGCATGCCGTTCTCGCTGCGGACCTCACCCGTCCGGTGCCCTATGAAGGTGATGTCGATGGTGGGGATGCGCTGGAGCACCTCGTAGGGCCCGACGCCGTCCAGGGCGGTGAACTGGGGGAAGAGGGGAATGGCGACCTGCAGGTGGTCGGTCATGCGGAAGTCCTTTCATGGTTGAGGGTGCGGAATCGGCGGCGGTAGGAGTCGGGCGACACCCCGAGGCGGCGTTGGAAGACCCGCCGCAACGTCTCGGCAGTGCCGAACCCGCACCTCCGGGCGACGTGATCGAGCGTGTCGGTGGTGGACTCCAGCTCGCTGCGCGCGGCCTCCAACCGGACCCGCTCGACGAAGCGGCTCGGCGTCTCACCCACCTCGGCGGAGAACACACGCGTGAAGTGGCGCACGCTCATGGCCGCCGCCGCAGCCAGGGCCGGGAGTCGGTGGTCTCCATCGGGAGCGGACTCGACCAGGGTCTGCACGGCCCGGACAGTGGAACGTTCGGCCCGGGGTACCCAGACCGGCGAGGCGAACTGGCTCTGACCACCGGGACGGTGCAGGAACATGACCAGCCATCGGGCCACCGTCTGGGCCACCTCGACCCCGAAGTCCTCCTGCACGAGGGCGAGTGCCAGATCGATGCCTGCGGTGACTCCGGCACTCGACCAGAACTTGCCGTCGCGCAGATAGATCGGATCCGGATCAACCGAGAGGGCCGGGAAGGCAGTGGCCAACTCCTCGGCCCGGGCCCAATGGGTGGTGACCCTGCGCCCGTCCAGCAGCCCCGCCCCTGCGCCCAGGAAGGCACCCGAACACACCGTGGCCACCCGACGGCACCGGGGGGCAGTAGCGCGGATCCACGCCATGAGATCGGCATCACCGCGTGCCGCCTCCGTGCCGCCGCCACCGGGCAGGACCATGGTGTCGATACGCTCGGTGGGGTCGGCCGAGCGATGTGGCGGCCCGGGTGGCGCCGGAGAAAACCTCGTGCGGCCCGACGACGTCGAGCGGCTGCAGGCCGGGGAAGGCGACGATGACGACATGGCGTTCTCTCACCCGACCCACACTGAGGGAAGCCGGCTATGGCGTCAATGACGTAGTTCCCACATATTCGGCCAGGAGCGCCGACTTCAGGGCCGGGACCTGCGGGTGCCCCGGGCCCGGACCCAGGCGAGGAGGTCGCCCTCCTCGCCACGGCACACGGTGCCGGTGAAGATGTCCTCGCGCTCAGTCGAGACGTCGCGCGTGACCTCGGCATACAGGACATCACCGAGGGCGGCCGGCTGCAGGTACTCCACCAGGACAGAGGTGACGATGCCGGAGTGCTCCTCATCGTTGGCCGCTGCGGCCACGGCCGCGCCGGCCACGGCGTAGAAGACGGCGCCGTGGACGGTGCCGTGGGGGTTGGCATGCTCGTGTCCGGTCATGAGCACCGCCACGGTGTGGCCGGGGCCCCGGCGCTGGACGTCGATGCCGAGGTGGGTGGCAAACTCGTCGTTCTGCGGGCCGCTCACGGAGCTGGAGCGGCCGGTGCAGGCAAGCGCCCCGGCATCGGCACCGCGGTGGCGGGCCAGCGCTTCCGACTGACCCGGCTCAGCTTGTCGAGCAGGGTCACGGCGCCGGGGTCGTCCTCAATGGGACGGGTCTCAATGACACCGGCCGCTTCCATGTCGTTGAAAAGGTTCTCACCCTTCTCGGTGCGGAGGAGGGTGAGGGTCCAGTCGCCGAAGGCACCTATGCCTCCGGTGGAGATGTCAGCGTGCTCGGCCGCGAAGTCCGGGCAACTCGTGCAGCCCTCGCGGGTCCAGGCGTGCGCCTCCTTGAGCGGGATCTCGTGGTAGGCGCCATCGCGCATCCAGACCTGGAAGACACCCTTGATGTTCATTTTGACGATGTCGGCTCGAGCCAGACCGTACCGCTCCTCGAAGAGCTCAGGGAAGATGGCATCGTCGAAGGTCTTCGAGCAGAGCAGGCCGATGGAGAGTGAGAAGCGGCGGGCGACCTTCCCCGCCTTGCGGGCAGCCATGACCGGAGGCGCCGACGCCTGGCATCCCATGCCGACCAGGGCGATGCGCTCCGCCCCGCCGGCGATGGCTTCGGGATAGGCCAGCGGGTTGGCCGAGTAGGTGTAGCGGGAACCTGCCGTGGCCAGCACGTCGTCCTTGTTCCAGGCCACGCGCGGCACGGCTTTCCAGGTCGAGCCGTCCCCCTCCATTCCGGAGACCAGGGCGGCGTCAATGATGTCGTGGTCGAAGCACCAGATCAACAGCGCGGAGACCAGCCCACCGTCCTGGCCGGTGCCCTGCACGCCGAGGTCGGTGGCTCGGGCCAGAACCACCCGGCGGGCGATACCCGAGACCTCGTCGTCGGTGCGTGGTCGGCCGAACAGGTGGGTCTCGATATCGGGTTCCCAGGTGCGGAAGCGGGGGCAGGCCCGGGTGCACAGGGTGCAGCCCTTCTCCCCATGGGTGCAATTGTCGGGTCCCCCGTCGGCGAGCACGTGGAAGGGCTTGTAGTGCCCGTCAGCATCGTCGTACTCAAGCACGTCGTAGGGGCAGGCGATGACGCAGGCCGCGCATCCGGTGCAGAGGCCGGAGGTCACGACTTCGGTGAACAGTTCAGCCCACTGTGGCTTCTCGGGTGGCACCTCCCCACCATATTCCTACCGGCCGCCCGACGGCCGGGTTCCGGTACGGTCGGACCGGTGCCCGAGATCCTCGAAGTCGAGCTCTACCGGGGCCTGGCCTCCAAGGCGCTTGGGCGCGCCGTGGCCGGGGTGTGGATGGTCGACTCCCGATACGGCCGGGGTGGCACCACACCCGGTCGCCTGACGTCTGCCCTGCTGGGCCATTCGTTCACCGAGGCCCGTCGCCGGGGCAAACTCATGCTGCTCGACACCGACGCCGGGCCGACGCTGGGGGTCCGCTTCGGGATGACCGGTGGTCTGGTCGTCGATGGTGAGGAGGCCCTGGATCGGCTGCTCTACGGACCGGGGGTCTTCGACGACAAATGGGTGCGGGCCCGCGTCACCTTCGCCGACGGAGGGCACCTGGCACTCCATGATCCGCGCCGCTTCGGTTCGCTCGAGCTGGCCCCCGACGAAGAAAGGCTCGGTCCCGACGCGCTGACATTGTCGCTGGCTGAGTTGACGGCGGCCTTGGCGACGAGGCCCGGTCGGGTCGCCGGGCCGGCGGCGCTGAAGGCGCGCCTGATGGACCAGGAGCGACTGGCCGGCATCGGGAATCTGCTGGCCGACGAAATTCTGTGGCGAGCCGCGCTCGATCCCGGGCGCCGGACACCCTTGAGCGACACCGAGCTGCGCCACCTCCACCAAACTTTGCGCGCCACCCTGCGCCAATTGGGGCGACGAGGCGGGTCGAACATGGGCGACCTCATGGGTGAGCGGCGGGTCGGCGGGCGGTGCCCGCTCGACGGGATGGAGATGCGGCGGTCCACCGTGGGTGGGCGGACGACCTACTGGTGCCCCGGGCACCAGCGTTGAGCCCCGGGACTTGAGCCCCGCTTCAGCCCTGCCCGAGCTCCTCCAGCACCTTGGCCGCATGGCCGTCGGCCCGCACGTGGTACCAGGCCCGCTCCACCTTGCCGTTGGCGCCGACGAGAAAAGTGGAGCGGATGGTGCCAATGGTCTTCTTGCCGTAGAGCGTCTTCTCGCCCCAGGCACCGTACTTCTCCATGATCGACTTGTCGGCATCGGTGAGGAGGGGGAACTTCAACTTGTACTTGGTGCGGAACTTCACGTGCTTCTCGGCCTTGTCTGGTGAGATGCCGAGGACGGCCACTCCGGCCTTCTCGAAGGTCTTGAGGTTGTCGTTGAACTGGCAGGCCTCCTTGGTGCACCCGGGAGTGTCGTCCGCCGGGTAGAAGTACACGATCACCCGCTGGCCCTTGAAAGAGGACAGCTTGACGGGCTTCCCGTCCTGGTCAGGCAGGGTGAATGCGGGTGCGGTGGCACCGGCGTCGAGTTTGGCCATGATCGGCCCTCCTTCGTTGGTCGAGACGGGAAGCTCACTCTGGCACAGCAGGCGCACCTCCTTTACCTGGTCAAGTGGAGGAGTAAGCTTGCCGACACCCAAAATGAACCCAAATGTCCGGGTATCGCATCTCTTCGTGCGGTGCCTGAGCGGAAAGCAGGGGGGGTGCTCACAGTCCGCAGCGTGAGCGATGCGTCTGGGGGTTCCGTGAAGACGGAATGGAAGGGGGGGCATGCGATGAGTGGTTGGAGGCCGTCCTTCGCCGCCCTGGGGGCGTTCGCGCTGTGCGCGACCTTCGTGGTCGGGTCCGTCCCGGCCTCCGCCGGCACCATCTCGCCCTTGCGGGGTTCCTCGCCAAGCTGTGGCCATCCAGCCACCGGGGTGACCTCCACCGCCATAAAGGTCGGCGCGATCTTTCCCGTGACCGGCCCCCAGGGGCCGTTCTTCTCCGCTGTCGGCAACGGGATCCTGGCGCGCTTCCATGCCCAGGACGACAGTGGCGGCATCAGCGGGCGCAAGCTTGAGCTGGTGACAGCCGACGACGGCGACGGAATGCTCGCCAACCAGTCGGCGGCCAAGTTCCTGGTGTCGAAGAATGTCTTCGGGGTCATTGAGGCCTCGACCAACAGCGACGGCGGCAGTGCCTACCTCAACCAGAAGGGCATCCCCGTCACCGGCTGGGGCATCACACCGGCCTGGGGGCGCTACCGCAACATGTTCGGCTACCGCTACAGCACCTCACCGAACCCGAACGGCGAGCCGACCACCCAGGTCGCCTCCTTCATGAAGCAGCACGGCGCCAAGCGGGTGGCCGTCCTGGCGGGCGGGGCCAGCGCCAGCGTGAACTTCGCCCGGCAGATCGCCACGACGCTGCCCGCCTTCGGCCTCACCCTGGCCTACGAGAACCTGGCCGAGCCCCTGGGCCTGACGGACTACTCCTTCGACGCCAAGGCCATGGTCCGGGCGCACGTCGACTCGTTGGTCACGGGGTTGGACACCTTCTCCAATATCGACCTCTTCAAGGCGTCCGCAGCGGTCGGATTGCACTTCGCGGTCGGGATGCTGCCCGCCGGGTACGACTCCCGCCTCGCCGCTGCCGACGGAACCGTGCTGGCCGGCGCCTACGTGGCGATCGACTGGCGACCCTTCGAGCTTCCCGTGCCCGCCCATCAGGTCTTCAAGCAGAACCTGGCGGCGGTGGCGCCCACCGAGTTCCCCGGGCAGCTGGCCATGGTCGGCTGGTTGTCGGCCGATGCCTTCATTCGGGGCCTCCAGGCAGCGGGCGACACCTGCCCGACCCGAGCGGCCTTCATCGCGAACCTGCGCAAGGTGAAGGACTACACCGCCGGCGGCCTGCTTCCCAAGACCGATTTCTCGGCTGTCTTCGGGAAGGAGCCACTGTGCTATTGGGAAGTGCAATTCAAAGCCAACGCGCTCGTCCCGGCCAGCCCTGATCCCTTCTGCGGGGTCCCCTTCAAGGCGAAACGGTGATGAACTTCCGTCCCCGGGTGGCGACCGTGAACGTCTTCCTCGTCTTCGGCCTCATTTCGGTCTCGGCCATGGTCGTCGCCCAGCACGTGGTGCGCCAGGAGGAGGCCCGGCTGGTGACAGAGCGTGCCGCCGAAGTGGGTGGACAGCTCACCAATGCGGCCGCCAGCACCGACTCCAGCCTGCGATCGCTGGCGACTCTGGCACCGCTCCCCCAGGCCGGTGTCTCCTTCCCGGCCGCGGCCACACCGCTGCTGACCGGGAACGTGCGCACCATCGCCCTCCTGGCTGAGCACTCCGGGACCTTCTCTGCCGTGGCGGTCGTCGGGGACACCACCACTCTCGGGCCGGCTCTCAGCAGGGACCGCGAGGCACTGTTCCTGCGGGCCATCGCCGAGCCCGACATGGTGAGCGGCGTGCTGCATGACGGATTCAACCGACGTATCGGCTTCGCTCTGGCCCTCCCTCCCGACGAGGGGAACCTGGTGGTCTATGAGGAGAATGCCATCAACCCCATCGACGTCCCCCCGACCCCGACATTCGCGGATCTGAACGTGGCCATATACGCGGCCAGCTCGCCGACGGCCGATGCCCTGGTCGTGGCGAAGGGACCGACCGGCTTCAATTCCTCGGCGCTGGTGCTCCATCCCTCCGCCGGTGCCGGGCAGTGGACCCTGATCGTCCAGCCGACGCAGCCGCTCTCGGGGTCCTTCGCCTCCACTGTGCCGTGGCTGTTGCTCATCGGTGGGCTGGTCTCCGCCTTGCTGGCCGCTGCGGTCGTGGAGATCGTGCTCAGGCGCCGCGATTTCGCCATGATGCTGGTGGACGAGCGGACAAGGGAGCTCCGCACTTCGCTCCACAATCTCGAACATGCACAGAAGGAGCTCCGCTACCAAGCCTTTCACGACGCGCTGACGAAGCTTCCCAACCGGGTCCTCCTGATCGACCGCCTGACCCAGGCACTGGGTAGGTCGCAGCGGAAGCTGGTGGGCACCGCCGTCGTGTTCCTCGATCTGGACCGGTTCAAGCGGGTCAACGACAGCTTGGGCCATCCGGCCGGCGATCGTCTCATCACGGCTGTGGCCGAGCGGTTGGGCGTCGCTCTCCGCCAGGGTGACACCGTCGCCCGACTCGGAGGCGACGAGTTCGTGGTCTTGTGTGAAGAGCTGGTCGACCAGTCCGACGCCACCTTTGTGGCCCAGAGGATGGCGGATTGCCTCGTCGACCCATTCGACATCGAAGGCCACCACATTGAGATCACCGCGAGCTTCGGGATTTCCTACTCACCATCTTCCGCCGATTCCCCCATGGACATGCTGCGCGAGGCGGATCTCGCCATGTACCAAGCGAAGGAGCGGGGCCGTAACCGCATTGAGCTGTTCCACCCGTCGATGCGTTCTCGGGCCGACGTGCGCCTCGAGACGGAGGAGGAGCTTCGCCTGGCCATCGAACGGCACCAGCTGCAGGTGCACTACCAGCCCATGTTGCGCCTCTCCGACGGGGCGGTCGTCGGGGCCGAGGCGCTTGTCCGCTGGCAGGACGAGCACCAGGCCCTCATTCTCCCCGCTGAGTTCATCGCCCTGGCCGAGGAGACCGGCCTCATCATCCCGCTCGGCCTGCAGGTTCTCAATACTGCCTGCGCCCAGGCAGCCGAGTGGACGCGCCAGAATTCCCCACGCGAGCGCCTGAGCGTGTCCGTCAACTTGTCAGCACGGCAACTTGAGCACCCCTTCCTGGTCGAAGAGGTCAGCGCCGCCCTCGCCGACAGCGGGCTCGCCCCCGACCTCTTGTGGCTGGAGATCACCGAGAGCGTGCTGGTGGAAGAGTCCGGGCTGAGCCTGTCGACGCTGCACGCATTGAAGGAATTGGGCGTCACCTTGGTGGTCGACGATTTCGGTACCGGCTACTCGTCCTTGCTCTACATCAGGCGCTTCCCGGTTGATGTGCTCAAAATCGACCGGTCCTTCGTTGCGGGCCTCGGCCGGCAGCGGGCTGACGACACCATCGTTTCGACCGTCATCGAATTGGCCCACGCCCTGGACCTGACCGCGGTGGCCGAAGGGGTCGAGACGGTCGAACAGGCCGAGAGGCTGGCGGCACTCGGATGCGAGTTCGCGCAGGGCTACTACTGGAGCAGGCCCGTCGTCGCCACCGCCGCCACGCTGTGGATGGACGCCACGTCGGGCGCCGCCGCCGTCCGCTGACCAAAGACCCCGGTATTTCTCCCGGTGGGGGCGCCTGAACTGGTACAATGGACTCGCGACCGCCGGCAAGGGGCTGGTGAGTCGGGGCCGTTCACCTCCTCTGGTTGGCGCAAGGTCCCGCCGCACAACAGAGAGAGCGAGACATGACCGTAGACTCCTTGGCCGGCGCGCACGCCGAAACCTCCCATGGGGGCAAACCTGCCACCACGGACGACACGTACGAGACAGCCCGGACCTTCGAGTCCCTCGGGGTATCCGAAGAGTTGAACAAAGCGCTGGCCGATCAGGGGATCGTCAGCGCTTTTCCCATTCAGGCCCTGACCATCGCCGACGCCCTGGAAGGCCGCGACGTCTGCGGCAAGGCCAAGACGGGCTCGGGGAAGACGCTGGCCTTCGGGGTGCCGCTGCTGCAGAGAGCCAAGGCGACGCGGGACGCCCAGGGAACGCGGGCCCCGGCCCGCCCCGCCCGCCCGCTGGCACTGGTCCTGCTGCCCACCCGCGAGCTGGCCGTCCAGGTGCACGACGTGCTGGAGCCATTGGCCAAGACACTCGGACTGCGGGCGGTCGCCGTGTACGGCGGGGCCGACATCGACCGCCAGGTCTCCAAGTTGCAGAAGGGCGTCGACGTGGTCATCGCCACGCCGGGCCGGCTGATCGACCTGGGCGACCGCGGCGAGGTCTCCGTGGCCGGGCTGGAGACACTGGTGCTGGACGAGGCGGACCGCATGGCCGACATGGGGTTCATGCCCCAGGTCGAGTGGGTGCTGCGCCGGCTGGAGACGCCGCACCAGACGCTGCTCTTCTCGGCCACCCTCGACGGCGCGGTCGACCAGCTGGTGAAGCGCTACCTGACCGACCCGGTCTTCCACGAGGTGGCATCTTCCTCCCAGACCGTCACGCTCATGGAGCACCGGTTCATTCAGGTGCATCAGATGGACAAGGTGAAGGTGATCGCCGCCATCTGTCGGTCCCAGGAGAAGTCACTTCTGTTCGTGCGCACCAAGCGGGGCGCCGACCGGCTGGTCGAGAACCTGCAGAAGGAAGGGATCAAGGCGTCCGCCATCCACGGTGACCTGCGTCAGGCTAACCGTGAGAAGGCCCTGGCCGACTTCTCGAAAGGCAAGCTCCCCGTACTGGTGGCCACCGACGTGGCGGCGCGGGGATTGCACATCGACGCCGTCGACGGGGTCATCCACTACGACCCACCCGAAGACCACAAGGCCTACCTGCACCGCTCCGGGCGCACCGCCAGGGCGGGACGGGCGGGTGTGGTGGTCAGCCTCACCTTGTGGAACCAGCTGGTGGAAGTGGAGGTCATTCAGCGCCGGCTGGGCCTGCGCATTCCCATTGTCGAGATGTTCTCCAATGACCCCCGCCTGGCGGACCTGGCGGCCTGGACCCCACAGCCCGAGGAGGGTGTCATCTGAGCGACGCCCCGTTGAGCGGTGCCATCCTTCCCTGGTCGCCCGAGGACGGTATCCGGCGCGTCCTGGTCGTCACCGCCCATCCCGACGACGTCGACTTCGGATCGGCGGGCACCGTGGCCGCGTTCACCAAGGCCGGCGTGGAGGTCACCTACTGCATCGTGACCAACGGCGACGCCGGTGGTTCGGACCACTCGATCACGCGGGCCGACATGGCCGCCCTGCGCCAGCGCGAGCAGCGGGCCGCTGCGGCCCTCGTCGGCGTGAGCGACGTCCGATTCCTCGGCCATCCCGACGGGCGGGTGCAGCCCACCCTTGAGCTCCGGCGCGACATCAGCCGCGTCATCCGCCAGATCAAGCCCGAGCGCGTCCTCACCCAGTCCCCCGATCGGCGCTGGGACTTCATCTTCGCCAGCCATCCCGACCACCTGGCCGCGGGCGAGGCCGCCGTATGCGCCGTCTACCCCGACGCCCGCAATCCCTTCGCCCACCCCGAGCTCCTCAGCGAGGAGGGGCTTGAGCCGTGGACCGTCAACGAGCTGTGGATCATGGCGTCCGAGGACCCCAACATCGCCGTCGAGACGACGAAGACCGTCGACCGCAAGGTGGCGGCCCTGCTGTGCCACCAGAGCCAGATCGGCGATCCCGAGGGGATCACCGAGCGCATCACCACCGGCTCCCGCCTGGCGGCCACCACGGCCGGGCTGCCCGAGGGAGCCTCGGCCGAGCTCTTCCGGGTCACCCGCATCCCCTGAGCCGTGGGCGTCCCCGCCGGCGGACTCCGGATGGCCGCTCAGCCCGCCATCTGGCGGAGCACATACTGCAGGATCCCGCCGTGGCGGTAGTACTCGGCCTCCATGGGCGTGTCGATGCGTACCACCACCCGGAACTCGGTGGACGCACCCTCGTCATCAGTCGCCACAACCGTCAGCTCCTTGGGCAGCTCACCGTGGCTGAAGACCTGCAGGCCGGCGACCGAGAACAGCTCGGTACCCCGCAGCCCCAGGCTCTCGACGGAGTCGCCCTTGTAGAACTCCAGCGGGATCACGCCCATGCCGATGAGGTTGGAGCGGTGGATGCGCTCGTAGCTCTGGGCGATCACGGCGCGCACCCCGAGGAGCGCCGTCCCCTTGGCGGCCCAGTCGCGGCTGCTTCCCGTCCCGTACTCGCGCCCGGCCAGCACCACGAGGGGCACGCCTTCGCCGGCGTAGCGCATGGCGGCCTCGTAAATGGAGGTCTCGCTGCCCTCGGGAAGATGAAGGGTGACACCCCCCTCGGTGCCGGGGGCGAGCCGGTTGCGCAGCCGCACGTTGGCGAAGGTGCCCCGCATCATCACCTCGTGGTTGCCCCGCCGGGCGCCGTATGAGTTGAAGTCGCTCACCGGCACGCCGTGCTCGCTCAGGTAGCGGCCGGCCGGGGTGGCGGGGCCGATGGATCCAGCCGGGGAGATGTGGTCGGTGGTGACGCTGTCGCCCACCATGGCCAGGACCCGGGCACCGGAGATGTCGCTCACCGGGCTCGGGGTCATGGTCATCCCGTCGAAGAAGGGGGGGTTCTTCACATAGGTGGAGTCGTCCTGCCAGGTGAAGGTCTCCCCCTCCACAGTCGGCACCTGGTGCCAGTACTCGTCCCCGTCGAACACGGCCGCGTAGCGGGTGCGGAACATGTCCGAGGTCAACGAGGCGCGGATGGTGTCGCTCACCTCGGTCAGGCTGGGCCACAGCTCGGAGAGGAACACCGGCGTGCCCTCGGTGTCGTGGCCGATGGGCTCGGTGGTCAGGTCGATGTCCATCGTCCCGGCCAGTGCGTAGGCGACCACGAGTGGCGGGGAGGCGAGGTAGTTCATGCGCACGTCGGGGTGGATGCGGCCCTCGAAGTTCCGGTTGCCCGAGAGGACCGAGACCACGGAGAGGTCGTCGCCCTTGACCAGATCGGTGACGCCGTCGAGCAGGGGCCCCGAGTTCCCGATGCACGTGGTGCACCCGTAGCCGACCAGGAAGAAGCCGAGCTGCTCGAGGGGCTCGACCAGCCCGGCCCGCTCCAGGTAGTCCATGACCACGCGGGACCCCGGAGCGAGGGAGGTCTTGACCCAAGGTTTCGCACGCAGTCCGAGGGCGACGGCCTTCTTGGCCAGGAGGCCGGCACCCACCATGACCTGGGGGTTCGACGTGTTGGTGCAGCTGGTGATGGCCGCCACCACGACGTCGCCGTCGGCGATGAGGTGGTGCGGGGCGGCCGCCGGTGTCTCGGTCGAGGTGCGGGGCGTGCGGCCCAGAGCGACCCGGTAGGCGTCGCGGGCCGAGGTTAGGGACACCCGGTCCTGGGGGCGGGCCGGGCCGGCCAGCGAGGGCTCCACGTCGGCCAGGTCCAGTGTGGCGTACTCCGAGTAGACCGGTTCGGGGCCGCCGGGGTCGTGCCACAGACCCTGCGCCCTGGCGTAGGCCTCGACCACGGCCAAGTGCTCCTCGTCGCGCCCGGTGAAGCGCAGGTAGTCGATGGTCACCTGGTCGATGGGGAACATGGTGCAGGTGGATCCGTACTCGGGGCTCATGTTGCCGATGGTGGCGCGCGTCTCCAGCGGCAGCGCGGCGACGCCGGGGCCGTAGCACTCGACGAAGGCACCCACGACGCCGTGATCGCGCAGGATCTCGGTCACGGTCAGCACCACGTCGGTCGCCGTCGTCCCTGGTCGTAGCTCACCCGAAATGCGGAGGCCGACCACCGGGGGCAGGAAAAGGGAGAGGGGCTGGCCCAGCATGGCGGCCTCGGCTTCAATGCCGCCGACGCCCCAGCCGAGGACGCCCAACCCGTTAACCATGGTGGTGTGCGAGTCGGCGCCGACCAGGGTGTCGCAGAACGCCTGCCCACCCGGGGTGGCGAAGACCAGCCGCGACAGGTATTCGAGGTTGACCTGGTGGCAGATGCCCATGCCCGGCGGCACGGCACGGAAGCCGTCGAAGGCCCCCTGGGCCCAGCGCAGGAGCTGGTAGCGCTCCATGTTGCGCGCGTACTCAATGGAGACGTTGCGGTCGTAGGCCGAGGCGTCCCCCGAGCGCTCGACGATGACCGAGTGGTCGATCACCAGCTCGACCGGGACGAGAGGGTTCACCTGCGAGGCTTGGCCACCGAGCCGGGCCAGGGCATCGCGCATGGCGGCCAGGTCCACCACGCCGGGCACCCCCGTGAAATCCTGCAGGAGGACCCGCTCGGGGGTGAGCGCGATCTCGTGGGCGGCCTCGCCGGCACCCTGCCCGTGGCCCTCCGGGTTGGCACCCCAGGACGCCACGGCGACGATGTCGTCGGCCGACACGTGGGGACTGTCCTCGTGGCGGAGCAGGTTCTCCAGGATCACCTTCATGGAGTACGGCAGCCGGGCCACTTCATGCCCGGAAGTCAGGGCGGGGGCGTTGAGGGAGAAGATTTCGTAGCTGTGCGCGCCGACGACCAGATCGGTGCGGGCCCCGAAGGTGTCGGGGTGGGGCGTGCGGTGAGGGTGTGATGCCATTGCACCATTCTGCCGTGGACCCGCCGTGGGCGCCCGTTGGGGTCGTATCCGGGGCAGCGCGGTCGGGGCGCGCCACCGGAGGGTCGGCCCGGGGGGCAGACTCTGGGCATGCGTGTGCGATCGGGTGGGGGGGCGCGCCCGGGGCGCCACCGCGCCCGGTCCGCCCAGTCCGTCCGGTCCACCCGCTCCGCCGGCTCCGCCCTGTTCCCGACCCTGGCGCTCGTCGCCTCACTGATACTGCCGGCGGGCGTGATGTCGGCGGCCGCGGGTCCCGCCGGGGCGACGCCGCTGTCGGCGCACGCCTACCCGACGGCGGGGATGATCGGTTTCGGCAGCGTGGATCTCGCCTCGCCCGACACGTCGGGGACGCTGAACTCCCCATTCTTCACCGGCGTGGCCAGCCCCGATGGTCAGGGCTACACGTTGGCCAGCTCCGACGGCGGGATCTTCACGTTCGGAGACGCCCAGTTCGAGGGGTCCGTCGGCAGCCTGGCGTTGAACGGGCCGATCGTGGGCATGGCGGCTACGCCCGACGGAAAGGGTTACTGGCTCGGGGCCCTGGACGGCGGGATCTTCGCCTTCGGTGACGCCCCGTTCGCCGGCAGCATGGGAGCGACACACCTGAACCAGCCGATCGTCGGCATGGCGGCCACGCCCGACGGCAAGGGCTACTGGCTGGTGGCGGCCGACGGCGGCATCTTCTCCTTCGGCGACGCTGGGTTCTACGGGAGCACGGGAGCCGAGGTCCTCAACCAACCGATCGTCGGCATGGCGGCCACGCCCGACGGCAAGGGCTACTGGCTGGTGGCGGCCGACGGCGGCATCTTCACCTTCGGCGACGCCACGTTCCAGGGCTCCCTGGCCGATGAGAACCTGCCCGACCCGGTCGTGGGGATGTTCGCCTCGCCCGATGGCGGGGGGTACACCATGGCGACGGCCAACGGAGTGGTGTTCTCCCTGGGCGACGCCCACGCCTACGGCGGCCTGACGCTGGACCCGACCGCCACGCCGGTGTCCGCCATCATCGGCGACGGCCGGGGCGACGGCTACTGGTTGCTCGACCCCGAAGCGTGGAACTACTCGTTCACCAACAACTCGCCGCAGGGGACGTTCCCGGGCTCGGCTGCCATTGTGGCGGCCGTGGCCTCCCAGATCGCGCCCGATACCGTCCCGGGCGCCTTCTGCAATCCCTACGGCCCGTGCGAGCAGTGGTGCGCCCTGTTCGCCACCTGGGCCTGGCAGCAGGCCGGGGTGCCCATCCCGTCCTACGGATTCACCGGGGACCTCTACGGGTGGGCGGCGAGCTACGGGACCCTGCTGGCTCCCACGACGATGCCTGACCCGGGCGACGCCGTCCTGTACGGCACCGGTCCCCAGAGCTCAGCCAGCTCGGTCCACGTCGGGATCGTCACCCAGGTGTGGCCCGACGGCGCCCTCACCGAGGTGAGCGGGGACTCGGGGCCCGGACGCGACGGCGCCCTCTCGGTGACCATCAACGGCCCCTATCTCCCGGCCGACTCGCCGTCCTACAACGGCACGCCGATTTACGCCTTCGCGCGGCCCTGAGCGGAGCGCTTCCCCTAGGCTGCCCCCGGAGGCCTTCTGATCGATGCCCGTCTACGAATTTCGCTGCGTGATCTGCCGTGCCGTCTTGGACGCGCGGCGGCCCCTGGCCGGTGCCGGTTGCGCCTGTTGTTGAGGACGGACCGGACGTGACCCTTTCGTCGTGGGATGACTACCCGGTCCACCAGTCACCGGAGTTCATCGCCCATCCGGGCACCAGCGACCGGAACTTCTACGACCGCTATTACTTCAACATGCACCCGAGCTCGGGTGAGTGGTTCGCCATCTTCGGCTTCGGCCAGTACCCCAACCTGGGGGTGGTCGACGCCTTCATCGACGTGCGCCGCGGTGGCGCCCAGCACATCGTGCGCGCCTCGGCGCCTCTGGCGGACCGGAGCGACCTCTCGGTGGGCCCGTTCCGCATTGAGGTGCTGGAGCCGCTGCACCGCCTGCGGGTGATTGTGGAGCCCACCGAGCACAGCGTGGCGATGGATGTGACCTGGGAGGGGCACATCGCCGCCATGGCCGAGCCGCGCCAGTACCTGCGCAGCAAGGGGAAGGTCATCTTCGACACCCAGCGCCTGGCCCAGACCGGGTTCTGGTCCGGCACCCTGTCGGTGGCGGGTACCGATCTGGCGGTGACGCCGGACCTTTGCCGCGGCACACGCGACCGTTCGTGGGGCGTGCGCCCGGTGGGAGAGCCCGAGAGTGACGGCATCCGCCAGGGCGAACTGGTGCTGGCCGGCATGTGGAACTACTTCCCGATGCAGTTCGACGACCACGCCATCATGTACATCTGCCACGAGCGCGACGACGGGGAACGCCCCCTGGTCCAGTCCGAGCGGGTGTGGGCCGAAGGGACCCGCGGCATTGAGGACCTCGGCCGATCCGAGCACGAGCACCACCTGGTACCCGGGACCCGGGTCATCGACCGTTCCGTGGTCCGGTTCCCCGAGACCGGCCTGGAGATCGCCTGCACCCCCCTGCTGGCCAACTACGTCTCGGTGGGCACCGGCTACGGGATCGACACCGACTGGCGCCACGGGATGTACCACGGCCCCGAACCGGTCACCCAGGGGCTGGTGCTCGACGTCGAGGAGACCAAAGGGCTGGCCCAGTACGGGATCGTCGACCACGTGGCCCGGTTCACCTACGGCGACCAGGTGGGCTACGGGCTCCTGGAGCACGGCTTCTTCGGACCGTACAACCGCTACGGCCTGACCGACGGCGGGGTCGGGGCGCCCCCCGACTGAACGGGCGCCCCGCCGTCGCGGCCCGCCACGTGGCGGGTGGTCGGCGCACGGAATGCGAGAATGGGGGATGCCCGACGCAAAAAGCGTCCTCCTGCAGCGTCTGCAGGCCGCCTTCGACACCGTTCTCCCCGGCGCCGATCCGGTGCTGCGCGCCTCGGACCGGGCCGACTTCCAAGCCAACGGCGCCCTGGCCCTGGCCAAGCAGGTGGGGCGGTCCCCGCGCCAGGTGGCCGACGAGGTGGTGGCGCGGGCATCGCTGGACGACATCTGCGCCGGGGTCGAGGTCAGCGGGCCCGGGTTCATCAACCTGACGCTGGCCGACGACTTCGTGGCCGGACAGGTGGCGGCAATGGGCGCCGACGGGCGCCTGGGGGTGGCACAGGCCGCGCCGCCCCAGACCGTGGTGATCGACTACTCCTCTCCCAACGTGGCCAAGGAGATGCACGTCGGCCACCTGCGGAGCACGGTGATCGGCGACGCGCTGGCCCGCGTCCTGGGGTTCGTCGGACATCATGTCCTGCGTGAGAACCACATCGGCGACTGGGGGACACCCTTCGGCATGCTCATTGAGCACCTGATTGACGTGGGCGGGTCGGCCGACGCCCGCTCCTTCAGTGTCCGCGACCTCAATGAGTTCTACACCGCGGCCAGGCGCCTCTACGACGAGGATCCGTCCTTCGCCGATCGGAGCCGGCGGCGTGTCGTGCTCCTGCAGAACGGCGACGCCGAGACCGTCGGCCTGTGGGAGATCTTCGTGGCCGAGAGCCTGCACCACAACAAAGAGGTCTACGACATGTTGGGCGTGCTGCTCACCGATGACGACGTGGTGGGGGAGAGCTCCTACAACCCGCTGCTGCCGGTGGTGGTCGAGGAGCTGGACGCCCGGGGCCTCCTGGTCGAGAACGACGGGGCCCTCTGTGTCTTCCCCGAGGGTTTCGAGAACCGCCAGGGCGATCCGCTCCCCCTCATTGTGCGCAAGTCCGACCAGGGGTACGGATACCCGGCCACCGACCTGGCCTGCATCCGGGACCGGACGGGTCGCCGGGACGCCACCCTGTTGGTCTATGTGGTCGGGGCCGAACAGGCCCTCCATTTCCGGCTGGTCTTCGCCGTGGCCGCGCTGGCCGGGTACCTGCCCGAGACCTCGGCGGCCGTCCATGTGGGCTTCGGCCTGGTCCTGGGCCTCGACGGCAAGAAGCTGGCCAGCCGCTCGGGGGGCTCGGAGCGGCTGATCGACCTGCTGACCGAAGGCGTCGAGCGGGCCCGGTCCCGGGTGGCCGAACGTCCGAGCGACCTGACCCCCGAGCAGCAGGGGGACCTGGCCCGGACCCTGGGCATCGGCGCCGTGAAGTACGCCGACCTCTCGAACGAGCGGCTACGCGACTACGTCTTCGACTGGGACCGCATGCTGGCCGCGGATGGCAACACGGGCCCCTATCTCCAGTACGCGCACGTCCGCATCCGCTCGATCTTCCGGCGGGCGGAAGTGCCGCCGCCCAAGCCCGGCGGGGTGCCCCGGCTGGACGAGCCGGCCGAACGAGCCCTGGCCATGCAGCTTCTCGGCTTCTCCGCCGCCATTGAGGAGACGGCACTGACCTACAGCCCGTCCAAGTTGTGTACCTACCTCTTCGATCTGGCGTCCACCTTCAGCACGTTCTTCGAGGCTTGCCGGGTCCTGGTCGATGATGAGGTCGTGCGGAACTCCCGGCTCGGGCTGTGCGACCTGACGGCCCGGGTGCTGCAGCAGGGGCTGTCCCTACTCGGCATGGAGGCACCCGACCGGATGTGACCGGACCGCCCGCCGGTTGGGACGCGGCGAGGCCAGGCCCTATCCTCTGCCCGGCACACCCCCGCGCACGGCCCAGCGGCCGGGCACCGATGAAGGAGTCGAAGAACTGATGGATCTGAACGGCACGTCGGCAGTGGTCACCGGTGGGGCATCTGGGCTCGGGGCGGCGACCTCCCGCCTGCTGGCCGAGCGCGGCGTGAGGGTGGTGGTGGCCGATCTGCAGGAGGACAAGGGCACCGAATTGGCCAAGGAGATCGGGGGGATCTTCGCCCAGACCGACGTGACCAACACCGAGCACGTGATGGCCGCCGTCGACGCCGCCGTCGAGATGGCCCCCCTCAGGTCGCTGGTGAATTGCGCCGGCACCGGGTGGGCCACCCGCACCATCGGCAAGGACGGCGACTACGCCTCGGCGCACGACCTCGACCTGTACCGCCGCGTCATTGAGATCAACCTGATCGGCACCTTCAATTGCATCCGCCTGGCCGCCACCAAAATGAGCCTCAATCAGCCCGATGCGGACGGGGGGCGGGGTGCCATCGTCAATACGGCCTCGGTGGCGGCCGAGGACGGACAGATAGGGCAGGCGGCCTACTCGTCGTCCAAGGGTGGCGTGGTGGGCATGACCCTGCCGGTGGCCCGCGACCTAGCCGTGGTGGGGATCCGGGTCAACACCATCCTGCCGGGGCTCATCGACACGCCCATTTACGGCGCAGGCGAGGCGTCCGAAGCCTTCAAGTCGAAGCTGGCCCGCGACGTGCTGTTCCCCCGGCGGCTGGGCTACGCCACCGAGTTCGCCACCATGGCCGTCGAACTTCTGGCCAACTCGTACATGAATGCCGAGTCGATCCGCTTGGACGCCGGCATACGCATGCAACCCAAGTAGCTTCCGGGCGGGAGGTCATAACGTGCTCGATCCGGAGTTGACGACGATCCTCGGTCTGCTGCCGATCCTCGACCTGAGCGATCCGGTGGCGGCCCGCACCGGCTTCGAGGAGATCCTGGCGTCCCTCCGTTCGGACATCCCCGGGATCGAGGCCTTGCACATTGAGGACCGCCGGGTCCCCGGCTGGGAGGGCGAGCCGGAAGTGGGCGTGCGCATCTACCGTCCGAAGGATTCGGCGGGTCCGGTGCCCGGGATCGTGCTCATCCATGGTGGGGGCTTCATGATCGGCAGCATCGAGACGGAGCACGTCGGGGCCGCCATGACGGCGCTCGGCACCGGGGCGGTGGTGGTCTCGGTGGAGTACCGGCTGGCACCCGAGCATCCCTACCCGGCGGGACTCCATGACTGCTACGGCGCCCTGTCGTACGTGGCCCGGGAGGCGATCGCGCTGGGCATCGACCCCGATCGGGTGGCTCTGGTCGGCACCAGCGCCGGCGGCGGGCTGGCGGCGGGCACCGCCCTGCTGGCCCGCGACCTCGGGGGCCCCGCAATCTGCTTCCAGATGCTGCACATACCCGAGCTGGACGACCGCCTGGAGACGCCGTCCATGCAGGCCTTCGTCGACTCCCCCATCTGGAACCGGCCCCTGGCCGTGCAGAGCTGGCGGGCCTACCTGGGGGCGGAGGCCGGGAGCGCCGAGGTCCCGGCCTACGCCGCGCCGGCGCGGGCGGCCGACCTCTCGGGGCTCCCCCCGGCCTACATCTCGACCGCGGAGAACGACCCGTTGCGTGACGAGGGGATCCTCTACGGCCTGCGGCTCCTGCAGGCGGGCGTCTCGGTGGAGCTGCACCAGTTCCCCGGCACCTACCACGGCTCGGCCCTGGTGACGACGGCGGCGATCTCCCGGCGGGCCCAGCGCGAGAGCACGGCCGTGTTGCGGCGGGCGCTCGGCACCGACTGAGCGCGGCGGGCTGACTTACTGGCCGGACGGACGGGCGCCCGGGGGCGGCGCGCCGATCAGGCGGCTGCGGGCTCCCTCTCTGCTGGCTCCTCAATGCTGGAGAGCGCCCTCCACAGGGCCCGGTAGTTCGGGTAGGTGAGGGCATCGGTCACGTATCCGGCCTGCGCGAGCTCGGCGTGGAAGGCCGGCAGGTTGCGCCAGGGCACGCCCATGTCGACATGGTGGGCCAGGTGCCAGCCCGTGTTGTAGGGGACCAACCAGAAGCGGGCCAGCAGCGACTGGCGCACATTGTGCGTCGTGGCCCGGCGGTCCTTGCTCCGCTCCATGCCTCCGTGTTCGGCAATGGAACGCAAGCGGTTGATGACCCGCCACTGGGTCATCCACGGCAGCCACCACAGCACCGGGTAGATCCACCAGCGGCCGGTGGCCACCCAGGAGACGGCCCACAGCGCGGCCTGGACGGCGAAGATGGAGAGCCCGATCGGGCGGAACGGCGCGCGCATCGTGTTGGTGACGAGCGGCTTGAAGTTCTTCCAGCCCGAGATCCCGACGGCGTCACGGAAGAGCCGGCGGCGCAGCGCGGCGCGGGTGCAGGGGTAGGGACCGTAGAAAGCCAGGTCCGGCTCGTTCGGACCGAACTCGTCCTTGTGGTGGGCGAAGTGGACACGGCGGTAGAGCTGCACCGGGGTGAACACCGGGTAGGCGATCACCCACATGCCGACGAAGTCGTTCCACTTCTTGTTGGTGAACAGCAATTTGTGGGCCGCCTCGTGCATGAGGATGGCGAAGCGGGCGTACATCGGCCCTATGAGGACGAAGGCGATCAGGTAGCCCCACCAGCCGTCCAGCCAGACGGCCCCGCCGACGATGAGCACGACCCAGAACCAGACCATGGTCACCGAAATGGCATTGCCGACGTTGCTGATGCGGCGCAACGCCGGGCGGAGGGCGGGGACGGCCACGCCGTTGGTCAGCAACCGGTCGCTCGGGAGCACATCGGGCCGGGCCGCCAGGTCGGGCACCATGGTGTCGGCCATGCCGAAATATTACGTTATTTTGTCAAGTGATGCAACCGAGTAATAAGCCGCTGACCGCCCGGTCGGTCCTGGCCAGCGCCCTGCTCGGCATGGACCCGCCCGAACTGCCGGTGGCCCAGCTGATCCGCCTGGCGGGTCTCTTCGGCATCAGCGCCAACGGCACCCGGGTCGCCCTCAGCCGCATGCAGGCGGCCGGGGAGGCGACCAGCGACGGGTCGGGGCGCTACCGCCTGGTCGGGCATCTGGTCGAACGCCAGTCCCGCCAGTCGGCCAGCCGGTCGGGCACCACGGCTCCCTACGCAGGGCGATGGCACCTGGCGGTGGTGACGGCGTCCGGGAGCGCGCCCGAGGTCCGCGCCGCCCGGCGGAGCGCCCTG